>MDTG01090264.1_pt1 | contig 172532 bp, 138 predicted proteins | sample 811421 | NCBI WGS metagenome assembly MDTG01 (sample SAMN05326645, study PRJNA326480) | marine metagenome | isolation source: seawater | place: Pacific Ocean: South East | collected 2011 | reverse complement strand
GCTAGAACAAAAGATTCGAACAATTATGATAAATTAAACCCCGACTTGTTTCGGGGTTTTTTTATGATCATATAAGAAAAGCTCCACAGTGCAGGCTTATGAGTAGAGTTATTCATTTTGTACAAAACCTGAGTTTAGACATTACGGCTGGAGCGGTGGTTATGAGTTTTTTTGTGGCTCACCTTTTAGGAGTAGCACTAACTGTGTCAATGGTTATTGGCCTGGCCATTGCCATTTGGCTTATTTACACCTTGGATCACCTCAAAGATGCTGTGCACTCACAGTTGCCAGTGCTTAACCCCCGGCACGCTTTTCATCGCAAATACATAAAGGAGCTGATAATAGGTGTGCTGGTAGCGTTTGGGCTAGGCCTTTGGAATCTGTTTCGTCTTCCGCAACGCACGATCTTGTTTGGTAGTGTATTGGTTATATTGGTGGCCCTTTATTTTGCCTACCTGCATTTCTCAAAACACTCGCTACGCAAAGAGTACCTGGCTGCTCTTATATATACTGCCGGTGTTTCTCTAGCCCCTTTGAGCCTTGCCGAGCAGGTAAATAGGCACGAAATGCTGGTGATCTTGCAAATATTCCTTTTAGCATTGGTTAATCTTATGGTGATTCCTCTCTATGAGTTTTCGCTTGACCTTTCCGATGGCCAGTTTTCTATAGTTACACAAAGAGGCAAAAGAGCGGTGCGCCAATCAGCAATTGTCTTGCTAGTACTCGTTTTGCTCATGGCCTTTTGGATGATGGCCAGTTGGCCGGCCATATTTTATGAAGAACTTGTGCTTCTGGCCATGGCCTTGGTACTTGTTATCTTGCTGGCCTTCCAAAGGCTCTTTGGCCGGTATCAACTATACAGAGTGCTGGCCGATGGAATTTTCTTTTTACCCCTGATTCTCTGGCTATGACTCACAACAAATTCGATGGTGTGGCTCCCATCTATGACCTTTTGGCCAAGTTGGTTTTTGGTGAGTCTATTTTGTTGGCACAGACCTGTTTTTTGGGCAATACCTGTGCCGACAAGCGCGTGCTGATAGTTGGTGGAGGAACAGGAAAGCTTCTCCAACACCAATCGCTACAACTTGCCCGCTCAATTACTTTCTTAGATCGTTCAGAACTTATGCTGAAACAAGCTCAAAAACGTGGGGCATGGCTACAGAATGTACGATACACACCAGAGGATTTTTTTGCCCACAGTGGTGAATACGATCTGGTGGTCTGTAATTTTTTTCTCGACTGTTTTGACGAAACCCATCTGGAAAAGGCTCTGACTCAGCTAGACCGGCTAATGACTCCTGAAGCCACACTCATTGTTACAGATTTTGATACTCCCGTCACCACAAGCCAAAAGCTTCTGGTGCGTTCAATGATTCTGTTTTTTCGCTTATTCAGTAGGCTGCAGGCCAGTAAGTTGTTACCCATAAAGAAGAAACTGAGCAAGTGCTTCTTGACCCTACAGGAAGAAAACTTTTATGGTCAGTTGGTGTTTAGTCGGGTACTTGTCCGAAAAGATTCAAGATAACTATTCGACCAGCAGTTTGAGAGTGGTGGTATGACCGTTGCTATCGGTAATCTTTATCAGGTTCAGTCCCCGGTTCAGCCCTTTGGTAGGGATGCTCAATGAACTACCCCGGACGGAAAGAAGCTGCTCTTGCCCGTAAAGCGAACGCCCCTTCATATCCAGTACTTCTATAAATACTTCCTGATTCCTGTCTACCGTATAGCGTATAGTCACCGATTCACCCACACTTACCGGATTAGGGTAAAGCACATATTGGTGATTAAGGCTGGACTCAATAAAGACAGAGACTAGCTCTGAGTATTCAGAATCTCCATTGAAATCGGTTTGTTTGAGCCTGTAGTAGGTAAGTCCTTGCGGTGGGTTGTGGTCAGTAAGCTGATAGGTTCTGATGCTCGAAGATTCACCCGCACCTTCAACTATACCTATGGCGTCAAAATTCTGTCCATCCTGACTTCTCTCTACTGTAAAGTAGGCATTGTTTTGCTCTGCAGCAGTGGTCCAGTGCAGTCGAACAGTATTGTTTTCAAGCAGTCGGGCAGAAAACGAAATTAAGTCGATAGGCAGTGCAGCCACCTCTTCTGATCCCAGGGTAAAGTATTGTCCGTTCGTAAAGTTTACGGTAAACGAAACGGTTTTTGCCGCAGCGTTTATAGACGAAGGAGAAATGAGGGTTACACCCGAAGTAAAGTCTCCATCGTCATCTACCATAAGCCTTACCTGATTGAGGTTGTTCGTTCCAATTCCTGAGGGTCCGGAAATGGTCGAAAGGTCATAAGTGAGGGTAATGTTGCCCACTGTACCGGTTTCTTGTACATGCCACTCTCTATTTAGCCTGCTCTTTACCTGACTACTGTTAAATTCTCTGTTGTCAGGGTTTTCTATAGGTGCGTTGTCATTGCCCCAGATAAGGAACGAATCGTCTGCAGAGAACGAAGGAATGGACATGGTTACCAGGGCATCGTTGTTTTCACTTTTCGACTTCAGTTGAACCAAGCAACTGCCATCATCTCTTCCTATACCAGCAATGTCGCTATTGTAAGCCGCATCGGAAGTATAGCTCCAAATGGTTCCTCCATCAGAAGCCAAATAATCGGCCGTGGTATTGCGAGTTATACCATATTTAAGTGCCAAATAAGATTCAACCCGTTGCCTTTCGTTGCTCGTTAGGTCATCAGAGAATACGATTGATTCGGCTATTCTTCCATTGAATTGCGAGCCAACTGTGGGGTCCGGGTTGTTACCAATGCCAAATGCAGTGGGGTTGGTGAAGGAGTTGGTGCCCCCTGTAGCAGTGGCGTTTGTGGCCGAGTTGATAAAGAGTGCCACTGCTCCGGACGACTGAACCCGCGTGGCGGTAACCATATAAGGTTCCAGGTCTATGTAAGATGTTCCCGAAGTACTTCGCACAGTAAGCGACTGGTTGTTGGCAGCGTTAAGATGTATTCGTCCTCCGGAGAAGCCTAATCCATAGTCCAGGTTCGTGCCCGAAGTACCCGCACCTAACAATATTGGCGCATCTTCAAAATTAGTAGTGCTACCACCGCTTTGTCCCGATTCGAAAATTGTAATGAGAGTAAAGTCTCCGCTCACATTGTTTCCATTGGTGGTCAACATGAAGGAGGCATTGTTTGAACTAGGATCAGTAAACTGAATAGCAGGGTTAAAGTTAATTTCGTTGGTTTGGTAAGTAGGCTCTACCGGAGCTCCACCCGCCATGTTGGTTTCTACAGCATTTCTGTTGTTTCCGCTAAAGTCGTTCCATGAGGCCAAATCGGTGTTGTCTGTAGTTGTACTGGTGCCCTCATTGGCTTTAAGCCACAAGGCCAAATCGGTTGTCACTCCTCCGGGGCCACAAGCCGTGCGGGCTGTTCCGAGCGTAAAGAAATCGCCATCCGCAAAGTCTACATTGTTGAAAGTAAGTACGTTGCCATTGAATGTTCCTCCTGAGATAGTGGTTCCTGAGGCCATAGTAGCACTGGAAGAAACAATAAGCTGGAAGTCTGAGGCTACAGATGAATAGCCCAGCCCTGTTAAGTCGAACGAAACAGAGGTGTTTCCAACAGTACCTGTTTCATCTACCCTCCAAATGGTTTCCATACGCTCTGTTACGTTGCCGGGAACGTCTAATGTATTGGCGTTAGACTGTGCCGGGTCGGCTCCATCATTACCCCAAACAAGGAATGATTGGTCGGCTGAGAAGCTATTCGGGTTGGTGGCATTGTCTGTATAGATGCCTCCATTGCCTATAGTAACTATGCTGCCTGAGTTTACGCTCTTCGATTGCTTTTGCTCAAGACATGAGTTGTCATCGCGCCCAATGCCCGCAATGTCATTGTTATAGGTGGCATTGGTAGTGGCATCCCAAATGGTAGAGCCTGCTGAGTTTACATAGTTTTGGCCGGTAGTCTGGTCAATAGTGATACCATATTTAATGGCCAGATAGGATTGAATTCGCTCGCTTTCGGCATCACTAGGTCTGGCCGAGTAGGAGATGATTTCAGCTACTTTACCATCAAAGAACCCGGTAAGACTAAAGTCGTTAGGAGTTTCAAACCGTCCAATGGCATATTCTTCATTGGTTGCAGCCAGGTAGCTTCCTCCGTTGTTGTTATCAACCGCCAGCCCGTTTTGAGAAATATTGGCTTGAGAGGCCCCTGAGTTTTCGCGTACCTCAAACATTAGAGGAATGCCCGAGCTCAATGTTTTAAGGTTATTGATTTCCTGACGACCATAACCCACTGCACCATTACCTACGGTATGCGATATAATATCATCGATGCTACCATACAGGTTGCCAATGGCAAACCCTCCAATACTGCTCGAAGGCGACACAGAAGAATCATCGAAACCTAAAGGCACCTGATACCCTGAGGCACTGGTAATGTTGTTATCTGGTACCAAAACAAGGTAGTAGCCATGAGTAGACATGCCTGCGTTGGCTGTCAGTACGTTATCAACTCCATCAAAGTCCAGAGCAGGATTGAAGTTAATGGTATTAGATGAGTAGCTTGGAACGGTTCCGGTAGTTCCGGTGGCATTGTTGCTACCGGCTTGATCGGCCCATGAGGTAACTTCACCAGAAGTACTATTGGTGCCGAAATCGGCCTTTAACCACAGCGAAAGATTGGTGTCTACATTACCGGGTGCACACGAAATGAAACCGGTGCCCAGTGTAAAGTACTCACCATCGGCCAGGTTAACGTTGTTGAAAGTGATGGTGTTGCCTACAATTACTCCGCCAGTGAGTATGGTTGCACTTGAAAAATTACCCCCCGAAGAGTTGCTGGCTACCAGAAGGCTAATATCTGTTGCCCCAGGGCTGCCGCTAAATGTAATTTCGTTTAAATCGAAGCTAATGCTGTTGTTTCCGGTTTCTCCGGTTTCGGCAACACGCCATACACGGTCAATTCTATTTGAGATTAGTGGAGGAGTATCTGTTGCCGGAGTCAAGTCATTGGCATCGCCTCCATCGTTACCCCAAATAAACCAGGTATTGTCTGAAGAGAAGGAGCCGCCATTGTTCACGGTCACAATAGAGTTAAAGTTTTCGCTACGCGATTCTCTCTGGTCAAGTTCAGAAGCATCGTTTCGGCCAATACCGGCAATGTCTCTGTTGTACTCTAAATAGCCACCTAATGAGGCATTCAGAGTAGTGTTGAATATTACTTCTCCTGCTGCATTCACGTAGTTGTAGGGTGAACTTTGGTTTAACGTAATACCATATTTTATGGCCAGATAGCTTTCTATTCTGTTGCGTTGAGCCAATGGGAACGACCCGGGTTCGTTGCAGTAAATAAACTCAGAAATCTCCCCGCTAAAGCTATTGTTGTTGCTTTCCGATCCGTTGCTGTAGCGTGTTCCACCACCGGAACGGCCAAAAGTGATGTCTCCCGTATGAGTGTAAAGTAACCCTACATTAGAGAGTGTACCAAAACTTTGTCCGTTGAGATAGGCTCGGAGTGCACCGGTAGTAGAGCTGTTGCCATCAAGCTCTGCGGTTAGAATGTATTCTGTATTGGCTGCAATAGAAGTACTAATGGTGTTGTCCGAAGTGTTCCAAGGTGCACCGGCACCATCGTTGTTTCTGTTCCATGCATGCACATGCAAACTTCCGCTTTCAATGTAAATGTTAATCCCTCTTGAAGCACCACCTTGCTCATAAATCACCTGTCGGGTAGTAATGTCGGTGGTATTTGTTCTAAACGCAAAGTTGATTCCCTTGCGAGTGTAGAAGGTAGAGGTATTAAAATCAGTATTGTTCGCGGTGGTAAGGCCTCTGTTGGTAGTGGTAAAATCTACCGTTTCGTTAAAGTTGATGTTAGAAGATGTGCTTCTATAAAGCGGGGCTGTTCCATCAGTAGTAAAGTCATGATTGCCAATCCAGTGGTCTTGCCAGTCAGTAACTGTAGAACCTTCTGTGGAGGTAGTCACATCATCCGTTTCATTGGCTTTTAGCCAGGTGGCGAGTGCGGCTTTGTAACCTCCGGGGCCTATCGCAGGAGTAAGACACTCATCGGAAGAAACAGCCGCGGTTACTCCGGCCACAAGGTCGAGCCCTGAGTTGGCCGCAGTTGTATTGGTAGGAAAGGTTGAAATGTCTGTTAAATCGTGAACAGCATCGTCTACATCTGAAGCAAAGATGGAGTAACCATAAACTACCTGATTAGGGGCAATGCCCAACTCAGTGAATGAAACGGCCACTCCCTGAACCGTTTGGGATGTCTGGCCGACAAAAGTACCAATGTTAATGAGTGGCAGTGGGTTCTGACCCACCGTTTGCCTTCGTAGAATAAGGTAGTTGTTAAAGGTTTGGCCTGCTTGCGGCCAATCCGAATCCTGAATTAACACCATGCTGGAATAGCCATCGGGGTCTCCGTTTATGTCAAGTGAAGTGATGGCCGCTACTTTTATTTCATCATTTCCGCCACGTTCTACTACAGGAAAAATAGTATTGTCAGGTTCGCATGTTACAATGCCGGTGTACCATATAATATCTACACGCTCGGTTTGAGCCTGGATACTACCACCTGCCTGATCATCCACATTTACCAAAATATTGTCATACCCGGCATTTACTGACCTTAGTTTATAGATTTCGTCAGCGTCAATTACTGCCTCAGGGTCCAGGTTTAGGGAAAACGTGGGGCTGCCGCCCGGGTTAGGGTCGGTAATTAATGTATACCAAATATTAATGAAGCGGCTACCGTCTGTTCGTCTAATGGCCAGCGTATCGGGGGTTAGGAAGTTGTTGTAAGTTGTTCCGCTAACGGTGTAACTACTAATGTTTAGGTTGTTGCCCTGACCATTGTTAATGGTGTAAGAAGAAAGCGGTTGAATGTCGTTGCTCGCATCACTGGGAGCTGTTTGAGAGTATGAAGAGCTAGTTGGAGTAGCAGAGGTAACATTAATGGCACTTATGCCCGTTTGAGCTTTGGAAACTATAGCCAATAGCAATAAGCTGAGTAAGAAAAACGCTCTTCTCATAGTGAGTAGTCCAACATTTAGGTGGGCACCAAAGGGCACCATTAGTCTTACCTCAGTCATTCGCTTTAATCAAAAGCAGTATTCAAATTAATATGGTTATGGTTGTACACGGCACTTTGAAACTGCAAGGTTGAGGTACGCAATTCTGTGCCAAAAAGGATAGGTTGAGGTCAGAGTCACAAAAATGGAGGATTTAATGGGAATTCTAAAACAATTGACCAGCAATTTTTTCCCAATATTGGAACAGCTACTTCATGGTGGGAAGTAATTTCGGGCAAATTTGGCTAATTGGTCACAATTAACCGCTCCGTTAGCCTTTTGCCTTCTGCTGTTTTTATAGTTACCAAATATACTCCTTGCGAGAAAATACTTGCCTCAGCTGTGTACTCGCTCTTATCAGTGTTGAGTTTTTCACTAATAAGCACCTGTCCTTGCATGCTTATAACGGACAGATGGGCTGTTGTGTTTGATGGAACTTTATATTCTATGATAACTTTTTCGTCTTTTCTAACTGGGTTTGGTCTTATGCTCAGTCGATATTCCGTATTGTGGATTATTAAAACGCTTTTGGTTTCAGTATGGCTATAATTTCCGTTGTAATCGTACTGCTTGAGTCGATAGAAGTTTCTACCTGGCTCCGGAGAGCGGTCAGTAAACTTATACCGTATTACCTTAGCACTGTTTCCGGCACCTTCAATTTCACCAATGGACTCAAAGGTTTCACCATTGGTACTTCTTTCTATAGAGAAGTGAGAGTTATTGGTTTCCGAACTGGTCGTCCATGAAAGGAATACCTGATCGGAAATGGCAGAGGCATTGAAAGAAAGTAGCTCAATTGGAAGGGCATATGCTTCATAAGAGGCGAGGGTAAAGAACTGCCCGTCAGTAAAGTTGTATTGGAAGGTAATGGTTTTGTTCACCGCATCAACGGAGCTAGATGTAATGGCGGTTTCGCCACTAGAGAAATCCCCGTCTGAATCTACCAACATTACCACCTGGTTGAGGTTGTTTGTGGCAAGCCCGGAAGGACCACTTACGTTAGATAAGTCGAAGGTAATGGTTGTAGTTCCCACGGTGCCTGTTTCTTGCACTCTCCACTCGCGGTTAAGCCTGCTGCTATAACTGGCCCGGTTAAATTCTTCGTTGTCCGGGTTTTCAATGGCTGCATTGTCGTTGGCCCAAAGTAAGAAGGAGTTATCCGTTCCGAAAGAGGCCACTTGCATGGTTACCATGGCATCGTCATTTTCACTTTTGGAGATGGTTTGCGCTAGGCAGCTTCCATCATCCCTACCAATGCCTGCAATATCGCTATTGTAGCTAGTGTTTTCGCTCCAATCCCAGAAAATGGTGCTTCCGTCTGAGGCCAGATAGTCTTGTTCCGAAGCGCCCAGCGAAGCTACATCGCGTGTAATTCCATACTTCAGTGCCAGATAAGACTCTATTCGCTGTCGCTCAGTTGCGGTAAGAATTTCGCTGAAGACCAGTACCTCGGCAATACGTCCACTGAGTTGAGAGCTCACGTTTCCGTCCACGTGGTTGCCTATGGCCCAGGTGGTGGCTGCATTAAGAGCCGTATTAGAGGAGGTATTAGACAGTGAGTTTACGCTGGCCGAATTGGCATACAGGTTTACAGCTCCCGATGCGGCCTGCTCCCGCGTTACAGTTGTAATAAACGGCTCCAAAGTGTTATACAAAGGAGAGGTTCCCGATCGAGCGGTTAATGTTGAGTTGTTATCCAGGTTGGCGTGCAGTCGGCCAGAGGCTATACCCACACCATAATCGGTGGTAACTGAGTTGGTTCCTGTGCTTAAGAAAACCGGAGCATCTTCAAAGTCAGTAGAAGAGCCAAAGGCTTGACCTGATTTAAAGACAACAATAATAGACATGTCGCCACTTACAGAATGACTGCCCGAGGTTTGCATATAGACTCCATTGGTTGAGCTAGGGTCGTAGAAGCGAATACCCGGGTTAAAGTTAAATTCGTTGGTTTCGAATGTAGGTGATACCAGGCTAGAGCCGCCTAAATTGGCTGTAGCAGCATCTCGTGCGTTGCCGCTTTGGTCACTCCAACTGGTTATGTTGGCTCCATCAGTAGTGGTATTGGTCCCTTCATTGGCCCTGAGCCAGAGCTCAATATTGTCGCTCATTGAACCGGCAGCAGCGGTTACACCTCCAGGGCCACAACTTTCTCTGGCTGTACCCAGGGTAAAATACTCTGCATCACTAAAATCTATGTTGTTAAAAGTAATTACGTCTCCATCGAAAACACCGCCTGAGTATGTGCTGGCAGAAGAGAGATCTGAGGTTCCCGGAGTGAGCGAGTTTGGCCCTATGATGAGCTGATAGTCAGAGTTATTTCGGCTAGTGTAGCTGGTGAGCCCGGTAAGATCGAAGGAGATGGAGACATCACCTACTGTTCCGGTTTCATCAACCCTCCAAATAGTTCCTAACCGTTCGGTCACATTGCCCGGCAACTGACTTACGGTGTTAAATGGAGTGTTGGCTGCTCCACCGTCATTTCCCCAAATAAGGAAGGAGTTGTTGGCACTAAAGCTGTTCGTATTGGTGGCGTTAGAGGTGCTGATTTCTCCCAGACCCATGGTAACTATAGAGCCACTGTTAATACTTTTCGACTGTTTCTGTTCAAGGCATGCATTGTCGTCACGACCAATACCGGCAACATCACTATCGTATAGATCGTTGGCCGAAGTTCCGTCCCAAATAGTGGTGCCCGATGAGTTTACGTAATCTCTTGCGGTAGACTGGTCAAGCGTAATACCGTACTTTAGAGCCAAATAGGACTCAATCCTGTCGTTTTCGGCATCAGTTGGTCTGGCGTTGTAAGAGATTACCTCAGCTATGTTTCCATAGAATAGGGCAGAGGCCGGCCCGGCACCGTTGTTGGGTTCAAGGTCGCCAACAGAATAGGCTTCATCGCTTACGCTGACCAGACCGGAAGAGTTTGAGGCGTCTGTAATAACGGCCCCATTGAGATAAATGTCATTCGAAGTAGCTCCGGAATTATCTCTCACTTGGAAGAGCAGCGTTTCGCCTCCGTTAAACACGTAACTGGAGTTGTTGTAGTAGCGCACGTGGCGAGTTCCGCCACCGGTTACTCCAATGGCGTGACTGAGTATATCTCCAATGCCGAAAGCATTACCCATAATAAAACCACCCAGGTTTACATTGGCAGAAGCAGTGCTTGCATCGAAACCTAGTGGCGTTTGGAATACCGTATTGTCAATGTCGTTTGTTGGGGTTAAAACAAGGTAGTATCCGTTAGAATAGAAACCAGCGGAACCGTCCAGTCTGTCATTGGTTCCATCAAAATCAATAGCCGGATTAAAGTTTATAGCATTCGAAAGGAAGCTCGGTGGGTTACCGGCATCAGTGGCATCATTGCTTCCAGCCCTGTCGGCCCAGGTAGTAACGGAAGCCCCGTTGGTCAGGGTATTTGGTCCCAGGTTGGCTTTCAACCATAAGTTTAGGTTGGAAGTAACACCTCCCGGCCCGCAAGTAATGAATCCGGTTCCAAGAGAGAAGTATTCACCATTTTCGAAGGCTACATTTTCAAAGGTTAGTGTATTGCCTGATACCGTACCGCCCGTAATGACTCGCGCACTTGTGAAGGCTCCACCAGATGAGTTGCCGGCAATAATAAGGCTGTAATCATCTTGACCCGGACTGCCTGAGACCGATAATTCAGAAAGATCGAACGAGATGGTCACATTACCGGAAGAATTGGTTTCGGCCACCCTCCATATTCGCTCAATACGCTGCTGAACGGTTGGGGGTACATCAGAAGTTTCGGTATCGGTCACTGCGGCTCCGTCATTTCCCCAAATCAACCAGGTATTGTCTTTAGGGAAAGATGTGGATCGACTCATTGTAATGATGGAGTTGAGGTTTTCGCTTCTTGATTGTAGTTGCTCAAGTTCAGAGCCATCGTCACGCCCAATTCCGGCTATGTCGTTGTTGTATTCCAGGTAGCCGCCAATAGAGGCCGCTGCTGAGGTGTTGAATATTATGTTGCCATTGGAATTGTAATAGCTGATGGCTGTAGACTGATCCAGGGTAATACCATATTTAATGGCCAGGTAGCTTTCAATTCTTCTTCTTTGGGTTACCGGAAAGGTGCTGGGTTCATTACAGTAAATGAACTCAGAGATTTGACCTCTGAATGAGTTTACATTGGTATCTGTGGTGGTATCATCGAATTGGGTGCCATCACCGCTTCCGGCTCCACCCAGTACAATGTCTCCGCTGGAATGATCATATAGGAGCCCAACATTAGAAATACTTCCTATGCTTTGCCCGTTTAAGTAGGCCGTGAGTGTACCGGTGCCGGAGCTGTTTCCGTTCAGTTCTAAAGTAACAATGTATTCGGTACTGGCGCTTAAGGTACTGCTTGAAATGGTAGTTACGTTGGCTCCATTGTTCCAGGGAGCACCCGACCCGTCAGAGTTTCGGTTCCAGGCGGTTACATGCAAGTTGCCTGAGCGCATGTAAATATTTATGCCTCGAGTTTCATCGCCTTGCTCGTAAATCACCTGGCGGTTGGTAAAGCCGAATGCATTACCGGTTCTAAAGGCAATGTTGATACCTTTTTTAGTGTAGAACGAAGAAGAGTTGAAGTCTTCGTTGTTTCCTGTGGTTAGAGAGGTTGAGGAAGTGGTAAAATCAACAGTTTGGTTGAAATTGATTTGGCTGGTAGTGAGTCGGTAGGTGGGTGTTCCGGCTCCGGTAGAAAAGTCATGACCACCGGTCCAGTGGTCTTCCCACAACGACACGGACGAACCTTCGGTATTATTGGTCACCTCATCGGTTTCATTAGCCTTAAGCCAGGTGGCCAATGGTTGCTTATAGCCTCCGGGGCCTACGGCTGGGGTAAGGCAGTTGTCTGAAGATACGGCTGCTGTTACTCCGGCTACCAGGTCTAGCCCGCCCTCGCTTGCCAGTGTGGTAGAAGGAAAGGTAGAGATATCGGTCAGGTCATGAGAGGCTGCACTTACATCATAGCCAAAAAGCGAGTATCCGTATACCACCTGATTGGCTGTAATGCCCAACTCCGTAAACGAAACCGCTACACCTTGCACCGTTTGGGCCGACTGCCCCCTGTTGGTACCAATGTCCAGAAGTGGAAGTGGGTCATCGCCAAAATTTTGTCTCCTGAGAATAAGAAAGTTGTCAAAAGAAGAGCCTGTTCCCGGCCAGTCGGCATCTTCAACAGCCACCAGACTAGTGAACTCGTCCGGATCGCCATTCGCATCGAGTGAGGTAATGGCAGCCATTTGGAAACGGTCATTGCCTCCTCGTTCAATTACCGGGAATATGGCATTGTCCGGTTCACAAGTGGTTATACCTGTGTACCAAATAATGTCCACTCGTTCGGTCTGTGCCTGAATGGTTCCTGCTCCTTCATCATCTTCATTGACAAGAATGTTGTCGTAGCCCGAGTTAATATTTCTGTTTTTGTAAATAAGGTCAGCATCTTCAACAGCATCGGGGCCAAGGTCAATGTCCTCTAGCCCACCGCCAGGTACGGGAATTGGATTTATGAGTTCGTACCAAATGTTAATGAACCGGCTACCGTCTGTCCTTCGAATGGCCACTGTATCGGGCACAAGAAAGTTGTCATAGGTTGTACCCGAAACCACATATGAAGTAACTCTGATGTTATTGTTTTGCCCGTTGTTTACGCGGTATTCATTATTGGCCACTACGTTGTTCCCTCCTACATCGGCCGCATCGCTGGGGGCGGTGGCAGTGTAGTTCGTAGAAGTACCGGTAATGTTGGTAGTGTTGATGGTGGAAATGCCGGTCTGCGCAAAAGATATGCAAAGGCCGCTCAGTGCAAATAGAGTGACTAAAGAAACCCTTGTTGCATTGAAAAGTGAAAGCAAGTAGTATTTGAACAGCTTAGTAGCCATTTTTCTCCTTTTGGCCACGGATAGGGAGTAGTTTTCCCACCATGGTCTTCAACCATTTGTTTATTATTCATTAAGTGGTCTGAATTCTTGGGTCGAGTCGAAATGCAGATTATTAGTGGTGATCTGCAAAAAATTATCGGTGAAAGGGCTGTAAAGATGGGTAATTTTCAAGACATAACAATAGCCCAAAGTAATATTTCTACTCCTTGGTCGTTTTGAGCGACTACTCGTGTTGCTTTATCTTACAATAAGCTGCTTGGTCAGTGTTTGGCTTCCGGCTCTCAAACGAACAAAATACAGGCCGGGTGCCAATCCGCTAATGTCGAGCTGACGGGTCTCTCCGGTCACCGATTCTGTATGGTCAACAACCACCTGACTCTGACTATTAAAAATGCTGATTTGTATCCTGGTGGCGTTAGAGTCTACGCTATATCGGTAGTTGAGTAGTCGGCTACTATTAGGGTTGGGGAAGATCGTTAGTGTAAGGTTTTTTTCAACGGGCACCAGAACACCTCGAATTTCGCTGTAGCTAAAAGTTCCTCCAAAATCAGTTTGCTTCAGTCGGTAAAAATATTTCCCTGCCCTCACATTATTGTCCAGGTATTTATATCGATTCACTTCTTCTGAGCTGCCCGCTCCTTCTATTTGCTCAATGTCTTCAAAATCAAGGCCATTAGTGCTTCGTTGAACTGTGAAGTAAGCATTGTTGGTTTCTGAGGTAGTAACCCAGCTCAGTTCTACACCATCTACATGGTTGCGCACATCAAAGCGAAGGAGCTCTATTGGCAGAGCATCTACTTCTTCAGAGCCTAAGGTAAAGTAATAACCGGTTGTACCATCAAAATCCACATTGAAGGTTACTGTTTCATTTACTGCGTCAATAGATGCTGGAGAAACCAATGTTACACCAGAGCTAAAATCTCCATCGGTAGTGATCATCAGGCGCACTTGAGTGAGGTTATTATCACCCAGTGGTGTGCCGGTTATGTCCTGTAAATCGAAAGTAACGGATACGGTGCCCACAGTGCCGGTTTCCTGGGCCTGCCATTCACGGTTGAGGCGGCTGTTAATTCCGGCCGGCCTTTCGTTGTTATTGGGCGATTCGATGGGCGCGTTGTCATTTCCCCAAATAAAATAGGAGTCGTTGTCGACAAACGAGGCAATGGCTATGTCTACAATGGCATCATTATTCTCGCTTTTTGAATGGGTTTGATTAAAGCATGAAAGGTCATCGCGCCCAATGCCGGCTATGTCGTTAAAGTATGTAGCTCCTCTGGCGGCATAGTCCCAAACAACTCCACCGTCAGCCGCTACATAGTCACCCTCCCGAATGGCACCGGAAATGATTTCGTTGGTGGTGCCATCGTTATCGTTGTTGTTGGTTCGGGTAATGCCATACTTTAGCGCAAGGTAGCTTTCTACTCTAGCCAACTCTTCGGCTGTTAATACCGATGAGAACACGATTACCTCTGCAATGTTACCCTGAAACTGAGCCTCATTGTCATAGTCTTTCTGATTTCCTATGGCCCAGGAATCTGGTTCATCCAGGGCCACGGCATCGGAAGTGCCATTGCCTACATTGAGACTGTTTACATAAAGAGCTACTGCACCAGATGCTGCCTGCACGCGTGTGCCGGTAGCAATATAGGGCTCGCCATCATTATATGTGGTGGTACTTCGGGCAGTGAATGTGTTGGTGTTGGCTGCATTAAATACTACCTCTCCCTGGTAAACCCCCAGCCCGTAGTCGTCCGATGCGGTATTGTCTTCTGCCCCGATTAAAGCCGGGGTGTTATCAATCTGATCATTGGTTCCCTGGTTTTGGTTGGTGGTAAACACGGCAACCAAAGACATGTTGCCATCTACAGTGTTGGTCGATGTGCCTGTTTGTAAATAGGAGTTGTTGGTGGTATTTTGGTCAGAGAAGAATATGGCAGGGTTGTAGTTGATTACTTCGGTGTTATATACTGGTTCAATTACAGATCCTCCACCACCATTGTTTTCGGAAGCGTTTCTGTTAAAGGTGGTTTGATCGTTCCACTGTAAGGTGTTGTCGCCATTGGAGGCAGGGGTAGTGCCGGCATCGGAGTATACTTCCTGATCGGCTCTTAACCAAAGGGCCAGATTGGTATTCACTCCACCCGGACCACACTGTTCTATCACTCCCAAAGTAAAATACTCGCCATCGGCCAGATCAATGCCCGAAAAACTTAAGGTTGTACCATTGAAGGTTCCTCCTGAAACCAACGTGGCTCCAGACATAGTTCCTCCGCTTCCACTCCCGGCAATGAGCAGACGGAAGTCCGAGGCATCAGTACCATAACCCAATCCGTTGAGGTCGAACTGTATTTCGGTATCACCTACGTTGCCCGTGTCTTCAATTCTCCAAATGCGCTCCATGCGCTCGGCTATAGTGGCGGGTACATCAGAGGTTTCGGCAGTAGCCTGGGCAGTGGTTCCACCATCATTGCCCCATACCAGATAGTCTCCGTTGTCGTCAAATACATTAATGTTATCGGCATTTAAAGTTTCTACAGACCCTAAACCAATGGCTATTATGTCATCTGAATTAATGCTTCGCGATTGTTTTTGGCTAAAGCAACTTATGTCGTCTCTTCCTATACCGGCAATGTCATTGTTAAAGCCAGCATTGGTAGTGGCATCCCAAATCACCGTAGTTCCATCAGACCACAAGTAGTTGGTAGCTGTGGTTTGATCTAGTGTAATACCATACTTAATGGCCAGGTAGCTGGCCACCTGCTGTCTTTGCGTGGCAGTGAGTTCATCATTAAACATAATTACCTCGGATATACTACCGTCTAGAAAGGCATTTGGTGTAGTGTTGTTGGAGGTTCCGGAACCACTTGGAGAGGCCCCAAGGAAAATTACATTGTTTGAGCTTTGATAGGTAGAACCGGGTAAGTCTGTGTCGGCTGTACCCAAATCAAGACTGTAGTTGTAGTCGGTAGCATCTTTAAAAGCCACATGAATATTGGCTTGATCATAAATGATGCTCCTGCTGGCATAGTCGGTTCCGCTGTTGTTGCTGGTGTAATCGTCTTTGTGATAATAGATTTCGGTAGTGTTGTTGTTTCTGGCAAGTCCCCAACCATTAGGCCAGTCGAATGAGGCTGTTTTCATCACAAACGGTGCCCAGCTATCAGAGCCCGACCCAATGGAGCCCACCAGAAATACAGCTTGTTCATCGGGGCTTTGGTTAGTTCCGTCAGCAATTTGCATGTTGTCTGAGTTGGCCGCAGTAAAGTCAATGGATGGATTAAAGTTTAAATTGTTCTCGTTGTATACCGGGGCGTTGGTAGCTGAGGCATTGAAAGAATTGCCCGACTGGTCTCCCCAACTGGTCACATCTGAGGCATCGGTAGTGGTATTGGTGCCCTGGTCGGCCCGAAGCCAGAGCTGGAGGTTGGTAGAAACTCCTCCCGGGCCACATTGCTCAGAGGCTACTCCCAAGGTAAAGTAATCTCCATCGCTAAGGTTCACATTGTTGAAGGTTAATACAGTGCCGTTGAATGTTCCTCCCGTAATGGTTGAACCTGCTTCTAAAGAGGTGTTGTCGCCTCCATTGGCTACAATGAGTTGATAATCTCCAGCGTCTGTGGAGTATCCGGTTAGTCCGGTAAGGTCGAAGGATATATCTGTGGCCCCAACAGTACCCGTTTCTTGTGCTCTCCATACCCTGAGCATTCGCTCCGTTACCGTGCCGGGAGTTCCGTTGGTGGTTCTGCTGGCATATTCGGTGCTTGCTCCATCGCTGCCCCAGGTAAAGAAACTAAGGTCACCGGCAAAAGAGTTAGGGTTAGAGGCATTGTTAGTGGCTATTTCACCCAAGCCTACAGTTAGTATAGCATCACTATTGACAGATCTTGACTGCTTTTGCTCCAGGCAGGTGTCATCATCGCGCCCTATGCCGGCTATATTTGAAACAAAACCCGTGTCATCGCTATAGTCGAATACAATGGTGCTGCCATCGGAAGCTACATAGTCTCCCTCAACCACACTTCCCGATATGGTTTCGTTGATTACGGCATCGGCATCGTTGTCATTGGTCAGGGTTGTTCCGTACTTAATGGCCAGGTAACTGCGTATTTTTTGAGCATCCAGTTCGGAGATATCTTCATTGTATACAATTACCTCCTGCATGTCTCCAAAGAACCTACGTCCGGAGTTGTTATCGAGCCCGTTGGACTGAGATTGACGACCAATGGATACGGGGCCCTGATTAGAGCCATGAGTGCTGGCCTCTGATATGCCGGAGTCGTCTATATCTATATCTACCCCAGTGCTCGTGTTTTCTGTAAAACCATCTACTTTATAGGTTTTGGTGTCGGCAGTTCCGGCATTGGTATTGATGTCTCCCTCAGCAATAAAGTTGCTGGCTGTCGGAGAAATGTTGAAGTTGTCCTTACCATCAGCGACTATATTTCCCCGGTCGGCATAGGCCGCTATTCCGTATGCCGATGCATTGACGCTTCCGAAGTTAACAATCCATTTGTTGTTTCGGTCGCCCCCGGTAAGCGTATTCTCGGGTTGAACGGATGAAAACATATGGGCTCCGCCATTGGCGGCCGGAGCAAAAATGTAATTGCTCCCCAGGTTGAACCCTATATCGTTGGTACCGGCTCCCCAGTTTAGACCCGGGTTAAAGTTTACATCGGTTTCTACCCAGGTTGGTGCTCTGTTAGTTGTGCCTCCATCGTTGGTCGCATCAAAATTATTTCTGCTTTGGTCTCCCCAGGTTTCTACGGTTTGGCCGTTGGTGGCGGCTGTGGTTCCGGTGTTGTAGGTTTCGGCATCGGCCTTTAGCCAAAGAGAGAGTCCGTCTTGCACATTGCCGGGAGTACAGATAAAAAACTGAGTTCCCAAAGTAAAGTATTGAAGATCGGAGAGGTTTACGTTAGTAAAGGTTATTACATCGCCACTGAATGTGCCTCCTGTAACTACCGTAGCACTGGAGAAATCTCCTCCCGAAGATGCTCCGGCTATCAGCAGCGAAAAATCATCGGCATTAGTCCCTAAGCCAAGACCTGTCAAATCAAACGATACATCGGTAACGCCTACAGAGTTTTCTTCGGCCACGCGCCAAACACGTGGAAGTCTCTCATTGATGACATCGGGCTTGGTCACTGCTCTGCTTGGTGTTGTAGATCCACCATCGTTACCCCAAATGAGCCAGGTATCGTCCGTACCAATGGCGCTGTTTCTATCCATCCGTACAATGCTGCCGGAGTTCTCGCTCTGAGAGCTTAGTTGTATAAACTCAGACTCATCGTCTCTGCCAATGCCTGCAATGTCGTTGTTGTATTCTAAGAATCCACCCGATGAGGCGTTGATAGTGGTGTTGAAAATCACGCTTCCTGCAGAGTTTACATAGTTTACAGGAGTACTTTGGTCTAGGGTTATGCCATACTTCAGTGCCAGATAGCTTTCGATTCGGTTGCGCTGCGAACTGCTGAAACCACTGGGCTCGTTGCAATAAATAATTTCTGGTATGCTACCGTAAAACGATGCCGCTGCCGTGGTGCCATCATCATAAAGAGAGCCTCCGGCCACATCGCCAATTCCGATGTCGTCACCGTGGGCATAAAGCAGACCAACTCCTGAAAGAGTACCTATCGATTGGCCGTTTAGGTAAACCCTCATACTGCCGGTAGTGGTGTTGTTACCATCTAGCTCTATAGTGACAATGTATTCTGTGTCTGTAGATATGGAAGACGATACGGTATTGAACGACCACGGGGAACCTGCTCCGTCAGAAGCTTCGTTCCAGGCTCCAACGTAAAGGGTACCGCTTCTTAAGTAAACGTTGAGCCCGCGGGTAGCGCCTCCCTGCTCATATATTTGCTGCTTTACGGTTACGTCATCTCCAGTACGAAAGGCTATGTTAATGCTCTTTCTTTCGTAAGAGGTTGCGGTGTTGAAGTCTGTATTATCGGCTATTTGGAGCCCGGTTTCAGTGGCCGACAGAAAGTCGATAGTGGGGTTAAAATTAATATCCTGAAGAGCACTGGCTGTGCCATCTCGGTAAGTTGGCGAGGTCCCCAGTGTGGTAGCGTCATGGTCGCCCAAGAACTGATCTTGCCAGTCGGTTACGTTACTTCCGTCAGTGGCAGTGGTAACTCCTACGTTGGCTTTGAGCCAGGTGTTGAGTGCTGCTTTGTAGCCTCCCGGCCCGGTGGCCTTTCTTAGATTATCGTCACTGGCCACGGCTGTAGAAATACCGGCAATAAGGTCTAGTCCGGAACCTGAACCTGTGTTGGTTGGGTAGTTGGTTGCGTTGCTGAAGTCTACCAGATCGCTGCCTGTTACTGTGACGTCATCTCCAAAAATGGAGTATCCGTAAACGATCTCGTCAGCCCCAATACCAAACTCTGTAAAGTCTATTGCTGTGCCATGGAGTACCTGTGACCCTAATACGGTTTGTGGTAGTGGGTTGGACGTGGCGTCTTGTCTTCGCATAACAATAGACGTATGGTTTTGTCCAAGACTACCCCAGTCTCCATCATTGTCTCTCACCCTAACCACTGTTGGGTAATAGTCGTTGGGTACCCCGTTGGCATCTAAGCCTCTAATGGCTGCCACGCGGATGTCGTCATTTCCTCCTCGCTCTACTATGGGAAAAACCGCGTTGGCCGGAGTAGAGGTTACAATGCCCGAAAAGTAGATCACATCTACCCGCTCCACATTGGCAAAGTTGGTGGCTGAGTTTACCAATATGTTGTCGTATCCGGCATTGGAAAGGCCACTTTGATAGAGAGCCTCTTCATTGTCCTGCTGTTCGGGTTGAATGTTTATTTCATCCGGATTTGGACCGGTATCTAAACTGCCATATTCATAAAAGATGATGAGCTGCCTGCCAGCATCGGTACGCTGAATAATTAGCGTATCAGGAAGCACAAAGTTATTGTAGGTGGTGGTACCTAGTGTATAGCTGGTAATGAATTGGTTTTGCGTTTGACCATAGCGAACGGTATAGGTGGTGTTGGGAGAAATTCCTCCACTGGCATCGGAAGGGGAAGTGGCAGTATAACTGGAAGTGGTAAGGCCAGTGGTTACATTGTTGAAGGTGGCGCTGGTAATGGCCGTTTGACCTGACAGCTCGTCAACATAGCAAAGCAATATAAGCACACTTGCAAAGGCAAGCCTCTGAAATCTTTTGAAAGATTCAAATACCAAGTCCGTAGTGTTTAGGTGACGACTAAATGTTAAACATTAGGTCGAGAATTGTAAATATAGCTAAACACTGCGGTTTGCCATAATTTTAGGGCTTAATATGAGAACTTTTGGCCCTGATTTTCAATGGTTAAGCTGGTGGAAGAAGAGCTTTCAACATGGCCAATAATTTTTGCATCAACATTATAGCTTTTGCTAATCGCTATAATGTCGTTGGCATGTTTTTCATCAATATAGATTTCCATTCGGTGGCCCATGTTAAAAACCTTGTACATTTCTTTCCATTCGGTACCACTTTCTGATTGAATGAGCTTGAACAGTGGAGGTATGGGGAAAAGATTGTTTTTAACAATGTGTACGTTTTGGGCAAAGTGAAGCACTTTGGTTTGAGCTCCACCGCTACAGTGTATCATTCCACCAATCTCCTGGCGGAGGTTTTTAAGTATTTCTACTACTATAGGGGCATAGGTTCTGGTGGGAGAAAGGACCAACTTACCGGCATCTAAGGGAGAGCCCTCCACAGGGTCGGTAAGTTTTTTTGAGCCCGAGTAAACCAACTCTTTGGGTACAGAGGGGTCAAAGCTTTCCGGATATTTTTCGGCTATGGAGTGGTGGAACACATCATGTCTGGCAGAAGTTAACCCGTTTGAGCCCATTCCACCGTTGTATTCCTCTTCATAACTGGCCTGACCGTATGAGGCTAGGCCGACAATAACCTGCCCGGGTTTAATATTTTCGTTGGTAATTACCTCCGCTCGCTTCATACGGGCCGTTACGGTGCTGTCTACAATAATTGTGCGCACCAAATCGCCCACATCGGCTGTTTCTCCACCGGTCGATATTATGTTTACACCATTGTCTCTCAGCATCTGAAGTACCTCTTCAGTGCCATTGATAATGGCGGATATGACTTCTCCCGGAATCAGATTTTTGTTACGGCCAATGGTAGAAGAGAGCAATATGTTTTGGGTGGCACCTACGCAAAGTAGGTCGTCTATGTTCATGATTATGGCATCTTGGGCAATGCCTTTCCATACGTTTAGGTCTCCGGTTTCTTTCCAGTACAAATAGGCAAGTGAAGACTTGGTGCCGGCCCCATCAGCATGCATAATGTTGCAATAATCGGGGTCTCCGGCAATTAGATCGGGAACCACTTTGCAGAATGCATTGGGGAAAATGCCTTTGTCGAGGTTTTTGATGGCATTGTGAACATCTTCTTTAGACGCTGACACGCCCCTTTGCATATATCTGTCGCTCATTATCGAATGGTTAGTGGCTCAAAAATAAGAAGAGGTTGCCTCAAAAGTAAAATTTTATCGTCTTTCCCACGAAAAGGGGAAGGCTTGCTCCAAACGAACGGTATTTGAATACTATTGGTCAGGCCAAAGCTACCCACACCATGGTGTGGGTGACCTGTCAGGCTAGTTTCTTTCGTATTCTATTACCTTAAACTCTGTTCTTCGGTTTTGCTGATGTTCCTCTTCCGTACACTCATCAATTCGCTCATTGGTACACCCGTTTACCAACTGCGACTCTCCATAGCCTTTGGCAATCAGACGGTCGGCCGAAATACCTTTGGAAACAATATAGTCTACCGCTGCTTGTGCTCTGCGTTGCGAGAGGTCGAGGTTGTAGTCGTCATCTGAACGAGCATCGGTGTGGGAACTCAGTTCAATGCGTATGTTCGGGTTATCTTTTAATATCTGAACCAATTTGTCCAACTCTACCGCTGCATCACTTCGGATTTCAGCACGGTTAAGGTCGTAGTAAATATTTTGGAGCACAATAGCCTTTTCGAGAATTATTGGATCCAGAGCAATATCTTCATTGAATACTTTTTCATTGAAGCGTTCAACAAGGTCCTCTTGTGGAATGCCTTCTCCTACGGTAGAAAAGAACTTGCGTGCGGTGAAGTAGTCTTGCTTTTCGCCAATGATGGTATAGTTTTTTTCCGGGTCAATTTTAAAACTGTATGACCCTCCTCGACTGCTAAGTACATCGTCTACCAGTTGCTCATTTTCATCGAGTAGCTTTACACGAACATCACCCAATATGCTTTGTGTGCTGTCTTCATTAATCCGGTAGGTTGTGCCTTTGAGTGTGTAAGTGATGGTTTTTAAATCGCTTGAGTTATCTACGAAGCTATAAATATCGTCTCCACCACTGCCTCCCGGCCTGTTGGAACTAAAGAAACCTTCGAACGGAAAGTCGCTGTACACAAGCCCAAAGTCATCGGAACTGGAGTTGAAGGATGGCCCCATATTTTTTACTGTAATTACGCCTCCTTTATTTTCAGCAACAAACAGGTCGAGCATACCGAAACCGGCATGTCCATTGGAGGCAAAATAGAGTTTGTTGTCTGGTGAAACGTAAGGAAAGACTTCATCTCCGGCTGTGTTAATATCTGGCCCCATGTTGGTAACATCGGCCCAGCGGCCGCGAGCGTTAATGGTTGCTCTGTAGATATCCGAACCACCGTAGCCTCCGGGTCTGTCGGAGGCAAAATAAATAGTTGTACCCGATTGATTAAAAGCAGGAGAGGTATCCCAGGCCAGAGGGTTGTTAATGGGCATCGGAGCTGGGGTAGACCACTCACCATTGCGTTTTGTAGCCACATATAAGTCTACACTTCTTCTTTCTTTCTTGCCTTCAGGGTTGCCTTTGGCGAACACAACGGTGTTTCCATCGGGTGAAAAGGCTATAGGACCTTCGTTAATATTAGCAGAGTTAAACAGGTCGGGCAATTTGCTCAGCGTTTCTGCTTTTGGACTCAGGCCATCGAGGTCTACGCTAAATATATCGCTAAAAGGAAGACCATAGCGTTGGAAGGTAGTAGCCTCCCGGGTACTGACAAAATAGAGTTTGTTGTTGTAGAAAAACGGGCTGTATTCAGATTGATCGGAGTTGATGGATTCGAGTGGTTTGAGGTCTACATCTCGAACATACAGGCTGATACTATCCAATTTGGTCAAATTGGCTAGTTCTCTTTGGGCTCTGTCGCGGTAAATTTCCAAAGAAGCATAAGTAAGATAATTGCTCAGTACCTCGCGAGCTTTGTCGTACTCTTCGCTGGCCTTCAGAGCCTGAGCATAGTTTAGCTCCAATTCTTCATCTTCGAAACCTCCGGCAATGGCCTTTTCATAATAGGGGGTAGAAGCTCTGAGGTCGCCAAGTTTTCGGTACGATTCGGCTGTGTAGAAGTTAATATCTGCGGCATCAGGATTTTGGCTCAGGGCCGCCTGAAACTCTTTAATGGCCTGTGTGTAATTCTGGTCTTCAACATAGCTTCGCAGAATTTTTGGAGTGGTTTTTTCCGGTTCTTTGGCCAATACATCGGCAGCATTCTGGGGCTGACCTACAGAAGGGTTTGAAGGGCGTGGAGCCACCTTTTTAGGCTCTTCTTGTACTCCCAGAAAGTTTTTACTCGAACTACAGCCCAGCAATACGATTACCGTGGCCAGAGTCATCAAGAAGCTTTTCGTCTTCATATGTGGTAAATTAGGGCAAAATTCCCAAAAGCTATCTTATAATACGCTTTTTGCACTATCAAAGTATCTTTTGAGCCAACTTTCCTCTGGTTTTACCAACCAGTTTTTTTGCAAGTCGCCTTTGGTTTGAACGGTATTATTGAAAAATAACACACCATTTTCAAAATAGCCTTGTGCTATGAGCGACTTTAGTGCCTTTAACTCTACCGTCTCCACTTTGTTTTGCTTCAGAAAGGCCAGCAGAGTTCGGTCGAACAAGTTCAGGTTGTGCTTTTCGGCTAGTTCTTGCATAAATCGCATCATACTGTCTATGGAACAGCCGCTGGCCATGTTGAACTGTTCATCGATGCCCAGCACAATAAACTGACGGTGTAATAGGGTGGCAGAAGCCATAAGATCAGCGCCATGAGCAGCCCATTTTTTTAAAAAGGCATCAATTTCATCCAGCAGAACCTGCTCAATACCTGGGTCAATAGGTGCCGAAGATTGGAATATCCAGATGCGTGCGTTGTCGTTCAGTTGGTCAAAAGCAGTTGTCATAGGTAAACGATGCTAGTGGTTTTAACTTGTCAAATGTCGTTCGGTTGTCATTTGCAACCAATTGATTGTCACAAAAATTCCACGGTTTGGGTTAAACAGTTCATGAAAAGTAAAAAGCTTTTTTTAATCGTCAGTTGTACTACCCTTCTGACGGCCTGTGTGGGCACCGATGTGGTAGATGAGCTATTGGTGCCGGAAAGGGTGAGCATTAATACGCGACTGCAGAGCATTGCGGTTGGAGAATCTTATCAGTTAATGGCTGAGTTTTTTAATCGTTTTGGAGAAATGGAAGCTTCAATGATTTCGTGGAGTTCCAGTAACCCTGAAGTGATAAGTGTAGATGATACGGGCCTTGCCGAAGCCATTATGCCGGGAAACGTGCGCATTAGAGCAAGCTACAATGGCGCAGCCGATTCTATTGATGTGGCAGCGGCTTCCGAAACACAAGTTGGGAATAACCAGCGCATGGGTAGGTTTATGGGGGTAAACGATTACAGCGTAAATGGTCAGTTTGTGTTGGAGGAGGTAGATGATAAGCTGCGCCTTACCTTTCTTCAAAACTTTAGTTCATCTAACGGACCCGGACTTTTTGTGTTTTTATCGAATAACGACAGGTCGGTAACGGGCGGCTTTGAGATGGGTAGGCTAAAGTCTAATTCCGGTATGCAGGTGTATGAGACCAGCATAGATAATGTGCGCTTGTTTTCATACAACCATGTGTTAGTGTATTGTAAGCCCTTTGGGGCTGTATTTGGTGCAGGCCGATTAGAAAATTGAATAGGTGGATATGAAGAAAATTGTGTTAATAATAGGGCTAGGGTTGCTGGTGCAATTGAGCTTTGCCGGTGGCGGATGGCCTTCGCCAAAAGGAAAGGGGTATTTTAAATGGAGCCAATATGTCATTCGCTCAGGAAGCTACTATGCTCCTAATGGGGAGATAATAGACATTGCCACGGCTAGTGTGTACATTACCAGTTTGTATGGAGAGTACGGATTGACGGATAAGCTTACCGTGATTGGTTATGTGCCTTTCTTTTCAAGAGCTACCCTCAATGAGCAGGTAGATGCCAATGGTAACCAAATAGCTCCCGGAGATGCGGTAAACTCGTTTGGCGATACGGACATTAGTTTCAAATATGGCCTCATAACTAATAAACCTGTTGTAATGAGTGCTTCGGTTACTTTCGGGCTGCCTTTTGGAAACGATGCCGGGGGCCAAACAGGGGTGCTGCAAACAGGAGACGGTGAGTTTAATACAATGATAAGCCTGGAGGCGAGCCGGGGCATTAATCAGGGAAAGGGTTATGTCAACACCTTACTGGCGTTTAATAAGAGGAGCAACAATTTCAGCGATGAATGGCGCTGGGGTGTTGAGGTGGGGCATAGTCTCACAAGCCGATTATCCGGAGCTTTAAAAGTGTATAGTGTCAACTCCTTCAACAATGGCAGCGATGTAGAAACGCCTTCCAATGGAATTTTCTCTAACAATATTGAATACCTGGCCATTACTCCGGAACTCAATTACAGGATAAAACAGAGTTTTGGACTTTCTACTGCTGTAGGTTTTGCGGCCTCGGGAAGAAGGGTATTGGCCAGCCCCAGCTTTTCTATAGGCCTCTATTTAACCATCTAGCAGTAATTAGATGCATACAGAGTTTTGTAGTTTGTACTGTTGGCATAAAACGCTAGTTTAAGAGATTCATTCCTTGTTCAGGCATACGGCTAGCGTTCAAGCGAGTGAGTTTAGTTTAATAATAAATAGTTGAGGGGCTTTCGCCCCTCTCTTTTTTACTAAAGCCCCTCATTTTTTGCGATTAGTTCTGCAATATCCAAGACCTCTACACTGTCTTCTTTCTCTTTACTTTTAACACCATCTCGCATCATGGTCATACAGAAAGGACAAGCAGCCGCAATAATGTTGGCACCGGTGGCCAAGGCATCTTCTGTTCTTTCAATATTTACTTCTTTATTTCCTGGCTCAGCATCTTTGAACATTTGCGCCCCACCAGCTCCACAACAAAGGCCTTTGGTTCGGCATCTTTTCATTTCAACCAACTCGGCATCCAATGCTTGCAGCACCTCTCTTGGCGCCTCATAAATATTATTGGCTCTGCCCAAGTAGCATGAGTCGTGGTAGGTAATTTTCTTCCCTTTAAATTCTCCACCACCTTTCATTTTCACCCTGCCCTCATTGATTAATTGCTGAAGAAAGGTGGAGTGGTGAATGACCTCATAGTTACCACCCAGGTCGGGGTATTCATTTTTCAAAGTGTTGAAGCAATGCGGGCAAGCGGTCACAATCTTTTTCACCCCGTAGCCATCCAATACCTGAATGTTGGCCATGGCCTGCATTTGAAAGAGGAATTCGTTACCGGCCCTTCTAGCCGGGTCTCCTGTACAGGTTTCTTCCTCGCCCAAAACGGCATAAGAGATGCCCACTTTTTCTAGAATTTTTATGAAGGCAATGGTTACCTTTTTATATCTGTCATCGAAAGAACCGGCACAACCCACCCAGAAAAGAACTTCTGGGGTTTCTCCTTTGGCGGTCATTTCGGCCATGGTTGGAACACTTGTATTCATAGTACTCATCTTCTTACTTTTCTGCGTTTTTTAATTCATCAGCCCACTTGAACCTATCGGTTGGTGCAAACTTCCATGGTGCGAAATTGGTCTCAACATTCTGGAACATGCTGTTCCAGCTGGCTGGCGAACCCGACTCTTCCATGGCTACATACCTTCTCATTTGAAGGATGATGGAAAGTGGATCTATATTCACCGGGCAGGCTTCTACGCAAGCATTGCAACTGGTGCAGGCGTTAATTTCTTCTTTGGTGATGTAGTCACCCAAGAGTGACTTGCCATCTTCCAGGCCTTTTCCACCTTTGGCCAAACTGGCTCCAACCTCTTCTGCACGGTCGCGGGTGTCCATCATTATTTTTCTTGGAGAAAGCTTCTTGCCCGTCTGGTTGGCCGGGCATTCAGAGCTACAACGGCCGCACTCGGTGCAGGAGTAAGCGTTCATTATATTCACCCAACTCAAGTCATTCACATCTTTGGCTCCGAATCTGGCTACTTCAGTTGGCGGGTTTTCTGCACCTTCCACAGGCATGCCCAGCATCATTTTCACCTCATTGGTTACCACAGGCATGTTTTCCATGTGTCCTTTGGCTTTAAGGTTGGAGTACCAGGTGTTTGGAAAGGCCAAGGCAATGTGCAGGTGTTTAGAGTAAGTTACATACACTGCAAAAGCCAAAATGCCTACAATATGAAACCACCATGCCGAGCGCTCAATGAGAATAAGTGTGGATACATTTAAGCCTTCGAACAGGGGAGTTAAAAAGGAGCTAAAGAAGAATTTACCGGTTTGTGCATAGTGTTCATCTTGTCCCTGAATGAGCATATCCGTAGCATTCATGGTAAGAATGGCAAACATAAGTATGATCTCGATGACGAGAATCAGGTTTGCATCGAGTGTTGGCCATTTCTTCATTTCCGGAGAATGGAAGCGTTTTACTTTGAGTATGTTGCGCCTGATTAAGAAGGCAATGCAGGAAACCAGAACGCCAACAGCCAGAAACTCGAAGATGTTGATAAGCACCGTGTAGAAATCGCCCAAAAGCGGAGCAAAAATTCGGTGAGTTCCGGCCAGGCCGTCTATTACAAACTCTAGCACCTCCAGGTTGATGACCAGAAAGCCGACATATATGAGCAGGTGTAAAAAGGCAGGGACAATTCTTTTAAACATCTTCTTTTGCCCAAAAGCTACCAGCCACATGGTCTTCCAGCGTTTCGGCCGCTGATCGGTTCTACTCTCTTTGCGACCCAATAATATGTTTTTACGAATTTGTGTAATTCGTTTGTAGAGGAGGTAGGTAGCCACCGCAATGACTACTACAAAGGCAATTTGTGGCAAGTATTCCATGTTTTAAATGGGCTTTGTTGGCGATTCTGTTTGAATTTTGAATTTATTGAAAATGTTTTGCACGCTTTAACTTTTTGTATACTTTTGTGCCTCCAATTCAGGTGCTGTAGCTCAGTTGGTAGAGCATCGGACTGAAAATCCGTGAGTCGGTGGTTCGAATCCACTCAGCACCACAACCCAGAAGCCTCCTCGTGAGGCTTTTTTTATTGATGGGTATAGAAATCGTTTGCACATCTTTGCGAATATAACAAACCACGAAAAAATAGTATGCATGCATACTATTTTTTATTTAAGCGAGCGCAATTCTTTTTCACTCAAAAACCTCCATTTCCCACGGGGGAGGTCTTTTTTAGTGAGGCTCGCAAAAACGGTTCGATCGAGTTTTTCTACCCGATAGCCAAAGTGTTCGAAGATTCTTCTCACAATTCGGTTTCGGCCCATATGAATCTCAATGCCTATTACCGTTTTGGTAGCGTCTAATATGGCCAGGTCGTCAACCCGCACAGGGCCATCTTCTAACTCAAAGCCTTCAACAATAGCAATGAAGTCGTTTTTAGTAAGGGGCTTGTCTAAGGTTACCTGGTATATTTTTCTGATATTACCGGAGGGGTGGGTGAGTTTCTTGGCCAAGTCTCCATCGTTGGTAAAAAGAAGCAGGCCCGTAGTGGTTCGGTCTAGCCTTCCTACAGGAAATATTTGCTCCGTACAGGCATTCTTTACCAACTCCATTACGGTTTTTCTGCCTTCCGGGTCGGAGGTTGTAGTAATATAGCCTTTGGGTTTATTCAGAAGCACGTATACGGGCTTCTCGGGTTTTAGCACCTTGCCTGCGTGCCGCACTACATCATTTTTTTGCACCTGAAAACCCATTTCGGTGATCGCTTTGCCATTTACGGTAATTTCTCCTTGCTCAATGAGTTTATCGGCTTCTCTTCTGGAGCATAGCCCGGAGTTGGCAATGTATTTATTGAGCCGCATAGGAAAAGCTTCCATCACGTTCTTTTCCGGAGCAGCTTGTTTACTTGAGGCTTTGTGTTTGAGGCCGGAGTGGCCTTTTGGTCTGAATGGTTTTTTGCCCATAATTCTTGTGCAGTATCATTACTGTAGTTTTGGGCAAAGGTAGTTAATCTTCTTCTATGCTGGGCTCTTCTTCTTTTTCGGGGCTGCCTATTTCGTTGTCGTTCTGGGCAAAATCTTTGGGGGTGGGTAGTTCTTTCAGGTCGTTAATGCCAAAGTAGTCCATAAATTTCTCGGAGGTACCGTAGAGCATTGGTCGACCTATGCTTTCGGCCTTGCCTTTGATTTCGATGAGCTCTTTTTCTAGCAGTTTTTGTACGGTATAGTCGCAGTTAACTCCCCTTATCTGTTCTATTTCCGATTTAGTGACGGGCTGTTTATAGGCAATTATGGATAGGGTTTCCAGAGCAGAGGCCGAGAGTCTTCTTTTAGACTGCTGCTTTAGTAATATGCCAATGCTCGCCTGATAGGCCGGCTTGGTAAGAAACTGATAGCCTCCCCCGCTCTTAATTACCTCAAAGGCATATGCATCGGCTGCGTACTTTTCCTGTATGGAAGATATGGTTTTATCGATATCTTCCATGGGAACATCGGCCTCAAACATTTCGCTTAGGCATGCCTGTATGTCTTCTGCCTTAATGGGTTTGGGAGCACAGAAAATGAGCGCTTCAATATGGTTGGCCAAAAAGTCCACTAGCTGCGCTGAGCCAATTTGGCTTCAATGGAGTGCATGGTATGCGGAACGGCCTTAAGACGCTCTTTGGAAATTAGCTTGCCGGTATCTACACATATACCGTAGGTTCCGTTCTTAATGCGGATAAGAGCATTTTCCAGGTTGTTAATGAACTTTTGCTGACGTGCCGCCAACTGGTTAAGGTTTTCTTTTTCCAGCGTGTCTGCACCGTCTTCCAATACTTTTGTAGAGTTATTGGTTATGTCTTCACCGGTGTCACCACTTTTGGTAAGACTTTTCTTCAATTCGGCCAGTTCATTTTTGGCCTTTTCTATTTTATCAAGAATGAGCGCCTCAAATTCCTTTAGCTCACTTTCTGAGTACCTTGTTTTCTCCGTCTGGCTCATATTGTTATTGAATTAGTGTCGAAAAAAATTTGCGCTAAAATAAGTTGACCCAACTCATTTACAAAGAATAAATATGTTTTTTAAAAACAGCTAAAATTGAGTTTTCGTGTGGTGAACTGCTCTTTTTTGGGGTGTTAATTCTGTGATGGGCGGGTTCGGCCAAATTACTTTTCAAAAGTAAAGGCTCGTGATGAGCCTTTAAGTTTTAGTAATTTAAGTTGATGAGATCTAAACGTTTGGATAACGCGGAGTTCTCGATGGTTACTTTGTACTTTAGCCGTATGTATCGGGCAATTACGTCCATTCTACGACCTTTTCGCATATAGCGATCGATAGTCTCATTGATTAAGCAATTCATTTAGTTGATTCTTTGGTGGTCTCATTTAGTTGGTTAACAGAAAGATAGGTAACATTGTTATAATATCCATAACATTAGGCTAACAATTGTTAGTTTGTCAATTGTGCTATACTAAAGTCTTGAACCTATAGCTACCTTGTCTCTTATGTAACTGATTTTTCCCTCTGCTGAGATCACTTCCATGAGCACCATGTAGTATCCCACTCTGGCCTTGCCTCCGTCTTCGGTAGTGCCATCCCAGGTAAAGAATCCTTCCTTGCCCACAATAGTGTTTTGAGTTAGTCTTTTTACTATGCGTCCTTCGGCATCGATAATTCTAATGTTCAGGGTGTTGCCGGGCGTGTCGAAGGCGTAGTTGAGCGTGGTGAAGTTTTTGGCTCCGGCTACATCGGGGGCAAAGGTTGGTGGATCTACCCTCACGGCCCCTATCTGGTTTTGAGGGGTGCGCGCCTGCGAATTTTCATAACCGGGTGTAGCGTAATTTTCTGTCGAGGAGGCCGAGAACCAATTGTTTTTGTCGTTGGAACCACCCGAAAACAGAATTCTTTCCAGCGATACACCATCCACATCATCCAACAAGGGAGAATGATAATCTTCACTGTAGGCGAAATGGTCAATTTGCAGGTTGTTTAAATTGTATATAAACACGGTACCCTCGTTGGTTGGTAAGCTGGGCATTGAGCTAATTTCAATAAAGGTAGACTCATCGGCTGAGGGGTACTGGCTCTTAATGTTTGCTCCGTTTGAGGTTACCACAAAGTAGGACCCCGGATGGATAAACAGGTCTTTGTCTGTAATTACCCGGGTGTTCGTAAGGCCGGCAATCTTCCAGCCTCTTAGGTTAATGTATTTGTTAGACCGATTATAGAATTCCACAAAACGATGACCACCGGTTACCGGATTAAAGAGTACCTCATTCACTATTATGTCTAGTGGTTCGGCTTTGGCCGGAATAATGAGCGTGGCGGATTTGCCATTGGCTTGTATAAGGTTGCCCGTGCAGTCTGTAATGTTGTCTGCCGTAATGGTGTAAAGGCTATTATCAGCCAAATCTGTGGCCGTAACCAGGGTCACAATTCTTTTAGTTTCATCCAGTTGCGCGGAGATAAACGATAAACTATTGTCGGCACTAAAGCGGTCCAGGGCCACGGTGGATGATTCTAACTTTTCACTAAAGGTTAATTGCACTACGCTTTTGGTAACAGCCACGGCCTGCAACAAACTAGGGCCAGTAAGGTCGGGGTTGTCGCCATCTACAGAGTTTAAGGCTCCCGGTGTTCCTCCGTTTGGGTTGTCTGAGGCTATCCAGTTTGCTCCCTCAAGGCATGGAAAGTCAGGGTCTATCATTTCTAAAGAATATCCGCCATTGGCCTTGGTGCTGCTTCTGTACCAGCTGGAATTGTAGTTTACCTGGTGTATTTCTACCCCGCTTGGCGTATATAGAGTCGGGCGGTCGGCAGAATTATTGAGGTTGGGCCAATTGGTTACTGGCAAAACTTTTCCGTAACCATTGAGTTGACTGGCAGTTGAAGATGGAGCCAGTAGAACGTATTCTCCCGGGCTTATATTCATGTTACCCAACAGGGTTGAGTTGGTAGCATCGGCTAATATTACTCCGGTTAGTGATAGTATTTGGTTCGAAACATTGAGTATTTCAAGATACTCTACCTCCGGAAGGCCTTGAGCTGGAGTGGGGTTGGCCATTATTTCGGTAATAATGAGTTGGCCTGGTGAAGGAGTGGCACCCCGGCTGAACTGAAGGATTTGCTGTGGCAGTGTATTGCCAGCACAATCGCTCAGGTTATTAACAGAAAGTGTATATGGTGTTCCGGTGGCAAAGGCAGTAGAAAGAGTAAGCCTAATTTTTCGGCCGAACTTTTCGGTTTGAGTAATGCTGCTTAAACTGAGCCCTCCTGAAAAGGTGAAGTTGGCAGGAACCAGTGTGGCCACATTCATAGATTCGCTAAACTGAATATCGAAAGTAGTTGAGGAAACCACTGTGAACTGCGTAATGGTTGGAGCCGTGGTATCAGGTGAATTGTCATATACTGAGTTTTGAGCTCCAGGAGTGCCCCCAACAGAAGAGTTGGTCACTATCCAATTGGCTTTATCGAAACAGGCCGGTGCCAGATTAATCATTTCTATACTAAACCCACCATCGTCTTTACTGTCGTTTTGGTAATAGGTTTTGTCGTATTCAACTTCAAAGATTAATTCGTTATGGATGTTTTCCAGCCGTATGCGATCTTTTTCAGTAAGGGTAGGAAAGGAGTTAACTCCCAAGACGTGTCCATAAACGGCTAAGTCGGTAGCCCCGGAGTTGCTGGTTATAATAATGTATTCGGCAGGTTGCAGATTAAAACTGCTTAGACGGTAGGTGCCGTTGTCATCTTTAAAAATTACCTGACCCAAATCCATCACCTCACTACTGTTGTTATAAATTTCAAAGTATTCCCTTACCGGAAGCCCGTTGCTGGGGGCAGGTGTAGCCATTATTTCCGTTACCAAAAGCTCGTTAGCCTCCGGTGTAGATCCTTTGAGGAAGGTACCTTGTGTGGAAAGAGTGTTTCCTGTACAGTCCTGAATATTGTTGAGTGTGATGGTACGCGATATTCCGGTTTGGAAAGGAGCACTTAGGTTGAGCAGTATCTGACTTCCAAAAGTGTTTTCGAGTGTTATGGTGCTTACGGTTATGCCATCTTCCAACGTGAAGTTGGCCGGTATAAGCGAGGCCAAATTCATTGATTCATTGAATGTAAGGCGCAGTTGGGTGCCTGAAACTACAGAGACACTTTGCAATAAGGGTGGCGTAGTATCGGGTGTGGTGTCGTACACCGAATTTTGGACTCCGGGAGTGCCTTTGTTTGGGTGAACCGATGCCGCATAGTTGGTTTGGTCAAAGCAGGGTTTGTTGGGGTTAATGAGCTCTACGGTGTATCCTCCAGATGATTTGGTGTTGTCATTGTAAAAGGCCTTTGTGTAGCTCAGTGAGTCGACAACATTCTTGTCTCTGTCCAGAAAAACAATGGTCTCCCCTGTATTGGAAAGTGAAGGAAAGCGATTTACTCCCATGGCCGGACCAAAGTTTTGCAGGCTTACTTTACCGGCCTGAGTAGAAACTGTAAGGTAAGCATTGGGCTGAAGTACATAACTGGTCAGGTAGGCCGTATCTCGCTTATCGGTTATGGCAAAGTCTCTCAACTCTATGGCTTCGGTACCTCTATTATAAAGCTCAATAAACTCGTAATTGGGTATGCCCGAAGTAAAATGTGTGTCGAAATAGATTTCATTAATCACCAGGTCTCTGAAGGCCGGAGATATTGGGGAACTAAAGGTAAAGTCGAAGGTAGAGGCAGCAATGGCTTTGCCTTGCAGGTCTTCTACCCGGTCTACGGTGAGTGTATAGTTCAAACCGTCTACGAGGCTATTGGCAAAACGGAGTGTTACGGTGGTAGCATCGGTTGAAAGACGAATGCTTACCGGTTGCCCTACCCCGTTGTTCAAGGAGTAATGGTTGAGGCTGGTGGCTGTTGCCCTGTCGAGTGGTTCGTTGAATATTACATCTATTTCGTTGTTGTAGGTAGAGTTTACAGCGCTAATGGCCGGGGGAGTTACATCGTAGAGCAGGGTGGTTCTGCTGGCCGGAACCACGTCTCCGTATATGTCTCTTATGCGTTGTATGGTAAGTTGGTAGGTAGCCGATTCGGTCAGGGCCTTATCGAAAAACAAGGTAACCCGCTTGCTGTTGGTCGAACTCCTAACGGCAGTCAAGGGGTTGCTAATTCCTTTGTTGAGGGAGTAATTGGTGCTGGTTTCGGCAAGGGTTTCATCCACATCCACTTCAAAGAGCACCTCCAAAGTGTTGGCGTTAATGAGGCTCACCTGTGTAATAAGATCATTGTATGTAAAATCGAAAGTGGTTGGCGGCACTGTGTTTCCGTCAAGGTCTTGAAGGTTGTTAATAACTAAGCGGTAGTTGAGGTTTTCTTCAAGCCTTGTGGTTAAATAGAGAGTAACAATGGAGGCATCTGTGCTACTTTGAACCAGGCTAAAGGGGCCAAGACCTCTATCGAATCCATAGTTGCTGATTCTTTCGGCACTTGCCTTTGTAAGAGGTTTTGTGAACTGAATTTGAATACTTGTGTCGCTCAATACAATAAAGCGACCAAATTCGGGTAGCAAAGTAGAAAAACTTGCCGTAAGGTTGGTCGGCAGATCGTTGTTAAACAGGTCGGAGATATTGGAAATGGTTAGCGTGTTGCTGGCATTGTTGCCCAGGTTGCTGAAGGTTAGTTCAACAATACTTGTGTTTTTTTCGGTTCTAACCGCCTGAATGGGGTTTCCTATACCATTATTGACCGAGTAATTGTTCACATTTTCTGCCACCGCTTTGACTACCTCTTCTGAGAATTCAACCGCCAAAACCACGGGAGAGAGCAGTTCAACCCCCACAAGTCTTGGTGGCAACCGGTCGAAAGTAAAATCAAAGTTTCGGTTGGTTGAAATGGCGTTTCCTGCTAAATCTTCTATAGCAGTTAGGGTAAGTACGTTTTTGACTTCCTGCTCAAAATCCACTGCAAAATTTAAAACCACCGAAGTGCCCCCCGGTTGAAGTATAGCCTGAGCAGGGGTGCCAATGCCATTGTTTGCGGAGTAGTTGTTAATGGTTTCAGCGCTGGTTTCATCCAATATTTCATCAAAATAGACCTGTAAGGTATTCTGGTCTACAACCACTACCGAATCGATATCGGGGTCGTCTGTGTCATATACAAAAGGAGTATTGAAAAGCTGAAGGTAGGCCAGACCAGAGTTTTGTATGTTCTCGAAAGATATTTCCGTAGTTGTATTCTCGGGAAATGAGCTGTCAAAAACCAAATGCACCAACCTGGGGTTGCTGTTGTCTAGAGCCGCGCTAATAGGGTTTCCTATACTTCTGTTCACCAGGTAGTTGCCTACTGTTTCCGCAGCCGGCTCATTCAGATCGGCCTCGAAATACACATCTAGAAGCTGGCTGCTCACCACTATCACTGTGTCAATTTGGTTCACAAAGCCGAACACTTCGTTGCTGTTTGTAATTGTATTGCCTAAGGTATCGGCCAGGTTTTGATAGGAGAGGGTGTAAGAGTCTCCTTCTGTAAGGGTAGTGCCAAAGGTTAGGCTAACCCTGTTGCGCTGTGTGTTATTTAAAGTAGCCTGCGAAGGGTTGCCTATTCCCTGGTTAATGCTAAAGTTAGTTTCGGTTTCGGCAATGCTTTCATTGAGTTGCTCATCGAAAATCAGGTCTATTTGCTGAGGAGTTTTATAGACCAATCGGCTCAATACAGGTGCTTCATTGTCGAACAGAAAGTCGAAAGTGCCATTGACCACTGCGTTTCCTGCGCAATCGGTGAGCCCATTTACTGTAAGGGTAAAAATATTGCCGGAGTTCATCGCGGGACTAAGGCTCAGGGTAATGCTGCGTCCGTACGGAAGGTTTTGTGTGGCCGAAGAAACGGCCGCTCCATGGTTGAGCCCGAACGTTGCTCCACTCACGGAAGCCGGATCGATAAACTCATCGAACAACACCACAATTTCTTGATTGGAGTTAGCCAACACATTGACTATACCCGGAGCGCTGTTATCAGGAGTGTTATCGAATACTGAGTTTATCGTACCTGGCGTGCCTCCTTGCGCACTTATGGAAGAGTTCCAATTTTCTACATCGCTACAGGGTCTTTCCGGATTTATTTGCTCCAAGCTCCAGCCACCATCGGCTTTGTTGTTGTCTCTATACCAGGTCAGGTCATAGGTCAGGCTATCGACTAGGTTGCCCAGGTTGTCCCGTAGCACAAGAGCTTCGCCAGTGTTGGTGAGGGCATTCCATGAAGAAACAGCCACCACGTTGCCAAATGGTTGAAAACTGGCCACATTGCTGGAAGAGGTAAGTATTACATAGTCACCTCCATTTAGCACATGGTTACCAATGGTGCCTCCCGAAAGCTCAAAGCCGGTCAGGTCTATGGCCTCGCTGCTTGTATTGAACAATTCGACAAACTCTTCTGACGAACCAGAGGGTAGGACCACCGGACTTGGGGCATTGGCTCCCGAGGGATCGGCATATATTTCATTAATTACTATTTGCCTGGTAGAAGTGGGGGTTTGAAAAGAAGCATTGGCCGTAAGGTTGGTCGCCACCGAGTTGCCGGCTGCATTGGCCACATTGTTTATTGTAATCTCATAGGTATTATTCACCAAGCCCGGAGATACGGTTAAGGTAACTATCGAGGCGTCTGTAATGCTTTGTACTACGCTGGTTGGATTCCCTCTTCCAAAATTAACGCTATAGTTGGTGGTGTTCTCGGCCGAAAGAGTGTTCAAGTTTTGATTGAAATCTATGGTAATGCTAGTAGAAGAGTTGACCGTAACCGATTCCACAGCCAAGTTGAGATAGCTGAATGTGCCGGTAAGGTTACTGGCTGTAGCTAGTGTAGACTCATCTGTGACATTGTCAACGGTTAGGGTGTAACTGGCATCGGCCAGGTCGGTACTAAAAGTGAGGGTTACCAGATCATTAGAAACACTATTCCTTACCGCGGAGCTTGGGTTGCCCATGGCATTGTCCAGACCGTAATTACTAAGGGTTTCTGCTGTGGTTTGTTCTACATTCAGATTAAAGTCTACCAGCAGTGTGTTTTTATCTACCACGCTAATACTCTCAATAGCCAGCGGGACCACATAACTAAAGCTACTCTGCAGGTTATTGGCAGCCGTGTTAGTTGCTTCATCTTCCACACCGTTCACGGTAAGGGTATAATTGTTATTTACCATGCCGGAGGTAGTAAGCCTTACCACTTGGGAAGAACTTCTGGAAGCTGTGGTTACCGACACGCCATTGTCTATGGCGTAGTTTCCGACAGTTTCGGCAGTGACCTGCTCCACCGGCTGGTTAAAAGTTACCTCCACCGTATTGGCGTCAATGGCCGTAGTATTGCTAATGGCCAAAGGGAGCACTTGCTCCTCAATGGTAAAGTCGTCCATTACGAGTTCGGCAGCCGATCCGCTTCCGTCTCCTCTGCTAGCCGTTATGCGTACAATTACATTGTTTTCACCGTTTGCTGCCGTAGGTAGTTCATATTCATAGGCAGTGTAGCTGGTTAGGTTATTGTTAGGAAAGGTGTTCTCATCACCTATACTGGTGTTGTCCAAGTAGTTGTTTCCACCATCAATAGAGGTGGAAAAAGAAAGCAATACCGGTCGTGTTGAACTGGCTCCATTTTGTTTGGAATAGGCATAAAAAGTGACTTTCGGATTGCTAATTCCGGTAAGGTCGAGAGTAATTAATACTTCTCCACTAAAAGTAGATGTTGGAATAATGTGTAGGGAGGAACTGCCGCTTCGTGCATCACTTCCCTGAAAGATACGGCTGGAGGTAGACACCTCATTACCTGTCCAGTCAGTAATGAATTCTACGTTGTTGCCGGTGGTAAATGCATTCTCGAATCCCTGTGAATAGGGAAAACTGCCTATCTGCCCAATAGCATACTGTGTGCAGAGTAGAAAAGTAAGGAGAAAACAATTTCTCATTTTTTGTGCTCAGGTACACTAAAGTAGTAAATTTGACGCGTTTTTCGACTTTAAGTCTAAATAGTTAATGAATTGATTTTATGAAGATTGCAGTTGTAGGTGCGACCGGACTTGTGGGAGGGGAAATCCTGGAGGTTCTAGAAGAAAGAAATGTTCAATTTGATGAGCTGCTATTAGTGGCTTCTGCCCGTTCGGCCGGAACAAAGAAAACCTTTAAGGGTAAGGAATACACTGTAATCACTATGGAAGATGCGGTGGCTCAGGCTCCGGATTTTGCCATATTTTCTGCAGGAGGCAGTACCTCCTTGGAGTGGGCTCCTAAGTTTGCTGCTGTCGGAACAACCGTGGTAGATAACTCCTCGGCCTGGAGAATGAGCCCCGATCATAAGCTGATTGTACCGGAAATTAATGCCTCAACGCTTACAGCAGAAGATAAAATTATTGCCAACCCCAATTGTTCTACCATTCAAATGGTGGTGGCACTGGAACCCCTGAGAAAGCGCTATGGCCTTAAGCGTATTGTTGTTTCTACTTACCAGTCGGTTACAGGCTCCGGTAAAGCGGCTGTAGATCAGATGATGAACGAACGGCAGGGTATTGATGGGCCCATGTGCTATGCTCATAAGATCGACATGAATGCATTGCCTCATATTGATGTATTTCTGGACAATGGATACACCAAAGAGGAGATGAAGATGGTGAACGAAACCCGCAAGATTTTTAATGACTACTCCATTGGTATAACATCTACTACGGTGAGAATACCCACTGTTGGAGGACACTCTGAGTCGGTGAACGTTGAGTTTAAGGAAGACTTTGACATGGAAGAGGTTAAAGCTTTATTGAATAGTGCCGAAGGGGTGGTTTTGCAAGATGATCCTAAGCACAACGTATACCCCATGCCGCTTACGGCTCATAAAAAAGATGAGGTGTTCGTTGGCCGACTTAGAAGAGATGAGAGTCAACCTAATACGCTCAACCTTTGGATTGTGGCCGATAATCTTAGAAAGGGAGCGGCAACCAATGCCGTACAGATTGTAGAATACCTTCAGAAACAACTCAAGATAGCTTGATAGAGCAGCTGGCTTTAGCGGAGGTACAGGCTTTTATTCAAGAGCATTTGTCGGAAGACCCGGTATCGTTATCGCTCAAAAAAAGCCCATTCCCCAACATCGCCATGCGCGATTTGGTGGAGCAAATAGCCTCACGACAAAAAGCTAAATATAAAGTACCCTCTTGGTATGCTCAAGAGGGTATTTTGTTTCCTCCGGCCATTTCTATGGAGCAGTGTTCCTCAGAGAGAACGGCCCGTTACAAGGCCTCGCTGGTTAGGGGAACGCGTATGGCCGATCTGACCGGTGGGTTTGGTGTAGATACTTACTTTATATCTCAGCACTTTGAATATGCCGTGCATGTAGAAAGCAATGCCTATTTACATGAGCTGGTCAGGCATAACTTCAGGGTTTTAGGAAGTCATATTGTGACCCTTCAGCAGCAGGCCGAAAAAGCCATTGATGAACTAGAAAGTCAGGACCTCATTTATCTCGATCCCGCCCGAAGAGATGGAAACGATCAAAAAGTAGTTTTTTTAGAGCACTACAGTCCTAATGTAGTCGAAATGCTTCCGCAGTTGATGAACCGTTGTGAGCAATTGCTTTTAAAGGTTTCTCCCATGTTGGACATTAAAAAGGCTGTCAACGATTTAGGTTGTGTAAAAGAAGTGCATGTAGTAGCTGTTCACAACGAGGTAAAGGAACTACTGTTTCTAATGCATAAAAATGGGGGAGATCGGGTAAACATAAAGGCCATAAACCTTGGGTCAGGTTTGCATGAGAATGAAGTCCTTGAGTTTACCTATGAAGATGAAGAACAGACTGATGTTGCATTGGGCAGCATTGGGCAGTTTTTGTATGAGCCAAATGCCAGCATTCTCAAGGCCGGAGCTTTTAAGTCATGTGCACAGCAGTTTGGCCTTCTTAAACTTCATGCCAATACCCACCTCTATACTCACCACAGTGAGGTGAAAAACTTTCCCGGTCGTGTGTTCAGGGTAAAGGAAGAGATATCGCTGAACAAGAAGCAACTGAAGAAGTGCTTGCCTGAGTATAAAGCCAATATCTCTGTTCGCAATTATCCTCTTTCTGTCAAAGACATCAGGAAAAAAACGGGGCTTAAAGACGGAGGTAATCATTACATTTTTGCTCTAACAGATGTGGAGGGCAAAAGAGTGTTATTGTGTGAAAAAGTAAAGTAGCCATAAGGCAAGCAATAGGGTTCCGTAGTAGGCTAGAACTTTGTAGCGGTTTTTAGTGGCAAGCCACCAAAGAACCCACCACGGTTTAATCATACCCATAATGAATACAATAGCTGTGAGCCAACCCAAAAAGTAGAAAACGAACATTGAGCCCTAATCAGGTAAACAATCGGGGCTCAAGTTATTCTTTCCAAAGCAGATTATTCCAGTTTCAACACTTTAAATACTTTGGAGCTTCTGCCCTGTACCACCCTTAGAATGTAAAGACCCGAAGGCAAGCCTGAAATGTCTATGGCCGTTTGCCGTGAATCATCTAGTTCAACACCTTTGGCACTCAGCTTTTCAAGGCCATTCATGGTTTTAAGGCTAATATCAATCGAACCACTACTTTCCATGCTCTTTATGTAAAGCAGGTCTCCGGTTACCGGGTTAGGAAATATTTCGGTGCCCAAATTAAATGCAGTATTGTCAATGGCTGTAATCTGGTCGTTTTGAACTTGTAAATTGTCAATGGCCCAACCCCAGCCTTCTCTGGTGCCGCGCCTTTCCAACCTAAACCTTAGTAGTATTTCGTCACCCGCATTTATCTGGGCATTGTCTGTAAGCTTTACTAACCGGGTTCTAAACATTGATGGCTCAGGAGGAGTGCTGGCCGCAAATGCATTGCCCCAAACCGAAGACTCTGTATTGGCTGTAGATCGCCTGAGTTCCAGCCATGTTTGTCCTCCATCTTTAGAAACTTCCAAAGCCGCGTAATCGGCCACAGGGTCTACCAAGGCAATTTCGTCATAGGCTATATATGGCATAGTTGCGCTCACTGTAATTGGTTTTTTGAGCGTATATGTAAAAGTAGTACTGCCGGACAATCCGAAATTGGAAGGGTAGGGATGCCGACTATGAATGGCTCCGTTGCTGAACCCACTGGGCGTTTCTATACCAAAGAAATTGCCTACAAAATCTTCAGAGGCCTCATTAAAATTATTGGAATAAGTTGTAACGGGGTTACCAAAGTTAATAAGGGGTATTGAGAAGAACTCGTTCGGCCCGGGCAGGAATGAAGCATTTTTTATAGGAGAGCGGCTATCAAAAGCTGCAATTCTATATTCAATTACATCACCTTCATTTAAGGCGGTAATATCTACCAATGCCCGGTAGAGATTGCTCCCCAGATGAGTCATCTGAATGATTGGTTGTGGCTGTCCGTTCACTTCGCTATACAAGGCAACACTATCTACCTCCACATTGTCAGTTACCAGGGCATCGAAACTAAGACTGTTACTTTCTGATGCGTAGTTGAAGTGCTGATGCCTCAGAGTTGGTGGTACCACATCCATTTGAATGTTCAGGTTGTCTATGGCCCAACCCCAGCCGTGAGCGGCTTCATCGGCAAACAGCCTGAAACGAATGAGAAGCTCGTCTCCACCCTCAAAATCGCCACTGGCTAATAAGTCAATTTCTCGTTTGGCGTATATGGAAGACTCGCCAACAGCGGTAGAATTGTTGTCTACTAAACTACTTTGGTAACGGGAAAACCAGTTGGAGCGCACCCGGCTATCATAGCCATCAAGCAGGGGTAGCCAGGTTTCTCCTCCATTTTTAGAAGCTTCCACTATTACATAGTCGTAAAATCCGTTGTCGCCAAACTCCGAATTGGCTTCCCCGGGTTCCACCAGTACTACTTCATCGAAGCTCATTTTAGCATTCTGTTCGTTAACAATAATGGGTATTTTTAGCTCAAAGGTGTAATTGCTTTCGTTGTTGCTTCCGGTGCCATCGGCATAGGGGTGATCTGAATGAATGGCTCCGTTTTCAAATGTGGCTTCTTCACGAATAGAGAAGTTGGCGCTGGTAAAAAAGTCTTCGGCCGCTTCCGAGATGTTGTTAAAGTCGTTGAAATAGAAGTGCCGGGGCTCTGCAGTGGCTACTACATTTACTTTGGTAAAACCTGTTGCCGGAAAAACAGTTTCATTGCGCGCAGCGGCCTGGTCAGTAGCTTTTATTCGGTATTCAATATAATCTCCATCGGCAAGGTTAAGTGAAGAGAGGTCTAAGAAAAGACGATATAAATTCTGATTTTGGTTAGCCAGCCTGAATATTGCGCTTTGCAAAGTCCCACCATTTACTGCGTACTCCAGGGTTACGTCTACCGGTAAAAAGTCGGTTACCGTAGTTTCCAGGGTAACCCCCTGATCGGTGGTTCGGATAAAATTGGGAGGAGTGTGCGACACTATGGGGGCTTCACTATCATTTCCCGACTGAAACCTAAGGTATCGTTCAGGAACCAGCACACTGGGTCTCGAAAACTGTCGGCCTTTATCGTCAACCGCGGTGATATAGTAAGTGTACACCTGGCCTTCTGTTTTAGCCGACTGTATTTGCGCACTAAATTCATTGGCGTTGTTGGTACTCGTCATTTGAACCTCACTGCTGTTGGCTACAAAGCCATCCGTTGAGTAAAACAGGCGAACCTCATTGGGGTTGAATCCGATATCGCTGAAAACTTTGGCTGTAATGGTGTAGGTATCTGAGGTAATGTCTTCTGTATTTGGCCTATCAATGCTGTCTATATAAGTGAGTTCCCAGCCCATGTCTCCAAACATATCCAGTGTTACGGGGCCCGGGTCGTGCATCACCTCGTTGAATCCAATTTGAGGAGTCATTAGTGAATTGGCATTTCCCGAGGCATAGGTGTTTTCATTAAGGTGTGCTATGCTCGATCCGGCATCGTAGGGGTTTGGTGCATATAGCCTTGGTCTTGTACCTGTACTGGCTTCAGAAGTGGGCGAGTTAAAATACACGGCATTGCTGGAGAGTGCATTGCCTAAGGCCACCGTGTTGTTGCCCATTTCTACGAGCGACTCTCGGGCACTGTTTTCCACACTCAAGTCGAAAATAAAAGGGAATTCCTGAATTCCGTACGTGCCCAGATCGGAGTCTTCGGAGTAATTGAAGCTATCTACAAAACCAAGACCATGACCAATCTCATGCAGTACTACAGTGACCAGATCGAACTGATTGGGAGCGGGGTTTCCATCGGTGCCGAGATACCAGGGTGCGCGACTGTTAAAATTGGCAACAATGTCGGGCTCGTTGGGGCTGTTGAGCTCTTGGCGGGCCATTTTTTCGGCCAGTGCCACCGGGTACCAGGTGTTTAGTTGCTTGGCACCATCGAAATTGCGAAAGGCGGTATTCCAGATGGCCGATCCCAGTACACCTTCATCGAGGCTCTGCCAGGTGGCATTAATTCGAATAGGGACCGGGGAGGAGATTAGCCCTGCCCAAATGTCTACGGCAGCCTGAAAAGCCGCTTTGGCTTCTTCACTGAATCCGTTGTATTCTACCCGAATATCGGCCCTTTGACGGGTGCTGTTGCCATGGTTCAGGGCATTGCGCAAGCGAGCATAGTGAGCCGGGTTATGAAAAATGCGTGTTCCGGGGCTCTCATCTGAAGCGTAACAAATAACGGGTATCTGTACATCTAGCCTTTCGGCTTGCTGGGCAAGGCTGAGTTGAGGTATCCCTAAACTTAGTAGCAGAACAAATATTTTTCTCATGGCAAATGTTCAATTAACTTTCTTGAGTGCTATTAAGAAAAACGCCTATTGAATCATTCGGTACACTCTGTATGAAACTGATTCAAAATTTGACGTTTAAACTGATAAACTACATACATTGTATTAAGTTAATACTATAACTGGTTCTCTATGAAAAAGCACTTTGTTTTTTTAATGCTCATTTTATTTGGGTGCAAATCGGCCGAAAATAGCGGAAGCGAACTGCCTGTTGTTTTCATGAAGAAAACAGCTTGCATGGGTGCTTGCCCTGATTATGATATTTCAATTTTCAGTTCAGGAAAGGTGATACTAAATGCCCGGAAGTTTCTTCCTCTTGAAGGAAGCTTTGAGGCTCGGCTGCCTGAGGCACGGTTGGATGAGCTGCTAAGTTTGTTTGTAGAAAACCGCTTTATGGAATTGGAGAGCCAATACACATCCAGTCGAAAGGATTTGCCAACCACTACTGTAAGCTTTTACAATGGGGGCAAGAAGAAAACGGTGATCGATTATGATGGTGCACCGGAACGGCTTAAGGCTATTGAGGCCTCCATACACAATCTCATTGATTCTCTGAGCTGGTCTGCGGTGAAGTAGTAAAAAAAACTGCCTCAAAAGCACCGGTCTTTGACGATTGTTCAAAGCTCCAATTTGCTTTTGAGACAGTTGTAGAAACTCCTAATTTATAATTAGAGCGTTCTTTTTACTTCCTGAATTTCAAAGCCTTCAATTATATCTCCTACTTTGATATCGTTGAAGTTTTTAATGCTCAACCCGCATTCGTAACCGGCTTTTACTTCACCTACATCGTCTTTGAAACGCTTCAGTTGGCCGATGTCTCCGGTATATACTACAATACCATCGCGGATTAGTCGGATTTGATTATTTCGTTTCACATAACCATCGGTTACATAACATCCTGCCACAGTACCCACTTTAGATATTTTGAAGGTTTCGCGGACTTCGATATTACCCGTGATTACTTCTTTTTCAGTTGGTTCCAGCAGGCCTTCCATAGCATCTTTGATCTCGTTTATGGCATCGTAGATGATGGAGTAAAGTCTGATTTCAATTTCTTCGGTTTCAGCGAGTTTTCTTGCTCCTCCCGATGGCCTCACCTGGAAGCCCAGAATAATGGCATCTGAAGCGGTGGCCAGCAGTACATCGGACTCTGAGATTTGACCAACGGCCTTGTGAATGATGTTTACCTGAACCTCATCAGTAGAGAGCTTAAGCAAGGAATCACTCAGTGCTTCTACAGAACCGTCCACATCACCCTTCACAATTACATTGAGTTCTTTGAAGTTTCCAACGGCCAAACGTCTTCCAATCTCATCGAGTGTAATGTGCTTTTTGGTTCTTACACTTTGCTCTCTGAGTATCTGCTCACGTTTGTTGGCAATTTCGCGAGCTTCTCGCTCACTGTCCATTACGTTGAACTTGTCTCCGGCCTGAGGGGCACCATCTAAACCAAGCATTTGAACCGGGGTAGAAGGGCCAACTTCTTTGAGTCGGTTGCCACGGTGATCGAACATGGCCTTTACTTTGCCATAGTGCGACCCTGCCAGCACAACATCGCCAATTTTCATTGTGCCTGATTGTACCATAAGGGTGGCGAGGTATCCTCTACCTTTATCGAGAGAGGCTTCTATCACTGTTCCTACGGCATTCTTATTTGGGTTGGCTTTTAGCTCCTGAAGTTCTGCTTCGAGCAATACTTTTTCGAGAAGCTCATCAATTCCCTGACCCGTTTTGGCCGAAACTTCCTGGCATTGGTACTTTCCTCCCCAGTCTTCAACCAGAATATTCAGGTTGGCTAGTTCTTCTCTGATTTTGTCAGGGTTTGCGTTGGGCTTATCTACTTTGTTAATGGCTATAACAATAGGTACCTCCGCTACCTGAGCGTGATTTATGGCCTCTTTGGTTTGAGGCATAACGTTGTCGTCTGCAGCCACTACAATAATGGCAACGTCAGTGATTTTAGCTCCACGAGCACGCATGGCCGTAAAGGCTTCGTGACCTGGTGTATCCAAAAATGCTATTCGTTTACCATCTTTGGTTTCTACATCATATGCACCAATGTGCTGGGTAATTCCACCCGCCTCACCGGCAGTTACGTTGGCGTCTCTAATGTAATCGAGCAATGAAGTTTTACCGTGGTCTACGTGACCCATTATGGTAACAATTGGTGCTCTTTCTTGCAGATCTTCCGGGCTGTCTTCTTCTTCCAGTACTTCTACTTCATCATCGGCCGAAGTAAACTGAACATCGTAGCCAAACTCATCGGCAATAATGGTTATGGCCTCTGCATCCAGTCTCTGGTTTATGGAAACGAACATTCCCAAAGACATACAGGTGGAAATCACATCGTTTACCGATACGTTCATTAAACTGGCCAGATCGCTGGCTGAGATAAACTCAGTAACCTTAAGAATTTTGCTTTCTTCTTGCTGTTTGAGCATTTGCTCTTCGGCAGCTTCGGCAGCAGCACTTCTCTTTTCCTTTCGGTACTTGGAGCGGCTTTTTCCTCCACCTTTTCCACCTCCGCTCAAACGAGCAAGTGTTTCCTTAATTTGTTCCTGAATTTCCTTATCGGTAAGCTCTTCTTTCGGAGCCTGACGTTTGCCTCCTCTTTGATTGCCTCCTCTTCGGTTGTCATTGGCGCCTTTAGAAGCACGCTCAACTTTAGTTTGTTGAATTCGCTTTCTTGGTCGTTTGCCGCGGTGTTCGCCCTGATTTTGTTTGTCGTCATCTTTCGACTTCTTGGGCTTGTCTACCGGCAGTTCTATTTTACCCAGTACCTTCAGTCCTCTTAGTGAATCGGCTTTGGCTTCAATGAGCTCGTTTTCCTTCTTAGGGGCTTCAGGAGCTTTTTCTACCTTGGGAGCCTCCTCTTTCTTTGGCTCAGGTTTAGGTTCTTCTTTCTTCTCAGGAGCCTTTTGTTCGGGCTTTTTCTTACCGGCATCAAGGTCGATTTTGCCTAGCACCCGTAGTCCGGGTTTTCGCTCTTCTTCCTCTTGCTCTTCCTCCTTTGCCTTGGGTTGTTCAGTAACCTTCGGTTTTTCGGCTACCGGTTCGGCCTTCGGCTCTTCCTTTTCCTTCGGCTTTTCCTCTTCAGCCGGCTTTTCAGCTTCTGGCTTGGCCTCTGGTTTTTTAGGTTCCTCAGCTTTGGGCTCTGCCTTCTTAGGCTCTTCTTTTTTGGCAGGCTCCTTTTCTTTAAATGGTTCTGTCGTAATACCACTGGAGTCGATTACCATGTCTTCTACATGTTTCGTCCCAATGGTTAGATGAGAGGCCTCTTCTTTCTCATGGGCCGATGCAGCAAACTCCTTGGCCAGCATATCATATTGCTCTCCAGATATCTTGGCGTTAGGGCTGCTATCTACCGCGAAGCCCTTAGCAGAAAGAAAATCTACGATGGTGTTTCTACCCACGTTTAGTTTTCTTGCCACCTGGCTTAGCCTCATCATTTTATCTTCTGACATACTCAAATATCCCTCTTTTTAAGGTTTTATAAAATTCTACTATTGCTCGAACTCCTTATTAAGGATTTCGAATAGATACTTTACGGTTTCTTCTTCCAGCTCAGTTCTTCTTACAATATCGTCTTGAGCAAGGGCTAAAACACTTTTGGCAGTATCAAGGCCAATTCTTTTGAGCTCATCGATAATCCAGCTGTCAATCTCATCGGCAAATTCGTCCAGATCAACATCTTCTTCTTCGTAGTCGCTCAATTCTCTGAATACATCTATTTCTAAGCCAACCAGCTTAGAAGCGAGTTTAATGTTTTGGCCTCCTTTTCCGATGGCCAAAGACACCTGATCTGGTTTGAGATACACAGATACACGTCCCTCATCGCCCAGTATTTTCATGCTCGATATCTTTGCCGGACTCAAAGCTCTGGCAATGTAGAGCTCCATGTTGTCGGTAAAGTTGATCACATCAATATTCTCGTTTTGCAACTCTCTTACAATGGAGTGAATTCTGGAGCCTTTCATACCCACGCAAGCTCCTACAGGGTCTATTCTGTCATCGTAAGATTCAACAGCTACCTTTGCTCTTTCACCGGGCTCACGAACCACCTTCTTAATGGTAATGAGGCCATCGTATACTTCCGGAACTTCGCTTTCGAACAGTCTTTCGAGGAACTCACCAGATGTTCTGGAAAGGATAATTTTCGGGTTGCCATTGATCATTTCAACACGATCTACAATGGCTCTTACGTTGTCTCCTTTACGGAATCTGTCTTTAGAAATTTGCTCGTTCTTAGGCAGTGAAAGCTCATTACCTTCACCATCTACCAGCAATACTTCTCTGCCCAGAATTTGATAAACTTCGGCCGAAATAATTTCGCCAACCAAGTCTTTGTATTTCTGGTACAGAATGTCCTTCTCCAGGTCTTTGATTCGTTGAATTAGTGTCTGACGAGCGGTCATTACAGCTCTTCGGCCAAAGTCTTCCAGCTTGATTTCTTCAGCTACTTCTTCGCCAATTTCAAAGTCAGGCTCAATTTTTCTGGCCTCGGTGAGACTAATCTTATCATAGTCCCAAATATCTTCAGAGTCGTCATCAACGATTTCTCTAAACCTCCATATTTCAAGGTCTCCTTTGTCTGCGTTAATGATGATGTCGAAATTATCGTCTACTTCGAATTTCTTGCGGATCATTGTTCTGAAAACATCTTCCAGAATTCTGATCATGGTAGGTCTATCGACATTTTTCTGCTTTGCAAAATCTGCAAAAGACTCAATTAAAATTCCACTGTCCATTTTCTTTACTTAAATGACACTAACACATTGGCTTTTTCAATATCCGCGAAGGAAATCTCTTTCTCTTCTACCACTTTCTTTTTTTTCTCTTTACTTTCTGCAGCCAACACTATGGCGGCTTCGTTTACTACCTGAAGGTTGCCTTCTATCTGGCTTCCTGACTTCAGTCTGACCCTCAGTTTGCGGCCTACATTTTTCCTGAACTGTCTTAGCGATGCAAGCGGGTGGTCAAGACCCGGTGAAGAAACTTCCAGTACATAGGTCACATCTATAAGATCTTCCAGTTCAATATCTTCAGCCAAATTTCTGCTCAATTCGGCACAATCATCTATGGTTACTCCCTGGTCTCCATCTAACAGCACCAAAATCTTTGTTTTGCCCGAAACACCTTTGGAAATCACATCTACAATGAAGTAGCTGTCGTCTTTCAAATGGCCTTCTGCAAGCGTTTTTATTTGGTCTGTTAGTTCTTTCATAGTCAATAATGAAAGAGGGGACTTGCTGTCCCCTCTGGAAAGTAACCATTAAGTGTTGCAAAAATAGAGGTTTTTTATTTCATATCAAATAGCTCTTTCATTCGTTCAGAACCAGAAATGCCTTTATTTTTACCTCAAGAATAAGATGTTATGAAAAAAGCCTGTTTACTGCTGTTGGCATTTTTGGCCGCTATTACTTTTTCTTGCGACTCTACGGGAAGCAAAATTTCTGTAGCAAAAGCAAGCCTGAACTTAAAAGAGGCTCCCAGACCCAACAAGGATTCACTGTATGCTTTTGTAGAGCAGCAGGTGGAGTTTGGCCCCAGAGTGCCAAATACTGAGGCTCATGAGCAAGCAGCCAATTGGTTTGTAAATAAGTTTGAAGGATATGGTGGTAAAGTGACTGTGCAGGCATTCAAAGACAGGGTTTATGACGGAACGGAGGTTCAGCTTAAGAATATTATCGCCTCGTTTAACCCTAGTGCAAAAAAGAGAATCTTGTTGGCAGCTCACTGGGATACCAGGCCGTTTGGCGATAAGGACCCAAACAATGATATGATAAAGATAGATGGTGCCAATGATGGCGGAAGTGGTGTGGCCGTGTTACTGGAAATAGCTCGAATAATGAGTGGCGACAACCCTCCTGCTGTTGGAGTTGATATGATTTTATTTGATGGGGAAGATTGGGGGCAACACGAAAACATGAGCGATGTGGCCAATCCCAGAGACTATGGTAAAGAGTCTTGGTATTGTTTGGGGTCTCAGTATTGGAGCAAAAACAAGCATAATCCAAACTATACGGCATACTACGGTATTCTTCTGGATATGGTAGGGGCTCAGGGGTCTACGTTTTACTACGATGGTGTTTCGCAGCAGAATGCCGGCCGAGTGTTATCCCGAACATGGGATATTGCCCATGAACTGGGTTACTCCAACCTGTTTGTTAAAGAGATGGGCATGGGACTGATTATTGACGATCATAAGTTTGTGAATGAACATGCGCGCATACCGATGATTGACATTATTGATTATCGGAAAAATGTCAATGACTTTGGGCCATATCACCACACACAGGAAGACAATCTTTCGGTAATTTCAAAAGACGTATTGGGTGCTGTGGCACATGTGGTACTCACTGTACTCTACAACGAGTAGTTTACTGCTTTAGTAAACCGAGTAGGTACTCGCCATATCCCGACTTTTCAAGAGGCCGGGCAATTTCTGCTAGTTTTTCTGAAGATATATAACCCATTCGGTAGGCAATTTCTTCGATACATGAGATTTTGATACCCTGCCTTTTTTCCAGGATTTGAACAAACTGCCCCGCCTGCATCAGCGAATCAATCGTTCCGGTATCCAGCCAGGCCGTTCCACGGTCCATAGTGCTCACCTTGAGCTGCCCCATATTCAGGTAGGTTTTGTTTACATCGGTAATTTCCAGCTCACCTCTGGCACTGGGTTTTAGGTTTTTGGCAATGTCAACCACCTGATTGTCGTAGAAGTACAAGCCCGGTACCGCCCAGTTGGACTTTGGGTTTTGCGGTTTCTCTTCTATGGAAATGGCATTCATGTCTTTATCAAACTCCACCACTCCGTAACGTTCCGGATCGTTTACGCGGTAAGCATAAACAATGCCTCCCTCCGGATCGGCATTTTCCTTCAGCAATTTTGGCAAACCCGATCCATAGAAAATATTATCTCCCAGAATAAGGGCTACTTTGTCGTTGCCAATGAATTCCTCTCCAATGGTAAAAGCCTGTGCCAAACCTTCCGGTTTGGGCTGTTCCGCATAGCTAAACGAGCAACCAATGCGGCTACCATCGCCTAACAATTTAATGAAGTTAGGCAAGTCGTGAGGGGTTGAAATAATCAGTATTTCTCTGATACCCGCCAACATGAGTATAGACAAAGGGTAATAGATCATGGGTTTATCATAAACCGGCATTAGCTGCTTACTTACAGTATATGTAAGTGGATATAGTCTGGTGCCGGAGCCTCCGGCCAAAATGATTCCCTTCATATCTGATATTGTTTTTGGTAATAGTTTTGGTACGCACCCGAAGTTACATGATCCAACCATTCTTCATTGGCCAGGTACCAATCTACGGTTTTCTCCAAACCCTCTTCAAACTGCAGCGAGGGCTGCCATCCCAGTTCATCTTTAATTTTCGAAGCATCTATGGCATAACGCTTGTCGTGGCCGGCCCGGTCTTTCACAAAAGTGATAAGCTTTCTGGACTGCCCCAAGGTACGGCCCAACTTGCGGTCCATTACGTCACAGAGAAGTTCTACAATGTCCAGGTTCTTCCACTCATTAAACCCACCAATGTTATAAGTTTCGCCCAGCCTACCCCTGTGAAAGATCACATCGATGGCTCTGGCATGGTCTACCACATACAGCCAGTCTCGTATGTTATCCCCTTTGCCATAAATGGGTAGAGGCTTGTTGTTTTTGATATTGTGTATGCAAAGCGGTAGCAATTTTTCCGGAAACTGATTAGGGCCATAGTTATTGGAACAATTGGAAATAACCACGGGCAATTTGTAGGTATTTGCATAAGCCCTTACAAAATGATCAGACCCTGCTTTTGAGGCAGAGTAGGGCGATTGAGGATCGTAAGGAGTACTTTCTAAGAAGAATCCTGTTTCACCCAGCGATCCATAGACCTCATCAGTAGAAATGTGATAAAACCTTTTGCCCTCCAAGTTGTCTGCCCAGTGTTTTTTGGCAGCGTTCAACAAGTTGACCGTACCTATAATGTTGGTTTTAACGAAAGCCAGGGGGTCGGCAATAGACCGGTCTACGTGCGATTCTGCCGCCAGATGTATGACCCCATCGAAACGATGGGTAGCAAACAAGTCGTCCAGAAATCCAGCGTCTGTAATATCACCTTTTAAGAAGGTATAATTAGACGCCCCTTGTACATCCTTGAGGTTTTCCAGATTACCCGCATAGGTGAGCGCATCCAGATTGAAGATATAATAGTCTTGATAGTTGTTCACGAAGAGCCGAACTACATGGCTGCCAATAAACCCAGCCCCTCCCGTGATCAATATTTTTTTCATGATAGGATTTTTCACGAAGCTAATTGAGTATGTTTTAATTACAGGTGCAATTTAGTTGAATGTCTGATTTTCAAAGTTAAAGCTCTCCAAATTATCGTTAAACTATTCTACCTAACGATCGTTTGTTTGGTAACTCAAATTTGGTAATTTTCGACAAACTATAAGGGAAATGGATTTTGAATTGAACGAGAATCAGCGACTGATTGCTGATATGATCAAAGACTTTGGAGAGAGAGAAATAGCCCCTTTTCGCAATGAGTGGGACGATAAGCAAGAGTTTCCGGTTCATATTTTCAAGAAGTTTGGAGAGTTGGGCTTAATGGGAGTGTTGGTACCCCAGGCCTATGGTGGTTCTGGTTTTACCTATGATGAATACATTACAGTGGTTTCTGAGGTGGCTAAGCTTGACCCGGGAATTGGTCTTTCTGTGGCTGCGCATAACTCTTTGTGTACCGGACACATTTTACAGTTTGGCAATGAAGAGCAAAAGCAACGTTGGCTACCAAAGCTGGCTACAGCTGAGTGGATTGGTGCCTGGGGGTTGACCGAGCCAAACACAGGTTCAGATGCCGGCAACATGAAAACTACGGCCAGAAAAGATGGCAACGAGTGGGTAATTAACGGTACAAAAAACTGGATTACACATGGCAAGTCGGGAGATGTGGCTGTGGTCATTGTGAGAACCGGAGAAGTTGGCGATTCGCATGGAATGACTGCCTTTGTGGTAGAAAGAGGCACCCCTGGTTTTAAAGCGGGTAAGAAGGAGGATAAGCTGGGTATGCGAACCTCTGAAACGGCTGAGATGATTTTTGAAGACTGCCGGATACCTGAAACAAACATGTTAGGTAAAGAAGGAGAGGGCTTTGTTCAGGCTATGAAGGTTTTGGACGGAGGTCGTATTTCCATTGCTGCCCTGAGTTTGGGGATCGCTGAGGGAGCCTTTGAAGCTGCTTTGGCCTATTCACAAGAAAGGCATCAGTTTAATCAGCCAATCTTTAATTTTCAGGGCATATCGTTCAAATTGGCCGACATGGCTACTAAACTAGAATGTGCCAAGCTACTAACCTACCAGGCGGCTCACTTAAAGAATAATGGCAAGCCGGTAACCAAAGAGTCGGCCATGGCCAAGTACTATGCTTCTGAGTGTGCGGTATCTTTTGCCAATGAGGCTGTTCAGATTTTTGGTGGATATGGCTATACAAAGGACTATCCGGTAGAGAAGTATTATAGAGACAGTAAATTGTGTACAATTGGTGAAGGCACCTCTGAAATTCAAAAACTGGTGATTTCTAGGCAGATACTTCGGTAAATCATTCTACCTTCCTTGGAATCTGTAAATCCTTTCTTTAACTTTGCGCTCCATTTGAGAGGAGGTGTTTAGATTATGATCATTATCAACGTAAAAGAAAACGAATCAATCGATAAGGCGCTCAAGCGTTTCAAAAAGAAATTTGAGCGAACCGGAGTTCTAAGAGAATTGAGATCTAGAACGAATTTCGAGAAGCCTTCTGTCACCCGCAGAAACGAGAAAATCAAAGCGGCCTACAAGCAAAAAATGTACGCCAAAGAAAACTACTAATCCATTTCTTTAGTAGTTATAAATTGCTATGTTAGTACTGTGTGTAATGACGCAGTACTGGCATGGTAGATTCCTTCCTTAGATACATATCCTACGAAAAGCGCTACAGCCAACACACTGTTAAGTCTTACCAAAACGACTTAAAGCAATTCGAGTTTTTCTGCCAGAGTAAGTTTAAAGTTCTAAACATAACCGAAGCCAATCAATTAATGATTAGGGCCTGGGTTTTGTCTTTGATGGATGGCGGTACTTCTCCCCGAAGTGTAAACAGAAAGATTGCTTCACTTAAATCGTTTTATAAGTATCTGCTCAAGAGAGATACTATTTCAAAAGATCCGACTGTCAAGATAAAGTCGTTAAAAGTAAAAAAAGAACTACCCGGCTTTGCGAATGAGGAGGAGTTTTCCGATTTTCTGAATAGGTTAGTTTTTGACGATTCACTGGAGGGCCAAATGGAGCAACTGTTGCTAGAGCTTCTCTACGGAACTGGCATTCGGCTCTCAGAACTTTTAGGTCTAAGGGTTTCAGACTTTAACCCCGGCCAGTCTACCATAAAGGTTTTGGGTAAAAGAAATAAGGAGCGTATAATTCCTATATCCCGTTCATTGAACAGTTTGTTAAAAAATTATATAACTGAGAAAAATCATGCCTTTTCTCACGATAGCGATTCGTTTTTGATCGTTAACAAGAATGGAGGGCAGGCATATCCGATGATGGTCTACCGAATAGTGAAGAAGTATCTTAGTCAGGTACAGTCATTGGATAAGAAGAGCCCTCATGCGTTGCGCCATACCTTTGCCACACATTTGTTGAACAAAGGTGCCGATTTGAATGCGGTGAAAGATTTGTTGGGGCACAGTAGTTTGGCAGCAACTCAAGTTTATACACATAATTCTTTGGACAAGCTGAAGTCGGTTTTCGATCAGGCCCACCCAAAGGCATAAGTTTAACCCTTAAAATTATATCATCATGAAAGTACAAGTTCAATCACTCCACTTCGATGCAGACATCAAGTTGATCAATTTTATCCAAAAGAAACTAGACAAGCTGGATACCTTTTATGAGAGGACTATTGATGCCGAGGTAATTCTTCGATTGAATAATGAGGGTGTACAAAACAAAACTGTAGAGATTAAGCTCAATGTGCCGGGCGAACAGTTATTTGCCCAAAAAACCAATGGTTCTTTTGAGGCGGCCACAGATCATTGTACGGAGGCACTTAGAAGACAGATAAAGCGGCATAAGGAAAAAATGCTAGCCCACTAGGTCGCCCAACTATAACAGAAAATGAAAGAAGCTGTCTCAAAAGCTAAATGAGCGTTACCCTGAACTTGCCTGCCTTATGTAAAGGCAGGTTGCAGGGTCTTCACAGGGCTCATTATAGAACTCATAGATTCTGATTGAATTCAGAATGGGGAGTTTTAGAGCTTTTGAAACAGCCTCTTTATTTTACAGGCCGAATGCCTTTTTCACCTTATCTACATAATCTAATTTTTCCCAAGTAAATAGTTCTACTTCAAACTCCTGAGGCTGATTATTAGAATTGATGAATACTTTCTTCACTACTTCGTTTTTTCTTCCCATATGGCCATAGGCGGCCGTTTCTGAATACATGGGTGTTCTTAAATTGAGCCTGGTTTCGATGGCGTAAGGACGCATATCGAAAATTTCGGAAACCTTTCTGGCTATATCGCCATCGTTCATTTGGACTTTAGAAGTTCCATAAGTGTTCACATAAATGCCCATTGGCTCAACTACCCCAATAGCATAGGACACCTGAACAAGTACTTCATCGGCTACTCCGGCTGCCACAAGGTTTTTGGCAATATGTCGCGTTGCATAAGCCGCAGACCGGTCTACTTTAGAGGGGTCCTTACCAGAAAATGCACCGCCACCATGAGCCCCCTTACCGCCATAAGTGTCTACAATAATTTTACGCCCGGTTAGACCTGTATCTCCATGTGGCCCTCCAATAACAAACTTTCCTGTAGGGTTGATGTGGTATTTGATATCATCGTTGAACAGCTTCTGAATTCTTTCCGGCAATTGAGCTTTAACTCGTGGGATCAGAATGTTGATGATGTCCGATTTAATTTTGGCCAGCATAGCTTCCTCCTCGTCAAAATCATCGTGCTGTGTAGACACCACAATAGCATCGATGCGAGTAGGGGTGTTGTCATCGTTGTACTCTATAGTAACCTGCGATTTAGCATCGGGTCTCAGGTAAGTAATTTCTTTGTTTTCTCTTCTAAGGTCTGCCAGCACTTGCAGTATCTTGTGAGACAAATCCAGAGCAAGAGGCATGTAGTTTTCCGTTTCGTTGGTTGCGTAGCCAAACATCATGCCCTGATCGCCTGCGCCTTGCAGTTCTTTTGAAGCTCTATCTACCCCACGGTTAATGTCTTCGGATTGTTCATGAATAGCCGATAGTACACCGCAAGATTTGCTGTCGAATTGATACTCTGCCTTAGTGTAACCTATTTTTTCGATCACATCTCTGGCAATTCTCTGCACATCGAGATAGGTGTTGGACTTTACCTCTCCGGCCAAAACTACCTGACCGGTGGTAACCAATGTTTCGCAAGCTACCTTTGAGTCCGGATCGAAAGCCAGAAAATTGTCTATCAGCGCATCGGAGATTTGGTCTGCTACTTTGTCTGGGTGACCTTCCGATACTGATTCTGAGGTAAATAGGTATGGCATATTAGAATGTTTTAAGGCTGCAAAAATAAGAGTATGTATAGAACTGTGAAAGCTTTTTACAATTCTCTAGTTGGCATATAGGAGAAAGATAGTAGGAATTTTTTTGAGCTCTATCTCGCGCGCATTCCATTTGGCAACGGGTTTTGTTTTAATAAGCTCCTTTTCGCCCGTAATATCTCGAGCTATACAAAGAAACGAATCGGGCCGGGCTACTTTAAGAATATCCATTAGAAGAGGCTCGTTGCGATATGGAGTATCCATAAATATTTGTGTCTGATCCTTTTCTCTAGACTCCTTCTCCAACTCCCTTATTTTTTGCTGGCGAGCTTTCCTATCTATGGGCAGGTAGCCATGAAAGGCAAAAGACTGGCCGTTGAAACCAGAGGCCATGAGCGCCATCAAAATTGACGATGGCCCTACCAATGGTTTGCAAGTCACTCCTAATTGCTGTGCCATGTGAACCAGTCTGGCGCCAGGGTCTGCCACTCCTGGACAACCGCTTTCCGAAATAACGCCTAAATTTTTGCCCTCAAGGGCAAGTTGGGCAATTTCGAAACACTGTTCAAAGGTGGTTTTCTTATCTAAAATTCTGAAGTCGAGATTCTCTATGGTTAGGCCAAGTTGTAGGCTGCTCACGTATCTTCTGGCGGTTCTTAGGTCTTCTACCAGAAAAATGCCAGTAGCTTTTATGGCATCTTGTACCTGCGCGGAGATCACCTCTGTTTGAGTGTTTTGCGAGATGATATTGGGAATTAAGTATACTACTCCTGTGGCCATGTTAGTCTAAAAAGGCATTTACAATTTCAAAAAATTCTGTAGGCTTTTCAGCATGTAACCAATGACCAGCACCTTCTATGGTTTCTACTTTTGAGTTGGTAAAAATGGAATGAATTAAATTAAGGTCATCATTTAAAACGTAATCGGATTTAGAGCCTCTTATAAACAATGTGGGTTTTTCGAAGCGAGCATTCTGATTAAGGCCCTTTCCTACCTCTTCAATGTTTTTAGCAATAATATCCAGATTCATTTTCCAGCTAAAGCCTTCCTTGCTCCTCGCCAGGTTTTTGAGCAAAAATTGGCGAGTGCCGAAGTCCGGAATTTGCTCCTTAAGCAGCTCATCGGCCTCATTTCGGGAACTCAGATTCTTGAGTGGAACAGAGTAAAACGCTTTTATAATGGTTGTATGGTGAACAGGGTATGATTTTGGTCCAATATCGGCTACAATTAGACGCTCAATCATTTCGGGAAATGCCACAGCAAACTCCATAGCTGTTTTACCGCCCATGGAGTGGCCCAGTAATGTACATTTGGTAATGTTTAACTCATTTAAAAGCTGCTTTAAATCCTGAGCCATTACACCATAGCTAAACTCATTGTGATGAAAAGAATTGCCATGATTTCTTTGGTCAACCAGAATGACCTTTTGGTACTCCGCCCATTTTTTTCCGAGAGTCATCCAGTTGTCTAATGAGCCGAAAAGACCATGAAGAATAACCAAAGGCTCTCCTTCGCCCAGAATCTTGTGGTTGAGAGTGCTCATATATTTAGTTCTCTTAAGTAAAGTTGAATAGTATTTTCCAAGCCATAGTACAGGGCATCACAGATGAGTGCATGGCCAATAGATACTTCATCTATATGGGGTATAGTCTTGACCAGATAGTTAAGATTTTCCAAATCCAGATCATGGCCAGCATTAATACCAATGCCCAACTCATGGGCTCTTTTGGCCGCAGCTGCGTATTTTGCAATAGCCTGTTCAGGGGTCTTTCGGTATGCTGTAGCATACATTTCTGTGTAAAGCTCAATGCGGTCTGTTCCAAGTTTGGCAGCTCCTTCTATAATATCTATCTCCGGTTCTACAAAGATTGACACTCGCACACCAAGATCTTTTATGTGGTCGATGATAGGCTTGAGCTCCTCGGCTCGGCCAATAGTGTCCCAACCAGCGTTAGAAGTAAGCACATTAGGAGGATCCGGTACCAGTGTGGCTTGCTCGGGACGTACTTCTTCTATGAGTTTTAGGTAGCGTTCATCAGGAAACCCTTCAATATTGTATTCGGTGGTTACTACCTGTTTTAAGTCGTAAACATCTTGGGTGGTAATATGGCGTTCGTCTGGCCTTGGGTGAACTGTAATTCCTTGAGCACCAAAACGTTCTGCATCTTTGGCCACTTGAACTACATTGGGGTTGTTTCCTCCCCTGGCGTTGCGAATGGTAGCTACCTTATTGATGTTCACACTTAGTCTAGTCATTCAAATTGTCTTTATTGCATAACTTTGCGCGCAAGTTAATGATTTCAAAACTCTCAAGAATATTTTGCCATGAGCCTAAAACAGCAAATTGATGCCGACATAAAGCAAGCTATGTTGGCCAAGAATAAGGACGAGCTAAAAGCTCTTCGTGCCATTAAATCAATGATTTTGTTGGCTGAAACCGATAAGGGTAGCTCCGGTGAACTCTCTGGCGATGCCGAGATGAAGCTATTGGCAAAAGCAGTGAAGCAAAGAAAGGACTCAGCAGCTATTTATAAAGAGCAGGGCAGAGAAGATTTGTATGCTGTAGAAATGGCTGAGGCCGAGGTAATTGAAAGATACCTTCCGAAACAACTAACAGAAGCTGAACTAAAGCAGGAACTTGAACAAATAATTGCTCAGGTTGGTGCTTCCGGTCCACAGGATATGGGCAAAGTAATGGGTGTAGCCTCCAAGGCTTTGGCCGGTCGCGCAGAAGGCAAGGCAATTTCTACCATGGTTAAAACTTTGCTTAGTCAATAGTTGAAAACCCTCGACATCATCTTGCTTATTCCATTGATTTTTGGAGCTGTTCTTGGTTTCAAGAAGGGGCTTCTGCTCGAAATAATAGGTGTATTGGCTTTTGTGATGGCTATTATAGGAGGCTTTAAACTCATGGAAGTAGGCATGGTGTATCTGTCGGAGTATTTGCAAGACTTTGATCAGCTGCTGCCCTTCATCTCTTTTCTTGTCATTTTTTTGGCCATTATTATTCTGGTGAACATGCTGGGTAAGTTGCTTAAAAAAATGATAGACATGACCATTTTGGGTGGATTCGATAAGTTTGCAGGAGCCATACTAGGCCTTGTAAAATGGGCGATTGGCGTGAGCATTCTCCTGTGGTTAGTCAGTAATTTTGGTCTTCAATTGCCTGGCCAAAACGAAGAGTTAGTGCTTTACCCGTTTCTTACCGAGTTGGGCCCTAAACTCATAGCCTCACTGGATGTGGTGTTGCCATTTGCTCAGGAAATGCTCGATTCAATAAAAGCACTACTTTCTCCGGTGTGATTTTACTAATTGATAATTACGATTCGTTTACCTACAATCTGGTAGACTATTTCCGGCAGCTTGGCCTTGAGGTGGTTGTTAAGAGAAACGATGAACCGTTCGAGGAAATAGTATCAGAAACGTATCAGGCGGTGGTGCTTTCTCCCGGACCCGAAAAGCCTCAAACGGCTGGTCAGTTAATGGCTTTGACTAAATATTACCTGGGTAAGTGCCCTGTATTAGGAATTTGTCTGGGGCATCAGGCTTTGGGTATACACTATGGTGCTCAACTTGTGAAGGCCATAAGGCCCATGCATGGCAAAATTTCCAGCATTCAACACAGTGGCACCGGTTTGTTCGGACAGTTGCCTTCAAAGCTAGCGGTGGTCCGTTATCATTCGCTGGTGCTTGCTGAGGTGCCCAAAGGCTTTGTAGCCACTGCTCGCACTAGTGAAGGAGAGCTAATGGCCATGGAAAACCTGAATCTAATGGCCTGTGGCGTTCAATTTCACCCGGAGGCCATTCTGACAGAATACGGTTTGCAGATGCTTAGAAATTGGGTTAGATTTTATAATATTGTTTGAACCGCGGTGTTCTAACAGCAGAACTTTAGTGCTGAACGGCTTGTTGAACTAACCAAAACTCATGGTAGCAGCAGATCTTATTAATCATATGATTCCTCCTCTAAAGCCGACAGACGATGGCAACAAGGCCATTGTTTGGATGGAAGAGCTACGTACCAACCAGCTGCCTGTTATTGAGAAAGGCCGTTTTCTAGGCTTCATTTCAGAAGATATTATTCTTGAAGACAATGATCCTCAAAAGGCAATCAGCGAGTACGACCTGGAAGATGCCGGTTGCGTGGTGCTGGAGCATCAGCATTTTTACGATGTAATTCGGATGGCTTCCGATTTCGATTCTCAAATGGTAGCGGTATTATCTTCTGCTGGGAGTTTTATGGGGGTTGTGGGTATAGAAGACACCATTCGTGCCATTGCTAACTCAACAGCCGTGCAAGATCAGGGAGCCATTTTGGTGTTGCTCGTTAACTATCGCGACTATTCTCTGGCGGAAATTTCTAGGCTGGTGGAGGGTGAAAATGCCAGAGTGTTGAGTGTTGCAGTGAGCCGAGATATTGCCGACAGCAGTATGTTTCGGGTAACGTTAAAGATAAATCAGACAGAAGTTTCTCACATTGTTGCCTCTCTTGAACGTTTCGGATATAAAATCATAGGCAGATTTCAGGAAGAAGAATCGAAATCGAACGAAAAAGAACGGTTCGACCTTCTCATGAAGTATCTCAACATTTAACACCCACTATGAAGATAGCCATTCACGGAAAAAGCACAGGGCCTGAAGCCCAGGGCTGTATTTCAGACATTATCGATTTTTTAAATAAAGATGGTATTGAGGTTGGCGTTTCTGCCGAGTACCTGAGCGATCTGGCAGAAAAAGATTTTAGACTACCCGCAGTCAAATCATTCAGAAGAGGAGAAGACCTCTCCGGTTTCGACTTTGTGTTGAGTTTGGGGGGAGACGGTACCATTTTGGACACGGTAACTTACACCGACCGATGGGAAGTACCCATAGTAGGTATAAACCTCGGGAGGTTGGGCTTTTTATCTACCACCCCGCGCGATGAAGTACAAGAGGCCCTACAAAAACTCGTAGCCGGCACCTTCGATATCGAATCACGGTCGCTCATTCATGTAGAATCTAATCAAGGGCTTTTTGAACCCTTTAACTTTGGGCTAAACGAGCTGACAATTGTTAAAAGAGAAACCTCATCCATGATTGTGGTGCACACATATGTGGACGGAGATTACCTGAACAGCTACTGGGCCGATGGTCTCATAATCGCCACACCCACCGGATCTACAGGATATTCTTTGAGTTGCGGAGGGCCATTGGTGCACCCCAGCATGAAAAACTTTATTCTTACTCCCGTTAGTCCACACAATTTGAATGTACGACCGATTATTCTATCCGACAGAAGCCGGATAACTTTTGAAATTGAAGGAAGATCTCGTCAGTTCATGGTTTCTTTAGATTCCCGGTCACAGAGTGTAGACGATTCGGTGGAAATAACCGTTAAGAGAGAGGAGTTTGAGGCCAAATTGGTACGCTTTCCGGAGACAAGATATTTTGACACTCTCAGACAAAAGCTAAATTGGGGCCTCGATGCCAGAAATTAACTTAACAATATTTAACTCGACTCATCTAAAACCTATTTCATCAGTTGTCTAGCTTGCAGCCATATCGTACGGATAATCTGTCCATTGAAAGGTATCTGTTCATCATTGCCTTTTTTATTATCCCTTTCGCAGCCAAGGCTCAGTTGTCTGAAATTGGTTTGGAAGTGGGCACAAATAACTACCTGGGCGATGTGGTGAGAAAATACGATTTCTCCAATGGATCTTTGGGTGGGCAGTTCTTCATCAGAAAGCACCTTAATGAGGGGGTGAGTTACCGCATTTCGGCTGGAATTGGTCAGTTGAAAGGGGCAGATGATGAAGCATTTGACGTGTTTTCAGCCAACAGGAGAGCTTCGTTTGAAGGTAGCTTCTTTCTAACCGACCTGCTCATTGAGTATCATTTTCTTAACTACAGGAATGAAAAACTTCAGCAGTTCTGGACTCCCTATTTGTTTTTTGGGGCAGGCCTTTACCGAATGGAAGGACAAGATAATTTTCTCAATAACTACGACACAGGTATTAATTTGCGCATACCAGTGGGTGTAGGAGTAAAATTACGATTAGACAGGCGGTGGGTATTGGGTATTGCCACTTCGGCCATAAGTACTGGCTCAGATATGCTAGACAATGTATCAGAAGCCACACCGAACATTAAAGACTACCGGGGAGGAAACCCCAACGACAATGATTGGATGTTTAATACATCCATATCGCTCAGTTATACCTTCTATAAGATTGTGTGTTGGAAGCCATTCTTCTAATCTGATTGACAAAGAGTACATTAGCTTTTAGAAAGCTGTTTCAATTTTGTACCTTCGCGCTTGATTTTTTTAGAGGTGTGTAGATGAAAGAAAAAATCAGGCAAGACAATCTTCCGGAGCATATTGCAGTAATTATGGACGGCAATGGCCGCTGGGCCAAAAAACAAGGCGCTGCCCGGGTGTTTGGGCATAAGAGTGCAGTAAAGTCTGTAAGAGATGTTACAGAAGGTTGCGCAGAGCTCGGTGTAAAATACCTTACGCTCTATGCCTTTTCTACAGAAAACTGGAATCGCCCAAAGTTTGAAGTTACGGCCCTTATGGAGTTGTTGGTTTCCACCCTTAGCTCAGAGATTAAAACGCTGATGGATAATGACATCAGGCTTGAGTCTATTGGAGACAGGGCAAGCTTGCCCCCCAAATGCCAAAGAGAGCTACAAGAAGCCATAGACAAAACCAGTGGAAATAGCCGGATGACACTTATTTTGGCCCTGAGCTATAGCGGTCGGTGGGATATAGCCCAAGCCATGAAAAAAATAGCCCTCGAAGTAGAAGAAGGAAAGCTTAAAGCTGAAAACATAAATCAGGATATAATTAATAACTATTTGGCAACTGCGGGAATTCCAGACCCTGAGTTGTTGATCAGAACAAGTGGAGAACTTCGTATTAGCAACTTTTTGCTCTGGCAAATGGCCTATACCGAGTTTTTCATTACAGAAACGTTGTGGCCCGATTTCAGGAAAAAAGACTTATATGAGGCCATAGTTTCTTATCAAGAAAGAGAAAGAAGGTTTGGAAAGATTAGCGAGCAAATAAAGAAGTGAGTTTGGGAATGAGAAAAATATTGGTGGCTACCAGCTTCCTGATTCTGGCCATGTCCAGTGCATTGTGTCAGGTAAGGTATGGAGTCAATGCTGGCGAAGGTGTACAAATCGACTATTCCAACCCTAAGGTTTTTGAAGTAGCAGAAATAAAGTTTACCGGACTCAATGTGCTTGACGAAAGAGCGTTGGTTTCGTTTGCCGGTATTAAAGTGGGAGATCGGATTACCATTCCGGGGCGTCAGGTTTCAGATGCCATCAAAAAACTTTGGACTCAAGGCATTATTGCCGATGTGCAGTTTTGGCTCACCAAAACAGAAGGAGACAGGGCCTACATAGAAGTAAGAATTGTAGAGCGCCCACGTATTCTGCGTTTCAGTATTGAGGGTGTTGGTGCCGGACAAAAGTCTGAACTGAAGGACCAGCTCGATGTAAATGGAAAAGTAGCCAGTGCCCCTCTCATCAAAAATTCAGAACTGGTTATAAAGAAATACTTTGTTGAAAAAGGCTACCTCAACGCCACCGTTAAAACAGAGCAAAGACTAGATTCCATAGTGAATGATGGTATTGAGTTGAACTTTGTAGTAGACCGAAAAAGCAAAGTTAAAATAAATAAAATAGAGTTTGAAGGAAACACTGATTTTGAGGACTCTCGCCTTAAAAAAGCTTTAAAAAACACGAAAGAAAAGCCCCGTTTTTGGCTCATCAACCGATTCTTCGAACAAGTGTTCAACACCTCGCCAAAAACCATTGGCAACTTTGTTGACAGCACCGAAACAGTGACTAACAAAGACTTTAAGCAGTTTATTAATGAAAACGTAAAGCTCAATTTTCTAAAGGGCTCCAAATTCATTGAGGCCGACTTTAAGGAAGATAAAATGTCGCTCATCAACTTCTACAATTCAAAAGGCTATAGAGACGCAGAAGTAATTGAAGATGAGGTAACTACCCTGAACGATGAGTACATAGACCTCCGTATTAAGGTAGACGAAGGAAATAAGTACTACATTCGGAACATAGACTGGGTGGGCAATTTTAAGTATACCGATGAATTTCTTACTGAAAAATTGGGAATCAAGAAGGGAGACGTTTACAACAAAGAGCGGATTGAAAAACGGACCCAGTTTGATAGCGATAGTGGTGATGATATACTCTCTCTTTATCAAGACGATGGCTACTTGTTCTTTAGGTTAGAAGTAGTTGAGGTAAGAGCAGAAAACGATTCGATCGACCTTGAGATGCGTATGTACGAAGGAGAACAAGCCACAATTAAGCGCATTATACTAAAAGGTAACGACCGCACCTCTGACCACGTGGTGTTGAGAGAAATCAGAACTCTACCAGGGCAGAAGTATAGCCGTAGAGAACTTATCAGAACCATTAGAGAGCTGGGTCAATTAGGCTATTTCGATCCGGAGCAAATTAATCCCCAACCCATTCCCAACATTCAGGATGGTACGGTAGATATTGTCTTTAATTTGGTAGAGAAGTCGTCCGATCAAATTCAGCTTTCGGGAGGTTTCGGAGGGCCGTTTGGCTTTGTAGGTACTGTAGGGCTATCGCTCAACAACTTCTCAGTAAAAAACATAAACGACTGGAGCAAGTGGAGGCCGTATCCGAGTGGAGACGGGCAGAAACTATCCCTTCAGTTGCAGTCCAATGGCCGAAGATTTAGAAACTACAGTCTGGTATTTTCTGAACCATGGTTGGGAGGAAGAAAACCCAACAACTTCACCATTAGCTTTAACCGAACCGTTAATAGAAACATCAACTTTAGAACCAATGAGACGGACGGTTTCTTAAAAGCTTCAGGTTTCTCGGTAGGGTTGGGAAGAAGACTTAGGTGGCCCGATGATTATTTTCAAATACAAAATAGCATAAGGTATCAGTTCTACGAGGTTTCTAACTTTGGGAATACACTCGGGTTTTCAAGCGGTCAATCCAACAGTTTAACCTTTAATACGGTTATTTCAAGAGGTAATATAGACCAGCCCACCTTCCCATCGTATGGATCTCAATTTACCCTGGCCATTAATGCCACTCCCCCATGGTCCATCCTTAACCCCGATTCCGACCGGTACGTAGATGGGGCGGACGAAAGTAGACGCTATAAATTTGTAGAATACCACAAGTGGATGTTCGATTGGTCTATGTTCGTACCTGTCGGGCCAAAGTTTGTGATCAATGCCCGAGCTCATCTTGGCTTTATTGGCACATACTCCAAAAGAACAGACTCCGGACCATTCGAAAGGTTCTTCCTAGGGGGTAATGGATTAAATGGGGCAAACAACTTTATAATTGGACAGGACATTATAGCGTTAAGAGGGTATGAGGATAACTCAATAGACCCTGTTGACCCTGTAACCGGTTTTAGGGGAGGTATTGTCTACAACAAGTTTACGGCCGAACTGAGATACCCGGTATCTAAGGCACCAACTTCTACCATTTACCTTTTGGCATTTGGAGAAGCCGGAAATACCTGGATCGATTTTAGCGAATACTCGCCAAGAGACTTGTTCCGATCTGCCGGATTTGGTGCAAGAGTATTCTTGCCGGCCTTCGGACTTTTGGGTATCGACTGGGCCTATGGCTTCGATCAGGACAATTCACTATCGCCAGCCGTTTTGGGTGGGTCGCAGGTGCATTTTACTATCGGACAACAAATTAGGTAACCCATGCACAAAATTTTCTCCACCCTAGCATTATTGACATTAATCTCTAATTTTGCGCTGGCTCAAGGCAACGGATTTGGGCAGAAAATTGGCCATTTCGATTCAGAATACGTTCTTAGTCAGCTTCCTGAATACGCAGAAAAACAAAAGGAGCTGGAGGCTCTGGCAAAGACTTACGACAAAGAGGTACGAAGTTTGTACGATGAGCTCGAAAAGATGAGAGCCGAGCTAAGAGCCAATGAAGTATTGCTCACTCCGGCTATGATTGAAGAGCGAAAAAAGGCCATAGAAGCCAAAAGCCAGGAAGCGCTTCAAAAAAATACAGAGCTTTTTGGATTTGATGGCCTCTACTACAAAAAGGTAGACGAACTGCTAACACCTTTGCGTACCCGGCTGAACCTGGCCGTAGAGGTGATTGGAAAAAAACACGGACTGGACTATATCTTTGATAAGGCAGCCGATGTGGGTATAATTTACAGCAACCCGGTTCATGACTATACTGAATTTATACTGGAAGAACTGGGAGCACAGAAAAAGAGAAATTAAAGAAATTAAATAAGGATTATGATGCGTAAACTAATAGTGATGATTGCTTTTCTGTCAGTAGCGGCAGTTGCAAAGGCTCAGGAATTTAAGATTGGATATACCTTCCTTGAATTTATTGTATTCAACATGCCCGAGATGGAATCTATTTCTTCAGAATTAGAAACCTACGAAGCTCAGTTGGGAGCGCAGATTGAAGCTAAGCAGAAAGATATTCAAACCAAATATGCTCAATTACAGCAAATGGCTCAGCAGCCTAATGCCAATCAGGTAGTATTGCAAGAGAAGGAGAATGAACTCATAAACCTTCAGGAACAATTGCAAAAGTTCAGAGTTCAGGCCGATCAGGCTTATAGGATGAAAGAAACAGAAAAAATTAATCCTGTATATGCAAAAGTGCAGGACGCCATTGAGGCTGTTCGAAAAGAAAATGGGTTCGCTCTTATTTTAAACTCAAGGGTTGCAGCCAATTCGGCAGGTATTGTTTTGGCTGCTGACGAGTCTCTAAACATCACAGAGTTGGTGTTTAAGAAATTAGGTGTGCCAATGCCAAAAGAAGAACCAAGTGGCAATGCGGCTCCTACCGGAAATAACTAGAATAAAATTTTAAATGATAATGGAGGCTGTTTTTTAGAAGACAGCCTCTTTTTTTTACCTTCAATTCTATGAAACCTGCCCCTTTAAAACCAGGCGACAAAATAGCCATTGTAGCTACAGCTAAGAGACTAGAGAAGTCTATCGAACCGGGGCTTGGAATATTAGCCTCCTGGGGGCTTGATGTATGCAAAGGGCAGTTTCTTAATAACCCAGATGAGTATTTTGCAGCGAGCGATGCCAATCGCCTGGCCGATTTACAATGGGCTATGGACAATCCGGATGTTAAAGCTATTTGCTTTGCCAGAGGGGGGTATGGAACCACAAGAATCTTAGATCAGGCAGACTATAGCTCTTTTTCTCAGAACCCGAAATGGACAATTGGTTTTAGTGACTTAACCGGTTTTCAGTTGCAAATGGCTTCGTTGGGTATAGCGGCTGTTCACGGCCCCATGGCCTACACCCTTGGGCAAGACGATGCTTCTGATGTAGCCCTTAAAAATCTACTTTTTGGGGAACAGCAGTTTGCCATTGAGCTGAACCCTATGAGGCATTCAGCGGAAGGCAAGTGCATGGCAGCCATTACCGGAGGGAACCTAAGTCTTATTTATGAGTCTATAGGGGCCGCCAATGAAATGGTTTGTGATGGAAAGATTCTATTTCTGGAAGAAGTGGGAGAAAGCTTATATGCCGTAGACCGTATGCTCAATAAACTAAAGCGAACGGGTAAGTTAGATCGACTGGCCGGACTTATTGTAGGAGACTTTAGCCACATTAACGATCCGGCAGGTTATTTCAGTAGAGACTGCTATGCACTCATCGCTTCATATTTCTACAACCTGAACATACCCAAGGCCTTTGGTTTTCCCGGAGGGCACGAAAACAGAAACATATCCCTACTTATGAATGCTCCCGTCCAAATGACGGTTGAGTCAGGCATTCTATATCTGGACTATAAATAGGACGCTTATATTAGAAAACCGGCCAGTAATCCTGCCAGAATGATTAATGGAGGAGGCACCTTTGTATAGGTGAGCAGAAGGAAGGTTCCAATAACTACCGAAACGTTCATTACCGAGTTATCTATAGGCTCGAACAGCAAGAAGGCTGCTGCAGCAACCATGCCCGCACTAGCAGCATGAATACCTTCTAAGGATGCTCGCACAACTCTATATTTTTTGAGGCTGTCCCAAAAGCGGATGACAAAGAAAATGAGAAAAGTACCCGGTAGAAATATGCCGCAGGCGGCTATAAAGCCACCTAGTATTTGTCCTCCGATACCGAGATCGCGAACGGAGAGAGCCCCCACAAACGAACTCACCGAAAAAGTAGGGCCGGGAACCGCCTGTACCATGGCCAGCCCGGAAAGAAACTCTTCTGAACTCAGGTAGCCTTTAAATTCTACGAATTCCTTGTTAAGAAATGGAATAAGTACCTGCCCACCTCCAAAAATGAGACTTCCGTTTCGATAGAAATTTTCGAACAGTAGGACTATACGGTCTTGAGTGAACGCACCCAACAAAGCGGCAGCAATGAGTACCAAACCCCAAAGGGTAAAGTTGCCCCATTTGATTCTCACCTTTTCCTTAACTTCTATTTCTTGTTTTTTATACTTAAAGGCGGTGAGCGTACCGGCAAAAACCAACACAATTGGCAGGGCGGCAGGTTTGGAAATAAAGTAGGTGACTATAGCAGAGAGTGCCATTAGAGCCCCGGCAGTTTTGGTAGTCACCATTTTTGAGGCAATAACGTAGGCTCCATAACTTATGAAACCAACGGCCATAGGTTGTATAAACCGGGTAAATTCCAGGCTAAAGTTCTTGGTTTGATACCTGTCTACTAAAATGGCTGCCGTAGTCATTATAGCTACTGCAGGTAACATCCAAACCAGCAAGGTAAGGTAGGCAAGGTTGGCACCACCAATTCTAAACCCAATAGCCGTTATGGTTTGTGTGGAGGTAGGCCCTGGTAATATCTGACAGAGAGCATATAGCTCCATGAGTTCTTCTTCAGAAACATAGCCACGCTTCTTAACCATTATTTTAAGAAGCATGGCTAAATGTGCCTGTGGGCCACCAAAAGCGCTAATGGCCAAAATGAATACATCTTTTAGAAAGATGAAGTATCGAATGCGTTTTACCGCTGGCACTTCCTCTTATTTTTTTCGAAGGCCAATCTCGGCCAAACGTTGCTCTAGGAACTCGCCCGCAGTAATATCGTCATACAACTTAGGGTGTGCATCATCTATACAGCTCTCCAGGCAAGTAAGATCCATTTCAGACCTTGGGTGCATAAAGAAAGGTATGGAGTACCGCGATGTACCCATTTTGTCTTTCGGAGGGTTAACCACTCTGTGAATGGTAGACTTAAGCTTGTTGTTGGTATGTCTTGAAAGCATATCGCCAACATTTACTACCAGTTGGTCCGGTAGGGCAGTAATAGGGATCCATTTACCATCATTCCTGAGCACTTGCAGACCATCAGCACTTGCTCCCATCAATAATGTAATCAGGTTAATGTCGCCATGCTCAGCGGCACGAACTGCATCGGCCGGAACCGCCTCCGGGTTTTCAATTGGGAAGTAGTGGATAGGTCTTAAAATACTATTTCCGTTGTGCACTTTTTGGTCAAAATAGTGTTCGTCCAAACCCAGATAAAGAGCGATAGCCTGAAGCATTTTTACCCCGGCATTTTCCAAAGTTTTGTATACTTCCTTACCAATGGCTTCCATTTCAGGCACTTCTTCAGGCCATATATTGTCCGGATACTCATTTTTTATGGGGTCACCATCGGTTACCTCCTGACCAATGTGGTAGAACTCCTTCAGGTCTCCAGTGCTTCGGCCTTTCGCATGTTCTTTTCCTTTGCCAATATAGCCTCTCTGGCCCGCTAGTTCCGGTACTTCATATTTCTGCTTCACTTCATCGGGCAGAGCAAAAAACTTTTGAATAGCCGCATAGAGTTTTTCGGTCATTTCATTGGTTAAGCCATGGTTTTTAATGGCTACGAAACCAATGTTGTTATAGGCTGCTCCCAGATCTTGAACGAAAGCCTCTTTTTGTTCCGGGCTTCCATTAGTAAAATGTGCAAGGTCTAGCGATGGCACTTCATCATATAGAATTGAGCTCATGAGAATAATATTTGACTTGTAAATTAAACATAAAGTGTCGATTTCAGCTACTCATTATCGTTTTCAACACGTCTATCGACTTTATTTCCTTCAGACTATCTGTATGAACCTGGTAAAACTTAATAATATGGTCGAGCAAATCGCGCCTCAAGGCATTACTCAAACCAATATGGGTTCCCATTTTTTCATGCATGAGCTGGTCGAGCAGAGCGAGCTCATCTGTTACTAAATTAAAATGATATCCGGCCTCAGCCAGTTGGTCAATAAGGTCGGCTCCGTTGGCGGGGCCAAAGCCCATAAATGCACTGGCTTTAAGAAGTAATTGCAAATGAAAATTGTTGAGGTATTCAGATTGGTTGTCGAATAGTATTAGCGACTGTTCCAAAAAAAGAAAGAGCTCTTCATTAGGCGATTCGTTTCGTAGCACTTTACCAAATACTTCTGTCAGAAACATGCCTATTGCCCTTTTGGTAGGGTGGAAAGGCAATTGCTGATAGCTGAGAGAGAAGCGGGCCTCAGAAATGCGCTGAATGTCTTTGCCGGGTTTATGGTACACCATCAGGTCGAGCAAAGAAAGCGGTTGGTAGAGGGCCGTTTTGCCCCGGGCCTTTTGGCTCCTTACGCCATTCACTATGTAGGACTGCATCCCGTAGTTTTGCGTAAAAATACGCGCGATAATGGAGGTTTCGCTGTACTTAATTGTGCCCAGCACAAGCCCTTTGGTGTGGTATAGCATTAGATAACCACTATTTTAGTTACATAGGTTTCTGTTCCAAGTTCATTGGTACTAAACACCAGATAGACCCCGGTTTTTACCCTGGTGCCGTTTACATCTCGTACATCCCAAATGGCTGTACTGCCATTGGCCCGTAAGTTTTTTACCAGCTTTCCTGATACATCTGTAATTTTCAGAAAAGCATTATTCACCAAACCTTCTATTACTACTGAACCTTCAAACCCGGGCTTAACAGGATTAGGGTATGCCACTACATCTTCATGCCTATCGGTACCTAATGTGGCGTCACCTCTAAAAGAAACCATACCCAAAGGAGTGGCAATAAACAACTCGCCCGTTTGTGGCGCCAATGCCAGAGAAACAATGTGGTTGGAAGGCAGTGGACTATTGTTGATAGTGAAATGATAGATCAGCTCATCGCCCGATTCGGAGAATAGCCAGAGACCATTACTTCTGGTGGCAAACCACTTTCTGTTGGCCGGGTCAACTACCATATCGGTAATGTACTCATTGCGAAGCAACAGACGGTTTTGATATATCGGTATTGAAGCCGTAAGCGATTGATTGTTTAACACAGCACCCGGATTGGTGAAGAAGGCCATGCCCTGACTGGTGGTGACCCAAACAAACAAGTCATTATCTGAATAAATCGATGTAATCTCATTGCTGGGCAAGCCGCCTTGCCCTCCGTTGAGATTTAAATGTCTGGAGCGCCCCGATTCATCATCGTATACTACGATTCCTCCACCAAAATCAGGGTCTATGGTAAGCCATTTGAGTCCGGTTGGTCCCACAAAAACATCAATGGCATAACGCGCCAAATCGTGGGGAGGAGTATAGCTTTGCCAGGTATTGGTAGAAGGGTTGAATGAGAAGAGCGAGGGGCTTCGATCATGCAGTGTCAGCCATAAAAGTCCGTTGTTATCTGAAGTTACCGCGGTTGCTCTGTATTCATTTTGGGCATTGGGCTGAGGTGCCTGGGCACTCGTTCCCGGTTGCGAAACATCATTTACTCCGGTCCATTCTAGCAGCCCGTGTTCAAACGAAACCACGTATGAGGTTTCGCCAATTCTTTCTACATCTACTATGTTTTGGATTGGTTCATTGTTCCATATGAATGAATAATTGGCCCAAAGGTTGGTTTCAACATCGAACTCACCTATGAAACCTTGGCCGGAAACCCGGTTGTTGAAAGAGCTGCTATTGAAAGCGATTTTTCCCTGGTTAAACTGACCGTTGTGCAGAGTATCGCCCATTGGCCCGGCCGGCATAAACTGTTCAAAATCTGACTGGGAAGGAATAGCCCTCAAAAGCCCTTTTTGGGAAGTAGCCAGCCAGATAAAGGGAGGGTTCTGCGCAGAATAATTTACTCGGCCTGACGATGCTGAAACGGCCACCGATTGGGTAAGCTGTGATCCATTGAGCTGATATACTCGATCATGAGTGGTAATCCATAATTCTTCATTCGTGCCTTCCAGGCGCACAATGGTGGAGGGGAAATTTTCTGTAAACTGCCAACCAGCCGATGTTTTCTGAAACAAATCGGTTTCACTACCGGCAAAAAGCCCATCATTGGTCTCGGCAATGGTTTCGAAACCTATTCCTGTGAGCGCCCTCTTCCAGTTGTTAAAGTCTTGCCGGTTGGTACCGTTGTTAAGGCTGGCCGAAAGCAGACCATCGGCCGTAGCGGCATATATACTATCGTTATCGAAATGCAGATCGTAGATGGCCAGAGGGCTTCCGTTTTGCCCCAGGTTCTGATAGGCTTCGCTAATTTCATTCCGGCTTAGGTTGTACACTATAATACCCAAATCTCCGGCCAGGTAAATATTGCCATTGTGGGCTTTTATGGAATGGTATTTTTTAGAAAGGGTGGTCTGGAAGTTTTTTACCGTATTGATATTACGGACAGAGGACGGGCCTACCAGGTCGATGTTGCCGTTCTTATAGCCAATCACCAATGTTTTTTCATCGGAGAGCAGGCCAATGGCACCTATGCCTACATCGGATAAGCCGGTTAGTTTGTTAAGCTTGGTCAGGCTCAACTCTTCCCTGTCAATACTAAAAATAGCCTGTTCAGTAGCCACAAAAATGGCCTCTGATCCCACCACTACTTGTTTTACATGCGTATAGCTAAAGTGTGTTTGCCAACCGAGTACAGGTATAGCACTCTGAGCCAGAGAAATTACCTGACTTATCAGCCAAAAGGCACCCATAAGTAAAGCCAGTCTTTTCACTTTTTCTTGTGCTGCTTTTCTTTTTGTCCCTGGTAGAAGTATTTACGGTTTCGGGCCTGATAAATATCTTTTTCTCCCAGTTCAACAGTTTTATCGCTATCGGTAAGCTTAAAGGAGAAAGAAGCCAAAGACCCGCTCACAGCACAAATGGCGTGCAGTTTGGTTACAAACTCGGCAATAGCCAAGAGATAGGGCATAGGTCCAAAAGGCTGCCCGTTGGCGTCCATGTCAAGGCCTGCAACAATTACTCTTTTGCCTCCATTGGCTAGTTTACGGCAGACATCTACAATGTCTTTGTCAAAAAATTGAGCTTCGTCAATACCAATTACATCGCTGTCGCCAGCCAGCAGCAAAATGTCTGAAGCAAACTGTACGGGGGTAGAGCGAATGGCTGTTTTGTTGTGCGAAACCACATCTTGCTCATCGTAACGAGTATCCAGTGCCGGTTTGAAAATTTCCACTTTCTGTCGGGCAATGGTGGCTCTTCTAAGCCTGCGGATTAGTTCTTCCGTTTTGCCTGAAAACATACAGCCGCATATTACCTCTATGCTTCCCGTGGTATGCTCTCCGGAAATATTGGTCTGTGGCTCAAGAAACATATCAGTCCGTATAGGTTAAATGTGGAAACTTATTCTGTTCAGCTACACTCACCTCAATATCGCCATTTAGGGTGTTTTGACAGGCCAAGCGCTCGTTTTCTTTTAATCTACCCAAATCTATCAACTTTTGCTCGGCCTCATTAGGAGCAGAAAAGTGCTCCTGGCCTGAATGAATGACCATACGGCAAGATGTGCACCTCCCTTTGGCACCACAAGCAAACATCCAATCAATCTGATGGTCATGAATAATTTTGAGGATTGAATCGTTACTAGTGGGAACATCAATCAGTTTATTATTCAGATTTCGGATCAGGATTTTGGGCATTATGATTTAATTTAACTTTGAAAAACTGCCGTACATGCTTTATCAACTAAAACAGTCAGAAGTACTAACAGTGAGCCAGAAAATTGGCGAATCTATCTGCGATAAAACTTTTCAAAATTATACAAAAATAGATGGAGAGCAGTTGATTTCTCTCACCAATTCAAGACAAGTCAACTCTTTCATCATCCGATCGCTTTTTAATCAGTGGCGCAAAGAGGTAGAGCGCTTGGAAAGCCCGTATTTCGATTTTAAGCACGAGAAAGTACAGGCGGCTTTAAAGGGTTTTATGAATGTGCTTTCCAACCACATCAGTATTGATAGAAAGCATTTAGAGCCCATACTTAATCAGGCAATTGCCGATACCGTGCTCATAGTGTTTGAACCCAGGGTATTTTTAGAAACGGTGCTGGAGCGATTGGCTAAACCTCAGGATTTTAAACGACAGTTTAAATACATAAAGAACAACCGGGAACTCTTTAAAAAGCTGGTGGATCAGATGGGTGATTTTGATACAAAAGCCAGTGTTTTGCAGATCTACGATGGGCTCGATCCATCGAATAAGGAAGAGGTAAATGCACCTGCTTTTCTGGAAAAGCTCAATGCTGGTCATTTGCTACACAATCTGTTTGATGAAAAAGAAGAACCCAAGCCAGAAAAACCTACTGAGCCGGAAGTTTCCGCTAATGTAGCCTCCAAAGTTGTGGCGGAAGAGCTTGCCGTTGAAAAGAAGGAAGAAAAAGCAGCGACAACGCTCAACGACAGATTTGAAAAAGGTAATAAAAGCCAGACTCTTGCGGAAAAGCTGCAGAGAAAGGTGAATAAATCAATTGAGGCCAGCCTTACTTTGAATGAGAAATTTATGTTTCAGAACAACCTCTTTCATGGGGATAATAGTCGAATGAAACAGGCCTTTGCAGCTATCGATGAAGCGGAGAGCCTTCAGGAAGCGCTAAATAAAGCCAATACTTTTAATGATGGCTGGGATATGGACAGCGAGGAAGTGGAGGCTTTTATGGGTGTGCTGGAGCGAAGGTTTGCGTAAGACAGTTATATCAGTTGATTGGAAATCAGTTAATGGTGTAAACCATCCACAGGGTTTTCTGAAGAGGACATGGATTGTTTGAACGGAATTCATCTTATTCCTGATTATAAACTTCGGTTCGATTAATCAAATAAAACTCAAAGAAATCGAATAGGGACTTTCGCGGTGTAACATCTCTCCAAAAGTTTACTTACAAAGATTAAAATAAGCCTAAGAACATTCGGGTAATTGTGGATATTAACTTTTGGAGGGTTTCTCACATTCTATCTGCCTAAGTTTCTTCTTAAAAGGGGCACTGAAGAAAGTGGTTCACCTGAATCCACTGAGGAAGATGCGGTGCATACAGATCAATTTTCTGCTTTTGGGAGGACTAGTTTAGCTTTCTACTAAAAAAATAGTTATAATGATGTGTCATAGACACACATGAATAAGAAAGCTTTTCTTCTGCCCCTACTTCTCCTGATATTTTTTACAGGATGTGACAAAAGGCCGTACAAGAACCTTCCGGAAATTGATTTGGTAGAGTCACCAAATCAAGCCATAATCATTATCAATAATTCAACTGACTCTCCAATCTCAATTGACTTACTTGATTCAGGTTGGAATCAAAGTTCAGCCGGATTGCTTACCAGTTACAAGGAGATCGATACGCTTTCTTTAAAAATCAACCAAACGGCAAGGATTGTTATCCATTCTCTGATAAGTTATCCAGAGACTAGATTTGTTTCTCCAGGGGACACACTAAGGATGGATTTAAAACCTTCTGAATTGCAGCTTGAATCCACCGATAGACTCAATGCGCAAAAATTGATTGAAGAAAGAAGTGAGGCTTTATTGAAGATTGATTCATTGTACAATTTGTTCATCATAGCCGATTCAAGTAAGGCAATGCGTGGTAGGAATGACTTAAGTATCAGCTTGCTTGTTCCTGTGTCTGGGGATAAGTCTATGATCAAGAGCAACCCAAAATTGCTAGACGAATTAGTGAACAGACTGGTTGATCAATTGGAGTTTGTTCCAACAACTCTTTCCGAAACGAATAACTTTGAATTAGAAGCTATTCAGGGTCTCAAGTATGAGATAGACCGTCATGAGGCTTTTATAAGGCTCAGGCTTCTAATCAGCCAGTTTGATAGACCGGAAATCCGAGATAAAATATTCGATTCAAACCTTTACCAAACAGACCTATCTATAAAGAGCCCATTTGCATACGGTTATTTAGTTTTTTTCATAAAGGAATATGTGCTTGAAGGCATTGAGGATAGGTCAAGCAACAAAGCTTACATTGATTACAAATTAGCCTATGAAAAACTTCCAGAATATTTAGAAGGTAACCTTCTAAAAACCGCACGAAAACTATGCTTGGAAAAGATGATAGATTATGGAGAAAGCCATGTTAGAGATGAATCTCTTTAAAGACCTCCTTGGAAAAGAGAGGTTCAAAAAATCTTCTTTGACCTTCATAAAACCACCCGTTGGTTGTCATCTCCAATAGGTGATCTTCAGATTTAATGATGAGTGTCATCTCATTAATAGAGTAATCTGTTGAATTTACAGTAAAGTAGCGTGCTAGTCTTAAAGGAACACCTAGTTTCAGAAGCCAAGCCATTGGTGAATACCATTTGGGATCAATGATCTCCTTTCCTTTGATTAATAGTACTTGTGAAACGCTATCAAATCTGAAGATGAGGTTTTCTACATTGCCAGAGTGAAATACACGTGCCAATAGGCCCTGCTCATATTTTTGGAAGGCACACTTATGGTTTTCTTTAAGAGAACTCTTTTTGGTGTGGCTCTCGAATTTCTTCAAAAAGAAAGATGTGCTACCCAATGCTTTTCTGGACTTGATGTCGGGCTTTATAGGTTTCCCTAAGATCCTTTTAATTTCAAATTCAGATAACTTTTGTCCTTTGGATGTTGTCATTCCCCTAATGTCTTGAAAGCACCTGTGCTCTGTGCATATCTATTTTGAGCAGCACAAAGAGCATAATGGTAAACGACCATAGGGATGACCCACCATAACTTATAAATGGCAGAGGGATTCCAACAACGGGAAACAGACCAATGGTCATGGCAATGTTGATGGTAAAGTGAAAGAATATAATACCAGCAACGGCATAGCCATAGAACCGGGCAAATTTAGACTTTTGTCGTTCGGCTATAAAAACCAAGCGCATAACCAAGGCTATGAACAAGAAAATAAGTACAGCGCAGCCCAACCAGCCATGTTCTTCGGCCAGGGTACTAAAAATAAAGTCGGTGCTTTGTTCGGGTACATAGCCAAATTTTGTTTGGGTGCCTTCTAAAAAACCCTTACCGGAAAAGCCGCCTGAACCAATAGCAATTTTAGATTGCTCCAGGTTCCAGCCTTCAGCCTTTGGGTTCACCAGTTCGGGCCGAAAAATGGCTTCTATTCTGCTCCTCTGATAGGGCTTAATTAGGTTATTGAGAAAATAGTCTATTCCAAAAACAAATGAGCTGATGACCAGCATTAGGGCAATGGTCGACAGTATTCTCTTACGGCTTTTTTCCTGAAAAAGGATGAGTAAGAGAGTGAGCGAACCTATACCAATGAAAATATATGGCTGAGGAACCAAAAGGGTTAAAATAAAGAGTACGGCTGCAGAGATGCCCAGAATAAGATATATGGCAGGAAAACCTTCTCTGTATAGTGGAATGAGCAGTGCAGCGAACACCATAGCCGAACCGGTGTCAGGCTGAAGCTGTATGAGGCCTATGGGAATGAGAATCATAAGGAGAGCCTTCACCTGGGTACTAAAGTCGGTGAGTTTTACATTGGTTGTGGCAATGTATCGGCCCATAAAAAGAGCCGTGGCCAGTTTAGTAAACTCTGCCGGCTGCAACCGAAACGAACCTATCTCGAACCATGCCTTTGCTCCATTTACCTCGCGACCAAAAACCAAAACCCCGGCCAGGAGCAAGATCATAAACACGTAAAGAATGGGAGCAAACGATTCATAAATACGGAAATCGAGAAGCAAGATGACAACAATCAGTATTACTGATGTACCTATCCAAAGGAGCTGCTTGCCCGATTCCAGACTCAGATCGAAAATGTTCTGGTCTTGTACCGGGTCATATACAGAGGCATATATGTTTGTCCAGCCCAGTACAACCAGGGTGAAGTAAAGAAAGACCACCAGCCAGTCTAAATCGCCAAAAAGTCCGCCTTCTCTTCTCAATTCTCTTGTTGTAAGCCTATGAGGTATTTTTTGTTAAGGATATAATCTTCTCTCTTGGCCCAGGTTTCTTTAATGTAACCTCGCAGGTATTTTTCAATAACCAGGCTGGCGGTTACTGCCGAGGCGCCTCCACCCCATCCGGCATTTTCTGTGTATACTGCAATGGCAATTTTGGGGTTATCAGCAGGGGCAAAAGCCATAAATACAGAGTGATCAAGCGATTCATTCTTCACCCCATTTTCGGCTGTTCCAGTCTTTCCGGCAATTGGTATATCGGGGATTACAGCCCGCCCGGCTGTTTTCTTTACAGCCCGAACCATGCCCTCAATAATGGCGGGGTAGTACTCATCGCCACGCCCGGTATAGTGTTTCTCATATTCCAGTTCTGTGATTTCTCCATTTTCTTCATAAGCTTTCACCAAATGGGGCGTAACATAATATCCACGGTTGGCAATTATGGCAGCCAGATTGGCCACCTGAAGAGGAGTTACCTCCAGCTCTCCCTGCCCAATTGAAAGAGAGTATATGGTGCTATAGGCCCAGCTTCCCTTTTCGCGAGGGTACTTTTTGTGATAAAATTCAGCATCAGGTACTGTACCACCAATTTCACCAGGAATATCTAGCCCCAAAGGGCTGCCAAAGCCAAATCGTCTTACTGCTTCTGCCCACTTGTCCAGCCCTATGTGTGTATCTGTAAACTTACTGCTCGATACGTTCTGGTTCACAGTTCGCCTCATTACTTCCCAAAAGTAGTTGTTAGAAGAGAACTCTATACCGCGAGCCACATCGTATGGGCCTAGCGGTGCATGGTCTCCCAGTCGCAGTCTGTCAACAATTATGGGTTCATTAGGTTTAATCACTCCCTCATCGAGAGCAATCAGTGCTTGCACAGTTTTAAATATGGAGCCCGGAGGGTATTTGGCCTGAATAGCCCTGTTGAGCAGAGGGCCTGTTGTGTCATTTTTAATTTGCTCGAAGTACTTGCCAAAATTCTTGCCAGACAGCTGATTGGGGTCGTACGATGGCACCGAAACCATAGCAAGAATTTCTCCTGTAGAGGGTTCAATAGCTACTAAACTACCACGCTTACCTGCCATTAGCTTTTCGGCATAGCTCTGAAGTTCCAGATGGATGGTGGTGATGAGGTTTTTGCCCGGTACGGAAGGGATGTCCAGCTCACCGTTTTTGTAGCTTCCTTTTTCTATACCGTTTACATTCACCAGCTTACGGCTTTCTCCTCTTTCTCCCCGCAAGGCCTTTTCATAGTACTGTTCCAGGCCGGTAAGCCCTTTGTAGTCGCCAGACTTGTAATAGTTGGTGGTGTCTCTGTCCAGGTCTCGCTGACTCACTTCTCCAATGTAACCTACTTGTGTGGCCAAAATAGGCTTGGTATATCTTCTTACAGTTCTGGGGTTTACATATAGCCCCGAGTACTTGTACATATGGTCCTGTATCTGGGCATATTTTTCGTGCGGTATTTTTTTGAGTAGGGCAGAGGGTTTAACTCCGGAGTATTCTTTGGCCTTCTGCAGGTTAGTACGAAATTGTTCTTCGGTAATGTCAAAGAGTTGGCAAAACTCTGCGGTGTCTCCAATGTAAAGGTCGCGCGGAACCACCATTAAATCATAAATAGGCTCATTATAAACAATGAGTCTTTTTTCACGATCATACATGAGCCCCCGGAAGGGGTATTCGGTTATGGTATGAATAATATTGCGATCGGCTTTGAGTTGGTATGTTTTATCTACCACCTGAAGAGCAAAGAGCTTGATGAGGAAAATCAAGCCTACAAAAATAAACAGACCCTGAATAACCAGTCTTCTATTTTCGAGCATGGGTTAATTGGTTTTTGGATAAAAAAGATACTGCGCAAATACCACAAATACCAATGTTATAACCGTAGAAACCAGGGCTTTTGTTACGGTATGCCAAAACAATTGTGCGGTACCGGCTTCTACAAAAAACACTACCAGGCAATAAACCAGCACTAAGGGTGTGGCATAGCCCAAAAACCACTGTAATCCGTAAGTGCCAATGGTGGTCATGTCGTTTGGTTCATACCCTCCACGAGGGAGCACGGCCTTTAGCCATGTAGGACGCACAAACATGATAAATACTGCTGCCGAAGCATGAATACCCAACGACTGGTAGAACAAGTCAAGAATGAGGGCACTAATGAGCCCCAATATCATACCGGCCGTAAAACCCACCTCCATGGGTAAGCTAAGCAGGAAAAGGAGATAGACAAAAGCAAACCCAACCTGAAAGAGCACAAAGTTTCGGAACACCAGTATTTGCACCAGCATAAGCAGTATAAACGATACCGTAAGTAGAACAATGTGCTTACTCATTGATGATTTCGGGATTTAAGTTTATGAGCGAATCCTGTTCGGGCTTTTTATGGTTTTTAATAATGTAAACAAACGAAAGGCTACCAAAGTCTACACTTAGGTCTATTTCAATATTCAGGTACGTATTATTCTTATCAGGCTCACTGCTTCTAACCGTACCTACCATAATTTCTTTTGGGAAAATGGCATTGTAGCCGGAGGTTACAATGGTGTCGCCCGGTTCTACGGGTACATCGGGGGTTAGGTAGAGCAGTCGGGCAGTTTTAGGGTTTACCCCTTCCCAAAGCACGGTGCCCATTCTTCCTGAAGGTTGGTGTTTTACTGAGGTTGGGTTTTTAATGTTGAGTAACGAAATACCCTCTGAAAACTCCTTGCTCACTCCTCGTATTTTACCCACTACTCCCAGTGAGTTGATTACTCCCATACCCTCTTCAATGCCATCTTTGGCTCCTTTATTAATCATAAAGAAGTTTTTAGTACTGCGAATATCGTTTCGAATAATTTCGGCAGTAATCAACTCAAAAGAAAGAGCGGTAGTATCGGCTGAATCGACCGGTATGAGATTACCCGCCAACGAATCTGTGGGCAGCGGCTCTAAAGAGAGCAGCAAGGACCTCAGTCGGGCGTTTTCTTCAGCCAACTGCTGGTTTGTTTTTTTTAGACTAAAGTATTCGGAAATGTTGCCGGTAGACTCATTGATGGTGCCTACTGTGGCCGACATCAGGCTGTTGAAGCTACTTCGCTGGTAATCGTTATGCCGAACAATTAGCCATATACATATTAACTCAAGGAGCAAAAATGTAAAGAATGCCCTAAACCGATATAGGAATGAAAGTAGCTGACCCATTCATTCAGATTATGTCATTAACACTGCTCTGTATGAATTGATGTTTTTCAGGGCTTCGCCTGTTCCACGAACTACAGCTCTAAGCGGATCGTCTGCAATGTGTATTGGTAGCTTGGTTTTCAAAGCTAAACGCTTGTCAAGCCCTTTCAGCATGGCACCACCACCTGTCAGATAGATACCTCTGTCGTAAATGTCGGCAGAGAGTTCTGGTGGTGAAATCTCCAAAGCTTTGAGCACTGCTTCTTCAATTTTTGAAACGGACTTATCCAGAGCGAAAGCAATTTCTGAGTAGGAAATCTTAATTACCTTCGGAATTCCCGTCATCAAGTCACGACCTCTGATCTCGTAATCTTCTGGGGCATCTTCCAGTTCGGTTAGGGCAGAGCCTATAGCTATTTTTACCTTTTCGGCACTGCGCTCACCAATAAGAAGGTTGTGTTGCCTTCTCATGTAGTCCAAAATGTCTTTGGTAAAAGTATCGCCCGCTACACGGATAGACTGGTCGCACACTATACCGCTCAATGCGATAACGGCAATCTCTGTAGTACCTCCTCCGATATCAACAATCATAGAGCCTACCGGCTCATCTATTTTAATACCTGTACCAATGGCCGCAGCAATAGGTTCATAAATCATGTATACCTCTTTAGCGTTGGCATGTTCGGCAGAGTCTCTAACCGCACGTTTTTCTACTTCGGTAATGCCTGAAGGAATACAAATGACCATTCGGTGAGAAGAAGGCATAAAGCTTCTTTTCTTCAGGTCGATCATTTTGATCATCCCTTTGATCATCATTTCGGCTGCCTCGAAATCCGCAATCACACCGTCTTTCAGAGGCCTGATGGTCTTGATGTTTTCATGCGTCTTTTCGTGCATGTTCATGGCCTCTTTGCCAATGGCCAAAACTTTATTGGTGTTCTTATCTATGGCAATGATAGACGGTTCGTCTACCACTATCTTGTCCCTGTGAATAATAAGCGTATTGGCTGTTCCAAGGTCTATGGCAATATCGCTGGTTAGAAAATCGAAAAAACCCATTTGAGTTGGTCTCCTTCTTGTTTAAATAATTGGACTAATGTAATGATTCGTTAAAAGCTAGCCTAATCAAAATTAGTGTTTAAAGTGTCTTGTGCCTGTAAACACCATGGCCATGTTGTGCTCATCGCAGAAATTTATCGACAATTCGTCTTTGATGGAGCCTCCGGGCTGAATTACGGCTTCTATCCCTTCACCATGGGCAATTTCCACGCAGTCGGGAAAAGGGAAGAAGGCATCTGAGGCCATTACGGCTCCCTGAAGCTCAAAACCAAAAGATTTGGCCTTCTCTATGGCCTGCTTGAGCGCATCAACCCTGGATGTTTGGCCAACACCACTTGCCAACATTTGATTCTCTGTGGCCAGAATTATGGTGTTCGATTTGGTGTGCTTGCAAACCTTGGAGGCAAATACCAAAGCTCTTTTTTGTGCCTCGGTTACCTGCTTTTTAGTTACGGTTTTAAAATCGGCCGCTTGATCAGTTACCAGGTCTCTATCTTGCACAATAACACCGTTGAGCAAACTCTTATATTGCTTTTTAGCTGTTAGGTTTTGCTTTTTAACAAGTAATATTCTGTTCTTCTTGCCCTTCAATAAATCCAAAGCTTCCGGCTCGAAACCCGGGGCAATTAGTACTTCGAAGAAAAGTTTGTTCAATTCTTCGGCAGCAGCAAGGTCTATGGTTTGATTAGAAACTAAAACGCCCCCAAAAGCACTCACAGTATCGGCAGCAAAGGCCTTGAGATAAGCATCTTTTACATCTGAGCCAATGGCCACCCCACAGGCATTTGTGTGCTTTAATATGGCGAAGGCATTTTCTGAACTATCAAATTCTTCGATGAGGCAAACGGCAGCGTCAATATCTACCAGATTGTTATAAGAAAGCTCTTTACCGTTGAGCTGATCGAAAAGCTCGTTGAGCGGACCATAGAAGTGCCCTTCCTGATGAGGGTTTTCCCCATAGCGCAGTTGTCTTCCTTCTCTTTGGCTTACCTTAAACTTAGCAAGGCCTTCCTGCTGGTTAAAGTAGTTGAAAATAGCTGAGTCATAATGAGAAGAAATATCGAAGGCTTCAGCAGCAAATTTTCTTCGATCAGCCAAATCGGTGGCGCACTCCTTTTCTTTGAGGAGAGCCTCTACAGCCGGGTATTGTTCTCTGCTGGAAACGATTAATACATCTTTGAAATTTTTAGCAGCTGCTCTAATCAGGGAAATCCCACCGATATCAATCTTTTCGATTATGTCCTGTTCGGCTGCTCCTGAAGCTACGGTTTCCTCAAAGGGGTAAAGGTCTACAATCACCAAGTCTATAGAAGGAATCTCGAATTCCTTAGCCTGAGCAAGGTCTCCGTCATTGTCTCTTCGGTGTAAAATACCTCCAAAAACCTTGGGGTGAAGGGTCTTTACTCTTCCTCCGAAAATGGATGGATAGCTGGTTAAATCCTCAACAGGGATGACTTTTGCTCCCTGGTCTTCAATAAATTTTTGAGTTCCTCCGGTGGAGTAAATCGTTACACCGTTGGCTTTTAAAAGCTCTATAATAGGAGCCAGATTATCTTTGTAAAAAACTGAGATTAATGCGGATTGGATTTTTACCTGCGACATTTTCGAAGGGGGATTTAGTAAGTCGCAAAACTAGGGATTTTATATCGATTTGAGAACTTCTTGCTCTACCACTTTCGGATAATTTTTGTGCTCTAAACGTAATACTTTGGCGGCTATCTCTTCTGCCGAATCCGTAGGGTTTATGGTGCAGCTTTCCTGAAAAATAATGGCTCCCTCGTCATAGTACTCATTCACATAATGTATAGTGAGTCCGGTTTCTGTTTCGCCTGCGGCTTTCACGGCCTTGTGCACATTCATACCATACATTCCCTGGCCCCCGAACTTAGGAAGTAGAGCCGGGTGTATGTTGAATATGCGGTTGGGGAATCTGGCAACCAGTGCCTTGGGGATAAGTAGCATAAAGCCTGCAAGCACTATGAAGTCTATTTTTTCACTTTCCAGTACCTCCACAATAGTTTCACCGGTTTGCCAAAAGGAGCGATTATAAACATGGTGCTTTATATTGAACCGCTGAGCCCGTTCTATAACCCCTGCAGACTTGTTGTTGGTGAAAACCGAAGCGATCTCGATCTGCGGATGATTTTGAAAGTGCTCAAAGAATTTTTCGGCATTGGAACCACTGCCTGAGGCAAATATTGAAAGTCTTTTTTTGGTCATATCCAGATCATGCTGAGCACTCCAAGCAACATAATGATTTTGCAGTAAGTGCTGAGGTTATGAAATTGTTTCACGGTATCGGCTCGCTGAACACCGAGCCCCAAAAGTAGCAAAGTAATTGCGAGAATGATCGGAAGAATCACTGACAAGTTCCAAAGGAGAATGATGACTGTGATTTCGAAGGCGACCATTATGGCATAAATAATCCATTTGGTTTTGGCCACGCCAAGTACAATGGGGATGGTTTTACAACCAAATCGGGCATCGCCTTTCATGTCTTCAGTGTCTTTTATTATTTCCCTAACCAAGGTTATATAGGCTGAGAAAATGGCATAGCAGGCAATGATGTAGGCTCTCTCGTGGAAGTATTCAGCAACTAGAATCAGAGTGGTTCCGGTAAGAATGGCCACCACAAAATTACCTACAAAAGGAAGTCTTTTGAGTTGGTTGGAGTATAGCCAGAGAAGAAAAGCTGCTCCGAACATAATGAGGCCAATGGGAATGGATATGTAAAAACCAATGGCAATGGCCGAAATGTTTAGGGCACTATGACCTAAAATTACCCAACGCCTTCTCAACGCACGCCCTACTACTACCCGGTCGGGCTTATTTACAAAGTCTATTTTTATGTCGTAATAATCGTTTATGAGGTATCCGGCACTTGTAATCATTACGGTGGCCGATACCATCAGGAAAAAATTAGCATCCGTTAGTATTTCCCACCAGTGCCCCTTGTTGCTCAAAAGAAAAAGTGCCGTAAGGTATTGGGTAAGCGCAACAATGAGGAGGTTAATTCCTCTAATGAGTTTAAGGTAGTTGTAGATAAACGATGGTCGGAAAAGCTTAGCGACTTGCATTGCGCTTGTTTACGCAGCAAAGATATTTCAGTTGGCGTAGTAATCGATAATATGTTGGGAGATAAGCCGATAAATTTCGGCCAATTCAGGATCGGCTTTCAGAGAGTCGTACTGAAGATCCAGAGTTTTGAGGTCTTGGCGGATAGCAGGGCCCGTCTGAGCCCGTTCCGGACCAATTTCAAAAGATTTGTTGAGGGTTTCCACAATCAGGGGCTTAAGGATTTCAAAACTCATTTCCTGATTTTCCAAAATGCTTTGCGCTACGGTGAACATGTGGTTGGTAAAATTGCAGGCAAACACGGCAGCCAAATGAATTGCCTGTCTCTGCTGGCTGGAGATTTCTTGAGTTTTGGAACTAATTGAATTACCAAGGGCTCTCAGCGCTTCTAGTGTAAACCGGTTTTCAGCTTCTAGACAAATCGGAATATTGTTAAAATCTACCTTCTTCCCTTTGCTGAAAGTCTGAAGAGGGTAGAACACTCCGATGTTTTCAGTAGGGGCATAGCCAAGTACCTTTAAAGGTTTAGAACCTGAAGTGTGACAAAGTATGGCGTTTTCGGGCAGACTAACGTTCGAGGCAACTTCTTCTATTGAGTCATCGGAAATTGCAAGAATGAAAATGTCTGCATTGATGCCAGATAGACTCAAAGAGTTGCCGGTAGATGCGCTGAAATAGTCTAAACCGAATTTCTTGGCTTTCTCTGCATTGCGGTTATAAATGTGCGTAATAATGTGACCTGCGTTTTCAAGTGCTCTGGCTAAATGCCACGCCACATTGCCCGTTCCTAGAATTACAATTCTGTATGCCACAAGACGAAGGTAATCATTGTAGTAAAACCATTGAAATGGTTTTGGGAAATGTGAATCCCCCATTTAGCCCACGGTTTAAACCGTGGGCTAAATGGGTATTGAGCTGTTTAGTGGTTTTTAACCACTTCCAATATTGAGGTTATGTAGTTTCAGCAAGCCCTCATATTCCTCCATAAATGTTTTGGTTTTGTGGTGTTCTTTTTGGTTTATGATGTATTGCTCAACTCTTGGTAATTGAGATTCGCTTACGGAAAATGCCCCGTAACCAGTTTGCCAAGCAAATTTCTCAGAACAAATATTTTGCTGATTAATCCAATGTGCACTGGATCCTTTAATTTGTTTTACCAAATCAGCTAGGCTTATATTTTGATTGAGAAGAAATAGAATGTGAATGTGGTCTTCTATTCCATTCATTGCTTTTGTAAAACAACCCTTATCAATCATTTGCGATTGAATGAAAGTATAGATTTTGCTCTCCTTTTCGGGAGCAATTAATGGTTGCCTATTCTTTGTGCCAAATACCAGATGAACCCAAACTCTGGGAAATGAGTGTGACATAGTGCGTGTTTTCCAATGAATTTAACAAAACCATTGAAATGGTTTCACGAATATTGGCCAATCAATTAGCCCATGGTTTAAACCATGGGCTAGTTATGATTTCGTTGCAACATTTATTGCCTCAACCAGCCTATCCAGATCATATTTGGTAGTGTAAATGTGAGGTGTGATTCTTGGTCCGTTCACTTTCTCATACTTCACCGGACTGGTATGCACCTTATGCGTATTGAATAGAGAATTATGCACTGGCCCGGCATCTTTTCCATCAATACCAAAGTTGAAAAGGGCACCACTGAACTGCGGTTTGGCGGAGGTGTAGAACCTTACCCTGTCTACATCTTTCACCTGATCTACCCAGTACTGTTTGAGATATTTAAGACGGGCCTCCTTTCTGGCCGAACCAATGGCCTGGTGAAAGTCTAGAGCTGAACCAATAGCTTGCTCTATGGCGAAAGAGCGCGTACCAATGTTTTCAAACTTACGGATGTTATCTTCTTGCCCTTCTGGTGCTCCGAGCAGTGGCCATACGTCTTTGATCTTGTTTTTGTTGATGTATAAGAGGCCGGTACCAAAGGGGGCGCATAGCCATTTGTGCAGGCTTGTACCAAAGAAGTCGCAACCTAATTCGCCAATCTTGAAATCGAGATGAGCAAAAGAGTGAGCACCATCAACTATAGAATAGAGGTTGTTTTCTCTGGCTAAATCGCAGAGTTTCCTGGCGGGCATAATATGACCTGTCCAGTTAATGATGTGCGTAATGTGTAGAACTTTGGTTTTTGGAGTAATGGCTTCTCTATACTTTTTAATAACCTCTTCATCACTTTCAATAGGAATATCAAAGTCTAGCCATTTTAACACTATACCGTCTCGCTTTTCGCGCTGTTTCCAGGCGTTCATCATGTTTGGGTAATCATATTTAGTGAGAATTACTTCATCGCCCGGTTTTAAATTAAGTCCAAAAATGACGGTATTAATTGCTTCGGTTGTGTTTCTGTTGATGGCCAGTTCATCGGCATCAGTTCCGGCCAGGTGTGCAAGTTTAGCTCGAAGGGGTTCTCTTCCCTGGTCGAGTATGCGCCACATATAATACGAGGGGGCTTCATTGCAATAGGCGTAAAATCTATTGGCAGCCTCTTGAACAACTTTAGGCTGCGGGCTCACTCCTCCATTATTTAAATTAATAATGCTGCTTGAGGTTGTATAGGCTTGCTGAATACGTTTCCAGAGCTCCTCGTCTTGTGCAGCCCTTTCAGGCAAAAGGTTATTGAGACTTATTAATGCGTCTGATACGTCTTCGGCCAATGACTTCTGAAAAAATGTAGTCAGAGACAGGCTTCCGGCCGTAAGGAATGCCTTTCGAAAAAATGATCTTCTGTTGCTCATAAACCCTATTTAGCTCTTTTAAAATAGAGAAAAATGGAAGCAACCGGAAATGACATTATTTAAACAGCAAGTGCTTTAAGTGTCTCTGAGTTTAAGAATGAGAAAAAACACCCGTATTACCGGGTAAGACTAGAGGCTGTTGACACCGAGAAAAGGTTGGGTAAATTAGGCCATACCCTTATCGCGCATCTTGGCAAACTCAATGTACCTTCTTCTGGTAGCCACAATAAAACCAATAATCATCACAATGGTACCTATCCAAAGAATGTTAATCTGAGGCTTTTCAATGGCCTGAAGGATGATCCAGTCCTTTTGAGTAGTTTCTATGCCCAGTTCTATGGAGCCATCTTCCGGGTTAATGTTTTCCAAGGTTACCCTTGAGGCTATTTCTTGATTTACTTCGGGTGGCCGGCCCACGTTCTTATCTTTAATAATGAACTTAGGCTCCAGATAGAGTTTTTCTCCTTCTTCAACAAACACCTCAATATTGGCTTTAACTGCTGCATCATTAGGCCCCATAGTTAAGTAGTTTACTCGGGGCAGTCGTTCAAGCCCTTGAAAAACGGCTACATAGTCATTTATGAAAAACCTTTCTCCGGGGCGAATGGTATGTATGTCTTTTTCACTCCACACTGTGTTTTCATCGTCAAAGTCTGACTGAAGCGCTACATAGGTATACAAGTCTCTGTTCCACTGCTTTTTAATGTCGGGAGAAACAATGGTTTGTCCCATTTCATCGTTAACCTGCGTTCTGGGAAAGAGCGTGAATTTCTTGCCAGAATTCAGAGAGGTGTATTCGATCTCATGGTAGGTGTTTTCCGGAGTACGGAAGTATAAAGTATCGCCTTTTTGGGCATAAGTAGTACCATCTACTACAATGTCAGCCCGGGTAATCTTGTAATGAGAATTTTCAGTATTGTCTAGCCAAGATTTTTTTACATAACCCGGAATGCCTTCGGCCTTGAGTCCTTCACTTTTGTAGAGCAAAGAGTATCCCCCCATGGGCTTGGGGTCATTCAAGAACAGCACTACGTTGTTGGTGTTTTGCTCTTCAGTAAAATTACGGCTGATAATGGTGGTGTTTTTAGAAATTATACGAGAGTAGCCCTCGGAAAACATGATGCCTACCAACATCATGGCAATACCAATATGAGCTATTGATCCTCCTGTGAGCTTATAACTTCCGGAGCGCACAAGATCGAGCATAATTTTAAGGTTAGAAACAACGGAGTATACCCCGGCCACAAGCACAACAATATATACTGGGTTGTAAATGTCTTCTAAAACAAAAATGAGTGCCGAAATAACAAGGGAAATAAGCACGGGGAAAGTCATAGCTGATTTTAGCTTTTCCTTATCCATTTTCCTCCAGAAGAAGAATTGACCGGTACCTGAAAGCAAGGCTATTCCTATCCCGAACCAAACCTGCCATTGGGAGTAAAACTCTACCTGATTGGCAGGAGGGGCCAGTGAAGATACTCCGCCAAAGAACTCTACAATTGCGTTGAATACAGGAAAAGAGGTAGGTACCAAAACCTGGAAAGCCATCAGGCAAAGCACTAGGGCTCCAATAAAGATCCAGAATTCTCGCGAGTAAGCAGAGGCTTCTTTGTCTGAGGTTGGGAGCTGACTCCAAACTCTTGCAGCAATGGCAACAGACGCCACCAAAAAGAATAGCAGGTATATGAGCAATTGGCCGGAAAGACCAAGGTCGGTAAAAGAGTGTACCGATGTATTGCCAAGTATACCGCTTCTCACCAAAAAGGTGGCGTAGAGAATAAGTATGAAAGTAGCAATCACTAAGACAATGGAAGTTTTTAGAGCCGTGTGGTTCTTTTTAAAGATAATCATAGTGTGCATGCTGGCTATCAACACTAGCCAGGGTACGTACACTGCGTTTTCTACAGGATCCCAGTTCCAATATCCTCCAAAATTGAGCGTTTCATAAGCCCAGTAGGCGCCCATAACGATAGCCGTACCCAGTATTACTCCACCGAAAATAGTCCAGGGCAGAGCGGGTCTTATCCAGTCTTTAAAGTCTTTTCTCCATAGCCCGGCAATACAGAAAGAGAAAGGGATGAGTGTACAGGCAAATCCGAGGAAAGTCATTGGTGGATGTATTACCATCCAGTAGTTTTGAAGCAATGGGTTAAGGCCCGTACCGTCTTCAGGAACATAGTTTGGGTTAACCAGAAATACGGGTTCATTCATTACATCGCGAAGGAGCAAGAAAGGTGATGAGCCGATTTTAAGGTCGCCAATAACCACGCCTAAAATCATTGAAGCCAAGAATGCCTGAACGAGGGCGAACACCGTCATTACAGGAGCTTCCCATTTTTTGTTAGTCTTTATGAGAATGAAGCCAAGAAGCGCATTCCATACAGACCAAATTAGAAAACTTCCTTCCTGTCCTTCCCAAAAACAGGCAATCATATAATGAACAGGGAGATCTTTGGAGGCGTGAGACCAGGCGTAATGATACTCAAAGTAGTTATTGTAGATTATGAGAAAAAGGGTAACAGCGGTTCCTAAAACGGCCAAGCCGTGAGTCCAGAAAGAGGCTCTTCCAAATTTAATCCAGTCAGTATTGCCTATCTCATTGTTTAGGGAGGCTTTTCCGTAGGCAAAAGCCGCAATAATTGAGGCAACAAAAGAGACGATTACCAACAGGTGACCAATGTTGCCGATAGTGGTATGAACAGTTGCTGAAATCAAGAGCTAAAGTTTAGGGTTATCTGTTGGGAGTTATGGTTTAACACCTCTCTGTGAACCAATGTCCTTTTAAGAGGGATAGTGACGGCATAGACCACGCAAATTATAGCCTATGGGTTACAGTGTTCGGCAGTTCTTAGAGCGAAGTCTCTTCGTACTTAGAAGGACACTTGAGCAATACCTTATCGGCTATGAACATATCGTTCTTATAGCCTCCAATAACCACTACTTTGTCCGACTTGAGCAGATCTGAAGGCATGGGCTGATTGAGGTAAACGGTTTGTTCTTTTTGGTTATCATCAACCAAAATAAACTCTACCGATAGCATGTCTTCACTTGGCTGAACGCCAACCACCTGGCCGTTAGGGGCTTTTTTGAGCTCCCCCACTACATGGATTGATTCGGCTTTTCCGTTGGTGGCCATGGCATAGGCCTCATCGAACGTAACGTAAGAGCTGGCATCACCTGCTGTCGAAATAATTATAGCCACAGCAATGGCAATAACCACCAGGCCAATTATACTAGATTTTTTCATCTCCTCCTCGGTTGCTTAAACTGGTGCAAAAGTACAACACAAACGCCTAAGAATTAACCTTTTTCACTGAAAACCTCCTTTTCGAGACGGGAGATTTTACGGTCTACCGAGATGGTGTAAATAATAAGGCCCAGAAAGACCGTCATTACTACAGCCACCACTACATAGATCTTTCCATTAGACCGCATTACATCTGCCATTTCTACAGAGGTATTGTTGTAGTCTTCGGGGTTAATACTGTAGGCTCCATTCTGAGCAAATGAACTTAAAGAGATAAGTAGGAAGAGGGTTACAAGGTGTTTTTTCATGATTTTAGTCTTCTAAAGCCATTTTAATTCTTTTAATACGCACTCTGAGAGATACAAGCCAAACACCCAGAAGGGTCCAGCCCAGAATAGCCGGATAAAAAACCATGCGGAGCCGGCTGTCTAAATCATAAGCGTTGAAGCCCGGATTGCCACCATTGCCCGGATGTAGGGAGCTGTCTGTCATACGGGGTAGAATAAACAGTAGTGGTATAAGGGCGGCAAAAGCAAAGACATTATATATAGCACTTACCCGAGCCTTTTGCTGCTGATCTTCAAGGGAGTTACGAAGTACCAAATAAGCCAGGTAGATGAGTAATGCTATGGCACTACTGTTTTGCTTGGCATCACCACTCCAAGGTTCGCCCCAGGTAAAATTGGCCCAAATAGCACCAGTTACTATGCCCAGAATGCCAAACAATACTCCGGCATTGGCAAACTCTGCCGAAAGAGTGTCGTGGTCAATCCGATTGGAGCGCAGATACTTAATGGCATAAATGGCCGAGGTAACCAACAGAATGATCATGGCAAACCACATAGTGACATGAAAATGCAGGTTTCGTATAGTTTCATTTAGAATGGCCAGTCGCGGGGCATCGAATAAAAGAGCGCCTAGTATAGAGTAGATAAGGAGAACTATACAGAGTACTTTCCACCACTTCTTTTTCATGGTCAACTACCGTTTGCTTATGATCGCCAAAGATAGGGGAATAACAGGTAGGAAACCGCAACAACAATGGCATTTATGGCAATGAGAGTAAGCAACTGATCGGTGTAGACAGAGCGTTCAATTCCATCAAGTGCATTTTTAGAACATCGGATAATGAGCAGCAACATGGGAATGATCACCGGAAAACTGAGTACCGCTATAAGTGTGCTGCTGTTGCTAGCCTTAGAAGCTATTCCGGAAAGCATGGTAAGGGCAGTTGCTAGACCAAAAGAGGCCAACACTATGGTCAACAAAAACATAGCAAGGTCATTTACCGGGTTGCCCATAACCATCGAATAGAAGAATAAACCAATTAAGGAGAGGCCCATCATTAATAGCGAGTAGTATATGATCTTAGATAGGATAATGGACTCAGGTTTTACTAAAGAATAATAATACAGCATTCGGCCATCGGCTTCCTGAATGAAGCTTTTTGCTACAGAGTTTACTGCTGTAAAGAGAATAATTATCCAGAAAAGAGCATTCCAGCTTAGTGCATGAATAGTGCCTGTTTTTAGACTAAAACTCATGTAACAGACAAAAATGGTTGATGCCAGGTAGAGTATCATTCCGTTCAGAGCATACTTCTGCCGCCATTCAGAACGAAATTCTTTAGATACAAGTGTTAAAATTTCTCTCATACTGTCGATTGATTGCAAATATATACTATGTTTGCAGACTCTAATAGTCTACAAAAATGGTAGGAGATATAGAACAAATAGAAAGAATAAGCCTTAAGGAGAGTACCTCGCACTTCAATCACTTGAAAGAGCTTGAGGCAGAGGCCATTTATGTTATACGTGAGGTTTTCTCTCAGTTCGAAAAGTCAGGCATACTTTTTTCAGGAGGAAAAGACTCAATTGTAGTTACTCATTTGGCTAAAAAAGCTTTTTGGCCGGCTAAAATACCCTTTCCACTTGTGCACATCGACACCGGACATAACTTTCCTGAGACCATAAAATTTAGAGATGAGTTGGTTGAGCAATTGGGTGTAGACCTTATTATAGGTTCTGTCCAGCAATCCATTAATCAAGGCAGGGTTAAAGAAGAAACCGGCAAAGATGCTTCAAGGAACTGGCTTCAGATAACGACTCTATTAGATACCATTGAGGAACATCAGTTCGATGCGCTAATGGGTGGAGCCAGGCGCGATGAAGAAAAGGCACGAGCCAAAGAGCGCTTCTTTTCGCATAGAGATGACTTTGGACAATGGGATCCTAAAAATCAAAGGCCTGAACTCTGGAATATTTTCAATGGGAAAAAACACAAGGGGGAACACTTCAGGGTTTTTCCCATATCTAACTGGACAGAGATGGATGTGTGGCAATATATACTAGCGGAAAGTATTGCAATACCATCGCTATACCTGGCCCATTATCGCGATGTAATTTGGCGTAACAATACTTGGCTCCCTGTTTCAGAGCATCTACATGTTGGAGAAGAAGAAACCATACACAACAAAAAAGTGAGGTTTAGGACCTTAGGAGACATAACAATAACAGGGGGCATTGAATCTGAAGCAGATACGCTGGAGAAAGTGATTATGGAAGTAGCTGCTGCACGACAAACAGAGAGAGGGAACAGAGCGGACGATAAGCGCTCGGAAACATCGATGGAAGACAGAAAAAAGGAGGGATATTTCTAATGGAGAATTCGTATTTGGACATGGAGTTACTGCGCTTTACAACCGCAGGTAGTGTAGATGATGGTAAGAGCACATTAATTGGCCGATTGCTTTATGATAGTAAATCCATCTTTGAAGATCAGTTAGAGCATGTGGCAAACTCCAGTAAAAGGCGTGGTCTGGATCATACGGATTTGGCGCTGTTAACAGACGGTCTGAAAGATGAAAGGGAGCAAGGTATTACAATAGACGTGGCGTACAGATATTTTGCAACTCCCAAAAGGAAGTTTATCATTGCCGACACACCAGGCCATATTCAGTATACCAGAAACATGGTTACAGGTGCTTCGACTGCCAATGTAGCTCTCATTTTAATCGATGCACGAAAGGGACTTGTGGAGCAGACTTTTAGGCACAGCTACATTGCTAGCCTTTTGCAAATTCCCCATTTGGTAGTTTGTATCAACAAGATGGATTTGGTGAATTATGACGAGGAGATTTTCCGATCCATACAATCAGAGTATGCGCGTTTTGCCAGCAAACTGAATGTAAAAGGGATTTCGTTCATACCCATAAGTGCACTGCATGGGGATAACGTTGTGAATCCTTCTGAAAAGATGCCTTGGTATGAAGAGAAAACCCTTCTTTCTACTTTGGAACAAATAGATGTTTCTAAAACCACTTCTGCTGCGGTTCGTTTCCCTGTTCAAACTGTCATTAGGCCTAAAAATGATACTTACCATGACTATAGAGGCTATGCCGGACGGGTGGCAGGTGGTCAACTTGCAGTAGGGGATAGTGTTGTAGTCCTTCCTTCGGGTGAAACTTCGACAGTTAAACAGATTCATTTAATGGATGAAGAGCTTTCTGTAGCCAGTACAGGAATGAGCGTAGTTGTTTCCTTGGCCGATGATATTGACGTGAGCCGTGGAGATATGATTACAGGATTAACCGGGTCTCCCAGACTTCAGCAGGATATTGAAGCCACACTTTGCTGGTTTTCCAGAAAAGGCCCCCAGCCGCGGTCTAGGTACACCCTGATGCACTCTAACAACGAGGTTAAGGCTATGGTTAAAAACCTGAACTTTAAGTATGATGTGAATTCACTTACGAGAGAAGGTGTCGATACCGTATCAGTCAATGATATCATTAACGTAACTCTCAGGACAAACAAACCTTTGATAACAGATAAGTATGCTGAAAACCGAACTACGGGAGCTCTAATATTGGTCGATGAAAATACCAACGAAACAGTGGCTGCTGGAATGATTTGTTAAGCCTTACAATTATTCAGCAAAGTAAGACAGCTGTTAGCAGATTTAATACTGCTATCATGATTTATGATTCCTTCCTTAAAGAGACCGGATTTTTCTTCTAGATTTGCATGCAACGTAGATTGAACAGTAACAACCTGTTGTGTACGTTTCTAATTTGTAATAAGATTTAAACTCCGCATGAACGACAAAATCGCAATAATTGGCCTCGGGTATGTTGGTCTTCCCCTGGCAGTTGCATTTGCAGAAAAATACAAAGTCATAGGTTTTGATATTAATCAGGAAAGAATTGACGAACTCAATAATGGTAAGGATCATACCCTAGAAGTAGAAGATGAACTTTTGAAGTCGGTTCTTTCGTCTGTAGAGTCCCCCAAAGGACTTTTCAACACGAACAAGTTAGATGATTTATCGGGCTGTAACATCTATATTGTTACGGTTCCAACTCCCATTGATGACGATCACAACCCTGATTTGACACCACTCTTAAAGGCATCTCAAACCGTAGGTAAAGTTCTTAAGAAAGGAGACATAGTTATCTACGAATCAACGGTATACCCTGGTGCAACAGAAGAAGACTGCGTGCCAGTTTTAGAGGAGGTATCAGGCCTGACCTTTAATAAGGATTTCTTCTGTGGCTATTCCCCCGAGAGAATCAACCCGGGGGATAAAGAACACACCGTTACCAAGATTTTGAAAGTAACTTCTGGGTCTACCCCCGAAATTGCTGAAAGAGTAGACCAGCTATACAAGTCTGTGATAACAGCGGGTACCTACAAAGCTGCATCTATTAAAGTAGCCGAGGCCGCTAAAGTGATTGAGAACTCTCAGAGAGATATCAATATTGCTTTTGTAAATGAGCTGGCCATGATTTTTAACAAGCTGGGCATAGACACTGTAGATGTCTTGGAAGCGGCCGGCACAAAATGGAATTTTCTTCCTTTTCGGCCGGGTTTAGTAGGAGGACATTGTATTGGTGTAGATCCGTATTATTTGGCTCAAAAAGCAAAAAAGGCAGGCTATTATCCTCAAATATTATTGGCAGGTAGAAGGCTAAACAATTCTATTGGCCCCTACGTGGCCAGCGAAATGGTCAAACTACTTATGAAGGCTGGTCGAGTAGTGAATAAGTCTAAAGTACTGGTTTTAGGAATTACGTTTAAAGAGAACTGTCCTGATATTCGTAATTCCAGAGTAATAGATATTATTAAGGAGTTAAAAGATTATGACATCGCAGTAGATGTTTATGATCCATGGGCAAACAAAGAAGAGGTTCAAGAGGAATATGGCATAGAGTTAATTGACGAAAAGACTCTTACTACTGAGCATTACGAAGGAGTAGTTCTTGCCGTAGCTCACAAGCAGTTCTCATTAGAGTTAATTGAAAGGCTAGAGGGTAGTCCTCTTACCTATGACGTTAAGTCCTGTTTACCCAAAGAAAAAGTTACCGCTCGATTATAATGGCTAAAGTATTAATAACAGGAACGGCAGGATTTATTGGTTTTCACCTCGCTCAAAAGTTATTAGAAAGAGGTGATCAGGTTGTAGGGCTCGATTCTGTAAATGATTATTACGACATAAGGGTCAAACACGGGCGTCTGGATATTACAGGTATTGACACTGATGAAATAGAGTATGGAAAGCTTATACAAAGTACTAAGCATGACAACTACCGCTTTATCCAACTTCAGTTAGAAGATGACCAAAAGCTTAATGGACTTTTTGCAACTGAAAAATTTGATACAGTAATTAACCTTGCTGCTCAGGCAGGCGTGCGGTATAGCCTTGAAAACCCAAGAGCTTATATTGATAGCAATATTGTGGGCTTTGTGAATATTCTGGAAGCTTGTCGTCACAATGAAGTTAAGCACCTGTCATATGCGAGTAGTTCTTCGGTCTATGGGTTGAATGAGACCATGCCGTTCTCAATTCATCACAATGTAGATCACCCAATAAGCCTTTACGCGGCCAGTAAGAAAAGCAATGAACTCATGGCCCATACATATAGCCATCTTTTTGGCTTACCGACTACGGGTTTAAGATTCTTTACGGTATATGGTCCTTGGGGAAGGCCCGATATGGCACTTTTCTTATTTACTAAGGCCATTCTTGAGGGAAAACCCATTAACATCTTCAATAATGGGGAAATGTCGAGAGATTTTACTTACGTAGATGATATTGTAGAAGGTGTAATTAGGGTTAATGACAATCCTCCAAAAGGGAACCCGAACTGGAGTGGGGCAGACCCTGACCCTGGGACTGCAAAGGCTCCTTACACCGTATATAACATTGGTAATAACTCACCAGTGAAGCTAATGGATTTTGTAAGGATTATTGAGGAGACGCTAGGCATGGAAGCGAAGAAAAATTTTATGCCCATGCAGGCAGGTGATGTTTCGGCAACCTATGCCGATGTACAAGACTTAGTTAATAACCTTGGCTATAAACCTCAAACGCCATTAGAGTATGGTGTAAGTCAGTTTGTTAAATGGTATCGAGAATTTTATAAAATATGAATTCACAAGTATTCGTTCATGAAAGCTCCTATGTAGATGAGGGTTGTCAAATAGGTGCAGGAACTAAGATTTGGCATTTCTCACACATAATGAAAGATTGTGTGATTGGTGAAAATTGTAACATAGGCCAAAATGTAGTTATAAGCCCTGAAGTGATTTTGGGAAGGAATGTTAAAATACAGAACAATGTAAGTGTTTATTCTGGAGTTGTTTGTGAAGATGATGTGTTTTTAGGGCCATCTATGGTTTTTACAAACGTAATAAATCCGCGGAGTGCGGTAAATAGAAGGGGGGATTACTCAAAAACTCTTGTTAAGAAGGGTGCTTCGATAGGTGCCAATGCAACAATTGTTTGCGGGCATAATATAGGCAAGTATGCATTTGTAGGAGCCGGAACTGTCGTTACTAAAGAAGTGCCGGATTACGCCTTGGTTGTTGGAAATCCAAGTAGGCAAATTGGTTGGATGAGTGAGTTTGGGCATAGACTTAAGTTTGATGAGCATGGAGAAGCATCGTGCCCAGAGTCTCATCAATTGTATAGAATTGATAAAGACAAAGTTGTAAGGATAAAATGAAGAAGTTTACTCTTATTGGTGCCGCAGGTTATATTGCACCTCGCCACCTAAAGGCCATCAAAGAAACTGGAAATGAATTAGTCGCAGCACTTGATACCTTCGATAGCGTAGGTATAATGGATTCTTTTTTTCCTAATGCTGACTTTTTCACGGAGTTTGAACGTTATGACCGCCATTTAGAAAAATTGCGCTTTGACAGAGGGTTAACTATCGACTACACGAGTATTTGTACTCCTAATTATTTACACGATGCACACATCAGAACAGCCTTGCGAATAGGTTCGGATGCCATATGCGAAAAACCGCTTGTTCTCAATCCTTGGAATATTGATGCCCTATCAAAGATTGAGGAGTCAACAGGTAAAAGAATCTGGAACATACTTCAACTGAGAGTTCATCCAAGTATTATTGCTCTGAAAAAGAAGATAGATGAGAACCCATCTAAGATTCATGATATTGATTTGACCTATTTGACATCAAGAGGCCATTGGTATTATACATCTTGGAAGGGAGATGTTTCTAAGTCTGGTGGAATTGCGACCAACATTGGGGTTCATTTTTTCGATATGTTGAGTTGGATTTTTGGGGAGGCCGAATCCAATATAGTTCATGTTCATAGCCATGATCGAGCAGGTGGATTCATGAGGTTAAAGAATGCAAATGTTAGGTGGTTTCTTTCAATTAATGACGAGCTGCTGCCAGATGATGTCGCCAAGAAAGGACAAAGGACTTTTAGATCCATAACAGTGGATGGAGAAGAGCTTGAATTCAGTAATGGATTTACCGATCTCCATACTGTCTCATATCAAGAAATACTAGACGGAAACGGTTATGGAATTGAGGCGACACGTCAAGCTATAGAATTAGTTCATGGAATTAGGCACGCTAATGTGACTGGCCTGAAAGGTGATTATCACCCATTATCTAAAGCTCCTTTATCTAAACACCCTTTTACACTCTAAAGTATCAATGATGAAACCAATACAAATGGTTGACTTGTTTAGTCAATATCTTAAGATTAAAGAGGAAATAAAGACTGAGTTAAACAGAGTCCTTGATAACACTGCATTCATAAATGGGCCTGCGGTTCATGACTTTCAAAGTAATCTTGAGAAGTATCTACACGTAAAAAACGTTATTCCTTGTGCCAATGGTACAGACGCCCTTCAGGTGATCATGATGGCATACGACTTTCCAAAAGGGGCAGAAGTTCTGGTGCCTTCTTATACTTATGTAGCTACTGTGGAAGTAATTGCACTTCTCGGGCTTAAGCCAGTATTTGTAGAGGTGTATCCGGATACCTTTAATATCGACATTGAAGATCTGGAGGCGAAGATATCAGATAAGTCGGTCGCTGTCGTTCCTGTACATCTGTATGGACAGTGTGCAGATATGGAGAGAATTTTAAAGGTTGCTAAGAACCATGACTTAAAAGTATTTGAAGATACTGCTCAGGCAATTGGTGCTCAATTCACGTTCTCGGATGGGCGAATAGCTAAGGCCGGTACAATGGGAGATGCTGGTGCAACGTCATTCTTTCCTTCCAAAAATCTTGGAGCCTATGGTGATGGTGGTGCTATAATGACCAATGACGATGATTTAGCCGCAAAGCTCCGAATGATAGTTAATCATGGACAGAGCAAAAGATATTATCACGATTCGATAGGGGTAAACTCGCGTTTAGATAGTATTCAAGCAGCTATTCTTAAGGTGAAGCTTAAATATTTGGATGGCTATAACGAGGCTCGTTATAGAGTTGCCCAGAAGTATTCTCAGGCTTTTTCCAAGGTCGGTTGGATAACCACTCCTGTGGAGTCCAATTTTAGCACACATGTTTACCATCAATATACTTTAAAATTAGCCGATGGAGTTGATAGGAATGGTTTGGTGGAGCACTTAGCCGAAAAGGAAATCCCATCAATGATTTACTATCCTGTTCCTAACCATTTGCAGAGAGCCTACTCATATTTCGGTTACAAGGCTGGAGATATGCCTAACACTGAGGATCTTTGCTCACGAGTAATTTCATTACCCATTCATACAGAAATGTCTGAGGAACAGCAAAATACTATTATCGAGCAAGTCTTAAGCTTTCGATAAGGATTGAGAGCCTGACTAATGGTTGATATCAAAAATATTCTACTTTATTTTTGTGAAAATCTAATATTGAGTAGTTTTACTACTCAATGCTAGGTTGCGCCTGTGACTGACCGGGCGGAGCTGTATCCAGCCACAATGTTAGAAGCCCTAATTTCATCCAAAACTCGCATTAAACTACTGTTAAGGCTTTTTTTGAATCCGGAGAGTAAATCCTATTTAAGGGGTTTGGCCGAAGAGTTTAATGAAAGCACAAATTCTGTAAGACTTGAGCTAGCTCGTTTTGAGGATGCTGGAATGGTAAAGAGCGAACTGGTGGGTAATAAGAAATATTATCGTGCTAATGCGGGCTTCTCGTTGTTCAACGAGGTAAGAAGCATACTGCTGAAGCAAACAGGTTTAAATTCAGTTATTGAAGAGGTCGTTGAAAAGCTTGGAGACCTAAAAAGAGTGTATCTGACAGGAGATTTGGCTAAAGGGATGCAATCGGATATTATTAGCCTTGTTTTTGTTGGAAGTCCTGATCGAGTGTATTTGACACACTTAATACATAAAGTTGAAAATATCACCAGTAAAAAAATTCAATACCTGGTGTATTCAGAAGCAGAATCAAACGATTTGGAGTTTGAGTCTGATAAGTTTTTATTGCTTTGGAATGAGTGAGGCTCCTGACAAATATTGGACAGCATTTTACACCAAGCCGCGTAACGAAAAGAAGGTAGCTGAACGATTATCTGGTGAAGGCTATGAGGTTTATTGCCCAACCAGAACAGTGATAAAGCAATGGTCCGATCGAAAGAAGAAAATAAAGGAACCTGTTTTCACCTCCTACCTCTTCGCTTATGTTAATGAGTCAGAGAGACAATGTATTTTGCAGGATCAAGGAATTGTAAGCTCTGTTTTCTGGCTCAAAAAACCAGTAGTAATCAGAGATGTTGAAATTCGAGCTATACGTGAGTTTTTGGAGGAACATCCTGGTGCGGTTTCGAAAAGAGTGGATTATGCCATTGGAGAGAAACTGGAAGTAAAAGAGGGCCCTTTAAGGGGAGAGGTTGGAGAGTTAGTGATGAGAAAGGGTAACAAAGTTATTCTCAATATTTTATCACTTAATTATTCGTTGCAGGCAGAAATCTCAATTTTAAAAGTTCAAGAGACATAATTTATTTATCCTTGTGCCATTGTTCGGTTCATTTAAAGTGCTAATGAGAAAACACATATATATATTCATAAGCTTTATCCTTTTGCTTCAGGTAGTGTCAAACGAAGGGTTTTCCCAGTCGCTCATGGGTAAAGACTTAAAAACCATCAATATTGATGATCTTACCGATGAGGAGATCCTTTCTTATATGCGTCAAGTCGAAAGCAGTGGGTATACTGAGCAGCAGCTTGAGGCATTGGCACGGCAGCGTGGTATGTCGGAATCGCAAATAGCTAAGCTCAGAAGGCGTGTTGAATATTTAAGGAATAGCCTTGGAAAAAGTAAGACTGGCGCGGTTGAACAAACTGCATCAGGTAGAAAGGTTAATGTAGCTTTACAGAATGGACAATTCAGTGAAGGTGACTTAGAACTACCTTTTAAGAATGAGTTGTCTGATGAGGAGAAAAAGATTTTTGGGTTTGATCTGTTTAAAAAGGAAAACCTAACTTTTGCTCCTAACCTAAATATACCTACCCCTGCTGATTACGTACTAGGGCCTGGAGACGAGGTGATTATAGATTTATGGGGATCAACACAGCTGTATGAACGGCTGGAGATTTCACCTGAAGGCACGATTAGGCCGAACAATCTAAGTCCAATTCATTTGAATGGACTAACCATCAAGGAGGCAGAAAAGAAGATAATAAATAGGTTGTCTCAAATCCACAGTGGTCTTTTGGCTAAAGGTGGCAACCCACCAAGTATTTTCTATCAAATTAGTTTAGGAAACATAAGGTCTATTAATGTTTCTGTGGTTGGAGAAGTGCATCAACCAGGAAACTATGTACTCAATTCTTTATCCACGGTATTCACTGCTTTATATGCTTCTGGTGGGCCTAATAAGCAGGGTACTTTTCGCAATATTCAGCTGGTAAGAAACAACAAGTTGGTTGCTAAAGTAGATGTTTATGAATTTCTCATCAACGGTATACAAGAGAATAACCTCCGCTTAAAGAGTGGTGATGTAATCATTGTTCGTCCTTATCAATCGAGAGTTGAATTGAGTGGAGAGGTGAAAAGGCCAGGCTTCTACGAAACGCTGGAAGGGGAGAGTTTTTCAGATTTGTTAGGCTTTGCCGGAGGTTTTACTAATACAGCGTATAAAGGGCTTATCACGGCAAGAAGAAATGGGGTAAAGGAGCGTGAGGTAATTGATGTCAATGCCAATAGTTTCGATACATTTATACCTCAAGATGGCGACATTTACCACGTAACTCCTATTCTGGATCGCTACAAAAACAGAGTTCAAATAGATGGTGCGGTATATAGAGAGGGTGAATATGAGCTAACACCTGGGCTCACGTTGAAGCAGTTGATAGAAAAGGCCGATGGTTTGAGGGGAGATGCCTTTATGAATAGAGCCACAATATATCGTATGAACGAGGATTTCTCTCAGGATGTAATACCGATTGACTTGGGTAAATTAATGTCAGGCAACATTCCGGATATTCCGTTAGTGAGGGAAGACATCGTCAGTATAAGCTCCATATATTCCCTCAAAGAGGAATATATTGTACAGATATCCGGAGAGGTTCTTGAAGGGGGCGTATATCCGTTTTTTAAACAAATGACGGTTCAGGATTTGATCGTTTTAGCCGGGGGACTCACCGAGGGTGCATCTGGTGCCATGATCGAGATATCACGAAGAAACAAGAACCCCTCTTTAAACACCATGGCAGAAATTATAACCCTTCAAATAGATAAGTCGCTTTCACTAAGCGGAGAAGATAGAAACCTGCTATTACAGCCTTTCGATCAGGTCTATGTCAGAAAGACACCTGGTTATACGATTCAACAGCAAGTGACGGTTGAAGGAGAGGTGATAGCGCCAGGAACTTATTCAATCAGTAGGAAAGATGAGCGTATTTCAGATATTCTTAAAAGGGCCCAAGGTTTAACGACCTATGCATACCCTGAGGGAGCAATACTCATTAGAAAAACTGAGTTTTCTTCTTCCAAGTCTAACGACCAAATTTCTCAAGAGCATTTGCAGCAGCTGCGTGCCAAGCTTTTGAGCGATGAATCGGCCCTAAAGAACATTAGTCAAACTAGATTAATAGAGCGTTTGAACAAGATTCAGAATAAAGTGGCACCCGAAAGTGAGGGGGATGTTATAGGTAGCAGGATTAAACGAGAGATCGTAGAAGACATTCAGGATCAGGATTCTTTAATAAGAGACGTTGAGATTAGGGAAGAAGAACCCACAGTATTAGATTTAGTAAAAATATTGGATGAACCGGGTTCTAAATATGATTTCATAGTCAAAGAGGGAGATGTAATATCGATTCCCTCTAAGTTAGAAACCGTTAGGATAGCCGGTGAGGTGATTTCACCACTCAATGTTAGATATGATGAGACATTCAGCTTCAAAAATTATATCAATGACGCGGGTGGTTTTACTTCTACTGCTAAGAAGGGACGCAGTTATGTACAGTACCCCAATGGTAGAAGACAGCAAACAAAAAGATTTTTGTTCTTTAAATTCTATCCAAAAGTAGAACCGGGGTCTACTATTTTTGTAAGCAGGAAGCCTGAAAGAGAGGGGATAGGTGCTTCTGGATGGATATCAATAGGTACGGGGTTGGCAACGTTCGGTTTGGTTACGATTCAGGCTATTAGGTTAATGGAAAACAACTAATGTACACAAGATTTGAAAGACTTTAAGTTAGGGGAAATACTTAATCTTCTTTACTCAAAAAGGAGACTGATAATATTAGTAACTGTAATTTTCACGTTGTTGGGTTTTTTGGTTGCTTTAACTTCTCCAACTGAGTGGAGAGCGAGTAACACACTTGTCACAATGAGCAAGTCAGGATCTTCTATACCTTCGTCATTAGGTAATTTAGTAGGTATTGCAGGCATAGACATCGGAGGTTCTGCGAACGGTGAGATAAATCCTCTTTCATATGAAGATATTTTATCTAGTGAGTTCTTTATTGATAGCTTGACAAACACAAAATTTTATTCAAAAAACCTTAGTGATTCAATAAGTTTATATGATTATCATACCCAATATTTAAAGACTGGTGTTTTGTCTAAATTTTTTCAAATTCCGGGATTGGTCATGGGAGTTTTTGCATCCTCGGGTAGCAAGGATGAGACTACACCCTTATTATATAAAGATTCAATATATTTTCATGTGAGCTTTAATAATCAACTAGTCATTGATAATATTATTGATCGTTTTAATATTCAATTTGATAAAGTAAAGAGTACGCTGAATATTAGTTTCAAGCATCAGGATTCTTACGTGGCGGCACAAGTCATAGAGTTTTCCGCAAAGTACTTAAATGGATACATATCTGGGTTTGAAATGAATGAGCAGAGGAAGACTTATAATTTTATTTCGAATCAATTATCCATTTTAGAAGAAGAATATAAACACGCTCAGAAGAAACTTGTGGAGTTTCAAGACAATAATATGAATTTGGTTACGAACTCCGCGATGAGTGTTGAAATAGATCTTAAGTCAAAAAGAGACTTGGCTTTCGACCTTTACTCTAGTCTTCAAAAGAGAAAGCAGGAATTAGAGATTGATCTTGCGTCTAACCCTACTCATCTTAAGACTCTTGGAAAAACTCAGATTCCTGTAAAGAAAGCCTCGGCTAGCAAAAAAACCATAGTAGCACTTTATCTTTTTTTAGGTCTATTCCTTTCATTGTGTTATCTACTTCTACGACATTTTATAATCCCTAATTTTTCTTAATACTACATGTTTATTAACTCTTTGAAACATATCCGCAGGGCAGAGCCTCTTTTTAAATATGATTTAATTAAGTATGAATTTGAATTGTCTGATAAGGTATGTTCTTCTTCGTTCCTTGTTTTGGGGGGAGCGGGCTCTATAGGTCAAGCTGTAACAAAGGAGATATTCAAAAGGAATCCTTCCAAACTTCATGTAGTTGATGTTTCAGAGAATAATCTTGTAGAATTGGTTAGGGATATTCGAAGTTCTTATGGATATATAGATGGTGATTTTAAGACATTTGCGCTAGATATTGGTAGTTGGCAGTATGATGCCTTTATCGAAAATGATGGTCAATATGACTACGTGTTGAATTTGTCTGCCTTGAAGCATGTAAGAAGTGAAAAAGATCCTTATACTTTAATGCGGATGATTGAGGTAAATGTATTGAATACGGACAAAACAATTAAACAGAGTATTGAGAAGGGAACCAAAAAGTATTTCTGCGTTTCAACTGACAAGGCGGCTAATCCTGTCAATATGATGGGAGCCTCAAAAAGAATCATGGAGATGTTTCTTATGAGAAGAAGTGAGCAGATAAATATTTCTACTGCCAGATTTGCGAATGTTGCCTTTTCAGATGGTTCTTTACTCCATGGCTTTACTCAAAGATTGGCTAAAAACCAACCAATCGCAGCTCCATCTGATATTAAAAGATACTTTGTAACGTCAGAGGAGTCTGGGCAACTATGCCTAATGTCATGTCTTTTAGGTGAGAATGGAGATATTTTTTTTCCAAAACTTGACGATAAGCTGCATCAAATTACATTTTCTGAAATAGCCACCGAATTTTTAAAAAGTCAGGGTTTTGAAGTGTATCAATGCTCTACTGAGGAAGAGGCTAGATTAAAAATGAATGTCCTTCCCGTGCAAGGTAAATGGCCATGTTATTTCACATCAAGTGATACTACAGGTGAAAAGGATTTTGAAGAGTTCTATGAAGATGGAGAGTTGTTAGACATGGACCGCTTTGAGCATCTAGGAATTATAAAAAATCAATGGAAACCTGACATAGCTAAAGTTGAAGACTTTGAGAATAAGATATTCGAGATGAAACAAAGAGGAATGTGGGATAAAGAGGAGATTATGTCTGTTTTCAGAATGGTATTGCCAGATTTTCATCATCTCGAAAAAGGTAAACACTTGGACAGTAAAATGTAATTTAAGGTGATAGATTTTTCCTCTCAAATCCGTTCTATATTTAACATTTTTTCAACAACAGGGCGAATTGCGTTACACGAACCCCAATTCTTCGGAAATGAGAAAAACTATGTCATGAACGCTATTGATTCGACATATGTGTCTTCAGTTGGAGCTTATGTAGACAGTGTCGAGCAAAAGCTGGCTGAACTAACTCACACTAAACGAGCAGTGGCGGTTGTTAATGGAACGGCAGCATTACAGATAGCTTTAAAACTTGTTGGGGTCGAGAGTGGTGAAGAAGTAATAACCCAAGCCTTATCTTTTGTTGCTACTTCAAATTCGATAGCTTATTTAGGAGCATCGCCTGTTTTTGTGGATGTGGATGTGGACACTATGGGAATGTCTCCAGAGTCTCTGAATGCTTTTCTTGAGGAATTTGGCTTTATTCGCGAGGGGAAGTGTTACAATAAACTATCGGGTAGAAGAATAGCTGCCTGTGTGCCTATGCACACATTTGGGTTTATGTGCCGAATTGATCAGATTAAAGAAATTTGTTCGAAATGGAAGATTCCTTTGGTAGAAGATGCCGCAGAGGCATTGGGTTCTTCATTGGGTAGTCAGCCTGCAGGTAGCTTTGGAACCTTATCGGCATTGAGCTTTAATGGTAATAAGTTGGTCACGGCAGGCGGGGGAGGAGCTGTAATTACAAATACTGAGGAGCTTGGAAATACAGCCAAACATTTAACTACAACGGCAAAGAGGGCACATGCTTATGAGTATTATCACGATACACTAGGTTATAATTTCAGGATGCCCAATCTAAATGCTGCATTGCTGTTTGCTCAATTAGAGCAGTTGCCGGAGATGCTCTTAAGGAAAAAAAGGTTGTACGAGACTTACCAGTTTACATTTCCTGAGCTACTTAAACCAATTCCAACCAATACACAATGGAATTATTGGCTGATAAGCCTTGAGTTAGGTAGTAAAAAGGAAAGAGATGAGTTTCTTGAACAAAGTAATAAAGCTGGGGTTATGACCCGACCTATATGGAAGTTGCTTTACAAACTTCCAATGTACGAAAAGTGCCAGAGAGATCATCAGAGTAATGCTCAATGGTTAGAAGACCGTATTGTGAATATTCCTAGCAGCGCCATTAATCTCTAAACAGTGACAAATTGAGGACTTTAATCATAGCAGAGGCGGGAGTAAATCATAATGGAGACCTGAGTAAAGCTAAACAGTTAATAGATGTTGCTGCGGACGCTGGAGCTGATTTAGTTAAGTTCCAGACGTTTAAGGCGGACAGCATTGTGTCAAAATTGGCAAGGAAGGCGGAGTATCAAATACGTAATACAGGTAAAAGCAATTCCCAATACGATATGTTAAAGAGGCTCGAGCTTTCAATCGATGACCATCTCGAGCTAATTGATCACTGTGATAAAAAAGGGGTAACTTTTTTTTCTACGGCATTTGATACTTCAGGCTTGCTCGAATTAAACTCTCTTGGGTTTGATAGGTTTAAAATTCCTAGTGGAGAGATCACTAATTATCCTTATTTAAAACTGTTAGCAAAGCTAAAGAAGCCTGTAATTATTTCTACAGGTATGGCGAATATGGAGGAAATAGGCGAAGCTATACGTGTATTGACATCTGAAGGGCTAGGGCTTAATGATATTACAATTCTACATTGTAATACAGAGTACCCTACTCCTATGAAAGATGTGAACCTAAAGGCGATGCTTTCTATTCAGAAAAAATTTGGAGTTAAAATCGGTTATTCTGATCATACATTAGGAATTGAGGTACCTATTGCAGCCGTAGCCTTGGGGGCAAGCGTAATTGAAAAACACTTTACTTTAAGTAGAAACTTGCCAGGACCTGATCACAGAGCCTCTTTGGAGCCTCAAGAACTTGTTGCAATGGTAAAGAGTATTCGGAACATTGAAATGGCTTTGCTTGGCTCAGGAATTAAAAGACCATCTGAAAGTGAAGTAAAGAATAAGTTCATAGCAAGGAAAAGCATTTTCCTAGCCGCAAACATACTTAAAGGACAAGTCCTAAAAGAAGAGGATTTAATATCACTGCGCCCAGGTGATGGGATGAGCCCAATGCTTTGGCCCAAAATAATAGGTAGAAAAGTAAAATACGATCTTCCTGCGGGTCATCAATTAAAACTGACTGATTTGAGTTAGTCAATTATCTCGAATGAATGAGTCGAAAAATATAAGGCTGGGAGTTTTAACAAGTAGCAGAGCAGATTACGGTATCTATTATCCGTTGCTGGCACTCCTATCCAAAGATTCAGATATAGAGCTAACTATTTTTGCATTTGGTATGCACCTTCAAGAACAGTATGGCTTTACAGTTGAGCATGTTTTGAAGGATGATTTTGGTAAAGTTGTTCAGGTTCAAGGTATGTCTGAAGGTGACGGTCAATTGGAGATTGCTCATAGTTACTCCAAGTTAATTGAGAACTTTGCTTTGGTTTGGGCAAATAATGAATATGATTTGATTTTAGCCTTGGGTGATAGATTCGAAATGAGTGCCGCTGTGCAGTCTACTATCCCTTTTGGCTTAAGGCTGGCACATATACATGCTGGTGAAACCACCCTTGGAGCCAATGATGATATCTATAGACATCAGATATCACTTGCCGCTCAATTGTTTTTTGTTAGTACGTCAGAATATAGGGAAAAGGTAAAGCAACTAAAAGGTAGTGCAAAGAATGTATATAATTTTGGAGCCTTGAGCCTAGATAGAATTAGGAGATTGGAGTTACCGGCTTGGGCTGAGGTATGCAGTAGGTTTAATTTACCTAAGGAACCTTTTGTTCTTATTACTGTTCATCCCGAAACTGCGGGAGTCATAAATTTAGAATTTGCACACCAACAGCTGTTTTCAGCTCTCTCTGATTTAGCAAATAATTATCAGCTCATAATTACCTTGCCCAATGCCGATCATAAGAGTGGTGAGTTAAGAGCTATACTTCAGGAGTTGAAGGGAGCACATCCATCAAAGGTTTTTCTTATTAAGAGCTTTGGAAAGATGGCTTATTTTTCTGCCATTAAAGCCTCTCGGTTTTTATTGGGCAACACATCTAGTGGCATTATTGAAGCAGCATCTTTTGGAAAGTATGTTATTAACCTAGGAGATCGTCAAAAGGGTAGGGTCCAAAGTGAAAATGTGCTGAACGTTCCATTTGATAAGCATAAGATACTAAATGCAGTACAGGATATTGAGAGATTCGGAGATTTTGATGGACAAAACATTTATGAAGGGTCGAATACGGCCGAAAAGATCGTAAAGGTTCTAAAAAAATTTGTTGACTAGTGAGAGATTTTAAAGAATACCTTCTTCATGAGAGCAGTAATTTACATGATGCACTCAAGCGGTTAGATTATTTGGCTGAAGATGCAATCATTTTTGTTGTAGACGATGACCAGGCACTTCGTGGTAGTTTGACAGATGGAGATATAAGGAGAGGACTTATTCAGGGTCTAAAACTGGATTCTCCTTTAATGGAGTTCGTGGTTGCTGAGCCCAAGTTCATAGACAAGTCCCAATATACTCTTAGCGAGATTATTTCTTACCGTAAGAATGACTTAAGAGTCATTCCAGTTTTAGATGCTGATCGAAAGGTAGTTAATGTGATTAATTTTAGAGAGCAGAACTCCTATTTACCTTTAGACGCAGTAATTATGGCTGGTGGTAAAGGTACTCGTTTGATGCCACTTACCGAAAAAATTCCTAAACCACTTTTGAAGGTAGGAGATCAGTGCATTATCGATCACAATGTTAATAGACTTAGGAAATTTGGAGTAGATGATTTTTGGATTTCTTTGGGGCATTTTGGAGATCAGATACGCGAACATTTCTTAAACAAGGGTAACTTGAATAGTCGTGTAAATTTTGTTTTGGAAGATAAGCCGCTGGGAACAATTGGCGCAGTAAGGGAAATAGACAATTTTCAGCATGAATATATACTAATCACAAATTCAGACATACTTACAACTCTTGACTATGAGGAATTCTTTCTTGATTTTCTGGAAAAAGAGGCAGACATGTCGGTTGTAACAATTCCATATCGAGTAAATATACCTTATGCGGTAATGGAAACTGCCAATCATCACGTTATTTCATTTAAGGAAAAACCTTCCTATACGTATTATTCAAATGGTGGTATTTACTTGGTTAAAAAGGCGGTTTTAGATTTAATACCTGGGAACACTTTTTTTAATAGTACAGATCTTATGCAAAAAGTGCTAGACTTAGATAAGAAGCTTATATCTTTCCCTAATAGAAATTATTGGCTGGATATAGGGAAACATGAAGACTATAGGAAGGCTCAGGAAGACATTAAACATTTGGTACTTTGAAGCCATTAGTGGTTATTCCTGCCAGAGGAGGGTCTAAAGGATTACCGGGGAAGAATATAAAAGTTCTGAATGGGAAGCCCTTAATTTGTCATACAATCGAAGCAGCAAGAAAAGTATTTGAAGATGAAAGTATTATTGTTTCTACCGATTCTAATGAAATAAAAAATGTATCCGAAGATTGCGGTGTTTTTGTGCCTTTTTTAAGACCTCCAGAGTTGTCTACCGATACCGCATCTTCTCAAGATGTTGTGCTTCATGCAATTGATTGGTACGAAAAAAACAGGAAGGAGGTAGATACCATCATTTTGCTTCAACCAACATCACCTTTCAGAACTTCAATTCATATCAAAGAAGCTTTAAAACTTTATTCGAGTAGTCTAGATATGGTCGTTTCCGTAAAGTTGAGTAAGACGAATCCCTATTTTAATTTATTTGAAGAAACGGAAGAGGGTTATTTGAGGAAATCGAAAGAGGCAAAAGCCACTAGAAGACAAGATGTTCCTCAAGTTTGGGAGTTTAATGGTGCAATTTATATTATGAACGTAAATAGCATAAAAAATAAAAAAATTGGAGATTTTACTAAGTCAATAAAATATGAAATGGATTCTGTAAGCTCAATTGATATTGATGATCAGCTTGATTGGGAATTGGCCAAAATATTATTGGAAATGAGAAGGACAAGTCTATGAAAGCGATAAGAATTATTCCTAGACTGGACATAAAGGGGCCTAACCTAGTCAAAGGTATTCACCTTGAAGGACTTAGGGTTTTGGGTAAGCCTAGTCAGTTTGCCAGTTATTATTATCAATCTGGTGCCGATGAGTTGTTCTTTCAAGACGTAGTAGCATCTTTATATGAACGAAACAGTCTGCATCATATCATATCTGAAACTGCCAAAAGTATTTTTATTCCAATTACTGTCGGTGGGGGATTAAGATCTATAGACGATATACGGGAAGTACTAAGAGCTGGGGCCGATAAAGTGTGTTTAAATACAGCAGCACTTAATAATCCGGGTTTAATAAAGAAGGCTGCACGTATTTTTGGTTCGTCAACTATAGTAATAGCAATTGAGGCTATAAAGGAGCAAGACAATACTTATAAGGCTTATACTGATAATGGCAGAGAATATACTGGCAAAGATGTATTTGAGTGGGCGCAAATGGTTGAAGAGTTAGGCGCAGGAGAAATTGTTATAACTTCAGTAGACAAAGAAGGGACAGGAGAGGGTTTTGACTTATCACTCATTGACGGAATAGCGAAATTAGTTAATATACCAGTTATCGCTCATGGAGGTGCTGGTAATTCCAACCATGTATCTGAGGTATTTAAAAAAACGGATATATCAGCAATTTGCCTGGGCTCTATGCTTCATTATGATGCTGTTAAGAGAATTACCCATGAAACTTCCGATGAAGAAGGCAATCTTGAGTTTTTAAGATCTGGACGGAACTTTCATACTTTTAGCCCCACAGATATTAATACGTTGAAGCACAGTCTTTCTGATTTCGGATTGCAAATAAGGTTGTAAAATGAGCAGTGAAAAAGTTACAATTATAGATTACCAGTTGGGCAATCTATTTAGTGTATTGCAAGCCTGTGAAACCATTGGTTTTAATGTTCAAATCAGTAGTAAGAAGAAGGATATTGAGAACTCTGCTGCATTAATTTTACCTGGAGTTGGGGCATTTGCAGAAGCTATGAATCATCTTAAAGACTTAGGTCTAATAGATCCCATCAAACAACATGTTCAAAATAACAAACCTCTTTTAGGTATTTGTTTAGGACAACAGCTGTTGTTTGAAGAGAGCGAAGAGTTTGGAGATACCAAAGGGTTGGGCCTTGTGCCTGGGTCAATTCGTAAATTCAGAACCTCAAATACATCCAGTAAAATGAGAGTTCCTCATATCGGATGGAATCAGATTGTTACCGGAGCTGAAAACACATGGGAGAATACACCTTTGAGTGATATTAAAGAGGGTAGTTTCATGTATTTTGTTCATAGCTATTATGTTGTTCCAAAAAGTGATGATGTAATTTGTTCAATAACCGAATATGAAGGAGTAAGCTTTTGTTCTTCGGTGCACTATAATTCTATATTTTCCACACAATTTCATCCCGAGAAAAGTGGAGATTTGGGTCTCTCAATATATCGCAATTGGGGCCTTCAACATAAGTTAATTAAATAATTAAAAATGAGTCAGAAATTAGAGGCCTATTATGGTCTGCCTTCAGAGGTGAAATTTTGTAAGAAATGTGTAATGTCTAATCAAAGACCAGCATCCACAGTAGAATTCAAACATACTAAAGAAAGCAAGAAAGTAACTTTGAATTTTGATGAAGCGGGCATTTGTGATGCTTGTAGAACTAATGAATTAAAAAATAACATTGATTGGACTCAAAGAGAGGCAGAGTTGGTGGTGCTCTTGGACAAGTATAGAAGCAATGACGGTAGCTACGATTGCCTGGTTCCTGGTTCTGGAGGAAAAGACAGTGCTTATCAGGCTCATGTGTTGAAATACAAATATGGTATGAATCCGTTAACAGTAACATGGCCACCAATACTTTATACAGACTACGGATATCGTAACTGGAAGAATTGGGTAGACAGTGGATTCGATAACATTACTTTTAACCGTAATGGGAAAGTGATGAAGCTTCTTACTAAACTTTCAATAGAGAACTTGTTTCACCCTTTTCAGACTTTCATACTAGGCCAGAAAAATCTTGCTCCTAAAATAGCCGCACAATACGGTATCAACTTAATTTTTTATGGTGAAAATGAGGCTGAGTATGGCAATCCGCTTGCTGATAATATGACTTCACTCAGAGATAAGTCATATTATAGTTTCTCGCATTTGGACGAGATATTCTTAGGGGGGGTGTCTGTTACTGAACTGCTTGATAAGTACAAACTTAATTTGAGTGATATTATGGCATTTTTACCTCCAACTGAGGCTCAATTAGAGAAGGCCAATTTGGAAGTACATTATTTGGGATATTATTTAAAATGGACCCCTCAGGAAGTTTACTATTATGCTGTAGAAAATACTGGTTTTAAAGCCAGGCCATTCAGAACTCAAGGTACCTACAGTAAATATAATAGTATCGATGATAAAATTGATGATCTTCACTACTACACTACCTACATAAAGTTTGGCATTGGACGTGCCACATATGATGCTTCACAGGAAATTAGAAACAAGCATATTACAAGAGAAGAAGGAGTTGCATTGGTTAATAGATTTGACGGAGAATTCCCAGATCGATATTTCGATGAAATCATGGAGTATCTTGGCATGAATCCGGAGTTTTTTAAAAATGAGCTTGCAGATCAATATCGTTCTCCGCATTTATGGGGAAAGGATTCCCAAGGAAACTGGAAGCTCAGACATAATGTGGCAGGTCAGGGGTTAAATGATTGAATCTCTACACTTCTGAAGAAATGATTCGATGACACCAATAGAAATCGTATCAATAATACAAAGCCTAGAGAAAGATCTTCCATTGAAGAATTTAACAATAGATGGGATTAATTATTGGCCAATTGCCAGAATTTACCTTGGTTTTGAATTAGATGATAATAGATCTAATGGTACTGTTGGAACTGTTAAAAACAGTTTATATAAACGCATTAGATCAAGGCTTAAGCCGTACACTAGTGGGCTGTTTAGAAATTCTGTGCCCAGAGACATCTGGAATAGAACTGGAGATAGACAAGTTGTTTTTTTAACATATACCGAAGCCAGAAGAATTAGGGTAGAGAATGGAATAATAGATGGTTATTTAGATCCAATTTACAAGAAGCTGGGGTCTCAAAATGATGGATTCTTTGTGGATTATACATCTAGTAAGCACTATGGTGGTGGAACCAATCTAGACCCTTTTGGTTTCAGTTTGTCAACAGTTAATGCCTCAAAAAAGGCCTTTGTTAATCTCCTTTTTAGCAGGAAGGACAAGGAACTCGATTGGTTTTTTGACTTGCTTGATCAACTTTTACTTAGGAAAGGGGTTACAAAAAACATTGATAAGAGGAGATTGAAGTTTAGAATATTACTAATTCTGGAGCTGGTTGATCATTACTCTCATCTATTCAAGAAGTTAAACGCAAGAATTCTAATAGGCTCCAATTATTATGGACTAGAAATGGCTGCTAGCATAGCGGCTCATCAGGTTGGTATGAAAGTGGTTGATGTTCAACATGGGGGACAAGGTCCTGCTCATCATGCATATGCGGATTGGCCAGATATTGGTAGGCCGTTTGAGGCCTTACCTGACGTTTTTTGGACTTGGGATCAATTTTCGAAAGACAATATTGACAAATGGGGGTATAAACATTCACGAGCAGTTGTTGGTGGGCATACATTATTGCTTTCGAGTATAGTAGAAAGAGCAAGCAGCGAAATGATTTTGCAAGCAATTGAAGCAAGCAAAAAACCAAATAAACCGAACGTACTAGTCACTTTACAAAAGGGAGTGGATGTTTTAGATTTTATTGCGGAATTGATTTTGAAATCTCCCGATAAAGTCAAATGGTGGGTCAGATTACATCCAGGTATGATGTCAGAATTAGACAATTTTATCAACTTTTTTCATAAAGAACTAGGCCGCAATGATGTTGAGGTTGAGCTTGCTTCTTCTTGCCCATTATTTATTATTTTACTGGAGATGCAATTACATATAACTGCTTTTTCTTCAGTACTTCAAGATGCATCTATTTTTAAAGTACCTAGTATAGCTATTGATAGAAGGGCAAAAAGTCTTTTCGAACAGGAATATCGCAATAATGAGTTTGAAGTAAATGAAGATGTGTGTGATATTCTGCAAAAGCTTAAGGTTATTTCTGCTATTGAAGTGAATAATAAGTCTCTGGGTAATATTTTAGATATGCAGAATAGACTTTTAGTTGCTGCTTACAGTGAAGTTATTAGCTACTAGATTGTTGAAACTAATAAGTTCACCTTTCTTATTCAAGCTTTACTTTTGAACAAGATTATAAAATCTTTTCTTAAAAGTCCTCTGGTAAAGCAATCAGGAGTTTATGGATTTACATCATTAATTAATGCTGTACTTCCCTTCCTACTCCTACCCTTATTGAGTTATTATCTTTCACCGGACGAGTATGGTTTGGTAGCAATGTATACTTTAACAACAAGTATTTTCTTGCCCCTTGTTTCCTTGAATTCACATTCGGCTATTGGGAAGAGGTATTATTATGATGAAGATAAAAGTGATTTTGCCAACTACATTGGAAATACAATTTTGATCATTCTGGGAAGTGGGTCTTTGATGATCCTTTTGTCATTGGTTTTATCTCCAATTCTTTTTAAAGCAACGGGCCTAGAAGTTCAGTGGGTTCTATTGGCGCTTTTTAGTGCTGCTTGTCAATCTATATTGATGACACGCCTTTCCATTTGGCAAATGGATAACAAACCAAAGAAATATGCGCTGTTTCAGATAATTTTCGTATTGTTCAAACTCCTTCTATCTCTATTGTTCGTGATCATATTTCTTTGGAGTTGGCAAGGACGAGTATATGCAATGTTTATCGCAGTTTTGTTCTTGGGGTTTGGGAGTCTTTGGAGTCTGAAATGCGAGGGTCTGTTGACAGTTAAGTTGGATAGAATAAAAATTAAACATGCTTTAACTTATGGAGTTCCTCTGGTTCCCCATTCTTTAGCAGCCTTTGCAATTGCGTATACAGACCGATTAACAATTAATTCACTTATAGATTTGGAAACTATGGGGCTTTATACTGTCGCTTTTCAAGTAAGTAGTGTATTTAACATGGGGCTAAATGCCTTCAATCAAGCTTTTACTCCTTGGTTATTCGGGAAAATTAAACTTTCAGAAAGCCAGCCTGATACTAAAAATCAAATTGTGAAGGTATCATACTCAATTATCTTGCTGATAGTAATAGCCTATTTTGCATTATTGTTAGTCATACCACCGATATTCAGAATACTTTCACCTTCCTATCAAGAAGCCGCGATCTATGTAAAGTACATTCTTCTTGGGTTTATGTTTAATGGGTTGTATTATCTCTTTTGCAACTACATGTTTTACTCAGAGAAGACGGGTAAGCTCTCTTTAATAACCCTAAGTGCAAGTTTGATCAATATACCTTTAACCTATTTTTTTGTGAAGAATTTTGGTGCTTTGGGTGCTGCGCAGGCAACTGCCATTGTTTCTGCGCTTTCATTTTTGTTTACTTGGGTTCTATCAACAAAGTTCATTGATCTACCTTGGTTCAATATTGGAATTTTAAAACAGAGACATTAATAAAAGTTGTCTATTTTAATTCAAGTACTTCCTGTAGTCTTATTTCTTTTAGCATTGTTCAAAAATGAATATGCAGCAATAATGTTTTTAATTCTTACGTATTTCTTTTTCCCATTTTTAATGCTGCTTTTCTTTAATTCCGCTTCTGAAAGAGTATACTTGCCCATTAATATCATGTTAATGACCGCCTTTCTAAATAGGGTAATTAAAAGAGGGATGGTGAGAAGGGATGAACTTTTACTAGTTCTATACATCTTTGGTTTCTTGCTTGTTGTGGGCATTTCTAGTCTTCATACTGGGCAATCACCACTACCCAATATGTATTTTTTCAGAAATATGTTTTTCAATCTATTTTTCTTGCCTCTCATAATGGATTTAGAAAAACCTCAAGCACAAAGGGTTTTGAAAATTTTATTAGCTGTAATCACTTTTCAAGCTGTGCTTTGTTTTATTCAATATCAGTCTCCGTTTGTTTCCAAAATTTTTACAATTGAAACAATAGAAAGAGATGGTTTGGCGGAAAGAAGATTGGACTATGGAATGGAAGGAGCAAACCTTGTTACTGGTACACTCTTATCTATGGCAAATGTTGCCAGCGTCCTTACAATATTCGTTTTGTTCATAATTGTGACTATAAACAGGGTTAAAGTTAGGCAGTATCTTTTTCTGACAATTCTAGGACTGTCAGCCATTGTGCTCACAGGTGTAAGAAGCCCATTAGCCGCCCTTTTGTTGGTGTTAGTGTTCCTCTTAGCTAAAAGGAAACCAATATTAACAATTTGTATAGGAGTTGGTATGGTTTTTTTATACGGTTTTTTTTCAGAGGAAATTACTGTTTTATCGCAGTTAGCAAGTAGCAGGGCTTTTGGCTTTGAGAATCCAATTTTTAGAATGGCAGGGCTTTTAACGGTATTTGAACAGTCAGATTCAAGCGGACTTCTTACGTTTGGCCGAACAATTGACTTAGTTAATCAATACCAATTACTTACACCTTTTGGGAATTCCACAAACTTACTTATTGGAGATTACGATAGCCCTACAGATGCTTTTTTCGTCCTTATGATGATTGACTATGGTTGGGTCATCGTTGTGCTTCTATTATTACCTTATATATATCTACTTATAAAAGTGAGAGCTAGTTGCCCAAAGAATATATTCTCTTTTGGAGCATTGGGTCTATTGCTCCTCTTAATCCAGACGATTGTTGATGAAGGGCTTTGGTATAATGTTGCAAATTTCGTTTTTGTTTTGATTTTGGGATTACAAATTGCGATAAATAAGAATGATGAACATAGTCATACTGGATTACGGATTGGGTAACTTGGGTAGCATCAAGAATATGCTTAAAAAAGTTGGATATAAATCAACAATTTCTTCTAGTATTGATGAACTCAAACGAGCTACACATTTAATTATTCCCGGTGTCGGTGCTTTTGATGCAGGCATGAGCTTAATTAATGAAATGGGCATAAAAGACACGCTCAATTACTTAGTGTTAGAAAAGAAAATACCCGTTTTGGGAATATGCTTAGGTATGCAATTGTTAACCCAAGGGAGCGAAGAAGGCTCTCTACCAGGGCTTGGTTGGGTAGAAGCAAGGGTAAAAAGATTCCCCAAGTCAGAGTTGAAAATTCCTCATATGGGTTGGAATTACTTGGAGGTTCAGGGCAGTGGACATGAATACTTTACTGATGAGCGAGTTAAGTTTTATTTTGTTCATAGCTTCTATGTCCAATGCGATGACGAGAGGTATGTTATGGCTACCGCAAGCTATGGACTCAAATTTTGTGCATCATTTAAGAAGAATAACATATATGGTGTTCAGTTTCATCCAGAGAAAAGTCATCAATATGGTATGTCCTTTTTCAAGTCCTTCTTTAAAGAACTGGAAGTATGTTAGAGGCTCGGGTTATTCCTGTATTACTAGTTTCCAGTGGAAGGCTTGTTAAAACAACTCAATTCAAAAAGGAAAATTATATCGGAGATCCAATAAATACGGTAAAAATTTTCAATGAAAAGTATGTTGACGAGATTGTAATTCTTGATATTTCTGCAACTCGTGAAGGTAGAGGACCGGATTACAGTCTTATTCAAAGACTTACAGATGAAGCTTTTATGCCTTTTGCCTATGGTGGAGGTATTACCCGAGTTGATGAAGTAAAAAAAATATTAAGGATGGGTGTTGAAAAGGTTGTTCTGGGGACTTCAGCTTTTACGAATCCTAACCTGATTACTGAGTCAGCAGATCGTTTTGGAAGTCAAAGTGTGGTGGTCTCAGTTGATGTTAGAAATAATATTTTCGGAAAGCCTAAAGTGTATGTTCGTAATGGTAGAAGAAATACTAAAGTCGACCCATTAGAGTATGCTGGTATATCAGCAAGTTTAGGTGCTGGTGAAATAATTCTTAACAATATCAATCGTGATGGTACATTTATGGGATACGATATTGATATGATTAAATCTTTTACATCTCAACTAGATATCCCTGTTGTTGCGGTTGGAGGAGCTAACTCACCGAAAAACTTACTTGCCGCAATCAGAGATGGAGGGGCATCCGCAGCCGCTGCTGGAAGTATGTTTGTCTATTTTGGCCCGAATAAAGCAGTACTTATTAATTACCCATGGGAGGATTTAAGGATTAAATGAAGATATATTTGCCGTCTTTTAAAACTAGTTTGAATCTATGAAAGTTAAAAGTTGTTCGAAGTGTATTATGGATACCACAGATTCGGGTATCATATTTGACGAACAAGGAGTTTGTAATCATTGCCATGATTATGAACGAAAAATCAAAGCATTTTTTGATGGGGTTCCTGATCGTGAGGAGGAACTGAAAAACATTGTAAATAGAATTAAGAAGGACGGAAGGGGGAAAAAATATGATTGTATCATAGGCGTTAGCGGAGGTGTAGATAGTACTTACTTGGCTTATTTATCGGTAAAAAGGTTTGGATTAAGGCCTTTGGCAGTTCATTTTGACAATGGGTGGAACTCGGAGCTATCTGTGGAAAACATACATAGGGCACTTAGCAAATTGGGGATTGAACTTTATACCCATGTGGTAGATTGGGAGGAATTTAGAGATATTCAGCTTTCGTTTCTGAAAGCCTCAGTGCCAGATGCAGAAGTACCGACAGATCACGCCATCTCTGCGCTATTGTTCTCTGTTGCTAATAAATATGGGATCAAATATATACTAGGTGGTAGTAATATTGTGACTGAAGGTACTATGCCTAGGATGTGGACTTATGGTGTTCACGATTCAAAATATATCCGAGCAGTACAAAAGCAGTTTGGCACACAAAAGTTAAAGACCTATCCTTATTATGGCCTGATTAAATTCTTCAAATATTTGTTCATCGATAAAATTCAAAACATTCATTTCTTGAATTATATCGATTATGACAAGGAAGAAGCAATGAGACTGATTGAGGATGAGCTAGGATGGAAGTACTATGGGGGTAAACACTTTGAGTCTATATACACGAGGTTCTTCCAGGCCTATATCTTACCAAATAAATTCAATATTGATAAAAGAAAAGCACATTACTCTACCCTGATTCAATCGGGGCAAATGACTCGAAACCAAGCATTGGATGAGCTTAAAAAACCGGTTTATCCAGAAGGAATGTTGGAGGAGGATATGGAGTATGCAATAAAAAAATTGGGAATTACTCAAGAAGAGTTTCAGCGTATTATGGGGCTTCCAGTAAAGAATTTTAAAGATTATCCTAGCCATTATGGTTTTAGAGTAAAGATCAAAAAGTACATCGACCTTGCGCGATCAAAGAGACTCTGGCCAAAATCTGTATAGTGAGAACAGTTCTAAAGATTATAGCTGACTCTCATGCTCCAGATGCAAGGTTGGCGAAGGAAATCAGGTCATTGGCGAATTATGGCTTTCACATTGATGTTATTTGCTGGGATCGAGATAGATCTAATAACTTGTCGTCTTTTGAAAATAATTACCATGGATCGGTCTATCGGATGCAAAAAGGGGCAGGAAGAGGGTCTGCTTTTAAGTATGTATTCCGTCTGTTTCTTTTTTACATATACACATTAAATATGTACAGGAAAGTAAAGCCTGATTTTGTTCATATTCATTCTCTTCAGGTTTTACCTCTAGGAGCACTTCTTAAGATAATTAGTCGAATTAAATTGATTTATGATGTTCATGAGATAACAGAAACTTTTGGAGTCAATGTCCACAATAAACTTGGTGTTTATATAACTAGAATTGAAAGGTTTTTTTTGTCCTATGTGGATGGAATTGTCGTGGCTACAGAAGCATTGGAGGATCGATATAAAGCTTGGACTAAAAATAAAATTAGCGTCATTACTTTGCTAAACTGTCTTGATTTTGAGCCAGTAATTAAATTGAAAGACTATCAGACAGACACCTTGGTTTTAGGAAGAATTGGTTCATTAAGACCCAAATCACGTTTTGATATTTTAGCTGAGGCTATAAAAATGGTGAATGACAGAGGATACAAGACGTATTTTCATTATGCTGGCACAGCGGTCTCTGGATATGAGGAAGTTAGGAGAAAATACCATAAAAAAATTCAAGAATTTAGCACTTATACACCTTGGGTTGCGGTTACTGACTTTTCAGAATTCTATTCAAAGGTACATGCTATAATTAATATACATGAAACAGGGGATCCTTTAGAAGAGAAGTTTGTATATTTTTCTAAGGTTTTTGAGGCTTCTGCTTATGGAGTACCATCAATAATAAATGACTATCCATCTATGAGCCCCATAATCAACAAGCATGGAATAGGTGTGGTTGTTCCTAATGAAACTATTGAAGCATTTGCAGATGCTATTATAGCGCTTCACAAGAGAAAAAAGATTCTTGGTCAATTCTCACGTAATTGTGAATTATTTGTAAAGGAATATGTGAATTGGGGAATAATGGAAGAGAGATTAATATCATTTTATAAAAAATTAAGCAATCAATGTGCGGAATAGTAGGGAAGCATAATTTCAACTTAAAGCCTGTTGAGCGTGATGAGATTCAAAAAATGCTTAACTCAATTAAGCACAGGGGGCCTGACGATGAGAATATTTTGGTCAAAGATCATACTGGACTTGGTCATGTAAGGTTGAGCATCCTTGACCTTTCTTCGCAAGGTCAGCAGCCTATGTATACTCCTGACGGAAGATATGCTATCGTTTTTAATGGTGAGATATACAATTATATAGAGCTAAGGTCAGAACTTGAGAAGGACCACTGTTTTGAGACAGGAACGGATACAGAGGTGATTTTGGCTGCTTACAGACTGTGGGGAGAGTCATGCTTAGATCGCTTTAATGGAGATTGGGCTTTTGTGATCCTAGATACAGTGACGCTAGAGCTTTTTGGAGCAAGAGATCGTTATGGGATTAAACCATTTTATTATATTCTAGATGATGATCGACTTATTTTTGCCTCTGAAGCAAAGGCCTTAATTGGTCATACCAAGAAAACGATCAATAGAAAATTAGTCTATGATTACTTGCTATATAATCGAACAGATCATACTAATGAGTCTTTTTTTGAAGGTATTCAGAAGCTACCTCCTGGAACATCTTTTTGTATTTCAAATAATAAGATAAAGTTCAAAAAATGGTATAATCTCAGAACAAAATTGGATAGGTCATTTGACAAAGGGCTTGCAAACAACACCCAAGAATTCCTTTGGCTTTTTGATGATTCCCTTAGGCTGAGACTCAGGAGCGATGTTCCAATTGGAGTATGTTTGAGTGGAGGACTTGATTCTTCTAGTATCGTTTCTTCTCTAATCAAGAAGTTTAACTTTACGGATGTTAATACATTTTCAGCTGTTTATGAAGGAGCTGAAAATGCAGATGAGAGTAAGTTTATCAAAGAATATGAAGAACACTTGGCCAATATGCATTATACAAGGCCTAATGCGCAGACATTCTTTGATGACTATCAACACTTTATTAATGCCCAATCAGAACCAGTTGCAAGTATTGGGCCATATGCACAGTTTAAGGTCATGGAGTTGGCAAAGGAGTATGTTAAGGTTACACTTGACGGCCAAGGTGCGGATGAATATCTTGCTGGCTATCACTACTTTTTTGGAGCCTATTTTAAAGAGTTGGCCAATTCTTTGAGACTCGGAAAATTATTGACTGAAGTAGGTCATTATCTGATTCAGCATAAGGGTTCTATTGCTTTTAAGTATTGGTTGTTTTATTCTTTATCACCTAAATGGAAGACTTATATTGGAAAAAGGGTCTATGGAAACATAAATTCTAGCTTTGCCCAAGAGTTTAAAGGGTCAAGGGATGTGGAGGAACAATTGTATAATCCAAGAAGTTTATCGGATTCACTCTGTCAACATTTTGAGTACAAGCTTCAACACCTTTTAAAATGGGAAGACCACAATGCCATGTTTTATAGCATTGAACCAAGAGTTCCATTTTTAGACCATCGATTGGTTGAGTTTATGTTGTCTCTAGGGCCTGAAAATGCAATATTCAAAGGCAATACAAAGTATTTGCTCAGAAATAGCATGAGGAGCCGTTTGCCTGAAAACATTCTCTTTAGGAAGGATAAAAAGGGGTTTTCAACCCCAAGTGATGAGTGGTTCAGGGATGCAGCTTTTATAGAGCTCATAGGAGATATATTGGACTCAAATTCATTTAAACAATTGGGAGTGTTTGACATTGAAAAATGTAAAAGTGCTTTCGAAGCTCATCGAAATAACGAGTCTGATTACACTAAGGATATCTGGAAGTGGATCAATTTATATTCTTGGTCAAATCAGTTTATTAATAGGTAATGAGGGTGTTTTTTGATATAGGGCATCCTGCTCATGTTCATTATTTTAAGCATACAATTTTTTATATTATAGATAATGGAGGAAGTGTATTCGTCTCAGCAAGAGATCGCTATCCGGTATTTGATCTATTAGAAGCCTATGGAATTCCCTATTATAATAGAGGAAGAGGAAAAGATTCGCTAAGAGGAAAGTTTATTTATATGCTGAAAGCGGATGCTATACTATATATGAAAGCAAGAAAATTCAATCCCGATTTTCTCATAGGTTTTGGTTCGCCATATATTGCTCATATTTCTAAAGTATTAGGAAAGCCTTCATTGGTTGTTGACGATACAGATAATGCACATTTGAACCATCGATTATATAGGCCATTTGCCAGTTATATCATGACAACCTCAATGTTTCGACATGACTTCGGAAAGAAGCATATCAGATTTGATGGTTTTATGGAGATGGCCTATTTACATCCAAAGTATTTCCAACCAGATGAGAGTATTTTAAGTGAATTTGGCCTAAAAAAGGGGGATAAGTTCTCTATTTTGAGGTTTGTCGGTTGGAATGCGAATCACGATGTCGGCCATGATGGAATTAATGACCAACAGAAAATTGATGCAGTTAATAGGTTCTCCAAATTCGGAAAGGTTTTCATTACCAGCGAGGCAGGAGTTCCAGATGAAATTAAGTCTTACACCATTTCAATAGCCCCATATCGTCTACATAATTTAATGGCCTATGCATCACTACTCTTTGGAGAGAGTGCTACTATGGCTTCAGAATGTGCAATGCTTGGTGTTCCGGCCATTTATATTGATAATGATGGAAGGAGTTATACTGATGAATTAGAGCACGTTTATGGAATTGTTAAAAATTTCAATGAATCAGAAGATTCTATTGCGAAGGCTATCGAGACAGGCATTACACTCCTAGAAGCCGATAATCGTGAAGCTTTTCAGCATGTCAAACAACGGCTCCTAAGTGATAAAAAGTGCTTTACTGATGTTTTGATAGAATTCTTGGCTACCAGATGATTATCAAGTGTTTTGTATTAACTATAATATTTCATTCCTTTGCATTGACTCAGCTAAGTCTTCAACCAAAGTAATATGAAGGATTATTCATCTCATTTTGAGTTAATGGAGGAAGAGGGCTTAACAAATGAACTTCCGGAGAAGGCAATTAAATTGCTTGACGAGACCGGTTATCCACCATTTGATAGGTATTTTTCGTTCAAAACGTCATCTCGATTTAATATTGTCGAAAGGATCTCTCCTCGGGGTGCTAAGTTTATTGTTAATGTTAAAAAGGTAAATGACTTAGGTTTTATAAATAAGTTTTTTGAGTGCATCAATGATAGGCTAGAAGTTGGAGGAAAGTACTTTTTATGTGCAGAGACAGCTTTACAGAGGAGAAAAAGACTTCTCAAGAAATATCCTCCAATAGTGAACTACATAATCTATTCGGCAGATTTTATCTTCCACAGAGTATTTCCAAAACTTAACATTACCAAGAAACTTTACTTCTTCATTAAAGGTAACCGTAATAGAGTACTTCATGAAATTGAAATTTTAGGAAGATTGTATTCTTGCGGCTTTAAGCTGTTGAAAAAAAGAAAGGTGAACAGACTCACATATTTTGTTGTTGAGAAAGTGTCTGAACCATCTTTTTCTATGGAACCTACATATGGAATGTTTATTAAGCTGAACAGGGTAGGCAAGAATGGAAAGCGAATAAAGGTTCGAAAATTGAGATCCATGTATGCTTATTCAGAATTTATACAGGAGTATATCTACGAAAATTTCAAATTGGCTGAAGGAGGTAAACTAAAAAGAGATCCAAGGGTGTCGGTTTCTGGTAGAATATTTAGGAAATACTGGATAGATGAACTTCCAATGATATGGAATCTGCTTAATGGAGACTTAAAGTTAGTGGGAGTTCGACCTTTAAGTGCTCATTATTTAAGTCTATATCCAGATTCTGCAGTAGAGAGAAGACTGATGACTAAGCCTGGCCTAATTCCACCTTTCTATTTTGATATGCCTAAGACCTTTGATGAAATTGTCGAGTCAGAAATGCGATATATCGAAGCTTATAATAAATCACCTTTTCTTACTGATATGAAGTATTTTTTTAAAGCTTTCAGAAATATAGTTTTCAAGGGTGCTAGAAGTAAATAAGGGGCTCAACCCATCATCACTTATAGTAGTTGGGCTTTCCTTTATCATAACCTTTTTATTGATACCATTAATCATTAAAGCAACTGAGAGGTTTAGTTATATAAATAAACCACTATTGAATAACAGCGACATTCAAATAAGGTCTACTCTTGGTGGCCTTGCCATTTTCTTTGGTAGCCTTGTCTCTATAGTTTTTAGCCTAGATAATATAGAAGATGGCCAGACTTTAAATCTTTACACAACGTCTTTTATAGTTTTGCTTGTAGGTCTAACGAAAGATACGTTGAAACTAAACACCTACCAGAAGCTTATTGGTCAAGTCGCTGCGGCAATGATTATAATAGCCGTTTGTGATATTCGATTTACCTCTCTTTATAATCTTTTCGGAATAACTGAAGTGCCCATTGCCGTCAGTTATCTTCTCTCGTTGTTCACCGTCATAGTTATTACGAATGCATATAACTTAATCGATGGTATAGATGGTCTATCTGGTTCGGTGGGCATAATATCTACCCTGTTCTTTGGTATTTATTTTTATCTCAACGGACAGATTGGTTTTGCTTTAATTGCACTTTCATTGAGCGGTGCTTTGTTGGCCTTTTTGAATTATAACTGGGCTCCGTCAAAAATATTTATGGGCGATACAGGCTCTTTATTCATCGGCTTTTTCCTGTCTATTCTCGCCATCAGATTCATCGACTTTAATCATACTAATGCTGGAAGCGAATTTGCATTCGGTGGCTCCATTGGTACTGCAGTAGCTGTCTTAATACTGCCATTGGCCGATACTTTCAGAGTGTTTGTGAAGAGAGTGCTTCGAGGCAAATCACCCATGCATCCTGATCGCACACACGTTCATCATATTCTATTAAGGTTAGGCTGCAACCATGCCCAAGCCACGGGTATATTAGTTACGGTAAATATTATTTTTGTTCTATTGGCATTGGTACTTAAAGACTTTTCCGATGCTGTGGTAATTCCCTCCATATTGGTGACAGTGATTGCTTTAGGCACCATACTAGACCTCATTTTTAAATCTGCCATTGAAAAACGTAAAGAAGAACTTAGGGAAAGAAACCGGGCTTCAAGAGAAGAGGCAAAAGTTATTTCTATACGCAATTCCGGGTAATCCCATTTTACCGCTTTCCAGTTCTTATCGCTTAGAGGACTACAAATACCCCAATTCCTTCCTGTCAAAATCAACTAATCTCTTATCTTGCGATGTAGTTCACAAGCAAGAATGAGATCACGTCTTTTACCCAGCCCACTTCTTTTTTTAATATGTGCACTCATTTCCCTCAGCGGGTTAATGGCACAAACCCTACCTGATTTTTCGACCATTAAAGTTTCTAGTCTTTCTGACCAGCAGATTGAAAGCCTGATGAAACAGGCAAAGGCCATGGGCTACAGTGAGTCCGATATTCTTACGTTGGCACAGTCGCAGGGAGTAAACGCTCAAGACCTTGCTCTACTCAATGAGCGATTTGGCCGGGTGAAATCCATGAGGGCAAGCCAGGCAAAGGCAAATCCTGTAGGAGATGTAAGAATGAGGCAGCCATACGTAGACTCACTTCAGATGGTAGATAAGGGCGCTACAAGTATTTACGGTTTAGACATTTTTAGAAGAGGCTCCTTTTTGACTTTTCAAACCAATTTGAACCAACCAACACCCAAAGATTATGTATTGGGTCCGGGAGACGAGCTCTTTATCGATATATACGGTGCCTCGGAGAGTTATTACCAAACACAGGTTACTCCAGAGGGTACAATTATTTTAGAAAATTTAGGAGTTATTGCTCTCAATGGTCTTAGCGTTGAGCAGGCAGAAAGAAAAATTAGGCAACGGGTTGCAACGGTCTATGAAGGCATGAAAGGTGAGCAGCCAAATACCTTTCTAAGTTTGTCGCTTGGACAGGTTAGAAGCGTTGGTGTCAATGTTATTGGGCAAGTTCAAATTCCTGGAACATACAACCTTAGCGCGCTTAATACGGTGTTTAATGCTCTTTATGCAGCAGGAGGGATTACGGAAAATGGTTCTTTGAGACAAGTAAAGCATTTCAGAAAAGGCAAGCTGATTTCATCCATCGATATTTACGACTATCTGCAAAGAGGTTATGCAGGAGGTGATAACCGTTTGGAAAGTGGTGATGTAATTCTTGTTCCTCCCTATACAAATAGAGTTACCCTGACTGGGGCAGTCAAAGTTTCAGGCAAGTTTGAACTCCTGGAAAGTGAAACACTTGCAGACTTGTTGAATTATGCCGGTGGTTTTACAGAGAACGCTCTGAATGGTACTATTAAACTCAAACGTATTAGTGATGGCCAAAAACGGGTGGCCGATATATTAAGCGATCAGTACGAAGTTTTCACCATTAAAAACGGAGATGAATATACCGTTCAAACAGTCCTCAATCGCTATACTAATCGGGTGGTTATCCAAGGAGCCGTTTTCCGCCCCGGAAACTACGCCATTACCGATAACCTTGGTTTGGCCGATCTGATTAAAAAGAGTGATGGACTTAGGCCTGATGCTTTTCTCGATAGGGCAATTATTAGACGCGCCAAAGAGGATTTGACGTTCGAAACTATCTCCGTCAATTTACGCGATGTGTTGGAAAACCGCCAAACCGTTATTCTACAAAGAGAAGATGTGGTTACCGTTTTCTCTAAGAATGAATTAAAAGAGGAGCACTTTATTGAAGTGTTGGGAGAGGTAAATAAACCCGGAGTGCTCGGCTTTGCCGATAATACATCGCTCAAAGATGCCTTACTCATGGCCGGGGGGCTTTCTAATGCGGCCTTTGGAGGGAGTATTGAAGTTTCCAGAAGATTATATTCTGACGACTCTGATAGATTTGGTATTTCCAAAACCTTCGCTTTTACAGTAGATCAAAGCGGATTGGCAACAGAGGCGGAATCGTTCATTCTTTCGCCTTACGATCAGGTGTATGTGAGGAGAAACCCTAACTACAAAAAACAGCAGCTGGTTACAATTGAAGGTCAGGTAAGGTCGCCAGGCCAATATGCCATTCGCACACAAGGCGAACGTATTTCCGATTTAGTAAATCGTGCCGGGGGAATAAATGCCTTTGCCTTTGTAGAAGGAGCAACACTCATCCGTAAGACCGAGTTTTATGAAGAACCAACCGATATAGAGCAACAAATTGATCAACTCATCAAGCTGGAGGCTAAGTTTCAGAAAACCCCTGATTTACTAACTGAGGCCGAACAGTCTTTACTAAAAAGTATAAATGAGGACATTGCAGAGTTGGAGAAAAGGAGAGAATCTAATCAAAACCTTTCCTCTTTTGCTAAAAGAGAGCGCCTGAAAGAGGTTATTGAAAGAAATGCGCTTACAGACAATATTCAGCTGAAGCAAGCAGAGGCCATAGGAATTGATTTACAGTCAATCATTAATGAGCCAGGCTCTGTCTCAGATTTGCTGTTAGAGGATGGAGATGTACTGATCATTCCTAAAAAATCAGAGACCGTGAGGCTGAGAGGTAAACTTTTATACCCTACAACTACCAGGTTTGTAAAAGGGAAGTCTCTCAAATACTACATCAATAGTGCGGGAGGGTTCGATTTTAGAGCCAAAAAGAAAGGTACTTATGTGGTTTATGCTAATGGCGAAGTAGCTCGCACTAGAAGCTTCCTCTTTATGAAGTTTTATCCTAAACCAGCTCCTGGAGCTGAGATTATTGTACCAACGAAACCATTGGCTGTTCCCGTGAGGGTTCAGGATGTTCTGGCTATAACCAGTAGCCTGGCAACGCTAGCTTTAGTCATAAATCAAATCAGCAACTAAGATGAACTCGGAAAATCAGTATTTAGATGAGCCGAAGATTTCTTTGGGCTACCTGATTAGAAGATTTGTTTATTGGACAAACTTTGTTCTATCTAAATGGCTTAAGTTAGGTGTGGGAACCGTATGCATTCTTTTGCTGGTAGTCGCATACAACTACCTTAAGCCAAAAGTGTATACGGCTAGAACAACTTTTGTGTTGGACAAAGATGGTAGCGGAGGAATTGGAGAATTAGGCTCTCTTGCTTCATTGGCCGGTGTTAACATTGGCGCTCTTACTGAAGGTAGTGTGCTCTTTCAAATGGATAATATTCAAGAGTTATACTTGTCCAGGCGAATGATTGAAAAAACCCTTCTTTCAGAAGTTACTATTGATGAAGAGCGTGTTCAAGTAGTCGAGAGATTTGCTCACTCCAATAAGCTCACCGAAAAGTGGATGAAAATTGGAGTAAACATTAAGGATTTTTCTCAGGTGCCAAGAGAAGCCTTTAGTCGAAAGCAAGACAGTTTGCTCAGAGAATCAGTGAAACTTGTCAGTGAGAATTTTTTAACTGTAGGTAAACCCAATAGAAGAGCGGCCATTTTAGAGGTGGGTTTTAAGCACCAAGATGAGACACTCGCAAAGGTGTTTACGGAAACACATGTGGCCAATGTAAACCAGTTCTATTTGGAAACTAAAACGCAAAAGAGTGCCGCTAATTTGAAAGTTCTCCAGTACCAGACCGATAGTGTTAAGAACGTGTTGGACCTTTCGTTGATGAGACTGGCCCAGGTTGATGAAAATATTCCAAACCCAAACCCACTTTATAAAACTTATCAGGTACCCTATCAAAAGGCAATGATCGATGTACAGGCCAATAGTGCTATCTATCAGGAAATAGTAAAACAGTTGGAACTGGCTAAGGTGGCTCATCGCAACCAAATGCCTCTTATTCAAATTATAGATAGCCCAAGGTATCCATTACCCAATAACCGGTGGAATCTTCTAAAGACACTAATCATTGGCGGTGCTTTAGGAGGTCTTCTAATGATTGCCTATGTTCTTTCCAGAGAAATATTTATGAGCGCACTAGAAGAGGTGCAATAAATAATTAGAGGTTTGAATTCGATAGTACATCGCTTCACATTAATCCTTAGAGGAAATACCTTCTCCAATTTTCTTCACCTCTCTCTCAATCAAGGAGCTAACCTCCTCACGACTATTATATTAACCCCTTTTCTTTTTAAGCGGATAGGGGAAGACCAATATGGACTCATTAGTCTCGCACTTACGGTTACCATGCTGTTTGGTATAATAGTGAACTATGGTTTTGGACTTAATGTGCCTAAGCAGTTGGCATTGGTGCAGCAAGACCGGGAACGTAAACAAAGAACAATCAATGAAGTAGTCGTTACCAGGCTTGTTTTGTCCTTGCTCTTGGTTCTACTGATGTATGTTTTAACAACATTACTGGGCTTCTTCTCTGAATACTCCACCATACTTCTGTTTTCTGCCGTGTTGTTGCTCAATGATGCTGTTTATCCAATGTTCATATCACAGGGTTTTGACCGACTGTCGTGGATTTCTAAGAGCAATGCTATTGCTAAAATTTTGTATTTAATTCTCGTTGTATTAGTGGTTCAAGGTCCAGATGATGCTAAATGGGTTAATTTTATTTTGGGAGTATCTGGAGTCGCTGTTAATCTGGTTCTGCTTGCTTTCATTTACCGATATGAGTCTATTCGTTTTCAATGGATTGAGTTGTCCAACATTTTTTCTAGACTCTTGGATAATTTTCAGTTTTTTTCCTCCACGATTGCTTCTTATGTGCTGGTAAATGGAGGTTTTATTTTGCTTAGCAATTTTGTTACAAATACGGAGCTTGGTTATTACGCGGTTGCTCAAAGAATTTCAGTATTGCTGCGCATGATCCCTGTTTTTATCACTCAATCTATTTTACAGAAAGCAACCCGTCTATATGAAGCAGATAGGGGAGCATACAGGTCATATGTAAAACGTAGTTGTTTCAACGGAATGTTAATTACACTTGCAGTTGGGGTGATTGTATCAGTTTCAGCACCATGGATCATTGAGTTTCTTACGGGTAACAGAGTTACATTAGCTATTAAACTCACTCGGCTTTTGTCATTTTTGCCATTTATGGGCATGCTAAACGTACCTAATATGATTAAAATTCTTGTAACAGATAGAAAACAAATATTGGCCCAGGCTATTTGGATTACGGCTTTAGTTATGCTCTTGTTGAGTACGGCAGGAGCTTATTTTTATGGTAGCTTGGGTATGGCATTGGCTTTAATGGTATCAGAAGTTTTCAATTATTGGATACACCACTACTTAATTGGCAAGGTAGAGGTTAGATCCAATGTTACTTCCAAATAAAACCAGGTAACCTAAAAAAACGAAGGATCTTGTTTATAAGAGTAAGAATCTTATGCTTGAGTACTGAATCTTTGTTGCTATGGTAATTGTGACTGTAACTTTCTACCCCACTTTTTAGATCCATCGGTTTGGGACGTTGGCGTTTTTCAATAACAAGTACACTATCATAAAAGTGCATTGAGTCAGTAGTTCGTGTAAAAGAGTCAGGCTTAAACCCTGCTTGTCTGCTATGATAAGCATTCAGTTGGTCTATAAGCCTTTTACTGAACTCAATGAAGGTTTTTCGCCTTCTTACCCCTCCCCCATATTCAAGCCAATAGGAAGTGTGCAAGTCTTCGCAGACATATACCCCTTCCTCTTTCACGTGGGTATACATTTCTTCAAAAGTAATGCGTTGTTGTTTCATTGTATGTCCGCCATCGTCAATTAAAATATCTATCATTGGAATTTGAGCTTTTAGCTTTTGAAGAAAAGCACGATCTGTCTGAGAGCCAATATGAATGTGAATGTTTTCTTCTTCTAAGGACTTGCAGTTGGGGTTAATATCTACTCCATGGATTTCTACCTGACTTCCAAAATAGTCTTTCCACATTTGGAGGCTGCCCCCCTGAAAAACCCCAATTTCTAAGATCACAATAGGTTTGTTTCTGAACCGACTAAAATGTCGTTCATAGATATCGAAATAGTGACTCCATTTATGAATCAATCTTTTATCATTAGAATTGAAGTACTTCTCTAGGTCAGAACCACTGGTGTTAGGTATATCAAAACGCATGAAACGGAAATTACTCAGTGATTTATAAAAACATAAACTAGTGTGGGGCTACCACTAAAATCAAATTTAATTGGATTAGCTTGCTATTGCGGATTTTGACTAAGATTTTCATGAAAGTTTTGTAGAAAAGAGTAAGACAAATCTTTTCTCTGGTTTAATACCATACTTTGATAAAGTATCTGAATGAAAAAGAGTGTTGTGGTCACTGGTGTGGCAGGTCTGATTGGAAGCCGATTGGCAGACTGGCTAGTTGAAAATAAACCCGAATATGAGATAGTAGGGATTGATAACCTGAGTGGCGGATACCGATCGAATATATCTGATAAGGTAACCTTTTATGAACTTGACTGCTCGTCTACCGAGGTAAAACAGGTTTTCGAAAAGCATAAACCTGAATACGTTTTCCACCTGGCTGCTTACGCTGCAGAAGGGCTTTCACCATTTATTCGAAAGTACAACTATCAGAATAACCTACTGGCTACAGCCAGTATTATTAATGAGTGTATACGACATAGTGTAAAAAGGTTAGTTTTTACTAGTTCAATGGCTGTTTATGGTAATGGAAAACCACCTTTTGAGGAATCTCATCAGCCCGCACCAATAGACCCTTATGGTATTGCTAAATATGCTTGTGAGATGGACATTCAGGTAGCGGGTGAGCAACATGGTCTGGATTGGTGCATTATTAGACCGCACAACGTTTATGGAGTCAAACAGAATATCTGGGACGTCTATCGCAATGTTTTGGGTATATGGATGTATCAACATCTAAACAATCAGCCACTTACTATTTTTGGTGATGGAAGCCAGAGGCGGGCATTTAGTAGCATTAATGACTTTGTAGAGCCTCTTTGGAACGCGGCTGTAAGAGATGAGGCTTCTTGTCAAATTATTAATCTTGGTTCTGCCGTAGAATATACCATCAAAGAAGCAGCGGAAATTTTAATTGATGTAATGGGGGGTGGTGAGGTACAATTCTTACAGAAGCGGCATGAAGTAAAAAATGCGCATCCGAGTTGGCAGAAATCTGTTCAAATTCTGGGGTTTAAAGACAAAACCGATTTAAGAGAAGGGTTAGCTGAAATGTGGAACTGGGCAAAGTTGCAACCCAATAGGGAGCGGTTTGTATGGAAGGAGTATGAACTGGATAGTGGGATCTACGATTTTTGGAAAAAACCTAATAAGGCCTTTTCCGCTTCCTAAAAGTTCCTATTTATCAGCAATCAGCAGAACAGGAAACTTGAGTATACACTCCCCTTTGAACTTGATTGACTTAATCAGCTTCATGATTAATGGAGAGCTTTCAATAAACGTAATCCACTTATAACTAACTCTTATTCTTCTGAATAAGTAATACTTAAGTTTCGGGATGGGGATAACGGTTGAGAACCTGGTGAAGCCTATTTCTTGTAATAGTTTAACCATCTCAGAGTGGGTAGATTCATTGACATGTCCTCCTTGTGCCGGAGTTTTTCCTGATTGAGAGAAATCTTTGATTCGGGTCACATCCCAGGGACCAAAGAGTCGGTTGGGCATAATAATGATTAATTTTCCTCCATTGTTCAGGCTCCCATAGATGTTTTCGAGGTGTGTCTTGGCATCATCATATACCAAATGCTCAATTACATTGTCAGAAAGAGCCACATCGAAGTGTTTGTCAGGTTGATAGTTGACAATATTCGCTTCTACAAAATCAATTTTCGAATGCTTTTTAAGCTCTGTTGGTATATACACATCTATACCGACAAGTTGCTTTACAGGAAGACTCTCATCAATGCTCTGTAGCATAAAACCCTGTCCACAACCAAAATCAACAATTGACTTATTCTTTAATTCTGGCTTAAATAGTTTGACATACTTCTCCTTTGGGTTTTTGCCAGAGAGTTTACTATTATCCCGAGCATAGATGGGTATAAGCTTCGAATAAAATTCATCATATAAGAGGCTTCTTTTTTCAGGGTTGCTCTCATTCTTCAGCAATTGATGGTAGTGTTCCTCTACTTCAAAGCCCTTAACTAAAACCTCTCTGGACAGATTCTCTGATCTGGCATATTTATCAATATCTGGGTACTCTAAATAATCGCTATTTTTTTTCATCTTTGACCCTTCTCAGGAAGACCTCAAAAGTATTGATTTTCATAAATACGAAGCTAAAATTATAGAAATGAGTCTCCCAGACCCATCTTATTTCCCATCATTGGCCATAGTGATAGTTAACTGGAATAGTTATGAGGTTACTGCCAACTGTTTGGAATCTCTTCGGTCTCTGGATTATCCCAAGTTTACGGTAGTGGTAGTTGATAATGGTTCCGAGGATGACTCAGCTAATCGACTAGTGTCCAGTTTTCCAGAGATTACACTTTTGAGGAATACTGAAAACTTAGGATTCACCGGAGGTAACAATACTGGAATTCAGTTTGCTCTCGAAAATGATTTTGAGCTTGTGATGCTTCTGAATAACGACACTATTGTCACACCAGATTTGGCTGGTTTGTTGGTGAAAAGACTCGTTTCTGACCCGGATATAGGTGCTGTTCAACCTAAAATTCTTTACAATAAGGAAAGAGATGTCATTTGGAATGCGGGAGGTGTCTTTAACAGTTTCTTTTTTACCTCTAAAACAAGAGGCTTTAATGAGAAGGATCGAGGACAATATGACGAGTCTAATGAAGTCGATTGGATCACGGGTTGCTGTTTCCTGACCCGGTCAGAGATTATCAAACAAATTGGGCTGTTAGACCAGAAATTCTTTATCTATTATGAAGATAGTGATTGGTCGTTTAAGATCAGAAAGCTGGGATATAAGCTTGTCTATGATGGTTCTTCCATAGTTTATCACGAAGTTGGAATGTCTGAAGAAAACAGAAAGGGGCACAATGAGGGTAATGTTTCTCCATTTGCTCATTACATGGTCATCAGAAACCACTTATACATGGTTAGAAGGTATGCAAGGGGAGTCAGTTTAATCGGGGCCTGGCTAAACCTCACGGGCAAAATAGTATTGAGGCTCGGGTATTTTGTGATAAGAGGAAGGTTTAAAAAGCTAAGGTTTGCATTGAGGGGTGTCCAACATGGTATGACTCGCTAAATATCTGAATGAAGCACTTTTAGAAATCAATGAAAATAGTTCAGGTTCATAATATCTACCAGGGAAAAACAGGTGAAGAAGCTGTACTGAATGAAGAAAAATTAGTCATGGAGGAAAATGGCCATGAAGTAGTCCAATTCATTAAGGACAACTCCGATTTAGATAGCTTTTCGAAACTTGAGAGGATTAGAATGTTACTTTCCTTGAATGCTTCAGCAAAGATTGCTGATGAATTTGGGCAACTACTCGATACTGAAAAACCTGATGTCTGCCATGTGCATAATACATTCCCAATAATAACCCCCGTTGTTTATGAGGTATGTAGGTCACGGAAAATCCCTGTGGTTCAAACCCTGCACAATTATAAAATGATATGCACCAACAGTCTGCTATTCCAGAAAGGTGAGGTCTGTGAGCTGTGCATCAATAGGAGTCTTTATCATTCTATTCAGTACAAGTGCTATCGGGGTTCATACCTGGCAACTGCTGCTCAGGCACATGTTATTCAGCATCATAGAAATAAGGGTACCTGGGACAATTTAATTGACAAATACATTTGCCTTACCGAGTTCCAGAAACAGAAGCTAGTATCGGGAGGCCTGCCAGAGGCAAAAGCTGTAGTTAAACCTAACTTTTTAACTCAGGCAGGAACAAATATTGAGCATGGTTCATTCTTTCTTTTTGTTGGAAGACTCAATGATTCGAAAGGTCTTCAGGATTTGCTGCAACTATTTAAGCATAACAAAACCTCTCGGTTCATACTCATAGGTAAGGCTGAGGAGCCTGCAATATTTAAAGAATTCCGGAATGTGGATTATTTGGGTGAACAGGAGAGGAGTGTAGTTTTAGAACACATGAGAAAGTGTAAAGCAGTATTGTTCCCTTCTAAGTATTACGAGGGAATGCCTATGGTAATACTTGAAGCATTTTCTCATCAGAAGCCAGTAGTCGCCAGAAATACAGGAGCCATGTCTTCCATGATTGAGCATGAAGTTAATGGTTTGAAATACGACCATACCCAGGATTTCCTCAAGGCCGTAGAACGACTGGATAAAGACGAAGATTTGGTTGAATCTTTTGGGAAAAATGCTCTTAAGTCTTATTTCGAAAAGTATTCAAAGGATAGAGGATATTCGAACCTACTTAATATCTATAGCTCAGTGCTCAGTCATTGATTTATTGATAAATTTGGTTCTAGCCTGAGTCGATCTGATGATTTTAGTTGCCGCCATACTTCTTATACTTTATATAGCTTTTTTTGGCTATACGATACATCAGGTAATAAGGGGGAATCTACAAAGTGTCTTTTTGTATGCCGTTACTTTCTTTCCGGTTTATGCTCTTTTCTTAACCAGTAATTTTGATGCTTTTGGATCGCCTTTGATGATTAAGCTGATTCAATATTCTAAGGAGGTTATCATTTTGAGTGCTTTTGGACTTTGGATTTTTGGCCAAAAGAGACTTTTGGATAAGACATGGGATATTTCAGGATTAGACAAAATTTTTCTGGCGTTTATTGGGCTGGCAATACTCTTTTTCGCTCTGGGCCTGGGTGAGGCAACAGTAACCAATCGTGCTATTTACCTTAAGAATATATTCCTAATCGGTATTTTTTACTGTTTTGGGCGCAATGTTAATATCAGTTTCAGTGAGTGGAATAAGGTTGTTAAGGTAATATTCATTACTACTATACTAGCATGCGTTTTAGTGACTTTTGAAAAAGTTATTGGCACTCATTTTCATACCATTGCCGGATATGCTAAGTACAATACCTTTTTCACCGGAGAGGAGCCACAAGGTAGTTACGGCTTAGCCTGGACTTTTGAAGCTGAAGGAGGGCGGCCTAGGTATGGTGCCTTCTTTGCACATCCATTAGAGCTGGCTGCTTCTATGTTAGTTGTGGCATCTATTGGTGTAATATATCTGGTCTCGGTGCCATATAGGTCGAATAAGTTCAAATACTTGGGCTTCCTCTTTTGCGCATTTATTTGTCTACTATTTGCCTACTCAAGAGCATCATTTGCTTCCTTTTTTCTCTTGCTAGGGTTTATGGCTCTGATGCTGAGATATTATAAGCTAATAGGTGTTGCTTTGAGCATATCAGTCGTCATTGGTGTCTACATAGTATTCTTTGCTGCCAATGATATTCTATATTTTGTGATAGATACTTTAACATTCCAGAACTCATCAAGTCTCACACATATAGTAGATTGGCTGAATGCAGTAAACAGTATAATCTCAAACCCTATGGGTATTGGTTTGGCTATGAGTGGAAATGCAGGAGGGGTTGAAAAGGACCTGATAGTTGGAGGTGAAAACCAATATCTGATCTATGGTGTGCAAATGGGAGTCATTGGTATGCTTCTCTATATCGGTATGCTGTATTATGGTATTAGAAATTCGTGGAGAGCATTCAGGCTTTCGCCTTCAAGAAGGGATGGGGTTATCCCATTTGTAGCGGCTTCTGTTAAGTTTGGTATGCTATTGCCACTCTTCACGGCTAATGCAGAAGCTTATATCTATGTTTCCCTAATTTCATGGTGGCTAATAGGTCATGCGGAGACCCTATATCAAAAATTTAGAAGGCCAGTTAGGGAAGAGGGTTTGAGCACTGGGAGACTTGAGATGAGCAGATGAAGAATAGGCCCAGAGTACTTATAGATTCTTTTCACTTAATCCAGGCACTAACAGGAATTAGAACCTATACAGTTCAGTTGTTAGCTGGTTTAGAGGAATTGGACCAGTCGGAGGTCGAATACATTATTTATCCTAATTGGAGGAAGCTCAATGGGACAACCTTTCTTCGCGGAAAGATCAACCCACTGAAGAAAATCCTGAACCACGTTTTATACTTTCTTTGGAAGCAAGTTGTATTGCCTACTTTAATCCTATTCAAAAGAGTCGATCTGGTGGTAACTCTGGATTATCTCTTGCCATACATGAAGTTTGGAGCCCGAAGCATTACCGTTTTTCATGATACATTTTATTGGGAATTGAAGGGAAACTATAACCCGCTGTGGAGAACTTATTTTTTGAAATCTGTAAAAGCAGGACTTGATGGTGATACACAGATAGTAGTCACAACAAACTATATTGGAGATAAGGTAAAAAGGATTATCACGGATGAACATCAACTCCAGGTAGTTTATCAGGCGCCTAAAGAGCTGCCTCTGTCAGACGAAAAACCCGATATTTCAGATCTACCTGAAGAAGCAAAATACTTTCTTCATGTTGGTATTTTTGAAAGTAGAAAGAATATTAATGTATTAGTTAGGGCATTCGCTCAATTGATAAAACAAGACTATTTTAAGGACTTCTATTTAGTCTTGGCTGGAGGTAGGGGTGTCGGAATTTTTCATGATGACTATTCCAAGATTTTGAATTTAATACATGAGCTGGGAATTGGTCATAGAGTACTGATTCCTGGGTTTGTGCCAGACCATCAATTGGGTACTTTATATAAAAATGCATTTGCCTATGTATTTCCCTCCAGAGAGGAGGGCTTTGGAATTCCGGTAATTGAAGCAATGAGGTCAGAAATACCGGTTATAATTTCAAATCAAGGTGCACTAATGGAAGCAGCAAATTCTTCTGCTTTGATTTTCGATATGGATGATGTAGACTCACTCGTTAAATGTATGCTTCAATTAAAAAAAGAAGAATCACGGGAGTCTTGGATAAAAAAGGGTAGCAAAAGGGCTATGGCCTTTTCAAAAGATAGATTTGCCGAAACATTTCACACAGTGGTAAAAAGTGCATTGACTCAGAAGTAGAGAAATAGATGTCAAATCAGAATAGCTTGAAAAGTAACTTACGTATTGGGTTTATTACAGCACTTGATCCAGAAGATAAAAGAAGTTGGTCCGGCATTTATTATAGAATGTACCAGGCGCTAAACGAACAGTTTGAGGAAGTGAATGCTCTGGGTCCAATCAGACTAAACCTTATAGACACTGTCAAAATGAACCTGAGTATTCTTCTGTTCAAAGTTTATCATCTTTTTCGATATGGTACTAAAACAAAAAGCATTCATTTACCGGCTAGAAGCAAAGCATACTCAAGGTTTTTTGAACGGAAATTAGAACATTTAAATGTTGATGTTCTTTTTGCTCCGGTGGCTTCATTGGAGATTGCCTACTTGAAAACGAGCATTCCTATCTGCTATTTTTCAGATACCACCTTTGGTCAGCTATGGAGCTACTATCATGATGAAAAAGGAATTTCTCCACTAGTAAAAAAACTGGGCAATAGAATTGAACAGTTGGCAATTGATAATTCAACCTCTCAGGTTTTTTCTTCGGAATGGGCGGCTCAATATGCCGTGGATTTTTATGGTGCAAATTCTGTGTTTATAACACAATTGGGAGCCAATATGGACATGGATAATGATCTGTCTTTGAATTCCAGATCATTAAAAGACCAAATCAATTTATTATTCATAGGGGTAGACTGGAATAGGAAAAGAGGAACAATTGTATATAAGACTTTTAAATCTTTATTGGACAAAGGGTACAAAGTTTCATTAACCGTTTGTGGTTGTGTTCCCCCCATGAACATCCCAATATGAAAGTTATCCCATTTTTGAATAAAAATATTGAAGAAGATGTAAAGAAGATGAGGCAGTTGTATGAAGAAGCTGATATTTACTTTATGCCCACAAGAGCAGAGACCTATGGTATAGTTTTTTGTGAGGCAGCTGCTTTTGGTTTACCCGTTGTTTCTACAAACACAGGAGGTGTTTCCTCAATTGTTGAAGATGGAAAAACTGGTATTTTACTCCCTCATAACGCAGATACTAGTGACTATGTAGATACAATCGAAAGGCTTATTGGTGATGAGAGGTTGTACAGGAGCTTTTCGATTAATGCCAGAAAGAAGTTCGAATCTCAAGTCAATTGGAGTTCATGGGCAAAAGAGACCAGAAAGATTCTTGAACAGACAGCTAAGGGTTTAACCTTATAATTGGACACTGTAAATGTTAGAGCATTATACAAAACATAAGCTTTTTGTGCCTGAGTATGCCAATGTTGACTATGATTCAGCATCAGACATTATAATATATTGGGCTGAAAAGAGAAATAGCTTTGGTGTATCGGCTTTGGCTGTGCATGGTTTGATGGAAAGTGTAAAAAACGAAAGTCTAAAAAGAATCATTAACAAGATTGACCTGATTGTTCCCGATGGCCAGCCGGTTCGTTGGGCACTCAATAGCTTCTATAAGTTGGGGATGAAGGATAGGGTATACGGACCCGAATTGACATTGCGAGTTCTTGAAAAAGCCAATGAAAAAGGGCTTAGGGTTTATCTTTTTGGGAGTACAGGGGACACTTTGGATAAATTTCAAAGCTTCATTGAAAGAAGATTTCCATCCGTAGTGATTTGTGGAGTACACCAAGACCGTTTTAGAGAGGCAACGGATGAAGAGGATAAGGAAGATATTAGGAAAATCAATGATAGTAGAGCACACATTGTCTTGGTTGGAAGAGGCTGTCCAAGACAAGAGTTCTGGGTTGCCAATCACAAAGGAAAGGTCAACGCAGCTATGATGGCAGTGGGGGCAGCATTCGATTTTCATGCTGGTACATTAAAGCAAGCGCCATCTTGGATGCAAAAAAATGGTCTGGAATGGTTTTTCCGTTTGCTTATGGAACCGAAAAGGTTGGCAAAAAGATATTTTGTTACGAATACCCAGTTTATTTTTACTTTTCTTAAGTATAAGCTACTCTTTAAATTTTATGATAAAAGTTGAATGTCTGAAAAACTGATTGAGGCCTTGGCAAAGGTAAAAGAAGAAGTACTAAGGTCTAATAATAAGAAAGAGCTGGAGTACTTTGAGTATCACGAAAGTCGATTTAAGAGAATGGCTATTGGTATATTGAATAATGTACCAAGCGGAGGAAAAATACTGGATATTGGTAGCCACTACTTACACTCTTCTATGATTCTGAAAGAATTAGGTTACCAGGTTTATGGAGTAGATGTACCAGTTTTTTGGGAAATACCATTTGTCCAGGAGCGAATGAAAAAGTACAATGTCAAGCAGATTATAGAAAGTGACCTTGAGACCTTTAATTCTGTTGATTCTTTCTCAGACTTCTTTGATGGCATTGTGTTTACCGAAATCTTTGAACACATTACTTTTAACCCAGTGCAATTCTGGAGTCAAGTTCATAAAATCATTAGGACCGGAGGAGCGATTTACCTTACTACACCCAATTCTTTTGCTTTACCTAATGTTTTAAGGTCGATCAAAAACCTAATATCGTTTAAAAGCATCGGAATAACAGTACAAGATATCTTTGATCATGTAACCTATGGTCATCACTGGAAAGAATTCTCAAAGAAGGAAATTAAAGAGTATTTCGGACTCATTTCCAATGACTTTAAAGTTGAATGTAAATACTTCTCATTCCAAAAGAGAACAAAGGGTAGCTTTAGACATAATGCTTGGCAATACTTATTATTACTTGGTACCAAACTCTATGTGTTCTCGCCAAGTCTGGAAGCCATTATTAAAGTCAACAAGGAAGTAGGAATACATAAATTATCTCCAAAGTATTACTGATAAGAGCGAAGACGGTAAGTGTTATTATTAACAAAATGAAAAAGCTTTTGGTGACCGGCTCAGCAGGCCTAATAGGGAGTGAGGTAGTGTCTCATTTTGCTCATAGAGGCTGGAAAGTTGTTGGGATTGACAATAACATGCGTGCAGATTTCTTTGGTGAAGGAGGTGATACACAATGGAATGCGAAAAGGTTAGTCACAAAATATAAGAATTATCAGCATTTTAACATTGATATAAGAAATAGGGGAGATCTGGAACAATTTATAGGTGATCAAAGGCCTGATGCTATTGTTCATACGGCCGCCCAACCAAGTCATGATTTGGCGGCTTCGCGGCCCTATGATGATTTTGACGTTAATGCTGTTGGCACCATGAATCTTTTGGAGGCTACCAGAAAATACTCTACTCAGATTCCGTTTGTACACATGTCTACTAACAAAGTGTATGGCGATGCTCCCAATAATCTCAGTTTGGTTGAGCTTGAGACTCGTTGGGACTATGGAGATAAGGAATACTTCAATGGCATCAAAGAGAACTTTACTATAGATCAATCAAAGCACAGCATTTTTGGGGCTTCTAAAGTGGCGGCTGATGTAATGGTTCAGGAGTATGGTAGATACTTTGATATGCCTACATGTTGTCTTCGTGGAGGCTGTTTAACAGGGCCTAATCATAGCGGTGTCGAACTTCATGGCTTCCTTAGCTATTTAATCAAGTGCAACATCATCGGTAATCAGTATACCATTTTTGGATATAAAGGAAAACAGGTAAGGGACAATATTCATTCTCATGATGTGTCCACCTTCATCGAGTGCTTTTTGGAAAACCCTAAAAAAGGGGAGGTATATAATATAGGAGGAGGTAGAGAAAACTCAGTTTCTATTTTAGAGGCCTTCACCCTTATTGAATCCATTTCTGGTAAGGCCATGAATTATGTGTATAGCAGTCAAAACAGGTCAGGAGACCACATTTGTTACATCTCAGATTTATCTAAAATGAAATCGCACTACCCTACCTGGAGCATAACCAGGGATTTAAAAACTACCTTTCAAGAAATTTATGATTCTTGGCAAGAGCGCTTAAAACAGCGAGTACGATAGTTTAATATCCAGATTCCAGTTATTCCTATCTACTCCTGGTGTATCGGGAAATGCATATGGATCATTTGGATCAAAAAGTACTTCCCATTGATAATTTAGAGAGTAAGTGTAGAACAGAGATGCGTTTAGAAAGAACCTGTCAAACCTCTTTTCATAAAAAGCATGTACACTGTAATCCACCCAATATCTGGTAAAATCTTTGTTTGTGGCTGAACTAAAATTGTCTGAAAAAGCAAACACGTTGAAGTCATTGTTGTGTACAAAGCGCTCTATTGCCCCCCCAACTCTATCGAAACCCTTAACCTTGGAAACCTCTAAATACTGAGCATTTCCACCAGGTCCTAAGGCAGACCCTAATACTTCTCCATTACTCGTATAGCCGTGTCTTACTCTGCTATGTATATACCAACTCAACGAGTTTCTTAATAGCCTACTCTCAGTTTGAGATGTTTGTGTCCACTCAAAATTAAACTGCCAAAAGACACTTTCTTTCGGAGTCGGAAAGAGCTTATTAATACCAACTGTTAGTGCTCTAGAATGGTCTGTGTCTACTAGTAAATCCCTGAAGTTAAGGGAAGCATCATTCTTAGCAAACTCAAAATAAAATTCCGCTTTAGAATCATACCAAATCCACCGCCCAAATACCCCTGCAGCTTGATCTCTATCTATTTCTGTTCGAGTTGTATTGTTGTCATTTTTTCTAAACAGGTTAGAAAATGCCGGAAAGTAGTCATTTGTTGCTTTGGCTACTTCACTATACTGTTGTACCCATCTTGTTAGTCCGAGTGAAAGTCCATTAATCCATTTAGGCGAGTAGGAAAAAGAAACAGCCTGAAAATACCGCCAGTCATCAGGTTTAGTAACATATTGAATGCGACCATCAAATTGTATATCATGTCCGGGAGGATTAAACCCCGACCCCTCGAGGCGTCCTGTCAAAATCTGCCATTCGAACGACCCTATTTTAGTTTTTAAAGGCCGTTGGGTGTTGAAGGTAATGTGCGGAAACCCTTGCGCATTATTACTCATCATTAAGCTGTTTCGTATAGCCGGTCCCCACCAGATATTTTCAGTAGATAACCCCAAAGACAGCCCCCATTTGTTTAACCGAATGCTCGATTGACCAAGAGTAAACGTAGTGTAAGCGTTGGTTCCATACCTTTCCGGTAGATCAATGCTATTAAACCAGATATACCTGCTTCTCCAAGTACTTTGGTAATGCCTTGGCCACAAAGGAAAGCCCTGATAGTTTCTATTTTCTGCCCAAATAAATTCAGGTTTCAATTGAACAGATAATGGTCCTGTTTCAGCATAAACCCCCATACTCAGGTAGGTCTGAAAGCCTCTGGAACGAATCATAGCTCCATCGTTCCTGCTATCTGGGTGATTGTGATCATAAGCCAGCCTAAACTCTAATGGCAGAACCGAGAGTTCAGACTCATTTTTCTTTATTTCTTTGAAATATTTGGTTGTATCAAAAATAGAGCTGTCTACTCTGACTCCATTATTAGTTAGTACAATTGGACGATAGTTGAATGAGACCAAGGAGTCAAACTTTCCAAGCAGTTGTTGCCTTCTTAAATAGTTTTCTACCAGAGGCGAGCCAACAGGGACAGTTTGGCAGCTGACTCGGAACGAAAAGAACACCAAGGCAATTAGTATAAATAACTTTAATCTCATATTGTTATTCTTTGATCAGAGAAATTCTAAGGTTATCCATCGACCAACTCTCCTCGCATAATCTATCGAATGGGAGATCCTGTTTTAGTCTGTCATAAAAGGCAATAACCACAGATCTTTTGTCATGAGGAAAGACCTTTTCTATTTCATACACAGAGGTTCCTGTCGGAGTATCAGCCCATAAGCACCTTCCATAGATTTTTCGAGAAGCTGCGCCTGTTCGTGCTTCATTGTCAAATGGAAACTCATTTGGAAAAGACTGGGAATAACACCACCCTGGAATACATAATCCATTAGAAAACGTTGTTTCAAAGTAAATTTTTTCGTGTGGCTTGACTTGTTTGTGTGGGTCTAGTTCTATTATCCATGCATCATGATCCGGGTCAGTTCTATCGGATTGGTTGCTGTTACCTTCCCACGAGTCATGAATATAAAGGTCAAAGCTGAGCTTAATATATTCATGGTCTGGCAGATTGTTCCAATGCACCGAAAAACCTGAATTGTTGAATGGCCCTAATACGTTACTTCCATTAAAGCTAGATACATACAGACTGTCGATATTGGTATAGTCAGATTCGAAATCATAGAAGTAGAATGGAATTTCAATCGGCAGTTCGTCAGGGCTACAACTAAATATTATTAATAAACCAAAGGTTAGACAAATTAGTCTTTTGGAAAGGTTGATTAACATGGTTGTTTTTCAAATATAGAATAGACTCTTGCTCGCATACCCGATTAAGATATTTGACGTATTATATTGCGACTAAAAGTAAAAAGAATTGATTAAACGTATAAGTGCTTTTCTTTTAAACATTGGTCTAATTTGGTTCAGTTGCTTCACTCTGGCGCAGGCACAAGAAGCGGCTGACTCACTTTCACTTAAGGCATCTACTGGGGTTCTCCTAAGTACAGAAGAATTTAACCCTTTCTACTTGGTTCACAATCGGTGGGGTACGGTTACCAATAAACAGGACGCTTTTATACAGGTAGATGGTAATTACCGAACACGAATAAACAACTATTGGTCTGCTAATTTTGGAGTCGGATTAAGGAATAGTGATGTATACAAGGCTTATGGAAGTGTTTCTTTTCGCAGGTTTTCGCTATGGGCAGGCATAAACCCTAGAATTATTGGTGGAATTCAAAACAACCGGTTGACTACAGGTAGCCTTTCCAACGGATACAATGCTTTGCCTCTACCAACAATTGGCTTCGAAATTCGCGATTTCATCAACCTCCCCTTGACTTTCGGTTATCTTAAGTTTCGTGGTTTCGTTAGTCACGGTTGGTTTGAAGAGGACAGATACATAAGCCAACCCCTTCTTCATCAGAAGCAATTTGAAGTTGTTCTGGATTTGGAAAAACATATTGGGCTGAAAATTTACTCATCGTTGATTCACTCTGCTCAATATGGAGGAACAGATCCTTTAGGAGAAAAGCAACCCTCCAGTTTAAAAGACTTTAAGAAAGTGTTCTTAGGTAGCGGAATACCTAATCCTCATGGTGGTACCGGAGGTGAGGCCAATGGATTGGGTAATCACTTGGGAATTACTGAGTGGACCATAGATAAAAATCTGGGCGATTGGCGATTAAGTTTAAATTACCAAAAGCCGTTTGAAGATTTAGGTAGTATTCAATACATCAGCTTCAAAGATTTTCTCGCAGGGGTTAGATTAATGCTTCCACCAAAGTTTTTAGTGAGCGAAATATACTTCGAACTGGTAAGGTCAATGTCTCAGAGCGGCCCGGGTTTACCTGACGCTACGGATGAGGTTCAAACCATAGAGGACAATCACGGATATAAATTCGGAGGCCGCGATGATTACTTCAATAATTGGCTGTATCAGTCAGGCTGGACACACAAGGGAAGAATTATCTCTAATCCATTGTTTCTAACATATGCCTGGAGCGGTCAGTTTTTGGGAGTGTTTCCCAACTACGAGAATGAAATCATCAATAACCGGTTAAAGGCCTATCATTTCGGTGCAATATTGGAGCCCGACAAAACCTTAAGTCTTAGAGTAATGCTTACAGCCACGGAAAACTTTGGAACTTATGCAGGTTTATATGAAGGGCGCTTTGCCTGGAACGGAATCATAGAAAATAATGACTTTGAATATGTGTTCCTTGGAGGCAAGTGGCAGTTTTATAGTTTGATAGAAGCCTCAAAAGAAACCAAGTTACTTGGTAAACCGGTATTCATAAATGGACTTTTAGCGGTAGATAGAGGGGAGCTTTACAATAATTTAGGTATTGAACTTGGAGTGACTTTTGTATTAAAATCGTATTAAATCTTTCAAGACATCTTTCTTTCAATCTTTCGATTATTATTTTTGTTCTTGGCATATCATAAAAACACACTGTGAAAAAGCGATTTCATCGGTACTTTCCTCCACTGTTCATTGCTGGTGAAGTATTAGTATTAAGTGCTATTTTCTTTATTGCGCTTTTTATCGCATTTGGTTCTTTTAGGCTTGAAGAAACCTACTTCTATGCCTTTCTGATATATATTCTTGGCTGGCCAATATATTCTTATTTGAACAGGGACTTTAAGATTGGAAGAGCTGTGAGCTATTACAGCACATTCAAGAAGGCCTTCACAAGTGTATTCGTTTTTGTTTCAATCATTTCCCTTTTGTGGCTGTTTGTGGCTGAAGAAGAAATTAACCGGCAGTTTATCATGGCCCTGGTGCTTTTTCTATTCGTGTGGCTCACAATATATCGGGTTTTTGTTCACTTGGTGTTGGACAGATACAGGGCTTTTGGAGGAAATATTCGTCATGCAGCCATAGTTGGATACGATAAGCTTGGTTTTAGACTATATGATTTACTAAAAAGAAAGCCACATTACGGAATAAGGTGTGAGGGAATTTACTCAGCGCATGATGTGCCTAGCAGACGAGCTAAGTACCCTTTTTTGGGTTCACTGGAGGGGTTATTGGAAGACAGGCTAGAAAAGTACGATTTCGTATACCTAAGTGACCGGTTGCCCAAGGTGGTTAAAGATCAGGTGATTCAAACTGCCGATCAATATGCCAAAAAAGTAAAACTGCTACCTGAATTAAAGACCGACATACTTAAAACTTTTGTTCTTCGCAGGTATGAGTCAATCTCAGTGATTGATGTGAATAACTTGCCGTTAGATCGAGCTTTCAACCGCTTTGTGAAGCGTTTATTCGATGTTGTTTTCTCCACTACCATTATCATATTGGTACTTTCATGGATGATTCCCTTGTTTGCATTGATTATCAAACTACAGAGTAATGGATCAGTGTTCTTCAAGCAATGGAGGGAAGGAAAACAAGGGGAGAAGTTTGTATGCTTAAAGTTCAGAACAATGGTGATCAATAAAGAAGCTGATCATCTGTGGGCAACAAAGAATGACCCAAGAACTACCTCTTTCGGTTCTTTTTTGCGTAAGACATCATTAGATGAATTTCCGCAGTTTATCAATGTTTTTTTAGGACAAATGTCTGTAGTTGGACCGAGACCTCACCCTCTGTCTTTGAATAACGAGTACAAGGATAAAGTGTACAAATTTGCCAAACGGCACGAATCAAAGCCCGGTGTAACGGGTTTAGCTCAAGCCATGGGATACAGGGGTGAAATAACCGATTATTTTCAAATGAATTCAAGGGTTAAACTGGATAGGTTTTATCTCCAGAACTGGTCTTTCATGTTAGATATTAAAATTATTTTCCTTACACTTTTTGGAATAGCGAAAGGGCAAGAAAAGGCCTACTAGTGAAGTAGAAGGTACGAATAACTCAGTCCAACAGCCAGGTTCTTACCACCTCCTATATTACCTTCCTGAAAATTGATTTTTACACCTAGCTCGGATTTTTCGTTTAGTTTTCGTACGAGTGCAAGATCTACTGACCAAAGTTTAAGAGGAGGGTCAATGAGTTCCAACCGTCTTCCCTGATTCGAGAAGTTAGTTACTTTCACGTGGTATTCTACTTTTTGTATTTCTCCTGAAACCCCAAAATTCCAGGCATTCACCATGTTGAATATTCCAGTGTAGCCTCCGGAACTCAGTTGTTGACGAATAAAGAGGGGGCTACCAATAACTTGACCGGCATATGTCCACCCAGAGGAGTATACTCCATTGTTTAGAAAATCATCGGGTTCAAAAAACATGTTGCCGTCATTGTCAAACTTTACGGCACCCTGGTCGTTGGTGCGGACTATTTCCAGCAATATATGCTTGAGCCATGGAGTATTCAAAAAACCTACCTCTATTCCTACCAGGCCATCGCGCCAATTCCAAGGAGTTAGTCCTGAAGTGTCTTCCCACATGAACTGCCAATAATTACGAAGGGTAAAGGTTTTAAATTGATAACTTCCGTTTATCTCGTAGGTGCCTAGATGATTTCCAAGGGCATTTTGCCTGTCTGTTTGCAGGGCGTCTTCACCTCCGTTGCGTCCAAAAAATATTCTCGTATAGTTTTTAAATCCTGTGGGTTGAGAATATTCGGTAGTAAGATTTTTACCTCCCCATTGTGCGTTATGAATTAACCCAACTCCAAGTTTCAATCGGTTTTTGGCTAACCGACTTTGCAGGTGAAATGATTTATGGTGCAGAAATGCTCCGCTTTGAACACGATCTTTCTCAAACCATCCGTGAGCCAAGTAAGCTTTATAATAAATATTTCTAGGGAAGAGAGGAGAGGGTTGCCAGCCATTCGTGGCTATGGAGATTTTGGGAATTGGCCTGGCATTGGTATTGTTAATGAGGTTTCCCAATGATAGGCGGTGTTGATATTCCCCAAAAAACTCCTCGTCTAAACCGGCTTTGAGCTCGATAAAAGAAGAACGAAAGCCAATATTGCTTTGAATAATGCTTGGCCTAATATCTTGGGCAAGGCTGGTAGAAACCTCTGTATCCCAAAAAAATAAAAGGTTCAGCGGCAGCTTATATTCTCCGTAATACCAAAGTTGATTATGGATTTGGCTGGAAGAGGTTCTCTGTAGTCTACCCGAACTTTGGTTGACCCACCAGTATGGTAGGAACTCTCCTCCGCTTACAAGTACTGAGCCAGATAGCTTCAATGTTTGGACTACATTTTTTGAGCTATCTGTTTGTCCCAAAAGAACAAAACCCGGCAACGAAGTGCCAAGACCAATGAATAGGCAAAGTCTCACCATATAGGTGAGACCCAAGAAGTTCATTAAAGGTTGTTTCACTTGATGTATTTTGCGAAGTCTTTGTGATCTTTTTTGTGAAGTTTTTCTATAGGAAGGGACTTAAAGTAATCATAAGTAATTTTCAAGCCTTCATTTCGACCTACTTTGGGTTCCCAGCCTAAAATCTCTTTAGCTTTTGTAATGTCCGGTTTTCGTTGCATCGGGTCATCTTTGGGAAGCGGCTTGTATATCACTTTTTGACTGGTTCCTGTTAGACTAATAATTTCTTCGGCAAACTGTGCAATCGTGATTTCATCCGGGTTGCCTATATTAACAGGATAAGGGTAATCTGACATTAGTAATTGGAAGATTCCTTCAACCTGATCATCAACATAACAGAAAGACCTGGTTTGACTACCGTCACCGAAAACCGTTAAATCTTCTCCTCGAAGTGCCTGGCCAATAAAGGCTGGAAGTACACGACCATCATTCAATCGCATTCTTGGCCCATAGGTATTAAATATTCGCACAATGCGAGTTTCCAAACCATGAAATGTGTGATAGGCCATGGTCATAGCTTCTTGGAATCTTTTAGCCTCATCATAAACTCCTCTAGGACCTACGGGATTCACATTGCCGTAGTACTCTTCGGTTTGTGGGTGAACCAAAGGATCGCCATACACTTCGGAGGTAGAGGCTATTAGCATTCGAGCATTTTTGGCTCTCGCCAACCCAAGCAAATTGTGAGTACCCAATGAACCAACCTTGAGTGTTTGTATAGGTATTTTGAGGTAGTCTATAGGGCTGGCGGGCGAAGCAAAATGGAGTATATAGTCCAAGTTACCTGGAATGTGTACATATTTTGATACATCCTGATGATAGAACTCGAAGTTCTCTAAAGGCATCAAATGCTCAATGTTTTCCATGTTTCCAGTGATCAGGTTGTCCATTCCGATCACATAAAAGCCTTCTTTGATGAAACGGTCACATAAATGTGAACCAAGAAAACCAGCGGCACCTGTAACTAATACTCTTTTCATAATTCTATTCACTTAATGTATTCCAATTCCGTAGTAGGTGTAGCCCATTTCTCTCAGCTCTTCACGGTCATAAATATTTCTGCCATCAAAGACAACTTTGTTCTTTAAGAGCTTACCTACAACACTGAAATTTGGTATTCTAAATTCGGGCCATTCAGTGACTAAAAGAAGTGCGTCTGCATCTACTAGCGTGTCGTACTCATCTTTCGCATAGGTGATTTTGTCACCCAAATCTCTTTTGGCTTCTTCCATTGCCACCGGGTCAAATGCCTTGACTTGTGCTCCGGCCTCGAGAAGCTGATTAATAATTACTATAGAAGGAGCCTCCCGCATATCATCAGTTTTGGGTTTAAAAGACAGTCCCCAAATGGCAAAGGTCATTCCACTCAAGTCATTTCCAAAGTGTTTCTTAACCTTAGACACCAGAACTGATTTCTGATTTTCATTTACATCTTCCACAGCCTTAAGAACCCGCATGTTATAGCCATTTTCCTGAGCTGTCTTTATCAATGCTTTTACATCTTTTGGGAAACATGACCCACCATAACCTACTCCAGGATATATAAACTTAGTGCCTATACGAGAATCGCTTCCGATACCTTTTCTTACCATGTTCACATCGGCTCCCATAATTTCGCACAAGTTGGCGATGTCATTCATAAAGCTAATTTTGGTAGCTAGCATGGAGTTGGCTGCATATTTGGTCATTTCTGCAGAAGGTACGTCCATAAAAATCGTAGGGTGTCCGTTCAGTAGGAAAGGTTTATAGAGTTTCTCCATAATTTTCCGAGCCCTTTCAGACTCTACCCCAACTACTATTCTGTCGGGCTTTAAAAAGTCTTGTATGGCGGCACCTTCCTTTAAAAACTCCGGATTTGAGGCTACATCGAAGGACAAGTTGGCGCCTCGCTTATCTAACTCTGATTGTACTGCGTCTTTTACTTTTTTGGCTGTTCCAACTGGCACAGTGCTTTTGGTAACCACTACAAGATAATCGGACATATGCTGGCCAATTTCGCGAGCTACAGCCAACACATACTTAAGATCTGCACTTCCGTCTTCTCCTGGAGGTGTACCCACGGCAATAAACACGGCTTCAGCATCTTTAAGATTATCCTTCAGGCTGGTTGAAAAATGCAGCCTCCCTTTTTCAAGGTTATTGCTAACCATTGGTTCCAGACCGGGCTCGTAAATGGGCATTTTCCCATTTTTTAAGCCTTCTATTTTTTTCTCATCGATATCTATACAGGTCACATCGATACCTACTTCAGAGAAGCAAGTTCCCGTTACAAGACCCACGTATCCGGTTCCAACAATTGTTATTTTCATGGTTTAAAATTTGATCAAACTTAAAATCTACTCAAAATTAGTGCTTTAGGCTTCGATTAAAAGCAATTTTTTATCGTTTACTGGTAGTCTTTATAGGTTAAAGACCTGAAAGCCTCTTTTGCCAGTTCCACGCATCGCGCATGGATTGTTCCAAAGAGTACTTGGTTTTCCAATTCAGGATTTTTGCTGACTTTTCTACTTCTGCATATACCTTCTCTACATCGCCCGGTCTTCTTGAACCAATGGTGTAGTTCAGGGAAAGGCCGGTTACATTTTCAAAAGCTTTTATGGCTTCCAATACTGTATTGCCTCTTCCTGTACCTACATTGATAACATCAAAGTGACTCGTTTCAGCAATAGAGTTGAGGTGCGCAATGGCCTGAACGTGAGCATCTGCCAAGTCCATTACATGAATATAATCTCTTATGCACGTACCATCTGGCGTGTCATAATCGTTACCGAAAACGGTAAGCTTTTCTCTGATTCCAGCTGCAGTTTGAGTGATGAACGGAACCAAGTTGTTGGGTACTCCCAGAGGAAGTTCTCCAATTTCGGCTGAAGGATGAGCCCCGATAGGGTTGAAGTACCTAAGGGCAATAGACTTCAGCGCCATGCCACTTTTAACGGCATCTTCGATAATTTCTTCACCTATTTGTTTGGTGTTGCCATAAGGGCTGCTGGCAGGCTTTTTGGGAGATTCTTCAGTAACTGGTAGTTTATCGGGTTCGCCATACACAGTGCATGAAGAAGAAAAAACCAGACTGTTGCAGTTGTGCGCATGCATGGCTTCAAGTACCGTAACAAGCCCTGCAACGTTAATTCTGTAGTATAACAATGGTTTCTCTACCGATTCACCTACAGCCTTTTTAGCAGCAAAATGAATCACTCCGGCTATCTGGTGTTCTGAAAAAATCTTATTTAGCAGAGGCTCATCTAAAATGCTGCCTTCGTAGCAGGTAAAACTCTTGCCGGTTATTTTCTTCAATCGATCAAGAACCGATTTATCAGAATTAGAAAAATCATCAAGAATAATCGGGTTAAATCCTTCTTCATGGAGCCGTACTGTAACATGCGAACCAATGTAGCCGGCCCCTCCGGTAACTAGAATATTTGTCTGCATAACCCAAAAATAGTCCTTCGAGACCAGTATGTAATGAAGTCCTGTTATTTTTGTGAGAAAATTGAGCCTGAGGTCCTATGAATGAAAAAGTAAAACAGCTTTCACAAGAAATTGAGTCGTTTGTGGCAACCAGCCAGGAACAACTGGAGGAATATAGATTAAAGTTTATAGGACGAAAGAATGTAATCGCAGATCTTTTTGCGGAGATGAGAAATGTTCCCAATGAGGAAAAGAAGGCTTTCGGGCAGGCTGTAAATGATTTAAAAACACAGGCCAAAGAAAAGTTTCAGCGACTTATTGATGCCCTTAACGACTCAGGTGGAGGAGTGGAGGAGTATCCGGATCTTACATTACCCCCAATAACCGGAGAGTTTGGCTCAATACATCCTCTTTCGGCTACAAGGAATAGATTCATACAGATATTTGAAAGAATAGGATTTAATGTTTCTACCGGGCCGGAAATAGAAGATGACTGGCATAACTTCACTGCACTAAACTTTCCGGAGAATCATCCGGCACGCGAAATGCAGGATACTTTTTTTATCGAAAAGAACCCTGATATTGCTCTGCGCACGCACACATCCAGCGTCCAGATACGGGTAATGGAAACCGAAAAACCTCCAATTAGGACACTATCTCCAGGGCGTGTTTTTAGGAACGAAGCTATTTCGGCCAGGGCACATTGCGTGTTTCATCAGATGGAAGGGCTCTATGTAGATAAAGGGGTTTCATTTGCCGATCTTAAGCAAACGCTTTATCACTTTGCCAAGGAAATGTTCAGTAAGGAAACACAAATTCGCTTTAGGCCAAGCTTTTTCCCTTTTACCGAACCTAGTGCAGAGATAGATATCTCTTGCCAAATATGCCATGGCGATGGCTGCAATATTTGTAAGCATACCGGTTGGGTTGAAATTGGAGGTTCGGGAATGGTAGATCCGAATGTGTTGGAAAACTGTGCAATTGACTCTAAGGTATATTCCGGATTTGCCTTTGGTATGGGTATTGAACGTATTACTATGCTCAGGTACGGAATTAAAGACCTTCGTCTTTTTACAGAAAACGATATCAGGTTTCTTCGTCAGTTTAATGCCTTGTAATGAAGCTGGAGCAAATAAAAAAGATAGCAGTAGTAGGAGCAGGGACAATGGGGCAGGGAATTGCCCAAGTTTGTGCCATGGCAGGGTTTGAGGTACTTTTATACGATGTCAATGAAGACTCGCTGCCCAAGGCATTAAAAGGGATAGAAAGAAACCTGGATAAGGGTATTGAAAAAGGAAAGGTATCAGTTCAAGATAAAGCGGATTGCCTATCACTAATTCAAACCGTAAATACTCAGGCAGATTTATTGGCCGATCTAATCATTGAGGCAATCGTTGAAAGACTCGATGTAAAGCAGCAATTATTTCGTGTGCTGGAAGAAATAAACAGCGACCAAACCATACTGGCCACCAATACATCTTCTATTCCTATTACGAGAATAGCCTCCGTTCTAAAGCGGCCACAAAATGTAGTGGGGATGCATTTTTTTAATCCGGCACACATAATGAAGTTGGTGGAGGTGATTTCAGGAGCTGCTACTGACGCTCAGGTAGCTGGGCTTGTATACGACCTAGCCATCAAAATTGGCAAGGTGCCTGTAAGAGCGGCAGATGCCCCTGGGTTTATAGTAAATCGAGTGGCTAGACACTTTTATGTGGAAGGTCTCAAGGTTTTGGAAGAAGGCGTGAGTGATGTAGAAGGAATTGACAGGCTCATGGAGGCCAGCGGCTTTAAAATGGGGCCGTTTCAGTTAATGGATCTTATTGGTGTTGACACCAACTACTCTGTGACAGAGTCTATGTTCAATGCCTTTCATCAGGATGCCAAGTTTAGACCTTCCAGAATTCAACAACAAAAGGTAGATGCCGGCCATCACGGTCGAAAGACAAAACGTGGATTTTATTTCTACGACTGATTAAAGCAGTTGGTCAATAAGTTTGTCAATGGTCAGGCCTTCTGCTTCGGCCTTGAAGTTTCGCACAATCCTGTGTCTGAGTATCGGTTTTGCTACGGCCTTTACATCTTCAATATCGGGTGAATACTTTCCATTGATTAATGCATTGCATTTAGCGGCAATTATAAGGCTCTGAGAAGCTCTGGGACCAGCTCCCCACTCAATATAGTCTTTGGTAATCTGAGGTGCTCTTTCACTTTCGAATCGGGTTTTATGCACAAGGTTTACTGCATATTCCACCACATTGTCTGCAACGGGCACTCGCCTTACCAAGTGTTGGTAATTAATCACTTCTTCAGCCCCAAGAACATGATTTACAGTTTTGGTATCGTCACTGGTGGTGTTTTTCACAATATCCACCTCCGACTGAAAGCTAGGGTAGGTCAACGTAATGTTAAACAGAAAGCGGTCGAGCTGCGCCTCGGGCAGGGGGTATGTTCCTTCTTGCTCAATTGGATTTTGTGTAGCTAACACAAAGAATGGCCGGTCTAATGGGAAATACTGTCCTGCAACAGTCACAGAGTATTCTTGCATGGCCTCCAAAAGTGCGGCCTGAGTTTTGGGTGGTGTACGGTTAATCTCATCGGCCAAAATAATATTGGCAAATACGGGTCCTTTTATAAACTTAAAATTCCTGTCTTTGTCTATGGTTTCTGCTCCGAGAATATCAGATGGCATAAGATCTGGCGTAAACTGAATGCGCTTAAAACTTAAGTCTAAAGCAGAAGATATAGTTTGAATGAGCAATGTTTTGGCCAAACCCGGAACACCAACAAGGAGACTGTGCCCCTGACAGAAGATGGAAGCTAGCAATAGATTCACTACCTCCTCTTGTCCAATAATGATTTTTGAAATTTCTGATTTAAGCTTCTGAAAATCTTCGAAGAACTTATCGGCCAGGGCCACATCTGAAGTCTTGCTCATATTTACTGGTTCTTTATTATACCGCAGCGGTTATATTCCGGAGCTACTTCAATATATACTTCTTTCATTTTGTCCTGAAGGTATTCTTGCCGTTTTCGAGCTTTTTTCATTTGAGTGGTAGCAGCCTTCAGTTTTTCGTAGTCGTCAGTTAGGTTGGCCCTATGTGGAGGTACTTTCTTTTTGAAATAAATTATACGGGCAATTTGCTCATCGGCACTCACCTGAACGGTGCTAGCCTTAGAAATTTCTCCTTCCTTCATTTTATCTATTTCAAAGAACAACTCCGGATCCAGGCTGTTGGCAGGCACTCTCAAAGAGCCAAATTGGCCTGCAAAATAGCCCCCGTTTACTTTGGTTTGATCATCGTCTGAGTATTGCTTTGCGGCTTCCTCAAAAGTGATTTTTTTGGCGAGAATTTCCTCTCTTAGGCTATCGAGGTATTGAACGGCCTCTTTCACATCGTCTTGAGTGGGCTTAGGAATTAAGATAATATGCCTGCTATTGTATTCATTTCCCCGTTTTTCAATAAGTTGAACGATATGGACACCAAACGAAGATTCAAAGGGCATGCTTATTTCTCCCGGCTTAAGTGCCAGTGCTGCTGCTTCAAAAGCAGGATCCATAGTGCCACGCTGGTTGAAGCCTAGGTTGCCTCCATTGGCACTTGTGGGGCCTTGAGAGTTCAGCGTAGCCATAATTTCAAAGCTTTCGCCTTTCAGAATTCTTTCGCGTATACCCAATAATTTTTTCTTGAGTTTTTCTATTTCCTCTCGGTCTACTTCAGGGTTTTTGGTTATCACTCCCACTTCATACTCCATGGAGTAAAGTGGCAAACTGTCTCTGGGTATGCTGTTGAAAAGTTTTCTTACCTCATTGGGTGTAACTGTCACATCAGAAACTACATTGGCTTCTTGTTCCTGGATTAAAAGCTGCTGGCGAATATCGGGTCTCAACTCGCTCATGATCTGGTCTAGCGATTTGTTGTAGGCTTGCCGAATGGCATCTTCTGACCCAAAGCGTTGCATAATTTGCTGAGCTCGAGACTGCATTTCATAATCCAGACGAGATTCGTCAACAACTACTGAATCGATTTCGGACATGGCCAGCATCACTTTACTTTCTACCATTTCCTTAAGGAGCATGCAGCGGGCATCTCCATCGAATTGTAATGCATTTGGGCTGCTTAAAAACTGGAGGTAAGCTGACTCCAGCTCACTTTTCAAGATAATCTTATCGTCTACCTTGGCAATGATCTTATCCACTACCTCTCCTGTTTGTGCCTTGAGGTTCATGGAGAACGCCAAAAGCAACACCGCCACCTTAGCGATATATCTTGTAGTCTTCATTTTCTTTAGCTTTTTGAAAAATTTCGTTTTCCAGAGTTTTGGCCAACGCTACTTTTCTCTTGTTCAATAGTATATTCTTGATGTCTTGCTTCACAAACTCCAACGGGGATATCTCCTCAGAAATTTTGTAGTCGTCAATTTTGAGGAGGTAAAGATAGAGAGAATCTGTTTCTTCGGTATATCGGGTGTTTTTCAGAAACTGAATCTTGTTGGTGAGTGTGGAGAAAGGGGTGTTCTTAGTAATATCATCAAACCTAATCCAAGTTGAGTCTTCTAATGAATAATTGTTTGCAAATTGAAAGGCATAATCTTTTAAAGCAGAGAGGTCTTGGGGTCTCGATGATTTTATCCATCTGCGAATGTCGGCCTTTTTAGGGGCTTGTTTGTTCACTTTCATAAACCGGCCACGAATAATGTTTTGCCGCAGGGCAAAATTCTCCTGGTTTTCGGTATAGTAGGCAAGTATTTCCTCATCAGTCACAGTTGTATCTAGCAGTTGCTGTACTCTTAGCTTCTGATACTCATATGAAAGCAAGGTGTAGCGATAGTCGGCCACTTTTCTCTCTATTTCTGACTGATCGATTCGAACATTGCTAGTGGCTTCTCTAATAAGGAGCTCTTTTTTGATCCAGTTGTTCACATATTGCTCGGTAATTCTGGCGCTATCTTCGGCCGACATACCGGGTTCTATAAGGTTGGCAATATCGGCTTCGAAAAGAAAAGAGTTACCTACGCTGGCTACCAATGTTTGGCTATTGCCGGTGCCTGGGCTATCGCTTACAAAGTAGTCGCATGAGAGCACCACAAGCAAGGACGTTAGTACTATGTAGGTTGCGTTTTTCAATGTTTTACCAAGGCTTTCAGAGCCTGTTTGTTAATTTTTACTTTGGCATTTTGCCTTAACTTTTTGACCCATTCTTTATCCAGTTGTTCTTGATAGTCCGACATCACTAAACCCTTAATCTCATTGAGCGGTTGAGGGCCTGCCGGCAATAGTTTTAAATAAAGACAGGCATTGTTTTGTTCTGAAATCAACCAATCGCCAGGTTGGTTTTTCGCAGGATCAAAATTAGATAATTCGCTCACCAATAGATTTCTTTTAGCAAATTTTAACGCCTCTGTTTCAGATTCGGTAAGTTGGGAGAGAAACTCTTCAGGGTTTTTCAATGCCTCTTCGGGTACTTTCTTAGATAAAATGTGTTGGAGTGCAGAAGCTTCGTAGTTGCTGATGATTAGGCACTGAACGCGTTCATCTATATTATATTTCTTTTTGTGTTTCTGATAATAGGCTTCTAATCCAAGGCTGTCTCCAACGGCTTTATTCCATACCTTTTGCTGCATTATTTCGAAGAGCAAAAGCCCTTCTTCATATTCTTTGAGTAAGAAGCCATATTCGGGATATTTAGTTGGAGCTATGGAGTCTTCATGGGCTATGATAAAGTTTTTTTCGAACCTGAAATACGATTCAATGAGCTGGTCTTTGGTATAGCGCACATTGAAACCGGGGAGCTGATCTACAAACCGGGCAACCGTTGCCGGGCGTCCGCCATGGGTAAATAGGAGCTTGTTTGCCACTTCTGTTGACAGTATCTGCTCTTTGTCTAATCCACTGATTTGGTTAAAAATTATTTCCAGAGAGTCTTTGGACTGAGTGAAGTTGCTTTCTTTTTTCAGTTTTTTTAAAAGCTTGTCTTCTTCCAGCACACTGCGACCCATGCGTTTCAACAATACGCTAATTTCTCCCTTTTTTACTTCATATGGCTCTAGGGGCTGCTTATCATCGAGCCTCACGATATGCCAGCCAAATTGGGTTTCCTGGGGTGTTGTCCATTCTCCTGGGGTGTTCAGTTCAAAGGCAATGTTCAAATAGTCATCGGGCAATTGCCTGCTTCCCGCCCAAGGCAGTTTACCACCTTCGAATTTGGTGCCTTGGTCATCGGAGTATTTTCGTGCCATCACGTTCCAGTCGGCACCGTTTTTTAGGGAGTCGTAGATGCTTTCGGCCCTTGATTTAGCTGCTTCAGAACCTCTTTGCTTTGAAAAGAACAGGTGTGATGTTTTTACCCTTCCTCGGTTGGGTCTCTTATCGTTTACGTATACAAGGTGGTAACCGAAGTTGGATCTTACCACGTTGGATACTTTGCCTTTTTCTGTAGCATAGGCGGCATCTTCGAATGGGGCAACCATATGCATGGCTCCAAACCATCCCAGCTGTCCGCCAGTAGGAGCACTCCCGTCTTCTGAAAATCTTCTGGCCATTTCCTGAAATTCGGCCGCTGAACCAATGGTATTTCTTAAACTATCCAGGAAGGTATAGGCTTTGAGGGTATCGGCCGGAGAGGCTGTGGGCGATAATTTAAGCAGAATGTGTGCCGCGTTAATTTCGGTTTGCATTCTGCGGTAGGTTTCTTTTAATAGTGCTTCTTCAGCCTCGGGGTTGTCTAAGTAGGGTTTTCTTACTTGAGCTATATATCCTTTGAGCTCTTCCTGAAAGGCGGTTGCGGTATCTAGCCCTGCATTTCTCGCAGCTCGTACTTTCAGCTTAAAGTTTATATACTGTTGTAGGTAGTTGTAGAGCGAATCGTAAGCGATGGACTGGGCTCTTGAACGATTTTTGTTAAAGGCATAGAGCAGCTCTTGTGCCGAAATGGCTTCATCGTCTACTGTTGCTACAATGCTTTGCTGGGCTTTAAGGGAGAAAAACGGAAATGCCAGCAGAAAACAGGTGAAAACTACACGCATACCACAGAAACTTATGCTTCCAGTTTTTTAAACATTCTTAATTTGTTTCCATCGCTGGTGGATTGGAGTTCTATATCATCCATTATTTTTTTAACGAGCATAATGCCAATACCACCTTTGTTTTTCTTTTTAATAAGGTCTTCCAGGTTGGGTTCGTTGTAATTCACAATGTCGAAGGTGTCTCCTTTATCTACAATCTCAAACCACACACCGGAGGCCTCGAATTTAATGTTTAGCCGAACGCTTTCCAGTGGGTTCGATTGCAGCCCATGGATAATAATGTTTGCGCAAACCTCGTCTACAGCCAGAACCATCATGTTTACTTCTATCTCAGGTATGTTGTGCGAGTACAACACATCTGTGACAAACTTGCGCATGAGCCTGAGTTTGTTTTTGCTACTCGGTATGTCGAAACTATATGCCATTGAGTGCTTTTTGTGCCTCTTCTTTATTTTCTTTTATCGTTAATAACTGGTCTAACCCTAAAATGGAAAAGACCTTTAAGACTTTCTCAGAAAGCCCAAATAAGATAAAGTTGACTGAGTTGGTTGATATTTCTTCTATATAAGACATGAACACGCCAAGCCCTGCAGAAGAGATGTAGTTAAGATTGGTACAATCAATGAGTATATTTTGGTGGTGTTCGTCAAATGCATCTCTTATGGCCTTGTCAAGGTTTATAGCCGAGCTGGCATCTGCATCTCCTTCTACGGCTATGAGCAGATAATTGTTTTCTTCTATTCGATTAATGTTGATCATGTCCTTTTATTCTACGTGTATTAGTTAAACTTGATCACTACCATGGTGTAATCATCATTGAGGTCTTTTGTTCCGCAAAACTCATAGAGTTTGCCAATAAATATTTTTTGAATCATTACCGGATCGTAATGTGCATTTTTCTCCAGAAGCGACTTCATTCGGTCATAACCAAACTCTTCGCCCTGGGCATTGGAGGCTTCTGAAATGCCGTCTGTGTAAAGCACCAAAATGTCGTCTTTTTCAAAGGCAAGTTCATTAATATGAATAAACTTTCGGAAGCTATCATTGCGCAAAATGCCGAGGCCGAGCCCTTTATTCTGGAAATACTGCGCTACTTTATCTCTTTTACTATAGTATAGTGTTGGGCAATGACCGGCTCTCGAAAACTGCATGGTTTTGCTATGGGTATCCAGAATAAAATAGGTTAGCGTAATGAAAGAGGTTCGCTCCAGGCATTGACTTAAAGCTTTGTTGGCCCTAAATAAAAATTCATCGGCCGGCAGATCCATTTGGGCTAGCGATTGAAAGATGCCCTTCATCTGAGACATGTGAAACGCAGCCGAGGTTCCCTTGCCCGATACGTCTCCTATTACTATGGCAAATTTATGATCACTCAGCCTGAAGGTATCATAATAATCGCCCCCAACTTCGGCAGCGGCAATGGTAAAGGCATGAATACTAAAGTTTTCGTCATGGTCGAGCTTTTCCGGTAGTAGAGCTCGCTGCACACGTTTGGCAATATCCAGCTCCTCTTTATAGCGTTCATTAGAAATGGCCTCACCCATGAGCCGAAAATTTTCGATAGAAATGCTGGCCTGGCTTGCAAAGGTGTTAATGATGTTGATCATTTCCTTATTAAAGCCATCGCTCACCTCGCTGAGCAGATACATAAATCCGGTTACTTTATTTTGTACCGTTATTGGCACAACAAATACCGATTTGTAACTGGATTTTTTGAGAGTTACTAAAATGCGGTCTGTATCGGTGTTTGAGCTGCTAAGAGGGTTTTTCATTACGGTGCGGCTCTTGCTGCTCATTACCTGTTCCTTCACCCGGTTAATGCTTTCACGGCTAATGTTTTTGTTTATAAAATGCACTGTGCTTTCATCCTTACTCACTTCTATCCAGCCGGCTGTGGCATATACAGCGTTCATCGATGAGGTGAGTAGAATATCGAAGATTTGCTCTTCATTTTCTCCACTTTGAATGGATTGACTGAGCCGTTGGAAGTTAATGGCTTCCTCCATTTTGCGCTCGAATACAGACGATGTGGGCAGATTAAAGAGAATAACCAGAAGCGAAAATACACTATAGAATAGCAAAAAGGTGAATAGTGTAATTACAAATAGACTCTTGATGGGATTGAGGAAATCCATGGATTCGGCCGGAGGCACATAGAGTTCGGCAAAGAAGTAGAAAATGTAGATGGTGATGAGCACAATGAGTAATATGCTCTTCCACTTTTGCTTAAAATTAAGGTAGGCCACCCACTTTAGGTTTCCGGAGAGAATGATAGACATGAGGGCCATGGCCGCAAAGACTATTTTAAAAATCAGACTTTCTTCCAGCTCTAGCCCGGTTAGATTAAAGAATATAGACCCAACCACAAGCAGTTCGAACGCATGCCAGTAAAAGAGCAGCCTTTTTGACTTCTGATATAGAATGAGCTTTTTCCAAACCGTAAAAGTAGAAATGAGAAATACCGAAATGATGGCGGTATTGACACTAGTGATGAAAACGTTTAGAAACTCGTTTTTGGCCAATACGGTATCGGCAATGGAGTCATAAAACAGTCTAAAAGCCAGGGAGATAATGGTGGTAACCAGGCCTATCGCAAAAACTCTCCAAAGCAGATCTACAAAGTTGCCGCTATCTACTTTTCGTATTCTGAACCGATAATAAACAATGATGAACACATAGAAAAAGTCCATCAGCAGGAGGGGGATGCTGGGCGAAATACCCAACTCTACTCCATTTTTAATCGCAAATACTTGTAAAACGTCAATCAACGAGGCTATAAGCCACAGAAGTATGGCCAGCACCATACTAAGGCGCATGTAGAACTTCGGAGTGAGTTTAAAGTTAATTGACATGACTTCGACCGAAGTTACAAATTATACCATTCGGTTGATAGTTGATAGGCTTCTAGCGTAAAGTCAGTCCTAACTCGACCAATTGCTCACTGTTTATGACAGACGGTGAGTCTATCATCACATCTCTTCCTGATGTATTTTTCGGGAAGGCAATGTAATCTCTTATAGTTTCTGAACCACCAAACATTGCACAAAGCCTATCGAAACCAAAGGCGATTCCTCCATGGGGAGGGGCACCATATTCAAATGCATCCATTAAAAAGCCAAACTGTGCTCTTGCTTCGTCATCGCTAAAGCCCAGATGTTTGAACATGAGTTGCTGAGTGGCTTTGTCGTGAATTCTAATAGATCCACCCCCAATTTCTACTCCGTTAATCACCAAATCGTAGGCGTTGGCTCTTACTTTTCCCGGGTCAGTGTCTAGCAACTGAATGTCTTCTTTGAGAGGAGAAGTAAAAGGGTGGTGCATAGCATGGAACCTTTCGGTTTCCTCGTCCCATTCCAGTAGAGGGAAGTCTACAACCCAAAGCGGCTTAAATTCATTGGGGTTCCTTAGTCCCAGCTCTGAGCCCATATGTAGGCGCAGTTCATTCATTTGTTTTCGTGTACTGGCCGTTTGGCCCGAAAGCACAAGCAGTAGATCGCCCGGTTGAGCTCCAGCCTTCTGAGCCCATTCTGCCAAATCTTGTTGTGAATAAAACTTATCTACAGAAGACTTATAAGTGCCATCGGTGTTACACTTCACGTACACCAGCCCCTTGGCACCTATTTGAGGTCTCTTCACAAAATCGGTGAGTGCATCGAGTTGTTTGCGGGTATAATCTGCACAGCCCTTGGCGCATATGCCCACCACTAATTCGGCCTGGTCAAATACGTTGAACCCCTTGTTTTGGGCTACATCGTTGAGTTCAACGAACTCCATTCCAAAGCGTACGTCTGGCTTGTCGCTGCCATATCTGCTCATGGCTTCAGCATAAGTCATGCGCGGAAACTCTCCCAGTTCTACACCTTTAATGCTGCTAAATAGGTGGCGAGTCATGCCTTCAAACGTGTTGAGCACGTCATCACGTTCTACAAAAGACATTTCACAGTCTATCTGAGTAAACTCTGGCTGACGATCGGCACGTAAATCTTCGTCTCTAAAACATTTTACAATTTGAAAGTATCGGTCGAACCCTGAAACCATAAGCAATTGCTTAAAGGTTTGAGGTGACTGTGGCAAAGCATAAAACTCACCCGGATTAATGCGTGAAGGAACCACAAAGTCTCGGGCGCCTTCTGGCGTAGACTTAATCAGCACGGGGGTTTCAACCTCTACAAACTGCTGATTGGCCAGGTAGTTTCTTACAGCAATGGCCATTTGGCTTCTCAGTTCCAGTTTTCTTCTTACTGTGCCCCTTCTCAAATCGAGGTACCTGTATTTCATTCGAAGGTCTTCACCTCCGTCAGTTTCATCTTCAATAACAAAAGGAGGGGTTTTGGCGGCATTCAAAATTTCGAGACTCTGCACATCAATTTCAATAGCTCCGGTGGGTATTTTGTCATTCTTGGCGTAGCGTTCAACCACCTTGCCTTTAACTTGCACCACAAACTCTCTCCCCAGTTTTCGGGCTGTTTCCATGGCCGATGCCGAAGATCTCCCTTCCTCAAGCGTTAGCTGAGTAATACCATACCTGTCGCGAAGGTCGATCCACAATAAGCCTCCCTTGTCTCTAACCTTTTGTACCCAACCGGCTAAAGTTACTTCTTCTCCTACCTGTTCTATTCTAAGCTCTCCGCAGTTATGTGTTCTCAGCATGGACTTCTGTTAAAAATGAGTGGCAAATTTAGTAATTGTTTTAGCATTTGGGCTTAATATTGACTTGAAAACGAAGCCTATGGAATTGAGCGTCCACTCTGATGAACACTTTATGAAACAAGCCTTAAAGCAGGCCAATATAGCCTTTGAAAAAGGGGAGGTACCTGTGGGTGCAGTAGTGGTGGCCGAAAACCGAATTATAGCCCGGGCGCATAACATGACAGAGCAGCTTACGGACGTTACGGCTCATGCGGAAATGCTGGCCATAACGGCTGCTTTCGATGCCATAGGTGGAAAATATCTGAATGAATGCACTTTGTATGTTACCTTAGAGCCATGCAACATGTGTGCAGGAGCCTTGTATTGGGCTCAACTGGGTAAATTGGTATTTGGTGCAAGCGATCAAAAAAGAGGATTTACCCTGAACCCTAAAAATTTACTTCACCCGCGAACAGAAGTGGTGAGGGGTTTGTTAGAAAACCAGAGCGAGAGCCTGCTTAAGCAGTTTTTTGCTCAACTGAGATAAAAGTTAAATTTTTGTTGAATCATAAAATTACACAACATGGCATTTGAACTACCAAAATTACCTTATGCCTATGATGCGCTAGAGCCGCACATAGATGCAAGAACAATGGAAATTCATCATGGCAAGCACCATGCTGGCTATACAAATAACCTCAACAATGCAGTATCCGGAACCGACATGGAAGGCAAAAGCATTGAAGACCTTTTGGCTAATCATAGCGACAATGCGGCCATTAGAAACAACGGAGGAGGTTTCTACAATCACAACCTGTTTTGGGCAGTAATGTCGCCCAATGGAGGAGGCGAACCTTCTGGTGAGCTGGCCGATGCAATCAACTCGGCTTATGGCTCGTTCGATGGGTTTAAGGACGCTTTTTCTAAAGCAGCTGCAACTCGCTTTGGTTCGGGCTGGGCTTGGCTTTGTGTACATTCGGGAGGAAAAGTAGAAGTTTGTTCATCGCCCAATCAGGACAATCCGCTCATGCCCAATGTAGGCTGTGGTGGCCTGCCAATTCTTGGACTCGATGTTTGGGAGCATGCATACTACCTCAACTATCAGAACAGAAGACCAGATTATATCTCTGCTTTCTTTAATGTAATAAACTGGGAGGAAGTGAGCCGAAGATATGCTGAGGGAAAATAACCTCAACTAAATGATGTGCAAAAGGCCACGCAAAAATGTGTGGCCTTTTATTTTTCCTAAAAAAGAATTGTTTTTTTATGGTCATCTCAATTACATTAGATAGCCATTTAATTTTTTCAATAATAAGTTAATCTTAACTATGCTTAAAAGAATACTAGCGGTAATGGCCTTTGCAGGCCTATTTACCCTCAATTTACACGCGCAGATCGAAGAATTTGAGTTTGGAGATGTTAGTGTCGAAGATCTTGCCATGACGGTTTATCCGAAAGACTCCGGGGCTGTGGCCGTTTATCTACTCGATAAAGGTTATGCGTTTATGGTACAGTCTGACCTAAGCATGATGCTTGAGGTGCATGTGCGCATAAAAATCTTAAAAGAAGAAGGTCTTGAATACGGAAACGTTTCGCTTCCTTATTTGAGAGGACAGTCTGAAATCACCAAACTTAAGGCCGCAACCCACAACCTGGTAGATGGCAAAGTGGTGACTACAGACATTAAACGAAGAGACTGGGTAGATGAAACCATCAACGATGATCGCAGGCTCAAGAAGTTGTCGTTTCCCGATGTTAAAGTAGGCTCTATTATAGAGTATAGCTACAGCCGCAAAACAGGAGACATTGTGAATCTTCCGGCATGGGTATTTCAGACCAATATTCCGGTTAGATACTCCGAATACAAAATAGACATTCCTTCTTTTGGTATATACCAACCCAATTTTCAGGGATACCATCCTGCTGCCTATGTAAACAATACCTCAGGGGTCAATCATATCGTAATGAAAGATGTTCCGGCTCTCAAAAGAGAACCATACATTTCTACGCTGGAAAACTACAGGTCTAAAATAGACTATGAGATTAAGTCGATTAACATCCCCGGCTACATCAATAAAACCTACATGACCGACTGGAACGATATTAACAAAACCTTGTACGAGTCCAGTCAATTGGGAGATGTAGTGTATAACACCGGGCCATTACGCCAAATTTATCCGGAAGAAAAGGGCTGGACAGCCAACAAAGAAAGTCTTGTGGAGATATTCAACTACGTAAGAGATCATTTTAAATGGAATCAACGCTTTGCTTACGGAGTGGTAGACCGTTCTAAAAAGTTGTGGGAAGCAGCCGAAGGAGACAACGCGGATATTAATGTGACCTTGGCGCAGTTTTTAACTAAAGCAGGTTTTCAAGTCTATCCTGTAGTTCTTAGTACAAGAGGTCATGGCTACTTGAAGCAGTTCGTACCCCTTGTTAAGCAGTTCAACTACATGGTTATTTGTGTTGATATGGATGGAGAGCGTATTCTACTGGATGCTACCGACAAATATCGACCGTACAATGTATTACCTCCCAGAGCGCTAAATGGTGAAGGACTTATGGTACGAAAAGGAGGTCTCGAATGGATTGACCTTCGAACCAATAATGAAATGGATTCCAAAACTGTATCGGGGCAATTTAGACTCAACGAAGATGATGTGTTGGAAGGAAAAGTAGAGGTGAATTTCTATGGGTTGGCTGCTTCGCGAATAAGGAAGTCTGTGTATGAGAAAAAGGAGAAGCAGAACACCACCGAAGAAAAAGAAGATGAAAAGACCGAGGAGGAAGACGAAATTAAGGACTACGAGGCCGGGGAAATAGAAAACGCAGTATTGGAAAACGAATCCAACCCGGAAAAGGAGCTTGTACTTAAGTACGATTTCACTCTTGAAGACAATGTGAATATTATTGGAGACAAGATTTTCCTTAACCCATTCATTATTAAGACAGTAAAGGAGAACCCATTTAAACTGGAAAACAGGAAATTTCCTGTTGAACTGCCTGCGCCTTTAATGGATACCTACCTCTTTCAGTTTAAGCTACCCGAAGGGTTTGAAGTAGAAGAGTTACCGGAATCTCAAAACCTTGTATTGCCGGATGGTGGAGGAAAGTTTATGTTCATTAGTGGGGTTCAGGGAGACGAAGTTCAGGTGATGATTAGGCTGCAGTTGGCCAAAACAGTCTATTTACCACAAGAATATGCCGGGTTGAAAGAACTCTTCAACCTAATTGTGATGAAACAAGAGCAGCAGATAGTGTTGAAAAAGAAGGCAGAATGAGGCTCACGATTACCTTACTTTTTCTACTTGGCCTGGTGCAGGCCAATGCACAGAATTATGCTGTGGAGAGCATACCCGAAAACCTGCGCAAAGGTTCAGATGCAGTCATTCGAAAAAGAAGCATAGAAGTAGAGATTTTAGATGAAAAAACGGCAAATCACAAAGAAGAATTTGTGGTTACCATTTTCAATAAAGATGCTGTTAGTTTAGGCTATTTTTATGAGGTCTATGACAAACTGAGGAAGATAAAGGGGATTAACATTAACTACTACGACAAAAATGGTAAGCTGCTAAAGCGAGTTAAAAACCACGAAATACAGGACTTCAGCGGATCCGATTCGGGCGAACTGGATGATTCTCGGGTGAAGTACTATGAGCCCGAACCTTATGATTTCCCCTTTACGATGGCCTACGAGTTTGAATTCGAATACTCAAGTACCATGTGGTTTCCTAATTTTATACCCTCTTTTGGGCAGCGTATAGGTGTAGAGTATGCTTCTTATAAGGCGGTGGTTCCGGCTCTGTATGAGCTGCGTTATAAGCTTTTTAATGGCCTCGAAGAACCCGTTTCTACCATAAATGATAAAGGCAATAAAGAGATGCTTTGGGAGATTAGGAACCTTGAGCCATTCAAAAAGGAATATATGAGCTCAACCCTGAATTCAATGATTCCGCATGCCCTTATTAGTCCCTCTACTTTTCAGATGGAAGGTTACTCTGGCGACATGAGCAGTTGGGAGGCTTATGGAGAATGGCAGGCCAAACTAAATAAGGGAAGAGATGAACTAACGGATGAAGTGAAAGCAGAAATCAGCCGGTTGGTTGCCAATATCGATGACCCTAGGGAGAAGACCCGTAAAATCTACCAATACATGCAAAGTAATACACGCTATGTAAGTATTCAGTTGGGTATTGGAGGGTATCAGCCGTTTCCTGCCAAAGAAGTCATTAGAACGGGATATGGCGACTGTAAGGCACTCACTAATTACACTTACAGTTTGCTGAAACATGCCGGTATAAAATCGAACTATGTAATCATAAAGGCCGGAGAAAACGAGAGAGACATTCATGTCGATTTTCCTAACCCGAGATTTAATCATGTGATTTTGGCAGTGCCTTTTGAGAAAGACACTGTGTGGCTGGAGTGCACCAATCAATTGGCTCCGTTTAACTACTTAGGGGATTTTACAGATGACAGACACGCCCTCTTGATAACAGATGAAGGCAAAGGTAAAATTGTAAAGACACCAAAGTATACGGCAGAAGATAACCTGATAAGCAGAACTATACGGGTGACCATGGACACCGATGGTAATGCTCAGGTGAAAGCCCAAACAGACTACACCGGTGTGTACTATGGAAACTTGTTTTACCTTGCCAGAGACGGCAAAGAAGACCAGAGGAAGTATCTGCTCAATAGCATTGACCTTCCTACATTCGATTTAGGAGATTTTTCGATAGAGGACAATCGCATGGGTGAGGAGCCTGTGTATACTGAAAAAATAAATTTTCAGGTTAGAAAATTTGGAGCAGCCAGTGGTAAAAGAATGTTCATATCGCCAAATATTCTGAGCAGACTGAACGAAGCTCCTCCAAAGAGTGAAAACAGGAAAGCTGAGTTGAGAATACAGCGTGGGCAGCTCATGGTCGATACGGTGAAAATTCAACTTCCGGAAGGATACAGGCTTGAGTTTCCCGGAGAAGACCAGGACCTGACAACGGAGTTTGGTTATTACAAAGCTCAGTACTCATTCGACCATGAAACGAATGAACTTACCTATGTAAGGCATTTTCAACTCAATGATGGTACCTATGCACCGGACCGCTACGAAGACTACCGGTCATTCTTGAGAGACGTAGTTAAACTGGACAAGACCAAACTAGTGCTAATTGGGAGCACCTAAGAGCAACTATTAATTACTCTACAGCCTAAGGATTTTGACCCTTGTTGCAGAGTAATTCTAAAGCCTATTGTTGTGCTGCTTCGCAAATGATTAAAGAGCAGGCTCAAGCCTGCTCTTTTTTTATGTTTAATTTGTAGATGGTGGATATTGTCAATAAGACTATCATCCCCTCTATTATGAGTATTAAAGTCAAGCTGTCAATGAAGAAAGGTGTTAAAATTCCTGCAAGAATGGCAAGAAGGCATACTAGTATTTGCTTTAATTTTTGGCTCGACCGCTCATTCTTAAAAACAGTTATCCTTATCATCTCTAATAGGATAACCCCTACTATTACAATTAACCATTTCATAACTTTAATTTATATTACAATATGCGCTAGGCACGTGCCGCCATTCTTCCGAGAAATCCTTCAGACGCAGTTACAGCACCGATGAGCATACCAATAAGTGCTTCGTCTTCGGATATTTTTCCCGTATCCCAATCCCAGTCGTTGGTCATAATTCTATGAGCTAAACCGGTTGTAAAAGCCCCTTCAATTGCCTCTATCACATTGTTGATAACAACTCTCAAAGCTATTGCGGGTAGTATTTCTTCTTCGTAATAGCTTACGCTACATATTTTGTTCTACGTTGTTCATCGCTTCATTGTGCAAAACTCCATAATTTGAGCTTGGGCTTAAAACTAAACCTTCTGTGATTTGGTCATCTCTAATGAATCATCCAAACATCCTGTAAGCAAAAAGGCTGAGCCAATTAACATGATTGTCCTTTGCTTAAAAAAATGCTTAGTGTGTATTTTTCCTCAATAATTTAAAAATAAAATATGGTTACTCATTTAGATCGCATTTGTTAGATCCAGTATACAAGCCACAAGCTGTGTCCTCACAGCGTCTTTTAACAGCCATTTGTGAGGACACAAATGGAGGCAAGGTTCAGAAATATACTTCTT
>MDTG01030247.1_pt1 | contig 173789 bp, 168 predicted proteins | sample 811421 | NCBI WGS metagenome assembly MDTG01 (sample SAMN05326645, study PRJNA326480) | marine metagenome | isolation source: seawater | place: Pacific Ocean: South East | collected 2011 | reverse complement strand
GCTTCGGTGGCGGCGAGCGGCGCTTCGGCGGCAACCGCGACGACCGCGGCGGTGATCGCGGCGGCTTCCGTGGCGGTGAAGGCCGTGGTGGCGATCGTGGTGGCTTCGGTGGCGGCGAGCGCCGTTTCGGCGGCAATCGCGACGACCGGGGCGGTGACCGTGGCGGCTTCCGTGGCGGCGACAACCGCGGTGGCGAGCGCGGCGGCTTCGGTGGTGGCGAGCGCCGTTTCGGCGGCAATCGCGACGACCGCGGCGGTGATCGCGGTGGCTTCCGTGGCGGTGAAGGCCGTGGTGGCGATCGCGGTGGCTTCGGCGGCGGCGAGCGTCGTTTCGGCGGCAATCGCGACGACCGGGGCGGTGATCGCGGCGGCTTCCGTGGCGGCGACAACCGCGGTGGCGAGCGCGGCGGCTTCGGCGGCGGCGAGCGGCGCTTCGGCGGCAATCGTGACGACCGTGGCGGTGATCGCGGCGGCTTCCGCGGCGGTGACAACCGTGGCGGTGATCGCGGCGGCTTCCGTGGCGGCGACAACCGCGGCGGTGATCGTGGCGGCCGCAGCTTCGGCGGCGATCGGCCCTTCGGCGCGCCCCGCGGGCGTCGGCCCGAGGGCGAGAGCGGCGGCGAGGATTGATCGGCCATGCCGCGGATCGTCGGCGGCCGCCATCGCGGCCGCACGCTTCAGGCTCCCGAAGGTCGGGCGGTCATCCGCCCGACCTCCGAGCGTGCCCGTGAAGCCCTGTTCGACATCCTCGGCCATCGCGACCTGAGAGGGGATGGCGAGGCGGCGGTCCGTGACCGCCACGTCGCCGATCTCTGCTGCGGCATCGGCGCGCTGGGGCTGGAAGCCCTGTCGCGCGGTGCCGCCTCGGCCGTGTTCATCGACCGCGACCGCGCCTCCGTCGCCATCGCCCGGGCCAATGCCGCGAAGCTCGGCGAGGAGCGCAACTGCCGCTTCGCCGCAGCCGATCTCGGCCGCCCCGAGACCGTGGCGGCGGCGCTGCGCAGCGACCGGCCCTTCGATCTGGTCCTGCTCGACCCGCCCTACGACGCCCCCGCAGTGGCCGAGGCCATCCTCGCCGGGCTCGTCCGTTCAGGCCGGCTCGCCAGCCCGGCACTCGTCACCGTGGAGCTGGCCCGCGGCACCGATATCGTGCTGCCCGAGGCGCTTCGTGTTCTCGACCGGCGCCGTTACGGCAAGGCCGACCTTCTGATCCTTGGCCACGCGGTCGCGGACGAGGGTGACGATGCCGACGATACCGGCACCGCAGATTGATCGCCCCAGAAAAGCCCCTCGCCTGACGGGACTGCATCATGAAGAGTGGACGGGCCGGCCCTGACCGGTGCCCCGCCCCCTCTCTTCCCGGATGCCGCCGATGATGCTTCGTGCCCTTGCCGTCGCCCTTCTGCTTGCCCTGCCCCTTGCCGCCTGTAACGAAGACGGCAGCAGCACCGGCAGCGATGACAGCGCTCAGACCGGCATGGGCCGCATGGTCGCCACGGCACCGATGTCGACCGAGATCCAGTCGGCAGGCGCCGCGCCGGAGCCGATGGCGGTTGGCCAGATGGCGGGCCCTCCCATGGCGGAGGGCCTTCAGCCGGACGCCGCCGGCTTCCTGGCCTATACCCATGACCGCAACCTGATAACCGAGGCCCCGGACAGCCGCGTCGCCGCGCTGGAAAAGCTCTGCCGCGAGATGGCAGGCTGCAGCGTGCTGACGGTGCGTGTCGACGGCAGCAGATCCGGCTATTTCGAGGCCCGCCTGCCCAAGCCGGGCGTCGCCCGGCTGGACGACTATCTTTCGAGCGTCGCCGAAAACGGCGAGATCGACCGCCAGACCAGCGCCGAAGACCTGTCGGATCAGATGGTCGACGTGAAGCAGCGTATCGCCCTGCTGACCACCCATCGCGACCGGCTGCAGGCGCTCTATCAGCGCAGCGACGCCCGGCTGGAAGACCTGATCACCATCAGCCGCGAACTGGCCGACACCCAGACCAGGCTCGAGCGTGCCCAGGGGGAGTTCGGCCGCCTGGAAAGCCGGATCGACCGCGACATCTATCGCGCCCAGCTGCGGGCGCCGGTGACGGAGCCGGGCCTTCTCGCCCCCTTCGGCAATCTGGGCGAAGAGCTGCTCTTCACGCTGGTCTATACGCTTCGCGATGCGCTGGAGGTGCTGGTCTGGATCATCGGCATGCTGCCTGCCCTGATCCCGCTGGTCCTGCTGCTGACCCTGGCCGTGCGCGCCATCCGCCGCCGCCGGAAGGGTTGATGCCACCGGAAGGGGGGAGGCCGCCGGAAGGAGGGCCGGTCAGGCGCCGGCCCGGCCCGCCCGGCAGATCGCACCGCAGAGATCCTCGACCAGGTCTTCGGCATCCTCCAGCCCCGCATAGAGCCGGAGACCAGCGCCCCGGGCCGGTGGCCGCGATACCGTCCGCCCCTCGCCGGCGGTGAAGGGCGAGACCAGCGAGACCGCGCCACCCCAGCCGTACCCCGGCCGGAACAGGGTCAGCCCTCGGCCGATGGCCGCGGCATCGGCCGGGCCGCCCCCGTCGACCACCAGCGAGAACAGCGTCCCGGCACCGGTGAAGTCGCGGGCCCAGACATCATGGCCGGGATGGTCGGGCATGGCCGGATGCAGCAGGCAGAGACCGGGCACGTTCAGCGCCGCCACCGCCGCCAGCAGGCGGCGGGTGGTGCGGTCCTGGGCGGCCAGGCGCACGGCCAGCGTCTGCATGGCCACCGCCGCCTTCTGGGTGGCATCGGCCGAGACGGCCATGCCCTGCAGGGCTGTCTCTTCCAGTACGTCCTCGTAGAGCGCCCGATCCCCGGTCGAGATCGCGCCGAGCGACACGCCGGCCACCCCGGCATGCAGCTTGGCCAGAGACTGCAGCACCAGATCGGCCCCGTGATCGGCCGGCCGGTAATGCAGCCCGGCGCTCCAGGTGTCGTCGACCAGCAGGCGGGCGCCGGCCGCATGGGTGGCCTCGGCCACAGCCGCCAGATCCTCGACCTCGAAGGTGAAGGCCCCCGGCGTTTCGACGCAGACCAGCCGGGTGTCGGGGCGGAGCACGTCGCGGATACCGGCGCCGATCCCCGGCGGGAAGTAGTCGATGCCGATACCCGCCGCAGCCGCCCGCCGGTCCAGATGCCAGCGCAGCGAATAGGTGACGGCATCCGTGACCGCCACCCGCTCCCCCGGTTTCACCGACGCCCAGAGCGCCGCGATGAAGGCCGAAAGCCCGGCCGGCGCGATCACCGCATGGGCCAGACCATTGGCCGCCGCCACCATCCGCGCCAGCGCCCCTGACGAGGGCGTGCCGACCGCACCGTAATAGAAGCCGGCGAAGGGATCATGCCCCTGGCGCGCCAGGCTCTCGCGGTCCACCGGCGCCATGGCATCCAGGTCGCGGAACAGCACCGTGGTCGCCTCGGTCACCGGCGGCACCGGCGTTTCCACGGGCCCCAGCGGGAAGCGCGCGCCCTGCGCCAGCGTCGTCGCCGGGCGGGTCGGTCGCTGCCCGCTCACGAGGCCAGCCTGCCGCCGAGGGGCCGGCCGCGCACGGCATCGGCGGCGGCGACGACCTCTGCCACCTCTGCCAGACGCGGCGCCCCCACCTGCGGCAGCGGATAGCGCAGCGACGCCTCGCCGAAATTGTGGAACAGGTCCAGATAGGGGCCTTCCGGCGTCCCCCAGTCGACATAGTCGTAGCCGGCCCCGCCATCCTCGCCACACAACGGATGCTGGACCGCCCAGTTCAGGCTGATCGGGTCGGGCGCGCCATGGCTCAGACGGAAACGGTCGAGCGTGTCGAGCAGGGCCAGGCGGCTTTCATGGCGCTCGCCCAGGCCGAACAGCACGGCACAGCCGCAATCGATGCCGGCCTCTCCCAGCACGTCGAAGGCGCGGTGCATGCGATCGGTCCACGAGGCCCGCTTGCGGCCGACATCCTTGCTCATGCCCCCGATCTCCTCTGGCGACAGGGTCTCGACCCCGATGAACACATAGGATAGGCCGGCACGGGCCAGGCGCGCCACCTCGGCGGGCCGGGTCAGGATCTGGTCGATGGTCAGCTGGCCGCCGAAGCGGATGTCGAGCGGCTGGCGGTCCATCAGGTCGCAGAACCGGTCGATCAGCCGGGTGGCACCGCCCAGCAGCACCGAATCCTCGCAGAACGCGCTGGCCCGGCGACCCGGCCAGTCCTCGGCAATCGTCCGGCAGGCGGCGGCGAGCTGGCCGTGCAGCCGGTCGGCGCTGTTAGCAAGGTCGCGCACCCCGCCGGTGGCCGACACCCGCTCCGAGCAGAAATTGCAGTCATAGACGCAGCCGCGGCCGATATCGCTGAAGACATGTGCGGTCATGCGCCCGCCGAACACGCCGAAACTGGCCGAGACGCCAAAGGTCCGGGCCGGGCTGGGCAGGGCCATCTGGTTCATCGCCACCCCCCGCGAGACCAGATAGCCGGGGCGGCCGCGATCATCCAGGCCGAGGATCCAGTCACCCGGGGTGGCCGGATCGATCTCGTGGAACAGCGTCGCCGGATGCAGGCCGCGGCGGACCGCCGCCTCCACCGCCCGCCCGAGAGCCTCGATCAGATATTCGCCATCGCCCATCGCCACGGCATCGAACACCGCCGGCAGCCGGCCGGCATGGATCAGCTCCAGCGGTGCACCGGCATGCCGGCCGAGCGTGGCCGCCCGCCGGTCGCTGCGGTCGGGCAGCCAGACCGTCTCGCTGGCATGGCGCCCGCCGAGGACGATCGCCACCCGATCCCCCAGAATCTCCCGGGCCTCCCGCGCGCAGGCCACGGCGCCCGGCAGACAGAGCGACATGGCGCCGATCAGCAACAGGTTCGGGCGCTGCCGCTCGATCAACGCCCGGAAGGCAGGCATGTCGTCCATGGAATACATCAGCAGGGTCGAAGCCCTGGCGGCGGCACGGGCCGCGCGAGGATCGGTCGCCGCCCAGTTGGAGGCGCCCCAGGCGCCACGGCCAGCCGCGGCTTCGGCCGCGGCGACCCGGCAGGCATTGTAGAGGCTCGCCGCGTCGCGGCTGTTCAGCGCACGATCATCCTTCGCACCCGCCACCCAGTCGGGGGCGGAGACGGCAACGGCCCTGAGTGTCATGGTCCATGTCCCGGTTCGGTGAACGGCGGCGCTGCCCGCACACCGGCACAGGATCGCAGCCGCGGATTTTTCCGCATCCTGCAACCTGCATTCCCCCTCACCCGGCCGGATGGAGCCGGTAGATCATGATGGGTAGAGCCAGCGCGAAGACATGCAACCTATGGACAAAAGATCTAGCAGCGTACGCGCATCGGTCAAGATGTTTGCCATTACAAAACGCCATGGTTGCAATCTAAAACGGCGTTTATTTCATCCAATCTATCAACCACAGGTAAGTGGACGATCTCATTGCGCCGGCCGGCGCGCCCTGACCTCGTCGAAGGACGGCAGGGCGATCCAGGCAATGATGGTCGACTGAAACAGCTGATTGAAATTGTCGTCGGTAACCAGGACCAGGGTCTTCCGGCCATCCGGCAGGTCGGGCCCGAAGGCCATACCCTCCCAGTTGTCGGCCCGCAGGCCGGCCGCCAGGAGGTCGCCAAGCAAGGTCTTCCGGGCAGCCCGGCCATGCCACCCGGCGAGCGACCACTGGTCCCTGACATCATCGGCTTCCGCAGGATCGGCATGATAAAGTCGGATGCGAACACCCGCGTCCCGCCTGAAGGCACGCTCAAGGACGAGATAGCTGCCGTCCTCGAGCCACAGCATCGAAACGGCGCCTGTGGCCCCGGTCCCCCCCCGCAGGTCGCCCCGAGGAGGGTCCGGAAAGAAATCCAGACGGTAGACGTGCTGACCGAGCATGTCGCCGGTCTGGCGGTTCATCACGGTGACCCTGACGGGTGGCCCCTCGCCCGGTGCGCCGGCCGCGCCGTCTTGAGCGAGGCTGTCCTCATTCATGAAAATGATCCGCCGGCCATCAACATCCACGTCCAGGGCCTCAAAACCCCTGTTGGGGCGAACACCCGCACCAGGGGCGCCCGGACGATCGGGCACGAAGACGGCAGGAAGGGGAAATGCACGACGGAGCACGCCATCGGGCGTGCTCTCGAAGATACCCGGCATGGATTTTCGCCAGGTATCGCCTTCCGACGCCCAGATAAACAGGCCGGAACGCCGGTCAACGCGAAGAGCTTCACCATCGATGATGGCAGGCCGTACGACATCGGGGGCCGTGGCGGTCGCCAGAAATCGCCAGCGCCGATCGCCCACAGAAAAGCGATGTCGAGCCAGATCGAAGATCAGTTCAGCTTCCAGCGCTCGCGCTGGCCCATACTTCTCCTCACGATCATCGACGATAAACACGAAACGCTCGCAGCCTTCGGGGGACATCGCATCTACTGCAGCCACCTCGGACAGCCCCCCCGCAGGGATGCGCAGCGGTCCGTCGTCTGCCCGCAAAACCCGATCGTCCAGAAACTGGAGCCCCCCAACTGCACGCGGATCGGCGACCGCGGGGATTGCACATCCCCCCAGGCCCGGAAGCAGGGCGATCAGCATAAGCCAGTTTCGAGCGGGAATACGTCTCTTCTTCATCGGCGCCCGAACAGCCGTTCGATCGCGGCGCGGTCGAGCGATACCCAGGTCGGCCGGCCATGATTGCACTGGCCGGAATGTGGCGTGATCTCCATCTCGCGCAGCAGGGCGTTCATCTCGGGCACGGTCAGCCGGCGGCCGGCACGCACGCTGCCATGGCAGGCCATGGTGGCACAGACCGCTTCCAGCCGGTCCGCCAGCGCCAGGGCCTCGTCATATTCGGCGATCTCGTCACCGAGATCGCGGACCAGCCCCTGCGCATCCACCCGGCCCAGCAGGGCCGGCACGCCACGAACCAGCACCGCCCCGGGCCCGAAGGCCTCGATCTCGAGCCCCAGCCGCCCCAGCTCGGCCGCCCGTCGGAGCAGGCCGTCGGCCACCGCTTCGTCCAGCTCCACCACTTCGGGCAGCAGCAGCCCCTGCGAGGGCACGCCGGCCTCGGCCATATGCCGCTTCATCCGCTCGTAAACCAGGCGTTCATGGGCGGCATGCTGGTCGACCACGACCAGGCCGTCGCGGGTTTCGGCCAGGATATAGGTGTCGTGCAGCTGCGCCAGAGCCGCCCCCAGGGGATGGGCGCGGGTCGCCTCGTCGGCGACGTGATCTGCAGGGGCCGCCCCGCGGGCAGCGGGTGGTGCGGGGGCGGCGACACCCCGATCGGCAAGCTCATGCGGCCGCACTGCCTCGTTGACCGGGGGCACCCAGAATGCCGTCGCCCGCGCGGCGGCCTGGGGGTCGGGACGGTCCGGCAGAACGCCGGCCGCCGCAGCCCGCGCCGCCGACCAGAGCGAATCCTGCCCCGCCCCGACAGCACCCGGCACCGGCCGGGGTGCCGTGGCCGGCAGAACCGCCTGATTGACGGTACCGAGCGGCCCCACCCCACCCAGGGCCCCCACCCCACCCAGAGCCGTCGCCGCACGGTGGCCGGCCTCGGCCAGGGCATGGCGCAGAGCCCCGATGATCAGGCCGCGAACGAGCTGCGGGTCGCGGAACCGCACCTCGGCCTTGGCGGGATGGACATTCACGTCCACCAGCCGGGCCGGCACGGTCAGGAACAGGGCGACCATCGGATGCCGGTCGCGGGCCAGGAAATCCTGATAGGCGGCCCGCACCACCCCCTGCATCAGCCGGTCGCGCACCGGCCGGCCGTTGACGAACAGATACTGGTGCTGCGCCGTGCCGCGGTTCAGCGTCGGCAGGCCGGCATAGCCCTCCAGGCGCAGCAGGTCGCGCTCGGCCTCGATCTCCAGCGCATTGGCGGCGAAATCCCGCCCCATGATCCGGCCGAGCCGGGCGAGGCGCGCCTCGGCACCGCTTCCCGTCTCCGGCCGGAAGGCGAAGATCCGGCGCTCGCCATCGGCCAGCGAAAAGCCGATCTCGGGATAGGCCATGGCCAGGCGGCGAAGCGCATCGGCCACAGCCTGGGTTTCGGTGCGTTCCGCCTTCAGGAATTTGAGCCGGGCCGGCGTGGCGTAGAACAGGTCGCGGACCTCGACCCGGGTGCCTGGGGGGCCTGATGCCGGCTTCACCGGCGCCCTTATGCCGCCCTCGACCGCAATTTCAAGCGCCGTATCCGCCCCGCGCCGGCGGCTGGTGACGCGCAGCCGCGCCACCGCGCCGATCGAGGGAAGGGCCTCGCCCCGGAAACCCAGCGTGTCGATCTCGACCAGATCGTCATCGGCGAGCTTCGAGGTCGCATGGCGCTCGATGGCGAGTTCCAGATCATCGGCATCCATGCCGATGCCGTCATCGGTGACGGCGATCAGGCTGCGCCCGCCCGCCCCCAGCACCACATCGACCTGCCGGGCACCGGCATCGATCGCATTCTCGACCAGTTCCTTCACCGCCGCCGCCGGCCGCTCCACCACCTCGCCGGCGGCGATGCGGTTGACCAGGGTTTCGGGCAGGCGGCGGATCCGGGACATCGGGCGACGATCCCTCAGCCGGCGGCGGCCAGGTATTCGCGGGTCAGGATCTTGCCCTTCTCAACCGCAGGCTGATCGAAGGGATCCACCGCCAGCAGATCGGCCAGAAGGATGGTTTCGATCATCGCCGTCATCATCAGCGCGCCGATCGTCCGTCCGTCGACCGCATCCAGCTTCATCCGGATGGTCGGGCGGCCCTCGGCGATCAGGCTCTCGGCCGTGGCCCGGGCCTCGGCTGCGATCAGATCGCCCAGGCTGCGGCCGGCGAGATAGGGAACGCCATAGCGCGTCGCCGCCTCGGGCGTGATCCGCCAGGCCGGCTGCTGCTCCGCCGGCGGCTCGATCACCGTCACCAGCTTGTCGCGCGGACCATCGAGATAGAGCTGCAGCTGGCTGTGCTGGTCGGTCGCCCCGCGGGCAAAGACCGGCGCCAGACCGATGCCCTGCTTGCCGAGGCTTTCCCCGACCAGCTGCCGCCACCACTCGCCGAAACGGGCCAGCCGGTCGACATAGCCGAACTGCACCGCCTGCGAGATGCCCTTGTGCTGCATCAGCGCCGCCGTCGCCGCAGCCCCCATCGCCGCCGGGATCCCGGCCGGGTCACCCCCGGCAAAGGCCTGGTCGAGAACCGCCGCGGCGCCCTCGCGGATCGCCACCGCATCCACGCCACCCAGCATGGCCGGCAGCAGGCCGACCAGGGACAGCACCGAGAACCGGCCGCCGACATTCGGGTCGTGATCGAAGGTCTCGACGCCGTAGTCGTCGGCGATCCGGCGCAGCGGCGAGTTGCCGGGCTCCGCCACCACGACCAGCCGTGCCGCGGTCGCATCACGGCCGAGGGATGCCTCCATGCGGTCCAGGACCAGAAGCAGCTGCGCCACCGTCTCGACCGTCCCGCCGGATTTCGACACGGCCAGCACCCGCGTCCCGGCCCAGTCCAGGCCATCCACCAGCCGGCGGAAGCTCACCGGATCGACATTGTCGGGGGTGTGAATGCGCGGGCCGCGATCATCGGGATCGCGCAGCTCCAGCAGCGCCTGCGCGCCCAGGCTGGAGCCGCCGATGCCCAGCACCAGAACATCCGACGCCTGGTCGCGCCAGCGCAGCACCAGCGGCTCCAGCGCCGCCAGATCGTCGCGGGCGGCCGGCAGGCGCAGCAGGGGCAGGGTTCCGTCGGCCTGCCAGCCTTGCAGACGTGCCAGCGCCGACCGGGTCTGGTCGAGCAGCGCCCCGCATTCCGCCCCGGTATCGGCGAGGCATCCGGTGAAATCGATCGAGAACGGCAGAGTCTTGGCCATGATGCTGATGCTTTGTCCTTGTTGGGACGTCACTGGATGCTGTTGGGCGCGGTGCTTCGGGCACCGTTTTCCGAAATCCGGGCGGCGGCGGGGGCAGCGGATCCGGCCCCGTCTGCCGGCTGCCCGACCATCACCACCGACAGCTTGTCGATATCGAGCAGCCGCTTCGCGACCCGTTTGACGTCGTCGGCCGTCACCGCCTCGATCAGGCTGCTCCGGTCGTCGAGATAGCCGGGCGGCAGGTGGTGGATCTGCATCGTGACCAGCAGCCCGGCCACGGCACCGCTGCCGTCGAGCGACAGCGGGAAGGATCCGGTGAGGTACTTCTTGGCGCCGGCGAGTTCGGCCTCGGTCGGCCCCTCTTCAGCGAAGCGGGCGATCTGCTCGCGGATGACCTGAACCGTCTCCCGCGCCCGGTCGTTGCGGGTGGCGGCATAGCCATAGAGCAGGCCGGCCCGGTCGAGCGGGTAGAGCGTGGTGCCGACACTATAGGCAAGTCCGCGCGTCTCGCGGACTTCCCGGAACAGCCGCGCCGTGAAGGTACCGCCGCCCAGAATGTGGTTCATCACGAAGGCCGGGAACCAGTCGGGATCGCTGCGCAGAATGCCCGGCAGGGCGAAGGTGATGATGGTCTGCGGGATCGGCCGGTCGACCACCGTCTCGCCGAAGAAGCTGGGCGAAACCGGATCGGTCTTCGGCCGGCCGTCGCCGGCGGGCAGGCCGGCGAAGGCCAGATCCACCACCCGCCCGGCGGCCTCGGGCGTGATGTCGCCCACCACCCCCAGGGTCAGCCGGTTGCGGGTGAACTGGCGCGAGACATAGGCCGCCAGATCCTCGCGGGTCAGCGCGGCCACGGTCTCGGGCGTGCCGTCGGTGTCACGGCCGTAGGCATCGTTCGGAAACAGCCCGGCGAGCAGGCTGCGCGAGGCGATCGCCTGCGGGTTTTCGGCCGAGCGTGCCAGCGAGACCAGCAGCTGCCTGCGGTCGCGCTCGATATCGTCTGCATCGAACCGCGGCGCGCTGAGGGCCAGCCCGACCAGCTTCGCGGCCTCCTCCGCTTCGGTCGCAAGGCTGCGGAAACTGCCCGAAAAGGCATCGCGATCGACACCGGTCGAGAATTCCACCGCACGTGCGGCCAGCGCATCCTGGAAGGCCGGACCATCCATGTCGCCCGCCCCTTCGACCAGAAGGCCCGAGGCGAGCGTCGCGGCGCCGGCCTTGGCTGCCGGTTCAATCCGGGTGCCACCCGCAAAGGCGAAATCGACGGTGACCACCGGAAGCTCCGACACCTGTACCAGCCAGAAGGGGATACCCTGCGGGCTGGTGAGCGTACGGATGTCGAGCGCGCGTGCCGCCGGCACCGGCCCGATCACCACCAGCAGCACCAGCGCGGTCAGGACGGTGCCGATCATACGCAGGCCGAGGCGACGCACCTCGTGACCAATCGGCGACATGTGACGACGGAAAGACGACAGGGCGGTGATCAATGGACGGTCCCCTCGCTGGAGGGCGGGGTCACGGCCGTGGCCGCAACGGCGGGTGCGGGATCGTCGACACCCAGCCCTTCGGGCAGCAGCACGCCGGTCGCCGTGCCCTGATCGGGCCCCATCACCGCCCGCAGGGCTTCCATGCCCTGATCGCCGGTGATCGCCGCCACACGCTGCGGCCAGGTCTCGATCCGCTCCAGCGCCTCTCCGGTGGCAAGGGCCGCCCCCACCATATTGGCGGTGGACGACACGCTGTCGCGGGCATAGACGGCATCGGCCAGCATCCGGGTGCGGGCACGTTCCAGCACGTCGGGGGCGACGCCCTGTTTCAGGATGTCGGCCAGCGCGCGGCCGACCGCCGCTTCAAGTCTGGTGATCGAGACACCCGGCGCCGGGGCTGCATAGACCATCAGCTGGCCTTCGTCGCGCGCGCCGGCGTAATAGGCGCCGGCCTGGACGGCGACGCCTTCATCCACCACCAGCCGGCGGTAGAGCGGCGAGGTCGAGCTGCCGCCCATGGCGAAGGTCATCAGATCCAGCGCCTCTTCGCGGTCGCGGCCGAACACCTCTGCCCGCGGCACCAGCCACGAGCGGCGCCACGAGGGCGAGGCCACGCCGGCGGCGTCCTGCACCAGGCGGCGGTCGCCCACCAGCGGCGCCGGCGCCGGACGCACGCGCTTCGCCTCGTCGAAGCCGGCGGTATCCGGGATCCGGCCATAGGTCTCGGCGGCCAGGCGGAACACGTCTGCGGCCCGAACGTCGCCTGCGACCACGACGATGGCGGCGGAGGGGTGGTAGTGCGCCTTGTAGAAGGCCACCGCATCCTCGCGGTCGAGCGTCTTCAGCTCGTCCGGCCAGCCGATCACCGGTCGGCCATAGGGATGACCGGCATAGACCATGGCCCGATAGGCCTCGCCGAACCGGGTCTGGGGATCGTTGTCGGTGCGGCTGCGACGCTCCTCGATCACCACCTGCAGTTCGGTTTTGGTGTCTTCGGGCCGAAGCCTCAGCCCGGTCATCCGGTCGGCTTCAAGCCGCATGACCAGATCGAGCCGGTCGGCCGCGATGTTCTGGTAATAGGCGGTGTAGTCGTATGAGGTGAAGGCGTTGTCGCGGCCGCCATTCTCGGCGATCAGGCGCGAGAATTCATCGCCCGAAGTCTGCTCGGTGCCCTTGAACATCAGATGTTCCAGGAAATGGGCGATGCCCGAGCGGCGGGCCGGCTCGTCCGCCGCACCCACCCGGTACCAGACCATATGCGAGACCACCGGCATCCGATGGTCTTCGACCACCACGACGGTGAGCCCGTTCTCCAGCACCCGGCTCTTCGCGCCGAGCAGGGGCGTGGCCGCCTCGGCGGCGGCGGTGGCGGTCGCCGCGGCGATGGAGGGCGGCGTTGCCGCAGTGGGTGGCGTTGCGGCCGGGGCCGACGTGACGGGCAGCAGCACCGGGACGGCCAGCAGGGCCGACGTCACCAGCAGCGAGGCGACCAGCCGCCCGGGGCGCGATCGGCGCCGGACGGGTGATGGGGACGCAGACAAGCGTCGTCTCCTCTTAGGTTGACCGGCCGCGCGGGGCGCATGCGGCCGCATCACAGGATGGGCCTCGACGGCGGCCGGTGCAACCCCGCCCGGATGACGACAGCGGCTCGTGTCGCTCAGAAGATGCCTTCAAGCAGGCCGCGGCGCTTGCGCTCGATGATCGGCGTCTCGCCGGTGTCGATCGGCCGGCCGACCGCCTGATTGGTCTGCAGGCGGCGCTGCTCGGCACCGGCATCGATCACGGTGCCCGGCTGCTCGCGCTCCTGCCAGAACAGCAGATCGTCGACGAAGCTCTCGCTCGCCTCGGCCAGCTGGGTGTTCTCCTGCGCGATGGTCGCGCGGATCGACGGATCCGCCCGGTCACCACCGGTGCGGGCCAGCACCGCCTGGTCGAGCGGATCGATGCCGTTGGCCACCGGTGCCGCAGCCGGCGCCGTGCCGGTCAGCGCCTGGCGCGCCGCCTGTGCGGGCGTCGCTTCCTGCGGGCGCGGCGCACCGGGCTCCGGCGGGCGCAGATCGTAATTCGGCGGCAGAACGAGCGGTGCGCGTGGCACGACGGCAAATTCGTCGGGCGCCCGCTTGTTGAGGCCCAGGGTCTCGCGCGCCGAATCACAGGCGGCCAGGCCGACGCTCAGAATGGCGATCACCGACAACGCGGTCAGGCGGCTCATGCGGTCTGCTCCCTCATCCCGTCCAAGGGCCCGAGGCCCGGGGACAGCGTCCATGATAGGCGACAGGAGGCGGATCTTCGCCCCCCTGGTCAGGTCTTTTCCGGGCCGGCCGGATCGCGGCCGAACAGGCCGTCCACCAGCAGCAGGATCACGCCCAGCGTGATGCCGGCATCGGCGATGTTGAAGGCGGGCCAGTGCCAGCCGGCATAGTGGACATCCAGGAAGTCCACCACCGCACCGATCCGGACCCGGTCGAGCGCATTGCCGATGGCGCCGCCGGCCACGAAACCCAGCCCCAGCGCCGTCAGCGGCCGCTCGCCCTTCCAGGCCCAGCGGCCCAGCAGCACGGCCACCACCGTCGCCATCACCGCCAGCCCCCAGCGGGCAAGCTCGCCATGCTGGGCCAACATACCGAAACTGACCCCGCGATTGAACACGAGTGTCAGGTTGAAGAAGAAGGTGACGACGACGCCGTCACCCGGCATGTCGAAGGCGGCGAGCGCCAGCTGCTTGGTGATCTGGTCGGCCAGGAACACCAGCAGGAAGCCCACGACCAGCATGCGCCGGCTGCGGGCCCTCGCCGCCTGGTGCCAGGCCGCCTCGGCCACCGATCCCCGTTCAGCCATGGGCGACGGCATCCGCACAGCGGTCGCACAGCTCCGGATGATCGGCATGGGTGCCGACCTCGGGCAGGACCTTCCAGCACCGGGCGCATTTCTCGCCATCCGCCCGGCCGACCACCACGGCCACGCCCGGCACGTCGTCCAGCCGGAAGGCATCGGCCGGGGCATCGCCGCCGGTGAGTGTGGCGTCAGAGGTGATCGACAGCTCGGCCGGATCCAGCCCGTCGAAGACATGGGCATGTTCCGGCGCCAGCCAGACCGTCGGATGCGCCTCAAGGCTCGCCCGGATGCGCTTCTCGCGGCGCTCCACCTCGATCGCGCCGGTGATCACCCGGCGGATCTGACGGACCCGGCGCCAGCGATCGGCCAGCGTGTCGTTGCGCCAGGCGTCGTCGGTGTCGGGGAAGACCCGGCGATGCACGCTCTCGCCCTCGGGCACCTGGCCCTCGGGGAAGCGGGCGAGCCAGGCTTCCTCGGCCGTGAACACCAGGATCGGCGCCGACCAGACGGTCAGACGGTCGAACAGCAGGTCCATCACGGTGCGGGTCGCCCGGCGGCGGATGCTGTCGGGCGCGTCGCAATAGAGCACGTCCTTGCGGACGTCGAAATAGAAGGCCGACAGGTCCACGGCGCAGAAATTGTGCAGCAGCGTCGACATGGTGTGGAAGTCATAGGCCGCGATCGCCTTGCGGATCTGGCCGTCCAGCTCCCACAGCCGGTGCAGGATGAAGCGCTCCAGCTCGGGCATCTCTGCCAGGGGCAGGCGCTCGGCCTCGGTGAAGCCGTCGAGCGCGCCCAGCAGATAGCGGAAGGTGTTGCGCAGCCGGCGATAGGCATCGGCCTGCGAGGACAGGATCTCCTTGGAGATGCGCACATCCTGCGAATAGTCGGCCGACACCACCCAGAGCCTGAGGATGTCGGCGCCGTACTGCTCGATCACCTGCTGGGGGGCGATGACGTTGCCGACCGATTTCGACATCTTGCGGCCTTCGCCGTCGAGCACGAAACCATGGGTCAGCACCGCCTCGTAGGGCGCCGTGCCGCGGGTACCGCAGGATTCGAGCAGAGACGACTGGAACCAGCCGCGATGCTGGTCCGAACCTTCGAGATAGAGCGAGGCCGGCCACTTCAGATCGTTGCGGCCTTCCAGCGTGAAGGAATGGGTCGATCCGCTGTCGAACCAGACGTCCAGGATGTCGGTGACCTGCTCGTAATCCTCGGGATTGCGGCCCTTGCCGAGGAACTCGGCCGGATCGCGGGTGTACCAGGCCTCGGCGCCCTCTTCGGCCACGGCCACCGCCACCCGGTCGATGACCTCGGGGTCGCGCAGCGGTTCACCGGTCTTCCGGTCCACGAACACGGTGATCGGCACGCCCCAGGCGCGCTGACGCGAGACCAGCCAGTCGGGGCGGGTTTCCACCATCGAGCGGATGCGGTTGCGCCCGGTCTCGGGCACCCAGCGCACCTGATCGATCGCGGCCAGCGCCTTCTCGCGCAGCCGGGCATGCTCCATCGAGATGAACCACTGGCGGGTGGCGCGGAAGATGACCGGCGCCTTGGACCGCCAGGAATGCGGATAGCTGTGACGCAGCCTGCCGCGGGCAAGCAGCGCACCCGCCCCGGTCAGCTCGTCGCACATCCGGTCGTCGACCTTGAAGACATGGTCGCCGGCAAAGATCGGCACCTGATCGGTATAGGTGCCGTCCTCGGCCACCGTATCCGGCACCTCCAGCCCGAAGGCGCGGCCCAGAAGGAAGTCTTCCTCGCCATGGCCGGGGGCGGTGTGGACAAGGCCGGTGCCCTGCTCGGTGGTGACATGGTCGCCCGGCAGCAGCGGCACCTCGAAATCGTAGCCGCGGCCATGGAAAGGATGGGCGCAGACGGCGCCTTCGAAGGCGCTGCCCTTGAAGGTGGCGACCACCTCGTGGCCGGTGATGCCGGCCTCGGCCAGCACCTGGGCGGCCAGCGCCTCGGCCAGCACCAGCACCTCGCCCATGCGGGCGAGCGAGCCGTCGGCCGTGCCGGTCACGCGGATCGCGACATAGTCGAGATCCGGGCCATAGGCGACCGCGCGGTTGCCCGGGATGGTCCAGGGGGTGGTGGTCCAGATCAGGACCGCGGCCCCGTCCAGCGCCGGATGGGTGGCCTTCACCACCGGGAAGCGCACGGTGATCGTGGTCGAGGTCTTGTCGTGATATTCGATCTCGGCCTCGGCCAGCGCGGTCTTTTCGACCGGCGACCACATCACGGCCTGGGGGCCGCGATAGAGCTGACCGGAGGTGAGGAACTTGCCCAGCTCCCGCACGATCTGCGCCTCGGCGCTGTAGGTCATCGTGAGATAGGGCCGTTCCCAGTCGCCGAGGACGCCCAGGCGCTTGAACTCTTCACGCTGCACGTCGATCCAGTGGCTCGCGAATTCACGGCATTCGCGGCGGAACTCGACCAGCGGCACCTCGTCCTTGTTCCGACCCTTCTCGCGATAGCGCTTCTCGATCTCCCACTCGATCGGCAGACCGTGGCAATCCCAGCCGGGGACGTAGGGCGCATCGCGGCCCTGCATCTGCTGGCAGCGGCTGATCACGTCCTTCAGGATCTTGTTCAGCGCATGGCCGATATGGAGATGGCCGTTCGCATAGGGCGGCCCGTCATGGAGCACGAAGCGCTCGCGGTCCCGGCCGTCTTCGCGCAGGCGTGCATAAAGGTCCTGGCCGGACCAGCGGTCGAGCAGACCGGGTTCGTTGGCCGGCAGGTTGCCGCGCATGGGGAAACGGGTCTGGGGCAGGAAAACCGAGGCTTTGTAGTCCACGCTCATCGAGGTCCGGCCCTTCCGGGCTTCAGGTTGGTGACGGGGAGACACCGGCCGGCGGAATGCACGGCCGATGGCATAAGGGCAGGCACGCCCGAACCCGGGCGGGCCGCATCATGCCATGGGGCGAGGCTTATGGATAGCGCCGGTCGGCTGCCCTGGCGAGAAGCGATCGCGCCTGTTCGGCATCGGCGGCGATCTGGGCCTTCAGGGCCTCGATCCCGTCGAAGCGGCGCTCGGGGCGAATGCGCTCGATGAAGGCGATCTCCACCCGCCGGCCGTAAAGATCGCCGGCGAAGTCGAAGAGATGCGCCTCGAGCAGCAGGTCGCGCTTGTCGAAGGTGGGGCGGCGGCCGAAATTGGCAACACCGCCGAAATGGCCGCCGGGCAGCGGCTCGCCCCCGGGGCCGCGGCCGGGTGCGACGTTCACCCGGATGGCATAGACACCGGTCGCCGGCTCGACATAGCGGCCGATCGCGACATTGGCGGTGGGAAAACCGATGGTCCGGCCGCGCCGGTCGCCGCCACGCACCCGGCCCGACACCGACCAGGGCCGGCCGAGCAGGCGGGCGGCCCGCACCATGTCGCCCCCGGTGATCGCGGCGCGGATGGCGGTGGACGAAAAGATCGTGTCGCCATCGGCGCGCGGCTCCACCACCGACAGGCTGAAGCCATGGGCCTGGGCGGCGGCTTCCAGCATCTTGGCATTGCCGCCCCGGCCCTTGCCGAAGACGAAATCATGGCCGATGGAGAGATGGGCGACGCGCAGCCCGCGCCACAACACCCGCTCCACGAAGTCTTCGGCCGGCATGGCGGCGAGCAGGCGGTCGAAGCGCAGCATGAACACCGCGGCGATGCCGGCATCGTCCAGCACACGCAGCTTGTCGGCCGGGGTCTGCAGCCGGCCGGGGGCCCGATCGGGCTGCAGCACGCTGCGGGGGTGGGGCTCGAAGGTGAGCACCGCCGGCCGGGTGTTGAGGCGGCGTGCGGCCGATTCCGCGGCGCCGATCACCGCCTGATGGCCGCGATGCACACCGTCGAAATTCCCGAGCGCCACGGCAAGACCGCGTGCCTCGGGACCCAAGCCTTCGAAACGTCTGTAGAGCCGCATTCCCCGTCCATGTGTCCGGCCCCGGGCAGGCGGGGCGATGGGTCGCGCGGACCGCCGCCGCCCCGCCCGGGCCGGCGGATCAGCCGGCGGCAGCGAGTGCGGCCGCGCGGGCCGGCACCATGACCTTGGTGATGCCGTCGACGACGACCGTGCCGCCCACCAGGCATTCGGTGGCGAGCGTCACGCGCCGGCGCGCCGGATCGATCTCGTTCACCCGGACCAGCGCCGTCACCGTGTCGCCGATGCGCACGGGCGCGCGGTACCGGAAGCTCTGGTCGACCAGGATGGCGCCGGGCCCGGGCAGTCTGGTTCCGAGAACCGCGGAAATCAAGCTCGTGGTGAAGGCGCCATGGGCGATACGGCCCTTGAACGGCGTCGTCTGTGCGAAGTCCTCGTCCAGATGGACCGGGTTGTGATCGCCCGAAATGTCGGCAAAGGCCCGCACATCGGCGTCGGTCACGGTATGGGAGATCGTCGACTCCATGCCGACGGTCATGTCTTCGAGGCTCAGGCCGCTGATCGCGGTCATGGGAACCAGACCTTTCGATACTGCGCCCGGTCGCGCGCGGCCGGACCCGTCATGCTCTCCACGAGCCCGCGGGCGGGCCGCGGGCGACTGCATTCTCGTCCGGTGGCAGGGCGATGCCGGCCCCGGTCCCTTGTTTTATGTGCGGTGCACTATAAACCGGGCCGGCAGGTGGAGCAAGTGGCACATGGCGGGCAGAAATGGGCACTCGATACGGATACAACCGCCGAATGCCCATTCAGAGTATTATGATGTCCGTAAATCGTACCTGACGGCAATATCCGTACAAACCTATCCGCGCTTGCTGAGGAAATCGCGGATATGGGCCTCCACCTCGTCCGGCGCCTCATGGGCGATCCAGTGGGTGGCATGCTGCACACGCTCAATTCTGAGATCCGGCACCCAGGCCTCCAGCCCCTCGATCAGCCCGGGCACGAGCGCCGTATCGCCCAGCCCCCAGATCACCAGGGTCGGCACCCTGACCGAATAGACCGCGGGATCGAGCAGCGGCTGCTCGGGCGGGGTCGTGCCCGCCGGCACCACGTCGATGGGCGAGGCCCGGTACCAGTTCAGCCCGCCGGTCAGCCGGCCGGGCCGGCCCCAGGCCTCCAGATAGGCGGCACGGTCCTCGTCGGTCATCAGCCCCTTGTCGTAGACCGGGCGCATCGAGAACCGCCACAGCCAGTCGAAATCATTGGCCGACAGCTTCTCTTCGGCTTCGGGCGTGCGGAACAGGCGGAAATACTGGCTGGCCCGGATCTGCTCGGGATTGCGCATCAACTCGCGCTGGAAGGTCGCGGGATGGGGCGAGTTCAGGATGATCAGCCGGTGGATGCGGCCCGGATGGGCCATGGCGAAGGACCAGGCCGCCGCCCCACCCCAGTCATGGGCGACCAGGATCACCTTTTCCCCCCCCAGCGCATCGATCAGCCCCAGGATGTCGCCCACCACCCGCTTCGTCCGGTAGGCATCCACCTCGGCCGGGGCGTCGCTCTCGCCGAAGCCGCGCAGATCGGGGGCCACGCAGCGATACTCGCCTGCGAAGCGGGACATCATGCCCTTCCAGGCGTACCAGAATTCCGGAAAGCCGTGCAGGAACAGCATGACCGGGGCGTCGGGCCGGCCGGCTTCGGCGACATGCAGCGTGACCTCGCCGACCGGAACGCGGCGATGGGTGATTTCGACCATGCGGGTCATCCTCCCTGGCGCGGCCGGGCCTTGCCGGTCCGCATTCATACGTTTGTTTTTATGCATGCTAGCGACATCCGCCCGGCACCGCCACCACTCAGGCGGTGGACATGGGATGGACAGCCGCCACCGGTCGCCGTAAAGCTCTGGCTGATCGCCGTTCCACCCCTGCGCACAAGGCCCCCGCCCCATGCTCGCCCTTGCCCTCGCCTTTCTGGCCGGCCTCGTGCTCGGCCGCCTGCTCCGCGGCCATCGGACACGCATCGCCCGGCCGGTGGACCGGCTGACGACCGTGTCGATCGTCGTGCTGCTGGTGCTGATGGGCATCGGCACCGGCGCCATGCCCGATCTTGCCGCCACCCTCGCCGCCTCGGGGCTGAAGGCGGTCACGATTTCGGTCGCCGCGGTGGCGGGGTCGATCCTGGTGACGCTGCTGCTGCTGGGGCTGATCGGCCGCACCCGGCGGAGACCGCTGCCGTGATCATGACCCTGATCATCCTTGGCGCCTATGTCGCCGGCATCGCCCTCGGCGCCCTGGCCCCCGGCCTTGCGACGCAGACAGCCGATGCAACCGAGCCCGCGCTGATGCTGCTGGTCTTCCTGGTCGGGATCGGCACGGCGCTGGATCCGTCGGCCTGGGCGCGGCTGCGCAGCGCCGGCCCGCGCGCGATCGCCCTGCCGGTGGCGGTGATCCTGGGCACGCTCGGCGGTGCGGCGCTGGTGGCGCCGCTGCTGCCGGGGATGAGCCTGCCGGACGTGCTGGCCGTCGCCTCGGGCTTCGGCTGGTACAGCCTGTCGGCGGTGATGATCGCCGAGGCGCGCGGCGAGGTGATGGGCGCGCTGGCGCTGATGGCCAACATCTCGCGCGAGGTCATCACCCTGGTCTTCGCCGGGCTGATGGTGCGCGCCTTCGGGCCCCTGGCGCCCGTCGCCTCGGCCGGTGCTACCGCCATGGATGTCTCGCTCGGCATCATCACCATCCATGGCGGACGGGAGGCCGGGCTGGTGGCCCTGGCCAGCGGTTTCGCCGTCAGCCTGGCCACGCCGGTTTTCGTGGGCTTCTTCCTCTCGCTCTGACGCTTCAGCCCGGCACCACCACAATTTTGCCGCCCTTGCTCCGCGACAGGGTCGCCGCCAGGGCCTCGCGGGCCCGGTCGAGCGGCATCTCGACCACCTTCGGCGGCAGCAGCTCCCCCGCCGCCACCCGCGCCATCAGCGCCAGCCGCACCGCGCGCGCCTCGTCGGCATGGGCCGTCAGATAGTGGCGGATTTCCACCCCGATCAGGGCCGCGCTCTTGAGCAGGGGCAGATTGACCGGCAGGGCCGGGATCGCGCCGCCGACGAAGCCCAGGATCAGATGCCGCCCTTCCTTGTCGAGCGAGCGGAACAGGGGCTCGAAGCCGGGGCCGGCGACAGGGTCGAACACGATATCGATCGCGCCGCCCGGCAGGGTCTCGCGGATCCGGGCCCGGATGTCTGGGTCGAGCGACGATATGGCCGCAGCCGCGCCCAGCGCGATCGCCCGCGCCCGTCCCTCTTCGGTGCTGGCGAGCGCCACGACATGGGCGCCGGCCCGCGCCGCCAGTTGCACCGCCGCAGACCCGACCCCGCCCGACGCCCCGGTCACCAGCACCCGCTCCCCCGGCATCAGGCCTCCGCGCGGGAACAGGCCGTAGGCCGCCGTCTGATAGTCGACCAGCATGGCCGCCGCATGGAGGCCCGACAGCCCGTCGGGCACCGGATCGGCCTCGTCCTCCGCCACCACGACATGGGTGGCGAGGCCGCCGCCCATCTGCCAGGTCACCACCCGGTCGCCCGGCACATACCGGGTGACGCCGGGGCCCGTCGCATCGACGATGCCGGCGATTTCGCCGCCCGGCACATAGGGCAGGTCGGGGCGGATCTGATAGCGGCCATGGACGATCAGCCCGTCGACATAGCCGAGGGCGGCGGCCTCTATCCGCAGCCGCATCTGCCCCGGCCCGGGCTCGGGCGTCGGTCGCTCGACCAGGGCGAAATCCTCGACGCGGCCCAGGGCCGTGCCTTCCCAGCGCAGCATGCGTGTTCCTTCCCGGCTTCCGGTTTTCCGGGCGTCCCGGGGCACGGGCCCGCCGGTTCAGTCGGGGGCATAGGCCTTCAGGAAGCGCCTGACCGCAGCCTCCACCCGCCGTTCGGCCTCGGCGTCGTCGGGCGGCGGCGCGGCGTGGAACAGCTGGCGGAGCTGCAATTTGCCGTTCAGCATACCGAAGAAGTGTTCCGACGCGAGATCGGGATCATCGACCGACAGCCGGCCGGCACGATCCTGTGCCGCCAGCCAGTCGGCCAGCCTGCGGCCGTTGCGGGCCGGGCCGATCTCGTAGAAGGCGGCGGCGAGATCCGGTGCCATGCCGCCCGGCCCCGAGCCGGTCAGCATGCGCATGACCGAGACCATCTTGCCCGAGATGACCACATCCATGAAATGCCAGGCGATGCGGGTCAGGATCTCGTGGGGCGAGGCCTCGGGGTCCGGGGTTTCCAGATGGGCGGTGATCTGGTCGGCGACCTCGGCGATCGCCGCCAGGAACAGCTCGTCCTTGTTGCGGAAGGCGTTGTAGATCGTCTGCTTCGAGACCCCGGCCTCGGCCGCGATCTCGCCCATGCCGGCCACGAAGCCGTCGCGGGTGAACAGCCGGCGGGCTGCCTCCAGGATCGCGCGGCGCTTTTCCGTGTCGGGCGGCCGGCCGGGCCCCTGCCGGGCCGGCGGGCAGCCGGTGCCGCAGGCTTCGGCCGCAGCTTCCCGGGCGGCGGCGACAGCGGCACGCACCCGGCGGATGTCGGTCCGGCTCGCCTCGGTCAATGCCCGCCTCCCCCGCCGGCTCCGGCCATCTGCGGCCGGCGCACGGTGGTGGTGATCACCGCCGCGGCGACGAAGATCCCCGCCAGCACCAGAAAGACGTCGCCGAAGGTCATCACCTGCGCCTGGGCCTGGATCATGTTCATCAGCGTCTTAAGCGCCGCGAGCGAGCTGTCGCCGGCAATCGCTCCGTCGAAGCGCTGCCCCAGGGCGTCGAGTGCCGCCTGGACCTCGGGCCGGTTCGGGTTGGCGGCATCGGCGATGCGTTCCAGATGCAGGGCGTTGCGGTCGATCATCAGGGTGTTGATGCCGGCAAGGCCGACCGCACCCCCCAGATTGCGCATCAGATTATAAAGCCCGCTCGCATTCTTCAGCATCTCCATCGGCAGCGTGCCGAGCGCGATCTGGTTGACCGGCAGCATGCACAGCATCAGCGACATGCCGCGCATGATCTGCGGCCACAGCAGCTGGTCGAACTGCCAGTCGGCGGTGATGTGCGACATCCACCAGGTGGACCCGGCAAGCATGATGAAGCCGATCGCCAGCATCACCCGCACATCCATCTTGCGCGACAGCATGCCGGCGATGGGGGCCGAACAGAACTGGGCAAGGCCGGTGACGAACAGCACCTCGCCGATCTGCATGGCGTTCAGATCACGGATCCGCGCCAGATAGAGCGGCAGCACATAGACCAGGCCGTAGAGGCCGACGCCGATCACGAAGCTGAACACGCAGCCGGTGGCGAAATTGCGGTCGCGGAAGGCCTTGAGATCGACGATCGGGTTGTGGTGGCTCAGCACCCGCCAGAAGAAGCCGATGCCGGCTGCGACCATCAGCACGAACAGGAAGGTGATGGTGCGGTCGTCGAACCAGTCGTCGCGCGGCCCCTCTTCGACCACATATTCCATCGAGCCCAGGAACAGCGCCATCAGCACCAGCCCGAGCAGATCCAGCCGGCGCAGCAGGCTGCGATCGCCGGTATCGAAAGAAGGCGCGCGCCAGACCACCAGCGTCACCAGAATGCCGGGCACGACGTTGACCAGGAACAGCCAGTGCCACGAGAAGATCTCGGTCAGCCAGCCACCGAGGGTCGGGCCGATGGTGGGGGCGAGCGTCGCGACCAGACCGATCACCACCGACACGCCGGCCCGCCGGTTGCCGGGGAAGAGCTGGAAGGCCGCCGCGAACACGGTCGGGATCATCGCCCCGCCGACGAAGCCCTGCAGCGCCCGCCAGAGGATCATCTCGTCGAGGGTGGTGGCGGTGGCGCAAAGCGCGCTCATCACCGTGAAGCCCGCCGCCGAGATCAGGAACAGGCCACGGGTCGACAGCGCCCGGGAGAGATAGCCCGAGAGCGGGATCATCACCACTTCGGCGATCAGATAGCTGGTCTGGATCCACGAGACCTCGTCGGGGCTGGCGGCGAGGCCCGCCTGGAGTTCCGACAGCGAGGACGACACGATCTGGATGTCCAGGATCGCCATGAACATGCCGAAGACCATGGCGATGAAGCCGGCGATCTGCCCCACCGAGGGCCCCTTGGGCGCCGCGGCGGCAGGTGCCGGCGCTGCACCGCCGGCTGTGGACGTGGCCTCGGTCATCGGACCCGCCTCCGCTCAGCGCTGCGCCAGGCGCGGGGCCGTGGGCTCGGCACCCAGGCCGTACTGGGGCTGAACCGCTTCGGCCGCGGGCTCGGCCGCGGTATCCACCGCCACCACCACCGACAGGCCCGGCACCAGCAGCTTCGCCGCGGGATCGGCCTCGTCGACCGCGATGCGGACCGGCACGCGCTGGACGATCTTGGTGAAGTTGCCGGTGGCGTTCTCGGGCGGCAGCAGGCTGAAACGCGCACCGCTGGCCGGCGACAGGCTTTCGACCCGGCCATGGAGTTCCCGCCCGCCGAGGGCGTCGACCGCGATGGTCACCGGCTGGCCGGGGCGCATCGCCGCAAGCTGGGTCTCCTTGAAATTCGCGACCACATAGGTCTCGGGCAGCGGCACGATCGCAAGCGCGGTCTGGCCGGCCTTGACGTATTCGCCGGGCTCGACCGAGCGATTGGCCACGATCCCCGACTGGGGTGCCCGGACCACGGTATGGGCAAGATCGAGCCGCGCTGCCTGCAGCGTCGCCTCGGCAGAGGCGATCTGGGCCTCGGCCTCGACGCGGTTCGCCTCCAGCACCGGCACCTGGCCCCTGGCGGCCGCCACGGCGGCCCTGGCCTCGGCCAGCGACGCCTCGGCCTTGCGGGCATCGGCGCGGGCGGTGTCGTAGCGCTGGGCACTGGCGGCGGCGGTACGGTTCAGCTCGGCATAGCGCTTGAGGTCACCGGCCGCGCGGGCGCGTTCCGCCTCGGCCGAGGCGACGCCGGCCTCGGCGCGCGCGATCTCGGTCTTCTGCAGCTCCAGCTGGCGGTCGATCACGTCAACCGACGCCCGGGCGCGGGCCAGCGCCGCCTCGGCTTCGGCGACCTTGGCCTTGTAATCGGCATCGTCGATCCGGAACAGCAGGGCGCCCGCATCGATCGCGGTGTTGTCCTTCACCGCCACCTCGGTGACCTGGCCGGCCACACGCGGCGCGATGTTGGCGATATCGCCATGGACATAGGCGTCGTCGGTGCTTTCGACGAAGCGGCCATGGCGCCACCATTCCGCACCGTACCAGCCACCGCCGACCAGTGCCGCAACGACCACCGCGCCAAGGATGATCTTCTTCATACCGCCTCCGCCGAATGACCGGACCGCCCGAATTACTGGACCAGGGCGACCACGAATTGGTTTCCGCACAAGATGGCCGATCCGGCGGGGGCTTCAAGACATTTCTGGATGATCGGGTCCAGAAATTCCGGAGGGGTCACCTTCGGGCAACGCATGGCGGTGACGGGGGTCACAAAACGGCGCAAGCCCGCCAGACGGCGGGCTTGCGGACAGTGTGAGAGGGTACCCGAAAGGGAACGGGTCGGATGCGCCTTGCGGCACACCCGACCCGTCCTGTCGGTCCTTGAGGGGAACCCGGCCGTCGGCGCACCCTTCCGACGGCCTGCTTCACGGTCGGACCGATCAGGTGGCGCCGCCGGCGGGGTTGCCCGAAGGCGTCCCGCTCTGCGGCTCAAGATTGCTGCCGCCAGATCCGGAGCTGCCGGCCGGACCGGTATCGCCCGCGCCGGGGCTGGTGGCGCCGCTGCTGGCGTCACCCGGCGCATCGGGGGCGGGCTGTGCCGGCGTGGTCGGGCTGGGAGAAACCGGCGCGGGCGTGTTCGGAGCGGTCGGGGCACCGCTCTGATCAGTCGGCGCCGAAGGGCTGGCAGGCGCGGATGGGGCGGGGGCAGGTGCAGGCGCCGACGGCGCGGGGGCCGGGGCCGACTGTTCGGCCGGCGGCGTGCTCGGGGCGTCGGCGTCGTCGCAGGCCGCGACCGCCAGAACCGCAGCTGCGGCGAAGGCGAGACGGGTTGCGACGCGGGGGAAGGCGATGCCCATCTGAGGTGGTTGCTCCTGATGATGTCTCGGCTGTCCCCGGGGAGAGGGGCAGGTGGGCCGCGGCGGGCGCCGCACGGCCGGTCCGATGCCTCCTACGGGAAAGGAGGTGCCCCTCGGGAGAGGGAGGGGCTCCCATGAGCGGCGGGACGGGGCCGGGACATGGGCGACGGGATCAGTGGACCGGCGCGGTCGGGACGGGCGGGAGGTGTGCTGGTGCCCGTCGCGGCCACATCCCGACTGTCGCCCGGATCGCCCCGCCATGCACGTGAGCGATACCGGGCATCCGAGAGCCAGAGTTGTGACCGGAAAAGGGCCGGCCTGCAGGCCTGCGGCTTTTTTCGGCAGGCCGCTGCATCCGTTTCGCCGGGGCGCCCCGTAAGGCTTGCATGGAGCAGGGCCCAAGCCGCATCGCCCGAGCCGTATCGGCCCGCCCTGCCCGCAGCGAACCAGGGAGACATCGGATGACCAGTGTCACGACCTCCGGCCGGGCCAGCGCCCGCGCCGCAACCCTTGCCCTCGCTCTGATGCTGGGGGCCGGTCTGGCCGGCTGTGCCGGCGGCGGCATGCAGGACGGCCGGCATATGGCGTCGGCCGCGCCCATGGATCCGGTCGAGGTGGGCGGAGCGCCCATGTATGCCGGCAAGACCATCGTCGAGAACGCGGTCAATTCGGCCGATCACACCACCCTGGTGGCGGCCGTGAAACAGGCAGGGCTGGTGGATGCCCTGTCGGGCCCCGGCCCGTTCACCGTCTTCGCCCCGACCAATGCGGCTTTCGACGCCCTGCCCGCGGGCACGGTCGACGGGCTGATGGCACCATCGGCCCGCGACCGGCTGACCGGGGTGCTGACCTATCATGTCGTGCCCGGCCGGCTGACCCGCGCCGATCTGATGACCCGCATCCGGGCCGGCGGCGGCAAGGCCGTGCTGACGACGCTGTCGGGCGGCATGCTGACCGCCATGATGAACGGCCCCGACAATATCGTCATCGCCGATGCCGGCGGCCACACCGCCGACATCTCGACCTATGACGTGCTGCAGTCGAACGGCGTCATCCAGGTGATCGACCGGGTGCTGATCCCGAAGGGCTGACCCCGCCTGCCCGCCCCGCCCCGGATGCACATGCACGATCCAGAGCGACGTGATAGGGTTGCCCGTCATTCATTGCGAGGGGGCGGGGCGGGTCCATGGACCACGGGCCGGAAACCGACGGTCTGCACGACCTGCTGACAGCCGTGGGCACCGGCGACCGGCGCGCCTTCGACGCGCTGTATCTCAGGCTGTCGGGCCGGCTGCACGCGGTCGCCCTGCGCATGCTGAGGGATGCCGATCTGGCCGAGGACGCCGTCCACGACGCCTTCGTGCAGATCTGGCGCAATGCCGGGCGCTACGACCGCGCCCGGGGCGAGGTCACGGCCTGGGCGATCGGGATTCTGCGCTACCGGGCGCTCGATCTGCTGCGCCGGCGCGGCCGCGAAACCGCCGCCGACCCGGTCATCGTCGCCGATCTGGCCGATCAGGCTGCCGCCGCGGATCCCGACAATCCCCCCGCCTTCACCACACCGGAACTGCCCGGCCGGATCAACCGGCTGGAAACCTGTCTGGCCGAGCTGTCCGAGGGCGCGCGCGGCAGCATCCGCCTTGCCTATGTCGACGGGTTGAGCCATGGCGAAATCGCCGGCCGCACCGGCCAGCCGCTCGGCACCGTCAAGAGCTGGATCCGTCGCGGCCTGGCCGCGCTGAAGGAGTGCCTGGAGCGATGACCGCCGGCCCGACCGATCCGCGGGAGGTTCCCGATCCGCGCGACGTCGACATTGCCGAATACGTGCTGGGCACGCTGGACGAGCCGGCGCGGACGGCGCTGCGCGCCGAGATCGCCCGGGATCCGGCACTGCGCGCGGCGGTCGCCGACTGGGAACGCCGGCTGGCCCCGATGGCGCTGGCGCTGGATCCGGTCGCGCCGCCCGCCCGCCTGAAGGCGCGCATCGATGCCAGCCTTGCGGGCGACACCAGCCGGAGCGAGGCGGCGCAGGTGATCGACCTCCGCCGCGGTCTGACCCTCTGGCGCTGGACCGCCGGGGCGGCCGGGCTTGCCGCGGTGGCGGCTGCGGCCATGGCCGCCTTCCTGCTGATCCGCCAGCCTCTGCCCGATCCCGACGCCACCCGGCTGGTGGCGGTGCTGCGCCCGCTGGAGGCCGCCGAAGCCCCGACCTGGGTGGTATCGGCCGAGCCGGGCGAAGGCTTCGGCCGGAAGCGGCTGCTGGTCCGCACGCTGGGCGTGCCGGCGGCCGGAACCGCGGCAGAGGCCGCGCCCGGGCCCCGGGATTTCGAACTCTGGGCCCTGCCGGGCGAGGGCGCGGCACCGGTTTCGCTGGGCCTGATCGATCCGGCGCACGAGACCCGGGTCGACCTGCCCGCGACGCTCGGCCCCCGCCTGGGTGACGGGCTGGGCCTGGCGGTTTCGATCGAACCCGCCGGCGGCTCGCCATCCGGCGCCCCCACCGGCCCGGTGGTGCTGATCGGCGCGCTGACCCGCACCGGCGGCTGAGCACCGACGCCCCGATCCCGCGAGGGCCAGGTCCCGCGATGGCCGACATCTGCCTGCAACACGGGCGTGGTATGCGGGCAGATCGGTTCGCCCGTGGAGATCACGCCCCATGAAGACGCCCACCCTGCTGCTGGCCGCGGCCCTTGCCGCAGCCACCCTGATGCCCGCCGCCGCCGATGCCGCCCAGGGCCGTCTGGTCGTCTACACCTCGACCCCCAACAAGGCGATGGCCGATCTGATCGCCGCCTTCAACAAGGCGGAGCCCGAGGTCACGGTCGAGTTCTTCCGGTCGGGCACCACCGAGGTGATGGCCAAGCTGGATGCCGAATTCGCCGCAGGCAGCCCCGAACCCGACCTGCTGCTGATCGCCGACAGCGTGGCGATGGCCGGGCTGAAGGCACGCGATCGCCTGGCGGCCTGGCCAGACGCGCCGGTCGAGGGGCTGCCCGCCACGTCTTATGATCAGGATCGCACCTGGTTCGGCACCAAGATCATCGCCACCGGCATCGCCTGGAACACCGCCGCCGGCCTGCCTGCACCGACCGGCTGGGCCGATCTCGCCGCCCCCGCCGCAAAGGACCGGGTGGTGATGCCAAGCCCGCTCTATTCCGGTGCGGCTACCATCCATGTCGGCACCGTCACCGCCACCCAAGGCCTCGGCTGGTCTTACATGGAGGCGCTGAAGGCCAATGGCGCAACCGCCCTGCAGGGCAATGGCGCGGTGCTGGATGCGGTCGCGACCGGCCGCGCCGCCTATGGCGTGCTGGTCGATTTCATGGCCTTCAATGCCGCCGCCAAGGGCTCGCCGGTCGGTTTCGTCTACCCCGCGGAAGGGGCGACCGCCGTTACCGAGCCGGTCGCGATCCTGAAGACCGCCCGCAATGTCGACGCCGCCCGCGCCTTCGTGGCCTGGCTGCTGTCCGAAGACGGTCAGCGCTTCACGGTCGCCCAGGGCTATATGCCGCTGCGGCCCGAGGCCGGCGCGCCGCCGGGGCGTCCGGCCAGCGTCAAGCTGCTGGAGGTCGCACCCGACACCCTCGCCGCCACCGGCGAGGAGACCCGACGGCGTTTCGCGGAACTGTTCGGCGGGTGATCCCGGCCTTTCGCCTCCGGTTTCCGGCGCGTCCCCGCCTGCCACTGACGGAGGCCGGCGGCCCGCCGGGCGATCCCCGTGCCGGCCGCGCGGGCCTGCCGGCGGTGGCGGCCGCACTGCTGCTGGCCGGCCTGCCGCTCGGCTTCATTGCGGTCGAGGCGGTGGCGGGCAGGCTCGGGCTCGGCCTGCTCGGCGACGGGCGGGTGCTGCAGGCCGGGCTCAATACGCTGGTGACGGCCCTGGCCTCCACGGTCGCGGCCCTGGTGCTGGGCGGTGGTGCCGCCCTGCTGGCCGGGCTGACCGACCTGCCGGGCCGGCGCGGTTTCGCGGCCCTCGCCCTGCTGCCGATGCTGATCCCCAGCCAGATTGCGGCACTCGCCTGGGGGCGGGCCTTCGATCCCGCAGGCCCGCTGGCCCGGGTGCTGGGGCTGGGCGGGTTCGGCCCCAACCCGCTGGAAAGCGCCTGGGGCGTGTGGCTGGTGATGGGGGTGGAGCATATGCCGATCGCCTTTCTGGCAGTGATCGGCGCCGTCACCCGCATTCCGGCCGAACCCGCCGAGGCGGCACGGGTTGCAGGTGCCGGCCCCGCCGCAGCCCTCGCCGTCGCGGCCCGCCCGCTGGTGGCCCCGGCGCTTGCCGCGGCCGCGGCCTTGTCGCTGGTATCCGCCGCGGGCAATTTCGGCGTGCCCGCCCTGCTGGGCATTCCCGGCGACTATCCGGTGCTGTCGACGCTGATCTATCAGTGCCTGTCGGGCTTCGGGCCGGCGGCGCTGAGCGAAGCGGCGGCCCTGGCCGGCCTGCTCGGCCTGGGCACGCTGGGCCTGCTGCGCCTGCAATCCCTGATGGCCGGGCGCGCCGCGCGCGTCGCCGATGGCAGCCGGCTGGTGCCCCGCCTGGCGCTGGGCAGGCGCCGCCGTCAGATCGCGGGGGCCGCCTGGATGCTGATGATCGCCCTGTCGCTGCTGCCGCTGGCGGCCCTGGTCGCGGCCTCGCTGGTGCCGGCGCCCGGCGTGCCCCTGACAGCGGCCACCGCCAGTCTCGACGGCTATCGCGCGGCACTGGACCTCCGCCACGGGGCGGGCGGCGCCGTGATCACCTCGGCCTGGCTCGCCCTGGTCACCGCGCTCGTGTCGGTTGCGGTGGCGCTGCCGCTGGGCCTCTTGGCCGCGCGCGGCGCACCCGCCGCCCGGCTGGCCGCCGGCGGCTTCGATCTGGCCCTCGCCCTGCCGGGCACGGTGTTCGCGATCGGGGTGATCCTGGCCTTTCTGCCGCCGCTGCCGGGCATCGGGCTCACCCTCTACGGCACGCCCGCCATCCTGCTCGCCGCCTATCTCGGCCGGTTTCCGGGGCTGGTGCTGGCGCCGGTGCGGGCCGCCGCGGAACGGCTGGACCCGGCACCCGAACAGGCCGCGCGTCTGGCCGGGGCCGGCTTCCCGGCCCGGATCCGCGTCGGCGCCTGGCCGGCGCTCGCCGGCCCTGCGGCCGGCGGCGCGCTGCTGGTGCTGCTCACCGCCTTCAACGAACTCACCCTCTCGGCCCTGCTCTGGTCGCGGGGGGCCGAGACCGTGGGGGTTGCGATCTATGCCCGCCAGGCCGAAGGCGACAGTGCCGGCGCCGCCGCGCTCTCGGTGGTCGCCCTGGCCGCAGCACTTGGGCTTGCAGGCCTCGCCTTCCGGATGATCGCCCGCCTGCCCGGGCTTGAAAGCGCTTTCGGAGACCGCCCATGACCCCGCCCGCCCCTGCAGCATCGCCCCTGCCGGACGCCATCCGGCTGGATGCGGTGACCCGCCGCCATGGCCGCAAGGCGGCCCTCGACCGGGTCGATCTTCAGGTCATGCCGGGGGAATTCGTGGCACTGCTCGGCCCGTCCGGCTGCGGCAAGACCACGCTGCTGCGCCTGGTCGCCGGGCTCGACGGCGCCGATGAGGGACGGATCAGCCTGGCCGGCCGGCCGGTGGATCGCGACGGCCGGGTCCTGGTGCCGGCCGAGGCGCGCGGCGTGGGCATGGTGTTCCAGAGCTATGCCCTGTGGCCGCAGATGACGGTCGCGCGCAATGTCGCCTATGCGTTGGAACGCGCCCGCCGGGCACCGGCCGAAACCGCCGCCCTGGTGGCAGAGGCGCTTGCGGCGGTGGGGCTGCAGGACCGCGCCGGGGCCATGCCCGATGCGCTGTCGGGCGGCCAGCGCCAGCGCGTCGCCCTGGCCCGGGTTCTGGCGGCGCGCCCCCCGGTCGTGCTGATGGACGAGCCGCTGGCCAATCTGGACCCGCATCTGCGCCGCGGCATCGGCGAAGAGATCCGGCGTCTGCACGACGCCACGGGCGCCGCCACGCTCTACGTCACCCATGACCAGGCCGAAGCGATGGCCCTGGCCGACCGGATCGCCGTGCTGAAAGCCGGCCGCATCACCCAGATCGATACGCCGGAAGCCGTCTATGACCGGCCGGCCGATGCCTGGACGGCCGGTTTCATCGGCCAGGGCGCCGTGCTGCCGGTCACGATCCTGCGGGCCGAAGCCGAAGGTCGCGCCCGCGCCCGCATCGGGACGGGGTCCGATCTGGTCGAGGCGGTGCTTCACGTGCCGCCGGGCACCGCCGCCGGCCCGGCGCTCGCCGTTTTCCGGCCGGAACAGCTGGTGCCGGTGCCGCGCGGCACCACCGGCAGCCTGCCCGCCATTGTCGACCGGCGGGTGTTCGAAGGGGCAGGACGCCTGCTCTGGCTGTCGGCCCCCTGGTCGCCCGAGCCGGTGCCGATGCGCACCGGCCGCGAGGCCCCGCGCCCGGGCGACGTGCTTGGGGTGGTGGTGCGCGACGGCTGGGTCCTGCCGACCCCGGGCTAGATCACCGCCAGTTCCACCAGCGGCCGCCCCTCGGCAACCCGGGCCGGGCTGAACTGGCCGAGGTCGAGGGTCACGAAGCGGCCATGGACGATCAGCTCGGCCAGCCCCCGGCCGGCGGCGGCGGCCTGCTGCAGGCCATGACCGCTGAACCCGGCGATGACCTGGAAATTGGCGAGGTCCGGCATCGGGCCGATCAGGGCGTTGGCATCGAAGACGTTCATCTCGTAATGCCCCGCCCAGGACGCCCCCGGCCGCAGCCTTTCGAAGGCCGGCACGCGCGCCGCCAGCACCGGCCAGATCCGCTCTTCGAACAGGGCATGATCGACGATCAGTTCGGGCTGATCGGGGTCCGCATCCCCCTCTCCCGGCGACCAGCCGCAGATGAAGCGGTTGCCTTCCGGCCGGAAATAGACGCCGGCCGGGTCGACGGTCAGCGGGGCGTCGTGGGGGCCGTGCTCGCAATCGAACACGAAGACCGAGCGGCAGCGCGGCCGCACCGGCAGATCGAGCCCGGCCATCGCCGCCACGGTCGCGGCCAGGGGGCCTGCGGCATCGACAACCTGGCCTGCGCCCAGCCTGCGGCCCGAGGCGAGGCGGACCGAGGCGATCCGGTCCCCGTCCCTGTCCAGTCCCACCACCTCGTCGTCGAGATAGACCGCCCCGAGCGCCCGGGCCTTGCGCTTGAAGGCCTGAAGCAGCGCCCAGCCGTCGAACCAGCCCTCGCCTTCCAGCCCGAGCGTGCCGCCCGACAGCCCGTCTGTCGCAAGCCAGGGGAAACGGGCGGCGAGGTCGGCCGGATCGAGCAGCGCCGATCGGGCACCCGCCTCTGCCTGGGCGGCATGGACCGCCGGCAGATGGGCGCCACCCGCCGGGCCCGCCAGCAGCAGATAGGCCCTGGGCACCAGCCCCAGATCAGGTGTGGCACCGTCGACCGCCAGCAGGGACGGATCGCGCAACAGCGCATAGCCGAAGCGCGACATGTGGATATTGGCCGGGGTGGAGAATTGCTGGCGGATCGATCCGGCGGACAGCGCCGAGGACGCCCGGGCATAGCCGGGGTCGCGCTCGACCACCGCCACCCGGCCGTCGAAGGCCGGGTCGAGCCCCAGGAAACAGGCGACCGCCGAGCCCATGGCTCCGCCGCCGATGATCACGACGTCGAACGTCTCTGCGGACGACATCCCGGCCTCCTCCTCCCTCGCAATCCGCAACCGGCCCGGCCGGTTGCGCGCGCCCACGTTAAACCGGCGCCACGGGCCGCGCCAGCGATGGCGCTTGACGCCGACCGCCAGCCCAATTAGAACCCATCAATTAGAATAGATGATTTAATTAGGGAGACCCGGATGGTCCGCACCCCACGCTTCGCCGCCGAAGACTTTGTGGAAGCCGCGATCGGGCTGGTGGCCGAGGGCGGCCCTTCGGCTGCGACCATGGCCTCGATCGCCCGGGCCGTGGGGGCGCCGACCGGATCGCTTTATCATCGCTTCGACAGCCGTGCTGCGGTGATGGGGGCGATGTGGGCGGCCCTGCTGGATGAACTCGCCGGCATCCTCGCCCCGCCGCTTGCCGCAGGACAACCGGCCCGGGCGGCCCTTGCCCTTGCCGACTGGGCGGCGGCACGACCGCGCCCGGCGCGCGCCCTGCTGCTGGCCGATCTCGACACCGTGCTCGACGCCCCGCCCGAAGGCGATACGGCCGCGGCGATCGATGCCGCCGAGGCACGGATCGAGGCAGCCTTCGATGCCTGTGCCGCCCGGCTCAGGATCGCAGCCGAGGATGCGGCAGCGCGCAATCGGCTGCGCTTTCTGGTCATCGACGCGCCGGTTGCGGCACTGCGCCCGGCGCTGAAGGCCGGACGGATGCCCGGCCCGGGCGAACGGCGCCTGATCGAGGAGCTGGTCACCCTGCTGCCCACCTCACCCGGCATTGAGGAGGACGCCGCATGACCCGCCTGTCGATCGAGGCCGACGATACCGGCCGCCACACCCCGATCCACGGGCCCGAGGCGATCGCCGCCCTCCGCGAGGCCGGACGGATCGCGGCGCTCACCCTGGACCATATCGCCCCGCTGATCCGCCCGGGCATCTCCACCGCCGAGATCGATCACGAGGCCGATGCCTTCATGCGGGCCGCCGGTGCCGTGGCCGCCACCATCGGCTACAAGGGCTATGCCCATGCCAGCTGCATTTCGATCAACCATGTCGCGGCCCATGGCATCCCGTCCGACACGAAGCGGCTGAAGGCGGGCGACATCGTCAATGTCGACGTGACCCCGCTGGTCGACGGCTGGCACGGCGATACCAGCCGCACCTTCGGCGTGGGCAAGCTGCCGCTGAAGCTGAAGCGCCTGGTCCTGGCCACCTTCGAGGCGATGTGGGCGGGGATCGACGCGGTCCGGCCGGGCGCGCGCCTGGGCGATGTCGGCGCCGCCATCCAGGCCCGGGCCGCCGCCGACCGGCTGACGGTGCTGACCAGTTTCTGCGGCCACGGCACCGGCCGCATCTTCCACGACGCGCCCCAGGTGCTGCATGTCGGCTGTGCGGGCGACGGGATGCTGCTGGAGCCGGGCATGGTCTTCACCATCGAACCGATGCTGACCACCGGTCGCGACCGCACCACCATTCTGCCCGACGGCTGGACGGCCGTGACCGCCGACCGGGCCCCCACGGCACAGTTCGAACACACCGTCGCCGTGACCGAAACAGGGGTGGAGGTGCTGACACTCTCTCCCGATGATCCATCCCCCAGATCGTGGAATTTTGACTGACGGCAGGGAACCGGACGCTTTTCATCCCATTCTTGTCGCTGGACGGGCGTGTCACCTGCGGGGAACACTGCCGTTAACGTAAACTCCATCGGGGCGACAAGAATGAAGATGATCAAACGGGCCGGCCTCACTCGGACCGGTTCCGCATTCGGTGGTACGCTGATCGCCGGGCTTGGGCTTGCCTTTTTTCCCGATCCCGCAGCCGCACAGGCCGCCAATGGCAGTGCCGTCACGGACTCGGTGACCAAAGTGGTCGGCACGGCAGAGGGCACGCCGGACCAGCCGGTGGCGGTGGAGCACGACGCAGAGAACGGCACCTTCGCACTGGTGTTCGAAAACGACTATTTCGCCGATACCGACCGCCACTACACCAACGGCTTCCGCTTTTCATACATGACCCCGCCGGGCAACGACCCGCAATGGCTGCGCGATGCGGTGGGCGTGATCCCCTTCACCGGCTTTGGCGGCGACATCCGCGTTGTCTGGTCGCTGGGCCAGAACATGTACACGCCGCGCGACACCTCGCTCCGCAATCCCGACCCCGACGACCGCCCCTATGCCGGCTGGCTGTACGGCTCGGTCGGCGTGATCGCCGAAACCGGCGGCGTGCTCGACCAGATCGAATTGTCGCTGGGCATCGTCGGCCCCTCCTCGCTTGCCGAGCAGACCCAGAAGGGCGTTCACGAGTTGATTTCGAGCGACGACCCCCAGGGCTGGGACACCCAGCTCAAGGACGAGCCGATCGTCCAGCTGACCTATCAGAAGAGCTGGCGCGCCCTTGCGGCCGGCTCCGCCTGGGGATTTGCCGCCGATGTCACGCCGCATGCCGGCTTTGCCCTCGGCAATGCCTTCACCTATGCGAATACCGGCGTCACCTTCCGTCTGGGCCAGGATCTGCCGCGCGATTACGGCCCGCCGCGGATCAGCCCCAGCCTGCCCGGCTCAACCTATTTCCGCCCGACCGACAGCTGGGGCTGGTATCTGTTCGCCGGCGTCGACGGGCGTGCGGTCGCCCGCAACATCTTCCTGGACGGCAACACCTGGAAGGACAGCCGCAGCGTCGACAAGAAGCCGCTGGTCGGCGACCTGCAGGCCGGTCTCGCCATCACCATCAATGGCACCCGTATCGCCTACACGCATGTGATCCGGTCGAAGGAGTTCGACGGCCAGGATCAGCATGATGAATTCGGCGCCTTGTCTGTGTCGTTTAATTTTTAACGAAGTGTAAACAGACATCTCAATTCAATTGAAGCACCGATTATTTCTTGGAATCACCAGATTCAATAAGTACTTTCTTAAACACCCCGGCGTAGGCTCCGAGTGCGGCAGGCCCTGTCACGGCCCCGCCTCAGAGCCACGTCGGAGCACCCGTCATCATGTCGTCCGTCCGTTCCCTCAAAATCGGCGGCAAGCTCGTTCTAGCGTTTGCCGCCCTCATCCTCATCATTCTGGCCATTGCGCTTTTTGCGATCGACCGGCTGGCCCTGGTGGAGAGCACCGCCGCCGAGATGCGGAACAATCGCGTTCCCAGCCTCACGGCACTTGCGAATCTCGATTCGACCGCACTGGAGCATCGCGTGGCGGTTGCGCGCCATGTCATCTCGCAGGATGCGAAGACCATGGCGGAGGTCGAAGCGACCATTGGCTCGTTGACCGATCAGATGCAGAAACAGCTGGACGCCTATCGCCCGCTGATCTCCGACGAGGCTGAACGGCAGGCTTTCGACAAGCTGACCAGCGCCTGGAGCGACTATACCCGCGGCACTGCCGCTCTTCTGACCGTGTCGCGTGAGAACCGCACCGCCGAGGCCATGGCCAATTACGAGGGCGAGAGCCGCGTCGCACGCGAGGCGGTGGCGAGCATGCTCGACCAGATCACCGACATGAACGTCGCCGCGGTCAAAACCTCGGGCGAACATGCGCTCGGCGTTTATCAGGGGGCCCGTTTCGCCCTTCTGACAGCGCTTGTCATCGGCCTGGTCATCGCGGTTGCCGCCGTCCTGCTGCTGGTCCGCTCCGTCGCCCGTCCGATCGGCGCCATGACTGCCACCATGCGGCGCCTGGCCGACAAGGACACCTCGGTCGAGATCCCGGGCGCCGGCCGCGGCGACGAGATCGGCGACATGGCCAAGGCGGTCGCGCATTTCCGCGACAACATGATCCGCGCCGACCAGCTTGCCGCCGAGCAGGAAGCCGGCCGCGCCGCCCGCGAGGCGGAGCGCACCCGCCGGGATGCGGCCACCAGCCGCTTCCTGGACCAGATCGGCCGCGTGGTCAGCAATCTGGGCTCGGCCGCGACCCAGATGAACGGCAATGCCGAAACGCTGAGCCATGCGGCGGATGAAAGCCAGAGCCGCACCACCACCGTCGCCGCCGCCGCCGAACAGGCCACCGTCAACGTCCAGACGGTCGCGACGGCCGCCGAAGAACTCGCCGCTTCGATCCGCGAGGTCGGCAGCCGCATCACCACCACCGCCGACGTCACCCGCCGGGCCGTCGATCAGGCCGAGACCACCAATGCCGTGGTTCAGGACCTGACCCGCACCGCCCAGAAGATCGGCGACGTGGTGCTGCTGATCCAGCAGATCGCCGCACAGACCAACCTGCTGGCGCTGAATGCCACCATCGAGGCGGCACGGGCCGGCGAGGCCGGCAAGGGCTTTGCGGTCGTCGCGTCCGAGGTGAAGAGCCTGGCCAGCCAGACCGGTAAGGCCACCGAAGAGATCCAGAGCCAGATCGACGCCATCGTCGGCGCCACCGACCGCACCGCCGGTGCCATCCGGTCGATCTCCACCACCATCGGCGAAGTGGGCGAGCTGACCTCGGCCGTTGCCGCGGCCGTCGAGGAACAGGTCGCCGCCACCGCCGAGATCGCCCGCAACACCCAGCAGGCCTCCAGCGGGACCGACGAGGTCATGCGCACCATCCACGGCGTCGCCGAACGCGCCATCGAGACCGGCCGGGCCGCCGGCGATGTCCGCAGCGCCGCCGGATCGCTCACCGGCGAAGCCGCGCGCCTGCGCGACCTGGTCGAAGGCTACGTCGCCGAGATCAAGGCCGCCTGACGCCCCGACTTCTTTCTCTCCGACCGGCTCTCTGAACTCCCGCCCTCTCCGGGCGGGAGTTTTTCGTATCGGCCGGTGGGATCGTACAATCAGCTCCCGGAATTCCGTCGCGGATTGCGCCAGATCAATTCGCCATTGAGCCGCATGATGTAATCATTCCAGGATAAGACAACTCCAGCACACCGTCCCCGGACGCCGGCCACGAACGCCCAACGGAGAAGCTGCATGCGGTCACTCAACTCTCTCAGGATCGGCACCAAGCTGATCCTCGCCTTCGTCCTGCTGATCGGATCGAGCGTGGTGGTCGCGGTCTTCACGATCGACCGGCTGGACCAGCTCGAGGCCGCATCGGCGGACATGCGCGACAACCGGACGCCGAGCATGGTGACGATCGCAGAACTCGACGTGGCCGCCCTGGAACACCGGGTTTCGGTGGCGGGCCACCTGCTTGCCGACACCGCCCCGGCCAAGGCGAAGCTGGAAGCTGCCGCCGCGGAAGATGCCGCGCGCGTGGAGCGGGCGCTCGCAGCCTTCCGGCCGCTGGTCTCGGATGCGGATGAACGGGCACAGCTGGAGCGGCTGGCCAAAGGCTGGGCGGATTATCGCCGGGTCAGCGACCGGCTGCTCGCCCTGTCGCGCGACGGCAAGACGGCCGAGGCCCGGGCGATCTACGAGGGCGACGCCCGCCGGCTGCGACAGGAGGTTGCGACCACGCTGGCCGCGATGACCAATGCCACCGTCGAGGGGATCGGTCGCGAAGGCGAGGCGGCCCGCGCCGACTATCAGCTGACGCGGACCCTGCTGGTGATCGTGACCGCCATCGGCCCGCTGATCTCGGCCGGCATCGTCTATCTTCTGATCCTGTCGGTGTCGCGCCCGGTGTCGTCGATGACGGCAGCCATGCGGCGGCTGGCCGACAAGGACACCTCGGTTCAGATCCCCGGCGCCGGCCGCGGCGATGAGATCGGCGAGATGGCCGGCGCCGTCGCCTACTTCCGGGACAACATGATCCGTGCCGATCGCCTGACCGCCGAGCAGGAACAGGCCAGTGCCGCGCGGGAGGCGGAACGTGCGAAGCGTGATGCCTCGACCTCCCGCTTCCTGGAGGAAATCGCCAGCATCGTCACCCATCTGGGCTCGGCCGCCAGCCAGATGCACGGCAATGCCGAAAAGCTGAGCCGCACCGCCGACGACAGCCAGAGCCGCACCACCACGGTCGCAGCCGCGGCCGAACAGGCGACCGTCAACGTCCAGACGGTCGCCACCGCGGCGGAAGAACTCGCCGCCTCGATCCGCGAGGTGGGCAGCCGCATCGCCGCCACGGCCGACGTCACCCGCCGGGCGGTCGATCAGGCTGAGACTACCAATGCCGTGGTCCAGGATCTGGCAAGCTCGGCCCAGAAGATCGGCGATGTCGTGCTGTTGATCCAGCAGGTCGCCGAACAGACCAACCTGCTGGCGCTGAACGCCACGATCGAAGCGGCACGGGCGGGCGAGGCCGGCAAGGGCTTCGCGGTGGTCGCGGCGGAAGTGAAGAACCTCGCCGGCCAGACCGGCAATGCGACCCAGGAGATCCAGACCCAGATCGACGCCATCGTCAAGGCGACCGACCGGGCGGTGGACGCGATCCGCTCCATCTCCACCACCATCGGCGATGTGGGGGAGCAGACCTCGGCCGTGGCCGCCGCGGTGGAACAGCAGGTCGCCGCCACCTCTGAAATCGCCCGCAACACCCAGCAGGCCTCGTCGGGGACGGGGGAGGTACTGCGCACGATCCACGGTGTCGCCGAACGCGCGGTCGAAACCGGCCATGCCGCCAGCGATGTCCGCAATGCCGCCGGATCGCTGTCTGACCAGGCCCAGCGGCTGCGCAACCTGGTCGAGGGCTATGTCGCCGAGATCAAGGCGGCCTGACCCCCGCACCCGACATCTTCGGAGGACACCTACCATGGCGGGTTCCGCATCGGTCATCCGTCTGCCAGCCGTTGCAGCGCTGCTGCTGCTGACGGCCGCCTGCGCCGGCCATCCGCAGGGGCCCGCACCCGCCGCCGCCTGCCCGGCCGGCGATACGGCGATGGTCCAGGCCACGCTGTTCTTCGGCCTGGACCGGCCCGGCGGCGCGCCGCAGATCACCCCCCGCGAGTTCGACCGTTTCGTGGACGAGGTGGTAAGCCCGACCTTCCCCGACGGCTTCACCATTCAGCAGGCCGAAGGCGGCTGGCGGGACACCGAAACCGGCGCCACGATCCGTGAACCCTCGCGGACCATCCTGATCCTGGCGCCGGCCGCCGATGCCGCGGCGCGGGCCGCCCTGCGCACGCGGCTCGACCGGGTCCGCTCGGCCTATATCCGGGCCTTCGACCAGCAGGCCGTGGGCCTTGCAACCGGTCCGGCCTGCGTCGACTTCTGAGCGGCCCGTTTTCTGACCGCTCAGCCGGGACAGGGATCCCGGTGCAGCCAGCCGGCAAGCGCCCCGCCGCTCGCCAGAACCTCTTCGATCCGGCCGCAGGCGACGTTCGGCGGGCCGGCGACCTCGGGGTCTGCCGGCAGGAAGACGGGGTTTCCTTCCGCGGGCGCATCGGCCGGGCTTTCCCGCACCGGCACCAGGGTTTCCACCCGTGATCCGGTCGCATCCGCGATGCAGTCGTGGCGCGAGCCGTCGGGCGCACGCAGCCGGATGCCGGCCATGCCCCGGTTCATCGGCCAGGCCGAGACCACCGCCTCGACCGGTACCCGGCCGTCGGCGATACAGGCCCGGATGGCGGGCAGCAGATCGGCCAGATGGCGGGTCCAGTCGTCGGGCTCGACCTGGGGCGCCACCCGGGCGGCATCGGCGCCGGCAAGGCTGCAGCATCCGGCGGCGACACTGCCATCGGGGAAGGAGACCACGGCCCGCCAGGGCCTGTCGGGGGTCTGGTCCGACATGGTCGAGGCGCAGCTTTCCCGGCGCATGGTCGCGACCAGCAGCCCTTCCCGCCCGTCACCGCGGAAGACCGCGGCCGGCGGCTCCAGAAAATCCAGCGTGTCCAGCCGGCCGGTCAGGATGATCTCGTCGATGCCGGCCGCCCCCGGACGCGACAGCCGCGCCTCGGTACGGCCGATTTCCAGCCCCCAGAACGGCTCCTCGCCCACGCAGCTCATGCCGCGGATGCTGGCCGCCTGCGGTCCCGGATCCGGCCGCGTCGGATCCGACGCCAGGGTCGGCACGGATGCCGACAGCACGACCGCCATGGGGGCCAGCAAAGCCAGATGGTGCAGACCGGCGCGGGATGGGAACATGATCGTCTCCTCGTCGGATATCGCAAGCCGCCCCGTCTCCCGCAGACGAGCATATCACGTCGGCGGGCCTATCACGTCGGCGGACCGCTGGCGCCGGGAACGGGTTTGTCGCAGACTGGGTTACCCCCGCGCCCGCTCAGGAGGGATGCCGAACCCCCATGTCCGCCACCTCATCGCGCGCACGCCATACGATCGATCTCGGCGGAACCCGCTGGGCCTTCGACGATCTGAAAACCCTGCTCGCCCGAGCAACGCCCCTGCGTTCCGGCGACCAGCTGGCGGGCCTTGCCGCCGACACGGCCGTCGAGCGCATGGCCGCACAGATGCTGCTGGCCGACCTGCCGCTCTCCGCCTTCCTCGACGAAGCGGTCGTGCCCTACGAGGACTGCGAGGTCACGCGGGCGATCATCGACGATCACGACCCGGCCGCCTTCGCGCCCATCCGCTCCCTGACGGTCGGCGCCTTCCGCGAATGGCTGCTGGGGCCCGAGGCGACGCCCGAGGCGCTGGCGGCGCTCCGCCCCGGGCTTACCCCGGAAATGGTCGCGGCCGTTTCCAAGATCATGCGGCTGCAGGATCTGATCGCGGTGGCCGCCAAGGCGCGCGTCACCACCGCCTTCCGCACCACCCTCGGCCTGCCGGGCCGGCTGGCGACCCGCCTGCAGCCGAATCATCCCACCGACGACGACCGCGGCATCGCCGCGGCGCTGTTCGACGGGCTGATCATCGGTGCCGGGGATGCCGTGGTCGGCGTCAATCCCGCGACCGACGGCGTGGACGACTACATCCGGATCTGCAGCCTGATGGAGGAGGTTCGCCTGAAGCTCGAGGTGCCGATGCAGCATTGCTGCCTGGGCCATGTCACCACCGCGATCGAGGCGATCGGCCGCGGTGCGCCGGTCGATCTGGTCTTTCAGTCGATCGCCGGGTCCGAAGCCGCCAATCGCGGCTTCGGCGTCGATCTCGCCCTTCTGGCCGAAGCGCACGAGGCGGCGCTTGCTCTGGGACGCGGCACCGCCGGCACCGATGTGATGTATTTCGAAACCGGCCAGGGCTCGGCGCTGTCGGCCGACGCCCATCACGGGGTCGATCAACAGACCATGGAGGCGCGCGCCTATGCGGTCGCCCGCCGGTTCAGGCCGCTGCTGGTCAACACGGTCGTGGGCTTCATCGGCCCCGAATACCTCTATGACGGCAAGCAGATCACCCGGGCCGGGCTGGAAGATCATTTCTGCGGCAAGCTGCTCGGCCTGCCGATGGGGGTGGATGTCTGCTACACCAACCATGCCGATGCGGATCAGGACGATATGGATGCCCTGCTCACCCTGCTGGTGCAGGCGGGCGTCACCTTCGTGATCACGGTGCCGGGGGCCGACGACGTGATGCTGAATTATCAGAGCCTGTCCTATCACGACGCGCTCTATATCCGGGAATTGACCGGCCGGCGCCATGCGCCGGAATTCGAGGCCTGGCTTGTGAAAGTCGGGCTGATCGACCGGGCCGGCCGGCTGGCCGACGCCAATGCCGCCGCAGCCCTGCGCCCGGCCCTGGGCCTGATCCGGGGGGGCGCATGACCCGAGACACCAAACTGCCCGCCACGATCCGTGCGGATCAGGTGGTCCTGCCGGCGCCGGACGAGATCACGCGCCTGCGCCGCTTCACCGAGGCACGCATCGGCCTTGGCCGCGCCGGATCGGGCCTGCCCACCGCCGCCCATCTGCGCTTCGGCCTGGACCATGCCCGCGCCCGGGATGCCGTCTGGTCGGGCATCGATGCCGGAGCGCTGGTCGATGCGCTTCACGGGCGAGGCCTGAATTCTTGTCACGTTTCCAGTATGGCACGTGACCGTGCAGAATATCTGCGTCGCCCGGATCTGGGCCGGCGGCTGTCGGCCGAGGGGGCGGCCGCCCTGGGCGCCCTGCCGCCGCCGGCACCGGGGGCGGAGGTGGTGCTGATGCTGGGGGACGGGCTGTCGGCCGCCGCGGTGATGCTGAACGGCCTGGCGCTGATCGACGCGCTTTTGCCGAGGCTGGCCGCCGCCCGCATCGGGGTGATGGCCGGTGTGGTGGCGACCCAGGCGCGGGTCGCCCTGGGCGATCCGGTCGGCGCAATCCTGGGCGCCCGGCTCGCGATCGTGCTGATCGGCGAGCGGCCGGGCCTCAGCGCCGCGGACGGCCTGGGCTGCTATCTCACCTTCGATCCCCGGCCGGGCACGCTCGACAGTGCCCGCAACTGCATCTCCAACATCCGTCCGGGCGGGCTCGATCCGGCGACCGCCGCCGCCAAGATCGCCTGGCTGGCGGCGGAAGCCCTTCGCCGCCAGTTGACCGGCGTCGGGCTGAAGGAGGCATCGGGCGTCGCGGTGCCGGCCGCCGGTCAGCCGCGCGTGCTGACGGCGGAATAAGCCTGATCACCAGCCGTGGCCAAGAGCGCCCCGGAAAGCGCCGGGGCCAGATCGCCGCGGGGCTCGACCTCGACCCGGTCGAGCCCCAGCCACCCGGCCATCACCTGAAGCCGGGGCGCCAGCCGGGCCGCGACCTTGCCCCGCGGGTGCCCCGGTTCCACATGCGCGCCCCTGACCAGCAGGGCCCCCGCCTTGCGATCCGCCTTGAGGTCGACACGGGCGGCCAGATGCTCGCCCATCAGGAAAGGTAGCACGTAATAGCCATGGACCCGCTTTTCGGCGGGGACATAGATCTCGATCCGGTAGCGGAAGCCGAACAGCCGTTCCGCGCGGTCGCGTTCCCAGACCAGCGGGTCGAAGGGGGCGAGCAGCGCATCGCTGCGGCAGCCTTTGGGCGCCGGCGCCTCGACATGCAGGAAGGCGGGCTGGCGCCAGCCTTCCACCTCGACCGGCAGCAGCCGGCCGGCCTCGACCAGATCGGCGATGGCGGGCCGGGTTTCGGCGGTCGCGAGGCGGAAATAGTCGGCGATGTCCGAGACGGTCGCGATACCCAGCGCCCTGGCGGCGATGTCGGCGAGCGCGCGATGGGCATCGGCGACATCCGGCGTTGCGACCTCCATCACCTCGGCCGGCAGCACCCGTTCCGTCAGGTCATAGAGCCGTTCGAAGCCCCCTTGACGGCGACGGGTGGTGATTTCCCCCGCCCAGAACAGCCATTCCAGCGCCTGCTTCGCCTCCCCCCATCCCCACCAGCCGCCGGCGCCACGGCGGCCCTGGTCGAAAGCGCCGGCCGTCATCGGCCCTTCGGCGGCGATGCGGTCGCGCACCGCGCGGATGAAATCCTGCCGCTCGCGGCCGAATGTCGCGACGCCGCGCCAGATGCCGATGCCCTGGGCGGCCCGGGCCATGCGCCAGCGGAACAGCGGCTGCATCGCCACGGGGATGAGCGAGGCCTCGTGTCCCCAATACTCGAACAGATGGCGGGCATCGGTCGCCGCCGCATCCAGCAGCCCCGGATCATAGGCGCCGAGCCGGGCATGGAGCGGCAGGTAATGCGCGCGGGCCAGCACGTTCACGCTGTCGATCTGCACCAGCCCCAGCCGTTCGACCTGCCCTGCCAGCCGACGGATGCCGATACCGCCCGACGGCCGGCCGCCGCCCAGCCCCTGGGCTGCGATCGCGATCCGCCGGGCGTCTGCAAGGCTGAGGCTCGCCTGCACCGTCACGCTGCCGTCGCGCAAAATCTCTCTCCCGAGAATCTCAATATGGTTGCCGCCGATCATAGCGCCGGACGAATCGGGAAGGCGAGCCCCCCGGCCCGGCCGGCGGGTGCCGTCCTGCCACCCCCCTGACGCGTCCGGATGATTGTCCCATTGCGCAAGCTGGTACAGTCATCGTGAGATTCCCACAGATCGTCCCTTCATCAATCCGCCAGTCGGTGGACAATTCATGAAAGACCGGTGCCTCCCCATCCAGGTCATGAACCGCCGGCACCGCACGATCAAGAAACGCTACGGAGGAAACCATGCAGAGACGATTGATCGCGCTGGCGCTGGCCGGCTGCGCCTGGGTCGCCATGCCCGCGGCACTTCACGCAGCCGGGGCACCTGCCCTTGAATACACGGCGGAGATGCGCGGCCCCGCCCCGATCCCGCCGGCGGAGCAGGGATTGCAGACCATCACCGCCACGCCCTGGTTCAAGGTATCCGACGATGGGCTGCAGCTGGAGGGACCGGTCTTCGACCGGGCCGGCAACCTGATCTTCACCGAGGTCTTCGGCGGCAAGGTCTTCCGCCTGACCCCCGACAAGAGGCTCGAGACGATCCTGGGCGAGAATGCGCTGGCACCGGCGGGACTGGCCATCCACAGGGACGGGCGGATCTTCATCGCCGGGCTCGGTGACTTCAAGGACGCGGGCTCGGTGGTGGCCATGGCCCCCGACGGCACCGGGCTGACCGCCATCGTCCCCGACACGGCGGGTTTCCTGCCCGACGATCTGGTCTTCGACGACAGGGGCGGCTTCTATTTCACCGACTTCAAGGGCACCTCCACCGATCCCACCGGCGGGGTCTATTATGTGGGACCCGAGGGCGGCGAGCCGGTGGCCGTGCTGCCCGATCTCTCGGTCGCCAATGGCGTCGGCCTGTCGCCCGACGGCAAGACGCTGTGGGTGACGGAGTTCAGCAAGGGGCTGCTGCATCGGGTGTCGCTCAGCGATGCCACCACCATCGCGCCCTTCGGGACCACGGTGCCCTATCATTTCACCGGGCCGGCCCCGGATTCGCTGCGCACCGATGCCGACGGCAATGTCTATGTCGCCATGTATGGCCAGGGGCGGGTGCTGGTGTTCAATCCGAACGGTATGCCGATCGCCCAGATCCTTCTGCCCGGCCGCGAGGCCGGCCATAATCTCCGCTCGACCAGCATGGTGATCCGGCCCGGCACCAACGACATGTACATCCTGACCAATGACTGGAAGGCGGGCGAGGGATCGACGATCTTCCACTGCAAGGCCCTGGCCGCCGCACCGGTGGATTTCTCCCACCGCTGACGCGAGATCAGGTCGGGGTGGCGGGTGAGCATTGCTCGTTTCACGCCGCGGCCGGGCGGCGCCATGATCGTGGAAAATGGATGGAAGCCCTGATCATGACACCGCCCCCTCTCTCCCTCCGCCAACCACGGCCGAGCGATGCCGCAGCGCTCGAAGCCGTGGTCTCGGATCCGGAAGTGGCCCTGCCCACCGCCGCCATCCCGCATCCCTATCCGCCGGGCGGTGCGGCGGCGCATCTGGCAGATCTCGCCCGTGAGAGCGCGGCCGGCCGGGAGATCGCCGTCGCCGTCATCGATGGCCCCGATCCCGAGACGGGCAGCCTTATCGGCATGGTCACGCTGCGCCTCGATGGCAAGGGCGGCGCCGCCCTCGGCTATGTACTGGGGCGGGCCTGGTGGGGGCGCGGCCTGATGACCGAAGCCGTCCGCCGGGTTCTGCTCCTCGCCCGCGACCACCCGGAGATCGCCCGGATCGAGGCCGATGTGATGGTGTCCAACACCCGCTCCGCCGCCGTCCTCACCCGCCTCGGCTTCACCGAAACCGGCCGGGCCCGGGCAGCGTTTCCGGCACGGGGGCGGGAGGTGGAGGTCAGGCAGTTCCTGCTGAACCTCGGCAATCCTGTCTGATACCCCCGTCTGCTCGGCCCCCGCCGCTCAACGCTTTTCACCCGGCAGGATGTCCGCTTTTCTGGCCGCAAGCCGGGGAGTCGGGCAGCGTCCTCAGGCCAATCCCTCCACCTCCACCCTCACCCGGCCGTCATCCCGGGCGTCCACCCTGGCGGCGACGCCCCAGACGTCGTGCAGGATCCGGGGGGTGACGGCCTCGGCAGGGGTGCCGAAGGCATGAAGGCGGCCCTGGCCGAGCACGGCGATGCGATGGGCCCAGCGGCAGGCGAGGTCCAGGTCGTGCAGGACCACGATCACCTGCAAGGCCCGCTCGCGTGCCAGATCTCTGACGGTGGCCATCACCCGGTACTGGTGGCGCAGGTCGAGCGCGCTGGTCGGCTCGTCCAGCAGCAGCACCCGCGGATCGCGGACCAGCGCCTGGGCAAGCGCCGCCATCTGCCGCTGCCCACCGGAAAGCGTGTCGAGCGGCTGCAGCGCCAGCGCGGTGATGCCCAACCGGTCCAGAACCGCCACGGCGCGTTCGGCATCACCCTTGGGCGTGCCCGGCGGCGGATCGCCGGCAGGGCCGGCGCGCAGGGCGCCGATCACCGCATCCAGCACCGTCAGCGCCACCCGGTCGGGCAGGGCCTGGGGCATGTGGGCGACCAGCCGCGCGCGGTCTCTCGGCGTCATCGCGATCAGGTCGCGGCTGCCCAACATCGCCCGGCCGCGAACCGGCATGGCGCCCGCCAGCCCTTTGAGCAGGGTGGACTTGCCGGCCCCGTTAGGCCCGACCAGCGCCGTGATGCTGGCGGGCGGCAGGGGGCCGAGGCGGACATCATGCACCACGGGCCTGCGGCGATAGCCGGCGGATATGCCGTCGAGCGCCAGGATGTCGTCCGCACCGTCGAAGACGCCGGTATCCTGCATCAGCTCCGCTCCTTGCGTCCGATGATCAGCGCCAGGAAGGCGGGCACTCCGATCAGCGCGGTCACGATGCCGACCGGGATCGTCACCCCCGGCATCAGCAGCTTGCCGGCCAGGCTCGCCAGCGACATCACCAGCGCGCCGGCGAAGGCGCTGGCCGGCAGCAGGAAACGGTGATCCTCTCCCAGCAGCAGCCGCGCGAGATGGGGGCCGACCAGCCCCACGAAGCCGATCGTGCCGACGAAGGCGACGGCCGTGGCGGCCAGCAGGCTGACCCGAAGCAGCGCCACGAACCGCAGCCGCGCCACGTTGAGCCCGAAACTGAGCGCCCGTTCCTCCCCCAGGCGCAGCGCCGTCAGGGCGGGCGCCTGCGCCAGTGCCCAGGGCAGGACCACCGCCACCACCAGGGCCAGGATGCCGACCTTGTTCCAGTCGGTGCGCGACAATGAGCCCATGCTCCAGAACACCAGCTGCTGCAGGGCTTCCTGGGAGGCCACGAACTGGATCATCGCGGTCAACGCATTGAAGGCAAAGACCAGGGCGATGCCGAACAGCACCAGGGTCTCGATCCCCGCGCCCCGCAGCCGGGCCAGCGCCTGAAGCGTCAGCACCGACAGGAAGGCGAAGATGAAGGCGTTGGCGGAAATGATCCAGTTGGCGGGGATGCCCGGCAGGCTGATGCCGAGCACGATGGCGATCGAGGCGCCGAAGGCCGCCGCCGACGACACCCCAAGCGTGAAGGGGCTGGCCAGCGGATTGGAGAGGATGGTCTGCATCTCGGCCCCGGCCAGCGCGAGTGCCGCCCCGACCAGCACCGCCATCAGCGCCTGGGGCAGACGAACCTGGAACAGGATCACCGACTGGACGCGGCTCAGCGTTTCCGGGTCGATCAGCCCGCGGATCACGGTGCCCGGCCCCATACCCGAGGCGCCGGTCGCGATATCGGCGATCACGGCCAGACACAGCAGAAAGCCGAGTGCCGACACGGTCGACACCCGGCGCGCCATCTGCCGGCGATGGCCGGCGAGAGCTTCAAGAGGCGTTGTGGTCATTCGGGCTTCAGGGCCACCGCATAGGAACCGTCGAGGGAAACCGGCAGGAAGCCGGTGTTGATATCCGCCAGCACGGCATCCGGGTCGAGATCGGCGAAGAGATCCGGCCGGACCCATTTCGCGATCGCCTCTACCGCCACGATGTTGAGCGGGGAATTGTAGAAGCTGTGCCAGAGCGCATAGACCCGGCCATCGCGGACGGCCGACAGATCGCCGACCACCGGACGGTGCGCCAGACGGTCGAGGCTTTCGCGGGTAACGGCCGGGTCGATCCCCGCCCCCATCTGGATACCGCCGGTCTCGGCACCACCGGCCGTGCCGGTCGCGATGTAGACCGCCGGATCCTGCGTCAGGACATATTCGGCATCGAGGGGCCCGAGCGGCCCGGGCAACACGTCGGCACCGATATTGTGGCCACCGGCAAGATCGACGAACTCCCCCAGATTGCCCTTGCCCGGCGAACCGCAGCAGCCGCCATCCATGGTCGGGCGCATGTCCACCAGCACCTTCGGCCGGGGAGCGGTCGAGGCGGCGACCCGGCTCTTCACCAGCTCCAGCCGCGCGCGATAGAAGCTGACATAACGCGCGACCCGCTCTTCCTGGCCCAGAACCTTGCCCAGGATTTCCAGGCTCGGGATGGTGTTCTCCAGCGGCTTGCCGCGGAAGTCGATGAACACGATCGGGATGCCCGCCTCGGTCAGCCGGTCGATGACCTCCTTCGACCGCGGCGAGGGTCCGTGGCCGGCAAAGCCCAGCACCGCCAGATCGGGGGCCACCGACAGCGCCTTCTCGATCGAGAAGCTCTCCTCATTGGTGCTGCCGACCAGCGGCACCCGTTCGATGGCCGGATAGGCGGCCTTGAACCTGTCATAGATGTCGGTGTCGAGCAGGCGCAGATCCCCCAGCCAGCCGGCCAGCACCGACACCGGATCGGGATGCACCACCGACAGGGTCACCAGATCACGCCCCTCGCCCAGCAGCAGCCGCTTTGCGGGCGCCGGAATGGTCACCTCGCGGCCGGCGACGTCGGTGACGGTGATCGGATCGGCGACCGCCATCCCGGCGGTCGCCACGACAAGGGCGACCGCGGCGGCCGCGGCCTTGAGCTTGCGCAGAATGATCATGGCCGGCGGCTCCAGGTGATGGTGAGCGGGTCCTTGAAGGCGAAGCGGTTCAGATGATCGGCCACCACCCCGGTCAGCTGCCCGGCCGTCTCGGCATCCTCCGCCTCGACCACGATCCCGAGCCGGTCTTCCGACGCCTGCATGATGCAGCAGCTGGTCCCCGAGAACGGGATCCGGGCCGACACGGCATCAGATTCGACGGCGAAGCGGTGGCTCCAGTGTCTGGCGAGCTGGGTCATGTAACGCCGCGCCAGCGGCGTCGTGACCGAGGCCTCGAAGATCGTGGTCATGGGCTTTGCTCCTTGCCGCGGCGCCTGCCCCCGCGTCCGGGGGCCGGCGCCGTGGATGAGGGGTGATCAGAAGCGCGCCGAGGCGCCGACGAACACGGTCCGGCCGCGTTCGACGAAGGCATAGGCATCGTCCGGGTCGTCGGTGCGGCTGTCGGCCACGTTCAGCACGCCGCCGCGCACCGAGAAGGTCTCGTTGATCATCCAGTCGGCGCCGAGGTCGACGACGGTATAGGGGTCGAGGGTCAGGGTTCCCGACCGCTGGCGGCCGGTATAGGTGGCACGGGTATAGGCGGTCACCTCGTCCGACACGAACCAGTCGAGCTTGCCGTTGATCGTGTGCTTGGGCCGGTTGTCGAGCACGGCACCGGTCACTTCGTTGCGCGGATCGAGCCAGGTCCAGTTCGCCGACAGCCGGCCGAAATCCCGGAGCATGGTGTAGGCATTGGCTTCGACGCCGCGGATGCGTGCCTCGTTGATGTTCACGGGCACGAAGACATTGCGGCCGTTCTCCTGACCGACCGGGGTCACGCCATTGCCGCGCGGCGTCTCGATCAGGTTCTCGATATCGTTCTGAAACAGGGTGACGGTCGCCCCCCAGGAACCGGTGTCATAGCCGGCGGAGAGTTCGTAGTTCACGCTCTCCTCGGGCTTCAGATCCGGATTGCCCTTGATGTAGCAGCTGCCGCGGCAGGACGAGGTGCGCGAATCCTCGGTCAGCTGGCGCAGGGTCGGCGCCTTGAAACCGGTGGAGACGCCGCCCTTGATCGTGATCTCGGGCGTGGGCGTCCAGACGGCATAGCCACGGGGCGTGAAATGGGTGCCGAAATACTTATCCTCGTCCAGACGGCCGCCGGCGAGCAGCTTGATCTCGTCGGTCAGACGAACCTCGTCCTGAAGATAGAGCGCCTGGGCATCGGTTTCGGCGCGGCCGCTGTCGAACTCGTCCGGCGATTTGAGCTCGATCCACCGCGCCTCGGCCCCCATCACCAGGGTGTGGCGGTCGAAGGGCAGCGAGACATTGCCCTCGACGACCCGGTTCTCCTGGCGGATGCTGTCTTCCGCGGTCTCGGAGGTTTCGGCATAGGCGCGGATGAAGGTGGTGCCCCAATCCCAGTCGCCTTCGTGCGACAGCCCCATGTCGCGGCGCGTCACCACCGCATCGGCATCGCCCCAGCCGCTGATATAGTACTCGCCGAAGCGGGTCTGGCGCGACTGGCCGTATTCGGCCTCGATCGTCTGGTCGTCGTCGGGGGTCAGGGTGAACTTGACCCGGCCCTGATAATCCTCGCGACCTTCGAGCGTGGCGAGATCGGGCCGGTTCACGACCGTGCCGTTCGGACGGGTGACCGGGTTGCCGCTGCCGTCGGTCACGGCACCACCATCCAGCCCGTTCCAGACCTCGCGGCGATCGAAGGTGCCGGTGACGGTGACGGCGAGCTTCTCTTCGACCAGCGGCCCCGACAGGAAGAAGCTGGTCCGGGCCTCGGTGCCGCGATCGCCCTCGGTCGGCATGTCGAAGCCCAGATCGACGCTGCCGGTCCAGTGCCGCGCGGCCGGCTTCGTGATGATGTTCACCACGCCGCCCATGGCTTCGGAGCCGTAGAGGGCCGACATGCCGCCCCGGACCACCTCGATCCGGTCGATGGCGGCGACCGGGATGGCGCCGATGTCGAAATCATTGTGGCGGAAAACGGATTCGGTCGAATTGACCCGCTTACCGTCGACCAGGATCAGGGTGAAGGACGGGTCCATACCGCGAATACTGATCTGCCGGCGGCCCTGGCTGCCGGCGGTCAGGCTGATACCGGGAATGTCGCGGATCGCCTCGGTCAGGTCCGAGACCGGATAGGCCTTCAGATCCTCGCCGTCGACCACGGTCACAGAGGCCGGCGCGGTGCGCGCCTCTTCTTCGGTGCGGGTGGCGGAGACCACCATCTGGTCCAGCTCCACCGCCCTCCGCTCCTGCGCTTCGGCCGCCATCGACATCATCATGCCCGCCATGGCCGCCCCGGCCGTCGTGGTGGTGGCGCGCCAGCGCGCGCGCCGTCCGCGGCGATCCGTCATCATCCCGCTCCCGTGCAAGGGTTTACTCAAACTTTGCGAGTAATTCGCACTTGCATAACGGAAAGGGAAATACGCGGTTCGGATATCGGTTATGCGCATGCCGGATCACCGACGGTCGCCGTTATGCGCTCAATGAGCCAATGGAGCGCCGGATCCCTGCGGGCGCGTTCATGCCAGACCAGCCAGTAGTCGAAGGTGCCGAACACGTCGGGCGCCTCGAACATCACCAGCCCGCGGGCTTCGGCGAAGCGCTTCGCGGCGCGCTCCGGCAGGATCAGCAGCGCATCCGACTGTTCGATCAGAAGCGGCGCCACCGAGAAATACGGCATCTGCACCGCCACCTGGCGCCGCTTGTCCAGGCGGCGCAGCTGGCGGGCGACATGGCTGCCGGTCAGATCGCCCAGCACCGTGATTACCACATGCGGCCAGGCAAGGCAGGCATCGATGGTGGGCGGCCGGCCGGCCATGACATCGGGGTCGCGGGTGATCGGGTGATGCTCGCGCACCAGACAGGCGCGGCGTTCGGTGAACAGCCGGCGCCGATACAGCTCGGGCCGCTCGGGCGTGCGGCCGATGATCACCATGTCGAGCGCGCCCGAAGCCAGCTTCTGATGATCGTCGTCGCTCAACGGATCGACGGCGATCTCGATATTGGAGGTGGTGGCAAGCTCGCCCATCACGGGTGCCAGCACCGACAGCACGCCGTAATCGGTCGACGACACCCGGAAGCGTCGCCGATCGATGGCGGGGTCGAAGCCGGCCGGCTTGAACAGCCGCCGGATGTCGCCCAGCGCCGCCGCGACCGGCCCCTTCAGCGCCAGTGCCCGGGGCGTGGGCACCATCTCCTTGCCGGATTTGATCAGCAGCGGATCGTCGAACAGCTCGCGCAGCCGCGCGAGCGAGCGGCTGACCGCCGGCTGGCTGGATCGCAGCCGTTCGGCGGCACGGGTCACGCTGCCAGTCTCGATCAGCGCCGAGAACACGACCAGAAGGTTGAGATCGATCCGGGTGAGGTCGTCGTCGGACATGGGTCTCGCGGCGAAGGCAGGTGCCGGCAGGAGGGCCGGCATCTCGAACCGCAAATAAGTCGCAAGTGCACCTCAAGCGCAAGCCTGCAACCATGCCCCGCGACGCTTTCGCGCGGACCCGGGTGCGGAAGGCCACAATCGTGACGGTCCGGCGGTGACGGGTCTGCCTGCCGGTTCGGGCCCCGCCCCGGCGTTTACCATGTTTCAGGTAGAGCCAGCGCCGCCCCACCGGCATAGACTGGTCGTACCATTTGATCGGCGCATCGCTGTGATCGGGAAGTGAATGACGGAAGAACGCGAGACGCGCCGCATACGCATCGTGCTGACCGAAGACGATGCCCCGGTTCGCGAACGGCTGGCCCAGATCATCCGGGGCTGGCCGATGGCGGAGCTGGTCCGGGCCTGCGCCACGCTAGCCGAGACCTGCGCCGTGATCGAGGCCGAGGCGATCAACCTGCTGATCACCGACCTCAAGCTGCCCGACGGCAACGGCATCGAGGCGATCCGCCTGCTGTCCCGCCAGCAGCGCGACGCCCAGGCGATGGTCATCTCGGCACTGGCCGACGAGACCACCGTGCTGGCGGCGATCGAGGCCGGGGCGACCGGCTATCTGCTCAAGGACATGGAGTCGCACGATCTCTGCGAGGCCGTGCTGGATGTGATGCTCGGCAGATCCCCCATCTCGTCCAGCATCGCCCGGGTTCTGGTGCGCCGCCTGTCGGATACTGCGCGCCCCGGCGCGCAGGAGGCGGCGACCGTCCCGGCCCCGACCCTGACGCCGCGGGAGATGGACATCCTCTGGGGGATCGCCAAGGGCTTCACCTATGCCGAACTGGCCGAGCGGCTGGGCATCTCGCACCAGACCGTGCCGGTGCATGTCCGGAACATCTATCGCAAGCTTCAGGCGTCCAACCGCTCGGAGGCCGTCTACGAGGCGACCCGCCTTGGGCTGATCCGCCTGTGACCGCGGCAGGCCCGGCAGATCGCCGGCATGGCGTCGCGGTCGCCGTGCTGCTGGCGGCCATGATCGCTCTTGCCGGGCTTCCCTTTCTGGTCGGCCTGCCTTCCCCCAAGACCGCGCTGGTGCTGGATCGGGCACAGCTGTCGTTGAACGGCGGCCCGGCTCATCCGGTCAGGCTGCCGCACAGCTGGCAACGCAACCTGCCCGAGCGGACGCAAGCGGTCTATCTGATCGATGTCGTCATCGATGCGATTCCCGGCCGGCAACAGAGCCTGTTCATCCCGTCGATCCGGCAGAAGCTGGCGGTGCAGTTGAACGGTCGGGTTCTGTATCGCCAGCGGGCGGCATCATGGGCCGATCTGTCGCGCGGCTATTTCGAGCTGCGGCAGATCCCGCCCGATCTTCTGGTCACCGGCACCAACCATCTGGTGCTGACGCTGACCCGTACCGACGGGCTGATCCCGGCCCATCTTTCCCGGATCTATATCGGCGATGCCGAGGGGATGATCGATCCTCCGTGGCTCAGGCCGCTCATCAATACCGAGCTGCGCAGCATTTCGCTGGCGCTGCATCTGTTCATCGCGGCAGGGCTGTTCGCGATCTGGGCCGGGCGGCCCTCCGATCCGGTCTTCCGTTGGCTGATGGCGCTCAGCGTCAGCAGCCTGACGATGGCCGGGATCGAGCTCTGGCCCTTCCCGCGTCTCATCCCGTTCGCGACGTCTCATATCGTGCTGATGCTGCCGGCTTTCGGGCTGATGATGATCGGCCTTGCCCTGGCGATCACCGGACGCCCCAGACCGCGCTGGCTGGTGCCGGCCATCATCATCGTCCCCGCCCTGCTGCTGACGGTCCGGATCCTCGCCGATGCGCCGATCGCTCCCACGCAGCTTCTGGGGGCGGGCATCGGCATTGCCGGCCATGCCGTGGCCGGCCTGGTGCTTCTGCATGCCTTCATCACACGGCGGTTGTGGACAGGGGGGCTGCTCGGCGTATCCGCGCTGTTGACCGCCTGGTTCGGCCTTCACGACGTCGCCGTGGCCTTCGGCCTGATCCCGGGCGCGTTCCTGCTGTCGACCTTCGTGCGGCTGCTGACATATCTCGCCTTCCTCATCCTGCTGATGTCGCGGCTCGCCACCAGTCTCAACCGGCTCGACCGGGCCAATGACGATCTGCGCGCCCGCCTGGCGGAGCGCGAAGCCGAGCTGTCGATCCTGCACGAGACGGAAAAACATCTGGTCGGCCAGGCGGTCCGCGAACAGGAACGCCGCCGGCTGATGCAGGATCTGCATGACGGGCTGAGCGGCCATCTGGTGTCGATCATCGCCCTCTCCGAGACCGGACAGCGGCGCGACGACATCGAGCGGACCGCGCGCGAGGCGCTCGACGATCTCAGGCTGGTCATCCATTCGCTCGACCTCGGCGATACCGATCTGCCGCTGGCGCTGGCGGGATTTCGCGAACGCCTGACCCCGCGATTGCGGCGGCTGGGCGTGCGCCTGGTCTGGTCGATGGAGGCGCTGCCCGACATCCGCGGCGTGACACCCGGCAATGCGCTCTCGATCCTGCGCATCCTTCAGGAAGCCGTCACCAATGCGCTGAAACACGGCCCGGCCAGGCAGATCGAGATCAGGGGCGGCCCGGACCCCACCGGCACAGCGGGCGGGATCGTCATCGTCGCCAATGACGGCCGCGCCGGAGACACCCCCGGGCAGGGTTTCGGCCTTCACAACATGCAAAGACGCGCGCAACAGTTGGGAGGCAGAACCGTCCTGAACACGCGACAGAACCACACGGAACTGTCTCTGTATTTACCATGCTGCCTTAACGACTGTTGATATTCCCCCTGACTGCTCTGATTTTCGCCGGGAAACCGTGCCGGATACCATGTTGATGGTATATCGCCACAGGCCGCCGCGTGTCTCTCTAGACGGGTGATGATCGCCCTCTGGTGAGGCAGGAGATGATGGAAAAGCAGATGCGGAACCTGGCCTGCGGCGTCGCGGCCATGGCCCTGATCTTCAACGTGTCGGCCGCGGCCGCGCAGGATTGCGTCAGCCTGTCGGGCGATGTGGCCGACCGGATCGCCGAAATGCGCCAGATCGCACAGAGCGTCCCGCCGGGCACCCAGAGCGATTATGCCGCGGCGACGTCGAAGGATTACGCCGAGGGTGTCTTCTCGGCCTTCGATGCCCTGAACAAGAAGGTCACCGAGACGTCGAAACTGGTCGGCCAGGGCTACAATCTCGCCGGCTATACCGCAGTCTTCAAGGAAGGCCAGATCCAGACGAAGATGCCGCCGGTCGTGACCAACACGATGAGCAATGCCGAAGCGCTCGCCCAGGCGGCGGCGGATGACGACAAGACGAAACTCGACATTCTGAGCCTGCGCTGCAGCCAGTCCACCGAACAGACCGCCCTCGCCGCCTATCTGGCCCAGGCGGATTCCGGCACCGCATCCGCCTACAAGACCGCCAAGTTCGATGCCTGCAAGGCCATCCACATCCTGGCCGATCTTCAGGACAAGCGGCAGAAGCTGAACGACATCCGTGAGAACGGGTATCCGCTGTTCTATCTGCACGCCAAGGAGAAGAAGAAGTTTGCGGGCTACAGCCGGACCTTCCAGCTGAAGGTCGATCTGCGGATGTTCCCGGTCTACCCCGACAAGGCAATGAAGGTGGACGGCAAGGACCAGCCCGTCCTCCTCGGCCAGATCCAGGGTATCGATCTGTCGTATAACAGCTATTTCAAATGGAGCGATGACAACTGGAGCCCGCTCAACCTTTACCAGTACGTCATCTCGGACACGCGCAAGGACGATTACACCTGCGCGCCCTATTTTCACCTGAGCGGCCATGTGGAGACCACGCTCTGCGTCAAGGTCGAATCGGCCAGTGCCGACAAGCTCAAGGTCGGTGCCAAGGCGAAGTTCAAATACAAGGGTGACACCAAGGAGGTCAGCCTTGGCACGCAGACCGTCCCGGCGCCTTTCGGCTATCTGGCCGACCTCTCGGACATGAAAGAGAAGAAGATGCAGGACCTTCAGTCGAAGGTCGTGGATCGGATCGCCTCCGTCTTCAACGTCTATGATGCGCTGTCGGACAAGGCCACGTCCTGGCAGAAGGCCTGCAAATGAGCCTGATGCCGTCGCCCCGGCCGGGCCCGGCCCGGATGCCCCGTCCCGGCCGGGCGATCCGGGCGACGGCATCGCTTTGCCTTTGTGGCCTGCTGTCGGCCTGTTTCGGCGGCCCGCCGCGCATCGCCGAGCCCATGACGCCGATCCACGAACTGGGACATGACTGGCGGAAGCATTTCCGCTACGGGCTGGACCTGCTCGACCAGAATGCTCCCCTCAACAACCGTATGGTCTTCGCCCGCGCCGCCTTCGCGGCGGCTGCACGTTTCGCGCGCGATCATGCGCCCTCCTATGCCGGGCTCGGGCTTGCGGAAAGTGTGCTCGGCAATCCGGGCGAGGCGCAGGTCGCCTTCCTGAACGCGGCCCTGATCGAGGATCGCAGCCTCTATTGGGCCCTGGCCGCCATCGCAGCACTCCGCGGCGGTAACGAGGCCGTGGCCCTCGCCATGTTCGACGCCATGCAGGCGGCAAAACGCCAGGACGACGATCCGGCCAGCCGCTTCGTGCGCGCGGTCTATATGACCGAAGATGCGACGGAGACCACCCCGGTCACCGCCCTGCCCTACCCGACCGGCAGCACGGGAGTGGACGAAGATCTGGTCTGCGAAGGCGGCTCCGACGAAGCGGCATGCCGCGACCTCAACATCGTCGCCAATCTCTATTTCGTGCGCCGCCAGTCCTCGGAATCGACGGTACGCGGCACGGACTTCTTCAACGATCTGACCGTCCAGCTGGGCGCGGAGCGCAACCAGAGCTGGGAGAAGAGCCCCGGCCAGGACTGGCAGATGAGCATCCTGAACGAGGTCACGATCTCGATCCCCGAGATCCAGTATGCGGTGCGCGTGACCCCGCAGGCGAGCAACAGCCGGGTCTATGTCGACGCAGCGCCCTCGGTGGTGACCTCGATCGGCAACACCTCCGAGATACACGAGGGCGGCAATCTGACCATCCTCTTCAATGCCACCGGCGATGCCGAACAATACACCGCCGAGACCGGTATCACCCTTCATATCGAGCCGGACCGGGCCACGCCCGATTATGCAAGCCTGCAGCTGCAGTTCGAATTCAGCTCGATCGCCCGTTTCGAGCCGTCGGTGCTGGCCCAGGTGGTCAACGTGTCGAAGAACACCTATCAGATCGCCGGCTATTTCCCCTATGGCCGGCCGGTGGTGCTGGGGACCATCGCCAACACCACGCAGCAGCACACCGGCAGCGGCCAGAGCGGGCTGGACCGCATTCCGCTGCTGGGGGGCGCCTTCGGCCAGTCCGACGATCAGACGGTCACCTCGGATACGCTGATCCTTGCCCGGCTCTCGGTCCCGGCGGCGTTCCATGGGTCCCACGAACAGCGGGTGCTGGAGGCGATGCGGGGCATGGGGGTCGAGGTGGCGGCACATGACACGATCCTGCGCCGCCGGATCGTCCATCTGGCCCCGGACCCGATGGATGTCCTGCCGGCCTTCCTCAAGACCGGCACCCTTGCGGGCACCGGTCCGGAAGGGTGAGCAGGTCTCAGATCTTAAGCACGACCCGGCCTTCGATTTTGCCGGCCCGCATGCGATCGAAGACGTCGTTGACGTCTTCCAGCCGCGCGGTCGAATAGGTCGCCGCCACCTTGCCCTCGCCGGCGAAGGTGAGGCATTCGGCCAGATCGGCACGGGTGCCGACGATCGAGCCGCGGATGGTGCGACGGTTGAGCACCATGTTGAAGATCGAGATCGGGAAGGTGCCGGGCGGCAGGCCGCAAAGCGCCATGATGCCGCGGCGGCGGAGCATGTCGGCGGCCTGGGCGAAGGCCTTCTCGGAAACCGCGGTGACCAGCACGCCATGGGCGCCGCCCTCGGTCTCGGTGATCATCTTCTGCACGACCTCGGGGTCGCGGGCATCCAGCGCCACATCGGCGCCCAGCCGGCGGGCGAGTGCCAGCTTTTCATCCCCGATATCGACCGCCGCCACATGCAGCCCCATCGCCTTGCCGTATTGCACGGCCAGGTGACCGAGGCCGCCGACGCCCGAGACCACCAGCCACTGGCCGGGCCGGGCCTCGGTCTCCTTGATGCCCTTGTAGACGGTGACGCCGGCACACAGGATCGGGGCCGCCGCCTCGAAGCCCAGCGCCTGGGGCAGGTGGCCGACATAGGCCGGGTCGGCAAGCACATAGTCGGCAAAGCCGCCGTCGACGGAATAGCCGGTGTTCTGCTGATCGCCGCAGAGGGTTTCCCAGCCGGTGATGCAGTGCTCGCAATGGCCGCAGGCGGTGTGCAGCCAGGGCACGCCCACCCGGTCACCCTCTTTCACCGACCGCACCCCGGCGCCCACGGCGGCGACATAGCCCACGCCTTCATGGCCGGGGATGAAGGGCGGTTCCGGCTTCACCGGCCAGTCGCCCTCGGCCGCATGAAGATCGGTATGGCAGACACCCGAGGCCACGACCTTGATCAGGACCTGCCCGGGATCCGGGCGCGGCACGGGAACCTCGTCTATGACCAGCGGCTGGCCGAAAGCGCGCACCACGGCCGCCTTCATCGTGTTCGGCAGAGACATCTTCGCGTTTCCTCCATCGGTGAGACGTCCGGACGGTTTGTCCGCCCCCCTTCACGCGGACGCAGCCGGCGGGGGGTCTCGTTGTGGATGGTCTGGAAAGAGAGATGATCGCGCAGGTGGCGCAACACGATCAGCATAGCGCGTTCCGGGCGGAACCGCACGCCCGCTGCCCCGGGGCGTATCAGGATCCGGCAGTCCGGAGACGATGACGGGGGCGGCGCACGGGAACACCGCCCCCGCAAGTTAAGCACCGCATCCGCGAGGGATATGCTGACGCGGTGGGGGAAATGGCGGGTAGGGACGCCCGACACCATTCCGACGGATCTATTGGCAAAGGCCGTGCCAGTTGATGTTTCCCCCCGGAAACCGCGGCACAGCGCCGGGTGGACGGCCCCTTCGACAGCGGGCGCCGTCGCCCGCCTGTCGCAAGACGCGACAGTTGTGCGACAGCTGTCGCAAAAGGCCGCAATGCCGCTGCGTCCCCGGGCCGCCATCCTGATGCGCAAACCCTTGCATCCCTTGCACAACTGCCGCCGCCGGGGCATTCTGGAAGGATAGTGTTGCGGCAAGGCAGGCGCCCGCCGCCGCAACCGGGACCGGGGTGACGGCGGCCACAGCCATAACCGACGGTCGATGAACATCAAGGGGCGCCGCGGGGAGAACGACCGGATGTCCCAGCAGTCCGGGCTGCAGATGCAGACGCTCACCGGCGTCCGCGGCCAGTTCCGCGATGCCGGCCACCTGCCTGACGGATCCGTGCCCGAGGTGATCGGCCGGTCCTGGCAACGCTGCGCCTCTCGCGGGCTGGCGATGAACCGGCCGGCGCGACAGGATCCGCTCGGCCTGGCGGCGTTGCGCCGCCAGCGGGAGCGCAATCACGACCTGCTGCGCCTTGCCACCCCCGAACTCGACCTGCTCGCCCATGCCATGGCGGATGCGCGCGGCGTGGCGATCCTGACCGATTCCCGCGGCCTGATCCTGGATGCCCGCGGCGATGACGGCTTCGCCGGCCGGGCCCGCCGGGTGTTCCTGCAGCCGGGCGCCTGCTGGTCGGAAGAACATGAAGGCACCAATGCGGTCGGCACGGCGCTGGCCGAAGGCGGCCTGGTGGAGGTCGACGGGGCGGAGCATTATCTGGACGAGAACCGCTTCCTGGTCTGCACCGCCATGCCGGTCTTCGATCCGTCCGGGCGGATCGCCGGGCTGTTCGACCTGTCGGCCGATGCCCGCCGCCCGCAGACCCATGCCCGGACCCTGATCCGCCTGGCGGTCGCCAATCTGGAGCATCGCTGGGCGATGCAGGCCGCCGAGGCCGACGGCGCCGATCTGCTGGTGCGGCTGCATTCCCACCCCTCCTGGCTCGGCACGCCGCATGAGGGGCTGCTGGCCTTCCGCGACGGGCGGCTGACCGCGGCCAACCGCATCGCCCTCGGCCTGCTCGGCGTCGATGCCTCGACGATCGGCGAGACCGACTGGGAAGCCCTGTTCGACGGGGCGATGACCGGCGAGGCCCGGCTTCTGCACACCCGTGCCGGCGGCGTGCCGATGCATCTGCGCGTCTCGCGCCCCGCCCCCGCGGCACCGCGCCGCCGCCCGACGCCTGGCCCCGTCGCCGAGGCCCAGGCCGTGACCGTTCGCGGCGGCATGGTGTGGGACAGCGGCACCGATGCCCTGCTCGCCCGCGCCGTGCGGGCCGCAGATGCCGATATCCCGGTGCTGCTGCAGGGGGAAACCGGTACCGGCAAAGAGGTCTTCGTGCGCGCGCTGCACCGCCGGTCCAGCCTGGCCGACCGACCCCTGGTCGCCGTGAACTGCGCCGCCATTCCGGAAGGTCTGCTGGAAAGCGAGCTGTTCGGCTACGAGGACGGCGCCTTCACCGGCGCCCGGCGGCGCGGCTCCACCGGCCGCATCCGCCAGGCCGAGGGCGGCATCCTGTTTCTGGACGAAATCGGCGACATGCCGCTTGGCCTGCAGGCGCGGCTGCTGAGGGGGCTTCAGGATGGCGAGGTCCTGCCGCTGGGTGCCGGCAAGCCGGTCAAGGTCGATTTCCGGCTGGTCGCCGCCACCCATCAGGACCTGAAGACGGCCGTGGCCGAAGGGCGCTTCCGCAGCGACCTCTATTACCGCCTGAACCATCTGTCGGTGACCCTGACGCCGCTGCGCGACCGCCGGCCGCTGGACGGCATCGTCGACGCCGTCTTCGCCGCCACCGGGGCCGCCACACGCGCCGTTCGCCTGTCGGACGAGGCCCGCCGCCGGCTGATCGGCCACGGCTGGCCCGGCAATCTGCGCGAGCTCGCCAACCTCCTGCGCACCCTGGTCGCGCTGGCGGATGACGGAGCGGTGATCGAGGCGGAAGACCTGCCGGAAGACATCCGGGCAGAGGCAAAACCCAACCCCACCAACCTCACCGCCCCCATGGCCGGGGCCGGGGCCCCGGCACAGCCGTCTCAGGCCTCTTTGGTCACGCCGGCGGTTTCGGCGTCGCCGGCCCCCGCCTCCCTCCGCGCCCTGACCGATGAGGCGGTCTTCCGCGCCCTGGCGGGGACCGGGGGCAATATCAGCGCAGCCGCCCGTGTGCTGGGCATTCACCGCGCCACGCTTCACCGCCGGCTGAAGGCTTCGGGCTGACGAAGGCCGGGTGGGCACCCGGCCCCGGTTATCGCAATGGCGCCCCGGTTATCGCAATGGCGGTAGTGCCGCCACCAGATCCTCCAGCCGCCGCGGCAGGGGCCCGGCCGGCAAGAGTCCGCGGGATGCCAGGGCAGAGGCCAGACGGCGCAGCATCGGCAGGCGCAGCCCCAGCCCCGACAGCAGCACCTCGTCTTCGAAAACCGTGTCGGGCGCCCCGTCCAGGACGATCCGGCCACGGCCGAAAACGGCGACACGGTCGGCCCAGCCATTGGCCAGATCCATGTCATGGGTGGCGATGACCACGGCGGTCCCAGTGCCCGCCACCGCATCCAGGCGCTGCATCAGCTCGTCCACCCCCGCCGGATCCAGCCCTGCCGTCGGCTCGTCGAGCAGCAGAATGCCGGGACGCATGGCGAGCAGCCCCGCGATCGCGACCCGCTTGCGCTGGCCGAAGCTGAGCATATGGGTGGCCCGGTCGGCGAGGTGGGCGACGCCCATCATCGCCAGCGCCTCGGCCGTGCGCTCCCCGGCCTCGGCTGCCGTCAGCCCCAGATTGAGCGGCCCGAAGCTCACATCCTCGGCGACGGTCGCCGCAAAGAGCTGATCATCCGGGTCCTGAAACACCAGACCGACACGGTGCCGCAGCCGGGTCAGGCCCTTGCGGTCGTGGGTGACCGGGGTGCCGTCCAGCACGACCTGCCCCTGATCGGTGCGGATCGCCCCGGCCAGCGCCAGCAGCAGGGTGGATTTGCCGGCGCCATTGGCGCCCAGAATGGCCAGCCGGCCGCCGGCCGGGATCGCCAGATCGACATGGTCGAGCGCCGTGACGCCGCCCGGATAATGATGGACCAGACCGCGGGCTTCGAGCATCAGCCGATCCAGACCGCCCCGGCCGCAGCAAGCACCAGACCACAGGCAAGCACGGCAAGCCGCGCCGGGGCCGCAACCGCCTCGGTGCCGGCAAAGCGCAGGCGGCCGTCATAGCCGCGCACCGCCAGCCCGGCATTCATCCGCTGCGCCCGATCCAGCACCCGGGGCAGAAGCCCCGCAAGCAGCCGCCCGCCCGAGCGGATCTGCCGGCCCCAGCCGGCATGTCCCAGCCGGGCCGCCTGGGCACGCTGCCCCGTCTCAAGACAGTCCAGCACCAGCCAGACGATGCGGAACATCATCATCGCCAGATCCGAGATGTCGGGGGCGAGCCCGCGACGCTGAACCATCTGCAGCAGCGAGGTGAGCGGCGTGGTCAACGCAAGCCCGATCAGACAGGCGACGCAGGTGATGCTTCTGAGGCCGGTGAAGGCGGCAGCAGACAGCACCTCGGGCCCGGCGATTCCAACCACCGGCCCCTGCGCCCAATGCAGCGTGATCATCTGCACCGCAGTACCGGCCAGGATGAAACCGGCCGGCACCACGGCCGCGGCGCGCAGATCCCGCGGCGCCACCTGTGCCGCCCCCAGCACCAGGCAGAGGACCAGCATCAGGATCACGATCTGGCCGATCCAGCCGGCCGCGATGAGCGAGACCAGCATCAGCCCGATGAAGATCAGGGCCTTTTCGGCAGCCGGTCGTCTGCGCCAGCGGTTGGTCTGCGCGGCACGATCGATGGCCCGCATCAGGCGCGGGGTCCGTCGGCACGTGCCGGCGCCGCCTCGTCCGCGGCCGGATCCGCCTCGCGGCGGCCACGGCGCAGGCCGAAATAATAGCCGAGCAGACCGGCGCCGATCGCCGCCTGAAGGGCGAAGAGCAGGCTTTCGATCTCGCCGCTCGGCGGCTCCCACAGCGGTTGGAACCAGGGCACATAGTCCGGCGCGATCTCGCCGATCACCAGTTCCGCCTGACCGTCGGCCCCGGCGAATTCCGCCGTGCCGGGCGGATGGATCAGCAGCGGCGCGATCGCCAGCATCACGACCAGGGCGAGCAGAACCAGATTGCGCTTCATCATGACGCCACCCGCCCGCGGAACAGATCCAGCGCCTTCAGTTCCGAGCGGCTGTAGCGGCCGAGCATGTTGAACACCACCACGGTCAGCAGCCCCTCGCTGATCGCCAGCGGCACCTGGGTGAGGGCGAAAATGCCCAGGAACTTCGATGCCGCCCCGGCGATGCCACCGGTCGGATCGGGGAAGGCGAGCGCCAGTTGCAGCGAGGTCACCACATAGGTGGCAAGATCGCCGAGCGTCGCCGCAAAGAAGATCGCGAGTGCGGCCCCGGCCCCCATGCGGGTGAGGCCGTGGAACAGCCCCCAGGCCACGAAGGGCCCGGCGATCGCCATGGAGAATACGTTGGCGCCAAGGGTGGTGAGCCCGCCATGGGCGAGCAGCAGGGCCTGAAACAGCAGCACGATGGTGCCGAGCACGGTGGTGACCGTGGGCCCGAACAGGGTGGCGGCCAGCCCCGTTCCGGTCGGATGGGAACAGCTGCCGGTCACCGAGGGCAGTTTCAGCGCCGAGAGCACGAAGACATAGGCGCCGGATGCCGCCAGCAGCAGCTTCACTTCCGGCGTTTCGCGGACCAGCCGGGTGATGCGGCGGGCACCGTGAATGACGAAGGGTGCCGAGACCGCCGCCCAGAGGGCGGCATGGGTCGCCGGCAGATAACCTTCCATAATATGCAAGGGCCGATCCTCCGAAGGCGTTGGCCACGTGCGGCAAGGCCTTCGGAGAAATCCCGGCAGGTTCCGGGGACCCCGCCCCCGTCCGAACACCCCGTTCGGAGAGTGGCCCTGTCAGATGCGAAGGCAGGTTTCCTGGCTTGCGGGTCACCATCCGTCGCCGGCCTTCCCGGTTGCCCAGTGGCCTGACAGCCCGGAACCTCAGGTCCCGGGCGGGCGACGAACTCTCCGCCTACAGTTGCGGGGGCAGCCATGGCTCCCGGGCGCACAGCGCCCGTGCCCATGTTCCCTTTTACACCGCCCTCCCCCGTCAGGAGCGAGAGGCGGACCTTCATGGGAGGTGATTCTGATCTGTGGTTGTATCGGGTGTCAAGTCGTCGGCCCGCGGGTGGGGTCGGCACCGGACATCCCCGCCTCAAAAAAATGTCGGGCCGCACGGCATCGCTGTCGAAATCGCCATGGCCCGGGGCTCATCATTCCGGACGGGGAAGAGCGGCCCGCGGGGTGCGGGCACGGCGTGCCGTCCGCAGATGAGGGATGCGAACGATGCAGTACATGATGGTGATCTACGAAACCGCCGAAGCCCATGCGAAGCAGAAGGATCCGGCCCGGGCCGGGGACTATTGGGGCGGCTGGGGTGCCTATGTCGAGGCGATCCGCGCCTCGGGCATCATGCTGGAAGGCCACGGGCTGCTGCCGCCCGAGACGGCGACGACGCTGCGGATCACGGACGGGCGCCGCGAGGTGCAGGACGGCCCGTTTGCCGACACCAAGGAGCGGCTCGCCGGCTATTTCGTGATCGAGGTGCCGGATCTGGACACGGCCCTCGACTGGGCCGCCCGCTGCCCCGCGGCGGCCGAGGGTGCCATTGAGCTGAGGCCGGTGATGCCCTCGGCGCAGGAACCCGGGGGCGCGGCGTGACCGGCCCCGACGCGGCACACAGGGCGGTCGAGGCGGCGGCACGGCAGTCCCGTGCCCGCCTCGTCGCCTTCCTGGCCGCACGGTTCCGCGACCTGGCCGCGGCAGAGGATGCCGTGGCCGATGCCTTCCGGATCGCGCTCGACCTCTGGCCCCGGCAGGGTGTGCCGCACGCGCCGGAGGCCTGGCTCGCCACGGTCGCCCGCCGCCGGATCACCCATGCCCTGCGCCATGGGGCCGTGCGCCGGGCGGCCGAACCGGCCCTGACCCTGCTGGCGGGGGAGGCGGAGGATGCGGCGATGGCGGCGCGGCCCCTGCCCGACGACCGCCTGGCCCTGCTGTTCGTCTGCGCCCATCCCGCGATCGCCCCCGAGATGCGCGCGCCGTTGATGCTGCAGGCGGTGCTGGGGCTGGATGCCGCCCGGATCGGATCGGCCTTTCTGGTGGCACCCGCCACCATGGGGCAGCGGCTGGTCAGGGCCAAGGCGCGGATCCGGAGCGCCGGCATCGGCTTTCAGCTGCCCGAGCCGCAGGATCTGCCGGAACGGCTGAGCCATGTGCTGGATGCCGTCTACGCCGCCTTCGGCACCGGCTGGGAGATGGTGGCCGGCGGCGATACCCGCGGCGCCGACCTGACCGGCGAGGCCCTGTGGCTGGGCCGGCTGCTGGTGGAGCTGATGCCGTCCGCGGCCGAGGCGCGCGGTCTTCTGGCCCTGATGGCCCATTGCGAGGCACGCCGCCCGGCAAGGCGCGACGCCGCCGGCCGCTATGTCCCGATCGATCTTCAGGACACCACGCTCTGGCGGGCCGATCTGATCGCCGAGGCCGAAGCCCAGCTGGCCGCGGCCGCAGCCCTGGGGCGCCCCGGCCGCTATCAGCTGGAGGCGGCGATCCAATCCGCCCATAACGCACGCGCCGACCCCGCCGGGCGGCCGCAACCCGGCCCCGACATCCGACTGGCCCTCTATAGTGCCCTGATGGCGATCGCCCCATCCGCAGGGGCCGCCGTCGGCCATGCCGCCGCCCTGGCCGGAACGGCGGGCCCGATGCACGGCCTTCATGCCCTCGACGCCGTCGCCGGGCTTGAGACCTATCAGCCCGCCTGGGCGCTTCGGGCCCATCTGCTGGCGGCGTCGGGCGATGCCGCATCGGCGCGCGCCGCCTATGCCCGGGCAATCGGCCTTGCCGAGGATCCGGCCGTGCGCAGCTGGCTTGCGGCCGCAGCCGCCGGCCTCAATGACGGGGCGTGACCGACGGATCGTCGGCATCAATGACGGGGCGTGACCGACGGATCATCGGTCCAGGCACTGCTGCCGTCGCGGGGGGTGAAGAACAGGATGTCGAGGGCGGGCGTGTGCAGGACCGCGCCGTGGGTCATGGCCCTGGGCACACAGAGGACATCGCCGGGCCCGACCTCCAGCTGCATGTCTTCCACGCCCGTACTGATGGTAAAAGTGGCGCGGCCGGCCAGGATCACCAGGATTTCGTCGCCGCCGTCATGGCGTTCCCAGAAGCCCTTCACGCTGCCTGCATCGATCCGGATCACCCCGGCCATCACCGGCCCGTCGGCCAGATGATGATCGAGCAGGCGAAAGTCGCCGCCCGGCACCAGTGTCGCGAGTTCCTGGGCAATCGAGAACACGGCCGGCTTCATCGGAACACCTCGTTCATCGGGGGGCTTGATCGGTCGCCTTCAGAATACGAAGATTCCTTCGGTTTCTGAATTCGCATCCGGAGCCCCGCCGATGCCGCCTGTCCCCCCCGCCACAAGCCCGCGGAAACGGCCGGTTCAGGCCCGATCGCGCGCCACCGTCGAGACGATCCTGGACGGCGCCGCTCACATTCTGATCCGCGACGGCTTCGACCGTGCCACCACCACCCGCATCGCCGAGGCGGCAGGCGTGGGCATCGGCTCGCTCTATCAGTATTTCCCGTCCAAGGAAGCGGTGGTCGCCGCGCTGATCGACCGCCACGCCGCGGCCCTGATCCGGGTGTTCGACGATCTGGCACCGCGGCTTGCCGGCAGGCCGCCGGCCGAGGCGGTGGCGATGATCGTCGCGGCCGCGACCGATGCCCACCGGCTGCACCCGGCCCTGCACCGGGTGCTGAACGAACAGGTGCCGCGGATCGGCGACATGGCCCGGATCAGGGACGTCTCGGCCACGATCACCGGCCATGTCGCCCGCTGGATCGCCACCCTGCCCCTGGCCACCGGCCGGGATCCCGTCATTCTTGCCGTGCTGGTGGAGCGGAGCATCGAGGCCGTCGTCCACGGTGCCCTCGCCGACGGACATGACCGCCTGCCCCGGGCGCTGCATGACGAACTGGTCACCATGCTCGCCCGGCATCTGGCGCCAGACACACCCCGACAGGATCAGCGCATCTCGAAGGCTTCCTGATGGAAGCGGCCGCGGGCAAGACCGAGACGGGCGAGCCCGCGACGGAGGCTGCGGCCGAACCCGGCCGGGCCGCAGAACCAGATCGAGGCCTCGCGCCAGCCCGGCACCAGTCCCGCCAGACGGCCGGCATCGAGCCGGCCGTCGCGACCGCTCGCCAGGACATGCAGCCGCACCCCGGCCGCCGTCGCCAGCGCCTGAAGCCGGGCGACGACATCCGGCGCCGGCGCCGCCGCGCAATAGACCAGATCGACCGGCCGCCGCTCGGGTGCTGCCGCCAGCGCCTCCAGCCGTGCAAGGAACGGCGTGATGCCGATGCCGCCGGCCACCCAGAGTTGGGCCGGCTGTTGATCGATGAAGTCGAAGCGGCCATAGGGCCCTTCGACGGTCACCGGATCGCCCTGCGTCAGCCGGGCCGGCAGGGCCCGGGTATGATCCCCCAGCGCCTTGACATGGAAGCGCAGCCGTCCGTCGCCCTGCCAGGCGGAGGAAATGGTGAAGGGATGCGGGCCTTCGGCGGCATCGAAGGTGACGAAGGCGAACTGCCCCGCCCGATGCCCAGGCCAGCTGCCCGAGAGGGCCAGATCGACCTCCAGCACATGGGTGGCCGGATCATGGGCCAGGCGGGAGACCCGGCCGGCCACGCGCCGGCGGATCCCGATTCGGCCGAACAGGGCCAGAAGGGCCGAGACGGTGCCGGCCGCCAGCAGCAGGGCCACCACGATGCCGACCGGCTGGACCCACTGATCGAAGGTGAACAGCACCGCGGCATGGAAGACCAGCACCAGATAGGCCAGGGCCAGCAGCCGGTGGACCTGAAAGACCCGGCGATAGGGGAAGCGCCGGATCAGCGCCAGCAGGATAAGTGCCGCCGCCGCATAGAAGGCCCATTCGCCGACGCTTTCCGCAAAGCCGCGCCAGCTGCGCAGGGTGGCTTCCAGGGTGCCCGGCTCGACCGGCACCCGGTTGCGCGCCGGCCGGTCGAGCAGCCCCCAGCCCACCGCCCATTTCGGCGCCTGGGCCCACAGCCAATGGATGACGGCCGCGACCAGCGCCGTGATGCCCAGCCATTTGTGCAGCCGATAGCCCTTGTCGAGCCCGCCGAGCAGGCCTTCAAGGCGCACCGGCCGCATCGCCAGCACCAGGGCCAGGCTCATCGCACCGATCGCGAGAATGCCGGTGCCCTGCATCATCGCCGGGCGGATGGCGAAAATCTCTGCAGGCGCCTGGAAGATCTGCCCGGTGGCGAGCCAGAGGCCGGGCAGGACGACAAGGAAGGCAATCAGCAACCGCTTGGGCGCGGACATGGGACGGGTACTCCATCAGGCGACGTCATCACCCCTTTTTACGCCGCCTGACTGGGAAACCTACGGGGCACGCATGCGACCCGGTGCCGCATCGCGGAGATTGGCCTCCACCTGCGCCATGACCTTGAGCGTGACCGCGAGATCGGCATCGGCAACGCCCCGGAAGATGCTTTCGCGCAGCGTGGTGAGGTCGCCGCCGAGCCGTTCCGCCAGTTCCCGCCCGGCCGGCGTCAGGCGGACGAGCCGGGCCCGGCGGTCGTCGCTGTCCTCCACCCGCTCGACATGGCCGTCGGCGACCAGCTGGTCGATCACCCGAACCAGGGTCGGGCCCTCCAGGTTCATCACCTCGGCCAGCCGGCCCTGACGGGTGCCGTCGCCCAGCCGCGCCAGATAGCGAAGCGGCAAGGCCCTGGCCTCGGACAGGCCGTGACCGTGCAGCGCCTGATCCAGCAGCCGGCGATAGAGCCGGGCAATCAGCACCAGATGCATGCCGAAGCGCTCCATCCGGCCCGGCCGGCCGATGGTGGCGTCGTCGGTGGCGGTGCCGTCGTCAGTGGTTCGGGCCTCGTCCGTCATGCCACTCCCTTCCCGACCGGCCCCAGGATCCTGCCGCCCGCCTTCAGCGCCGCGGCCGCAAGCAGAAGCGACCGCCCGAGATCGGGATCCGCAGCCGCTGCGGACAGGGCCTCCAACTCACGCGCGGTGCCTGCGGGATCCTGGGCGAAGCCCGCCAGCGCCGCAAGCCCCGGCCGGCCTTCGGGGTGGGCGGCCAGCATCGCCACCGCACGGGCCAGCACCAGGACGGCGAGCGGCCGCCCGGGCAAGGCGGCCGTGCCGCCGGCCCGGCCCAGATGCAGCATCAGCCGCAGAATGCCGCGGGTGCTCCGCGCCGCATGGCGGGCAGCCGCCGCTTCGGTCGCAGGGCCGGTGATCAGCCGGCGCAGATCGTCGCGCAGCAGGGCCGCAACCCGCGCCGCCTGACCCTCGGGCCGGCGCGGCAGGGCGATGCAGGTCCCCGCCACCAGCGCCGCCCCGAGGATCAGGGCGGCGGAGCCCGCCAGGATCTCGGGCGCCCCGGCCGCCGGCATGCCGGCCTGAGAGGCGAGCAGGAAGCACATATTGGCATCCAGCGCCGGCAGGGCGGTGCGGGTCGAGGCGCGCCCAAGCCCGCTGATCAAGAAGATCGGCGCCATGGTCAGGATCAGCATGGCCGTGCCGTCCAGATATGGCTGAACCAGCAAGCGATAGCCGGTCGCGAGCGCGACGCCGCTGACCACCCCCAGGAACATCAGCGGCGCCACCTTCTGCGGCAGCGGCATCGATCCCAGCACCATCGAAAAGATGCAGACCCCAAGCGCCGCAAGCTCTGCCGCCGGCCAGCCGGTGGCAAGACCTGCGGCACCGGCAAGAAAACTGGCGCCGCCCGCGACCGCCCCCATGCGCCAGGCGCCCCGCCAGTCGCGATCGGCGCCGAGCATCGGCAGGTCGGATGTCCGCAGGGCCGTGTCGGGCAGCGCCCCCGCCAGCCGCCGGCGGGCCACCTCGAGCCGGATCTCGGCCGCATCGGGATGCCTGCCGCCATCCCCGCCAAGGCGCCGGCTTTCGGCCGCCGCCATCACGTCGAGACAGGCGAAGATCAGCGCATCGACATGGCGGCGCCGGCGATAGCCCTCTGCCGAGCCCGCCGTCACCGGCGCCGTCAGGGCATCGAGCCGGGCCATGCGTGCGAGCAGACGATGTTCCGCCGCAGCCAGCTCGGTCTCGGCCACATCCTTACGGCAGAGACCGGAGAAATCCCGCACGGCCCCGACCAGACGGTCGAGCCCGTCGAGGAAATCCGCACGCCGCGCGGGCGGCGTGAAGAGGCCGGTCACCAGGGTCACCACCACCACGCCGATCAGCGTGCATTCCACCCGCGCCATGGCGAGCGCGATCGACTGATCCGGCGCAAAGAGCGAGGGCAGCACCACCACGGCCGCGGTCATGCCGGCCATCAGCGGCGCATAGGACGCCGTGCCGCGGATCAGCCGCGTGGCACCGGCGCCGGCGGCCATCCAGAGCCCGAGAGCGACCAGCGTCGGCAGGGGATCCCCCGCAAACGTGACCGCTGCCAGCCCGAAGCCCGCCCCCATCAGGGTGCCGAGGATGCGAAAGATGCCGCGCTCGATCAGCAGGCCGCGCGCGGACTGGGCGACCACCCAGACCGGCATTGCCGCCCAATAGGCGTTCTGAACATGCAGCAGGGCCGCGATGGAGAAGGCGATCAGGGCGGCGGCGGCAAGGCGCACCGCCTGGAAGAGCCCGGCCCGGTCGAGCCCGAGCCGCGCCGGCCAGCCTTCAACGGCGAGAGACATCATACCGACCCCCGATGATGAGCATGGGAGTCAGATTATCATTAGGTAGGTGAGCTATCTTTATGCACTTTGCGCAAAGGACACATGCGGGCGATGATGGACGCCGCACCCGGGCCTTCCCCCCCTCAACCTGGTGGATCTTATGACCGGCACCATCCGTATCGGCATCGGCGGCTGGACCTTCGAGCCCTGGCGCGGCCGCTTCTATCCCGACGGGCTGCCCCATAAGCGCGAGCTGGAATATGCCGCCGGCCGGCTCAGTTCGATCGAGGTCAACGGCACCTATTACCGCACGCAAAAGCCCGAGATCTTCGCCCGCTGGCGTGAGGAGACGCCCGAGGATTTCGTCTTCGCCCTCAAGGGGCCGCGTTTCACCACCAATCGCCGGGTGCTGGCGGAGGCCGGGGCGTCCGTGGAACGTTTTCTTGAAGGTGCGGTGGCGCTCGGCCCCAAACTGGGGCCGATCAACTGGCAGTTCATGCCCACCAAGGCCTTCCTGCCCGAGGATTTCGAAGCCTTCCTCGACCTGCTGCCGCCGGAGCGCAACGGCCTGCGCCTCCGCCATGCGGTGGAGCTTCGCCATCAGAGCTTCGCGGTTCCGAAGCTGATCACCCTGGCCCGGACCCGCGGTGTGGCGATCGTGATCGCAGGCGATTCGGAGCATCCGCAGATCGCCGACCCCACCGCCGACTTCGCCTGTCTTCGGATCATGGGCACGCATGAGGACGCGGAGACCGGCTATACGCCGGAGGAGCTTGACCTCTGGGCCACCCGCGCCCGTGCCATCGCCGCCGGGACCACGCCCGAGGGCCTGACGATGGTGGAACAGCCGCCTGCGACGCCCACGCCACGCGACGTCTTCCTCTATGTCATTTCGGGCTTCAAACCCGCCAATCCGGCAGCCGCCATGGCATTGATCGAGCGGCTGAGCCGCTAGCTTCCAAGGTCGAAGCCGGTCACCGCCAGCACCGCGCCATTGACCAGCAGCTCCACCGCATGATGGCCCGGATGATGGCGGCGGGTGGAAAAGTCGCGGATCACCTGGGAGCGGGAGAGTTGCAGCCGCTCGCCCGGGCCGAGATCGACGGTGCGAAGCTTGAAGACCTTCCGGGAAATGCCGGTCGGGCGGACATAGCCGATGGCATAGTCGATCACCAGCCGTTGCGGCACCGCCGCGGTGGAGACCAGATCGACGGCAAGGGTGATGCGATCGCCCGGGCGGATCCTGGCCGGGGTGATCGCCGCCGCCTCTACCCGCAGCTCTGCGGGCCGGTCGGCACCGACCAGCGCCAGCGCCCGCGCATCGCCGGCCTTGATCCGGCTGCGCAGGCCGTGGCGGATGATCCAGGCGATATGCGGACGATCCCGGTCCCAGCCGGCAAGCCGATCCAGCAGCCAGTCGGGATGGTCCTTCGAGACGTCGTTCAGGTGGTTGGCGACCGAGCGGCGGACATAGATCGCGGGATCGGTCTTCAGCCGGTCGAGGATCGGCCAGGTCAGCGCCGGATCGGCGACCACCGCCTCCAGCCGGAAGGACCAGGGCAGGCGCGGCCTGGCCCCCTCGCTCGCCAGGCGGCGGACATGTTCGGATGCGTCGGCGGTCCAGCCGGTCATCACCCCCAGCACATGGGCCGGGTCGCGGCGGATGAAGGGGCGGATGCCGAATTCCGACGAGCCGAACCGGGTGAAGAAGGCGAGTGCATCCAGCGCCCGATCCGTGTCGTCGGAGGCAAACCGCGCCACCCAGTCGGGCAGGATCAGGGTCGCGAAGCCCGATCCCATGCGCGGCGCCAGGTCGCGCAGCACATCGAGCGCCCGCTCAACCGGCAGGTCGAGTGCCGCATGGATCGCCCCGCTGACCTGACCGAGCCGGGCCATCAGGGCCAGATCGTCGAGGTCACGCAGCGCCGCCTCAAGAAAGCGCGCACGATCGAAGGCGGGCGAGAGATCGGCGAGATGACCGGCGATCGCCTCGATCCGGGCACGGTCGAAGATTTCTTTGAGGGCCGGCTCTTTGAGATCAGGTCGGGCGGCGGTGTCGGTCATGGCATCCGGGCGCGGTTCGGTGGTACTGGAACCGGCATCCTGCCATGGGAGGTGACAGAAACCTGTCAGGAGGTTTCACCTGCGCCGGGCAACCCCCGCACCTCAGGCCGGCATGCGCTCGCGGATCCGACAGACCATCAGCAGACCCTCGCCATCGACCCCGCCGGCCTCGGCCAGGCCGCGGCGGTCGATCAGCAGGGCGTCGAGCGGTGCAAGATCGACCGTTTCACCCCGGATCTGCACGCCGACCTGGCCGCTGACGCACAGCAGCAGCACGACCTCGGACACCACGGCCAGATCGACGGGGCCGGCGACCCGCATCCGCTCCATTTCGTGGACGAACCCCGCCCGCCGGGTCATCAGGTTGAGATCGGTGATCGGTCCGTCGATCAGCCGGGCGGTGGTGGGCTGATCGGCGGGGAAGGCGAAGGGCTCGGCGGCGGGGTCCAGGCTGCAGCTGCCCACCCCTGCCACCGACAACTCCATCCCCGCGCCCCGGATCACCGCAAGCGACCGGTCGATGCCGGGGAAGACCGAGAACGGGCCGTCGATGGCGACGGTCGCCATGCTCAACCGCCAATCGAAGCCGTCGAGCCCGGCATCGGCGGGCGAGATCGCGATTTCCACGGTCTCGCCGCCGCCGTTCTTCCAGGGCATGCGCCGATGTCCGACCGCAGGCAGCAGACGCATCGGGGCCATGACCGTTCCTCCGTCTTGCCCGGCCGCCGGCGGCCGGTCTCAGTTCCCCAGGATCGCGGGCAGACGCAGCCCCTGTTCGCGGGCGCAGTCGAGCGCGATGTCATAGCCGGCATCGGCATGGCGCATCACGCCGGTCGCAGGGTCGTTCCACAGAACCCGCTCCACCCGGCGCGCAGCATCCTCGGTGCCGTCACAGACGACGACCATACCCGAATGCTGCGAAAAGCCCATACCCACGCCGCCACCATGATGGAGGCTGACCCAGGTGGCGCCGCTCGCGCAGTTGAGCAGGGCGTTCAGCAGCGGCCAGTCCGACACCGCATCCGAGCCGTCCTTCATCGCCTCGGTCTCGCGGTTGGGGCTGGCGACCGACCCCGAATCCAGATGGTCGCGGCCGATCACCACCGGTGCCTTCAGCTCGCCCTTCGCGACCATCTCGTTGAAGGCGAGACCAAGGCGGTGACGATCGCCCAGGCCGACCCAGCAGATCCGCGCCGGCAGGCCCTGGAAGGAGATCCGTTCCCGCGCCATGTCCAGCCAGCGGTGGAGATGCGCGTTGTCGGGCAGCAGTTCCTTCACCTTGGCATCGGTCTTGTAGATGTCTTCCGGATCCCCGGAGAGCGCTGCCCAGCGGAACGGGCCGACGCCGCGGCAGAAGAGCGGGCGGATATAGGCCGGCACGAAGCCCGGGAAGGCGAAGGCGTTTTCCAGCCCCTCATCCTTCGCGACCTGGCGGATGTTGTTGCCATAGTCGAGGGTCGGCACGCCCTGGTTCCAGAAGTCGAGCATCGCCTGGACATGGACCTTCATCGAGGCCCGTGCCGCCGCTTCCACCGCCTTGGGATCGCTTTCTCGCTTCGCCCGCCATTCGGCGATGTTCCAGCCGATCGGCAGATAGCCGTTGATCGGATCATGGGCCGAGGTCTGGTCGGTGACGATATCGGGGCGGACGCCGCGGCGGACCAGTTCGGGCAGAATCTCGGCGGCATTGCCGAGCAGACCGACCGATTTCGCCTCGCCGGCCTCGGTCCAGACCCGGATCATCTCCAGCGCTTCGTCGAGCGATTCCGTCTTCGCATCCAGATAGCGGGTGCGGAGGCGGAAATCGATCGAGTCGGGGTTGCACTCCACCGCCAGGCAACAGGCGCCGGCCATCACCGCCGCCAGCGGCTGGGCGCCGCCCATGCCGCCGAGCCCGCCGGTCAGGATCCAGCGGCCCTTCAGATTGCCGTCATAATGCTGGCGGCCGGCCTCGACGAAGGTCTCGTAGGTGCCCTGAACTATGCCCTGGGTGCCGATATAGATCCAGGATCCGGCGGTCATCTGGCCGTACATGGCCAGGCCCTTGCGGTCCAGCTCGTTGAAATGGTCCCAGGTCGCCCAATGCGGCACCAGGTTGGAATTGGCGATCAGCACCCGGGGCGCGTCCTTGTGGGTGCGGAACACGCCCACCGGCTTGCCTGACTGAACCAGCAGGGTTTCGTCATCCGAAAGCGTGCGCAGCGTGGTCGCGATCCGGTCGAAATCTTCCCAGGTGCGGGCGGCGCGGCCGATGCCGCCATAGACCACCAGCTCGTTGGGGTTCTCGGCGACGTCCGGATCGAGGTTGTTCATCAGCATGCGGAGCGGGACCTCGGTCAGCCAGCTCCGGGCGCTGATCTCAGGTCCGCGCGGCGCCCTGATCTCGCGGATGTTGTGGCGCGGATTGCTCATCGGATGTGCTCCTCGGGCGAAGTGTAGGCCGGGTCGGTCTGGGGGCGGCAGGGGCTGAAAGGCGGACATCGCCGTCAGGGACGGGTGGTCCTGAGGATGGTATGCAGGGCGGCGAAATCGCCGTTGAGCGGCCGGTCGTCGGCATAGGGGGCCACGCGCGCCCGGATGCGGCGATAGAGCGCGTCGGTGCGCGGCGCCCGGGCGAGGGCCGGGGGTTGCAGATCATAGGCCTGGGCTGCGGCCAGCAGCTCGATCGCCAGGATGCGCTCAAGATTGTCGAGCACCGCCAGCGCCTTGCCCGCGGCCGGGGTGGCATGGGTCAGGATGTCTTCCTGAAGCGCCGAGGTGATGCCACCATCCAGGCTGGCCGGGGCGGCGAGCCGCCGGCATTCGGCAGCCAGCGCCGCGGCGGTGTACTGGGCGATCATGAAGCCCGAACATACCCCGCTGTCGCCGGCCAGAAAGGCCGGCAGCCGGCTGACCAGCGGGTTGACCAGCCGGTCGACCCGGCGTTCCGAAATCGCGGCAAGCTCTGCCGCCGCCACCGCCAGCCCGTCCATGGCAAGACCCAGCGCCGCACCCACGGCATGCGCCTGGGAATGCACCTCGGGTGCCTCGGGTGTGCCCGACACCGCCGGGTTGTCGGTGACGCTGGCAAGCTCCCGATCGACCACCACCGCCAGCTGCTCCACCTGGTCGCGCACCGCACCATGGATCTGGGGGACGGCGCGCAGGCTGAGCGGATCCTGGGTGCGGCTGCCGGCGGCGGCGGCCAGCAGCTCGCTGCCGGCAAGCCAGGCATCGAGCCTGGCGCCGACGGTCTGCAGGCCCGGGGAGGTGCGCAGCGCCAGCGGTGCCGGCGCGAAGGCCCCCGCCTGGGCGCCCAGATTCTCGTAAGCCAGCGTCGCCGCGGCATCCGCCCAGTCCATCGCCCGGTCCATGCGGGAGAGCGCCAGACAGGCGAGGCCGGTGGCACAGGGTGTGCCGTTGACCAGGCTGAGACCTTCCTTGGCCTCCAGCACCAGCGGCTCCAGCCCGATCCTGGCCAGCGCCTCGCGGCCGGTCAGCAGCTCGGCCCCCTGGCGGGCCGTGCCATGGCCGATCAGCACCAGCCCGATCTGGGCCGCATGGGTCAGATAGCCGACCGAGCCGCGCGACGGGATCACCGGCAGGATGTTGGCATTGAGCAGCGCCAGCAGTGCCGCGACCGTCTGCGGCCGCACGCCCGAGTAACCATGGGCGAAATTGGCGATCTGGGCCGCCATGATCGCCCGGGTCTCGGCCTCACCCAAAGGTTCGCCCACGCCGCAGGCATGGCTGAACAGGATGTTGCGCGACAGGCTCTGCTGGCCGGAGCGGTCGATGATCACGTCGCAGAGCGCGCCGACACCGGTGTTGATGCCATAGCCGCGGATGCCGCGGTCGACAAGGGCGTCGACCACCCGGCGCGCCGCCTCGATCCGCGCCCAGGCGGCAGGCGACAGCTCCAGCCCGGCCCCTTCGGCAATGGAGGCGAGATCGCGCCAGCCGAGGACGCGGTCGAGGATGATGCGGTTCGCCTGCACGAGCGCCTCCGCGGTCACGTCCCCCGAAAGAAAGCCGTCCGGCGCGGCCGGATCCTGCATGGGATCAGTCATGTCCACCTCCGGTCCGGCGCTGGACGAAACGGGCGACATAGTCGTTGGCGGGATTAGACAGGATCTCGTCGGGGCTGCCGACCTGGACCAGGCGGCCATCCTTCAGAATCGCGATCTCAGAACCGATGCGCAGCGCCTCGTCCAGATCATGGGTGATGAAGACGATGGTCTTGGCGAGATTCTGCTGCAGCTGAAGCAGCTGGTCCTGCATGTCGGTGCGGATCAGCGGATCCAGCGCCGAGAAGGCCTCGTCCATCAGGATCACGTCGGTATCGGCGGCCAGCGCCCGGGCAAGGCCGACGCGCTGCTTCATGCCGCCCGACAGCTGGTGCGGATATTTGTCTTCATAGCCCGAGAGACCGACCGCCTCGATCCACTGCATGCCGATCGGCCGGGCCTCGGCGCGCGACAAGCCGCGCACCCGCTGGCCATAGACGACGTTCTGCAGCACGGTGCGATGCGGCATCAGCCCGAAGCTCTGGAACACCATGCTGACCCGGTGGGTGCGGAAATCCCTGAGCGCCTTCGCCCCCAGATCCAGGATGTTGCGGCCGTCGAAGCGGACCTCGCCGGCGGTGGGCTCGATCAGCCGGTTGATGTGGCGGACCAGCGTCGACTTGCCCGAGCCCGACAGCCCCATGATCACGAAGATCCGGCCGGCACCGATCGTCAGGCTGACATCGTCGAGGCCGACGCTGCAGCCGGTGCGGGCCAGCACCTCGGCCTTGTCGAGCCCGTCCTTCGCAAGCCGGAGCGCGGTGCCGGTATCGCGGCCGAAGATCTTGTAGACATTGCGGATCTCGATCTCAGCCATGACGGGCGTCCTCGTTGCGCGGCCGGCCGAAGCCCTGGGTGATGCGGTCGAGCACGATGGCCAGGATCACGATGCCGAGCCCGGCTTCCAGCCCCTTGCCGACATCGAGCGTCTGGATGCCGTTCAGCACCTGCTCGCCCAGGCCGCGGGCACCGATCATCGAGGCGACCACCACCATCGACAGGGCCATCATGATCGTCTGGTTGAGGCCGGCCATGATGGTCGGCGTGGCCAGCGGCAGTTCCACCCCGAACAGGATCTGGCGCGGGCTGCCGCCGAAGGCCTGCGCCGCTTCGATCACCTCGCGGTCGACCTGACGGATGCCCAGATCGGTGAGGCGGATCAGCGGCGGCACGGCATAGATGATCGTGGCCAACACGGCCGGTACCTTGCCCAGGCCGAAAAGCATGATCGCCGGGATCAGATAGACGAAGCTCGGCATGGTCTGCATCACGTCGAGCACCGGCAGGGTGATGCCGCGCATGATCCGGCTTTTGGCGACCCAGATGCCGACGGGGATGCCGATGACCACCGAGACCAGGGTCGCCATCAGCATCAGGGCGAGCGTCTGCATGGTCAGGTCCCAGAGCCCGAGCACGCCCACGACCAGCAGCATCGCGGCGATCATCACCGTCGGTGCGATCCGGCGGGTCGCCTGCCAGGCGAGCCCCGTGAACACCAGGAACACCACCCACCAGGGCAGGCCGCGCAGGATCTGCTCGATGACCAGGATGCCCTGGAGGATGACGTTCGACACGGCCTTGAACACGAAGCCGTAATCGACCACCAGCATCCGGACGAAGTCGTTGATCGGCCCGCGAATGGAGATGTGCAGGGACTCAGGGAACATGGGCTGGCTTCCTTGCCGCGGGTGAAGCGGAGGATGGCGCGGCCCCGCCGCCGGGCGGGGGCCGGCGGCGGACCGTGCGAGAGGCAGGGATGGAGGCTGCGGGCGAGGCGCGGCCCCTTACTTCACCGCCGCCTCCTTCACCGCCGCCTCGATCTTCGCCCGGGCCTCGGCCGGAACCCAGCCGCCCCAGACATCGCCCTTGGTCGCCAGGAAGCGCTTCGCGGCAGCCTCGGCATCGGCCTTTTCGTCGACCATGTAGGCGAGGCTGGCATTCACCTCGGCCAGGGGGAAGGTCGCCTTCTCCAGCATCTCGACGATCTCGGGCGCCGCCTTGGCGAAATCGGCGTTCAGGCCATAGGCGACCTCGACCGCCGGGAAGGCGCAGCCGCGGTCGCGCTTGCCGGTGGCGCTGGTCAGCTCGGTCCAGCAGGCCTCGTCATAGGCCGGTTCCTTCAGCTGGACCAGATCGTACTTGCCCATGATCGCGGTCGGCGTCCAGTAGTAGAACAGGATCGGCTCGCCGCGCAGATAGGCGGCCGAGATCGCCGCATCCAGCGCGGTGCCGGTGCCGGGGCGGAAATTCACATAGTCGTCGGTGAGCTTGTAGGCCTGGAGCTTGGCGGTGTTGACGCCCTCGCAGGTCCAGCCCGAGGGGCAGTTCAGGAAGCGGCCCTTGGACGGCTCCTCCGGGTCGGTGAACAGCTTCACGATCGCCGGATCCTTGAGCTGCTCCACCGTCTCCAGCTTGGGCGCGGTGGGGGCGATGCCGCGGGTGGTGTCGCCCTTGACCATATAGGCCGGGACATACCAGCCCTCGCTGGCGCCGACGAAGGTCTTGCCGACCGAGACCACCTGGCCGGCGGCGGCGGCGTTGTTCCAGACGTCGCTGCGGCCGATCCATTCCTCGGCGAAGATCTGGACGTCGTTATTGGCGGTCGCCTGTTCCAGCGTCACCGAATTGCCGGGGATCGCATCCACGGCGCAGCCATAGCCTTCGGACAGGATGGTCTTCATCACCTCGGTGATGAAGGCACCGCTTTCCCAGTCGATGCCGGCAAAGGTGACGGTCTTGCCGTCCCCGCAATACGAGGCCTGGGCGCTGCCGGTGGAGACCGCGAACACGGCGGCCGTGGTGGCGAGCGCGAGCTTGAGCGTGGTGAAGGTGAAATTCGACACCGTGCGTTCCCTTTATTGCTTGGCGTACCCGGTCAGGATCTTCGGTCGTCGCCTCCTCGCCGGGCCGCACGGACAGGGACCGCCGGGCCGGGGGGGCGCTTTGGCCTGCGCGCCCCCCGTCGTTCCCCGGGGCGCCACAGGCAAGTTGTATATGCAAGATGGCCCATTTCCCGAAGGGACGCAATCCTGTATGGTCGAAAAACATGCAACTTCCCGCATGCACACCATACAGGCAGCCCCCATGACCCAGATCGGCGTCCAGATCGAGGCGACGCGGCCGACCCCGGCCGGCGAAGACGGGCTGCGCGAGCTGCCGCTTTACGAGCAGCTGAAGGCGCGGATCAAATCGCGCATCGCCAGCGGCGACTGGCCGCCCAATCACCGGGTGCCGTCGGAGAACGAGCTGGTCGAGGAGATGGGGGTGAGCCGGATGACCGCGCATCGCGCCCTCCGCGAGCTGGCGGCGGAAGGCGTGATCCTGCGCATTCAGGGCAAGGGATCCTTCGTGGCGCCCGCCAAGCGCAGCGCACCTTTTCTGGGCGTGCGCAACATCGCCGATGAAATCGCCGAGCGCGGCGCGGCCCACACGGTCGCCATCACCTTGAGCCAGGCGGAAAATTGCGGCCCGGACCTTGCCGACGCGCTGGAGGTGGCGATGGGGGCCGAGGTCTTCCACACCGTGATCGTCCATCGCGAGGACGATGTGCCGATCCAGATCGAGGACCGCTTCGTCAACCCGGCGGTGGCGCCCGACTATCTGGCCCAGAACTTCCGGGGCACCACGCCCAACGCCTATCTGACGGCACTTGCGCCCATCACCCGCACCGAGCAGTCGGTCGAGGCGATCCTGCCCAAGGCCTGGGAATGCCGCCTGCTCGCCATCGCCCGTACCGAGCCCTGTCTGATGGTCCGCCGACGGACCTGGTCGGGCCCCCTTGTGGTGACGGCGGTGCGCCTGCTCTACCCCGGCACCCGCTACCGGCTGGAGAGCAGCTACTGACAAAACAGCTGGCGGCCCCCGGAGGAGCCGCCAGCTTGCCTATACAACCTGAGTGATCCGCAGCCTCAGGCGCTCTGCTGCCGCAGCGCCGGCCGTGGCAGGGCCTGCTCCAGATCCTCCAGCAGGTCCTCAGGATCCTCCAGGCCCACCGAAAGCCGGATCAGCCCGTCGGAAATGCCATAGGCGGCCCGTTCCTCGGGCGTGTAGGTCGAATGGGTCATCGAGGCCGGGTGCTGGATCAGGCTTTCGGCATCGCCCAGCGACACCGCCCGGCCGATCAGCCCCAGCCGGTTCATGGTCTCGCGCCCGGCCGCAAGCCCGCCGGTCAGTTCGAAGGCGATCATCCCGCCCGGCAGCGCCATCTGGCGCCGGGCCAGATCGTGCTGCGGGAAATCCGCCAGTCCCGGATACCAGACCGACGCCACGGCCGGATGGGCATTCAGCATCTGCGCCACCGCAAGCGCGCTCGCCGAATGGCGCTCCATACGCAGCGACAGGGTCTTGAGCCCGCGCAGGATCAGCATGGCGTTGAACGGCGCCATCACCGCGCCGGTCATGTCCTTCAGCCCCTCCAGCCGGATCCGGCCGATGGTTTCGGCATCGCCGACCACCAGCCCCGCCACCAGATCGCCATGGCCGCCCAGATATTTGGTCGCCGAATGCACCACCAGATCGGCGCCAAGCTCGATCGGCCGGGTGAGACGGGGCGTGGCATAGGTGTTGTCGACCACGGTCACGGCGCCGGCGGCACGAGCGATTTCCGACACGCGGCGGATGTCGACCAGCCGCATGTTGGGATTGGCCGGGGTTTCGAAATACACCACCCGGGTGCGCGGGCCGACGGCCGCGGCAAGGTTTTCGGGGTCGGTCAGGTCGACATGGGTGATGGTGACGCCGAAACGCGCCAACCCGTGGCGCATGAAGGCGAAGGTACAGCCATAGAGCGTGCGGTCGACGATCACCTCGTCGCCCGGCGAAACCAGGGTCCAGAGCGTGGCGGTGATCGCCCCCATGCCCGAAGCCAGCGCCAACCCCGCCTCCGCCCCTTCCAGATCGGCCATCCGGCGCTCCAGCAGGTCGAGGGTGGGGTTGGAGATGCGGGAATAGACATGGCCGGGGCGGGTGCCGGCAAACATCTCGCCACCCGCCTCGGCGGTCTCGAACACGAAGGTGGAGGTGAGATGAAGCGGCGGGGTCAACGCCCCGTCATTGGCGGCCGGATCATAGCCCGAATGGATGGCACGGGTCGAAAAGCTGCGCGAGGTGGTCATGGGGCGTCTCCCTCTGTCTCTTGAGGCATGATGCACCTTCGCTAAAGGCATTTGATTGCCATCTTCGCCCCTGATTGGCAGGATTCGGGTCATATATGCCAGGAAAGAGGCAGCGCCATGGACGACAAGGACCGGCAGATCGTCCGCATCCTCCAGACCGAGGGGCGGATCACCAATCTGGAGCTGGCCGACCGGGTGGCATTGTCGCCCTCTCCCTGTCTGCGCCGGGTGCGCGCGCTGGAAGAGACCGGCGTCATCCGCGGCTATGGCGCCCGGGTCGATGCCAAGGCCTTCGGGCTCGGCCTCACCGCCTTCGTCCATATCCGCCTGGACCGGCACAACCGGGCGGTGGTGGACGGCTTCGAACGCCGGATCGGCGTGATCGACGAGGTGGTGGAATGCCATCTGGTCACCGGCAAATCCGACTATCTGCTGCGGGTGATGGTGGCCGACCTTGCGGCGTATGAGGATTTCGTCCGCAACCGCCTGCACGATATCGAGGGGATCACCTCGATCGAATCGATCTTCGTCTACAGCTCGGTCAAGGATGCCGGGGCCTGGCCTGATCCCGGTTCATGAAACGATCTTTCAGGGAGATGCCCGCTCATGGCATGGTCGCCATAAACCGAATCGCAGGCAGAAAAACCACACCGCCCCTCCCGATCAGCGGGATAGTTTCAATACTGGAAATCAATCTGTACAATAATCTGGCGTCCTGGATCTGCTTTCGCCTCGGGGGGTCATGATGCATTCAGCCGAAATTACTCCTCTGGCCCGAAAATTGTCCGCCTTCGCCGTGCTGTCGGACCGCGAGCAGGCCGCCCTGAAACACCTCCACAGGCACCAAAGATCCTTTGCGGCCGGTCGTGATCTGGTGCATCAGGGGCAATCCAGGCGGACAGCCTATATCCTTTCAGCCGGCTGGGTGAGTTCATACAAGATTCAACCAGATGGAACCCGTCAGATCGTTGATGTCCAGATACCCGGAGACTTCCTGGGATTACGCAGTGTCCTGCTTCGTACATCGGATCATGCCTTCGAGCCCATCGTGGACATTCGCGCTGCTGAAATTTTGATCGATGACCTGATTGAAATATTTACAAAAAATCCTAGATTAGCAACCGCAATTCTCTGGACCGCTTCACGAGATGAAGCGATGGTTGTCGAACATCTTGTAGGTATTGGAAGGCGAGACGCAGATTCTCGTATGGCACATTTCCTTCTTGAGCTTGGCATGAGACTGGCTCTGGTCCAAATGGGAGATACGTCAGGCTATGACTGCCCGCTGGCTCAGCATCATCTGGCTGACGCACTTGGGCTTAGCACCGTTCATGTAAACCGGACACTGCGGCGCCTCAGAGAAGATGGCCTGGTGACCTTCCGGGATGGGCACGTGACATTCGACAATCGCGAACGGCTTGCAGAGGTGGCGGGCTTCGACCCGGCATATCTTGATCAATCCGGCCCTCTTCTGAAGTAAGAATTATGCAGAATTACGATCTATCGATCTTGATCATAATTCAGAAATAGGGCTCCGCCACAGAAATTCAACATGCGTTAACATAGATCAATACACGAATTTCTATACCCGGCTAAAGATGGTTGGCAGCTTGGGCAGCCCATCTCCTTCCGACGGATGGAGATGGCATCCGACAATGAAAGGCTAGCCCCTCAACATCCGGAGCCAGGACATGAACATACGTTCGTCCAGATCCATAGTCACATATCCATCTCCGTTCACTTTGTCCGGTTACCCGGATGAACTTCCCGCCGGTGCGTATGAGATTCTGGTGGAGGAAGAGCTTCTCCAGGGACTCAGCTTTTCAGCCTATCGAAGGACCGGAGCCTACCTGACAGTCCCCGGCCTGGACGGCCACGGTGGACATTCCGAAATACGCCGCATCAGTGACGCCGACCTGGAACTGGCCCTCACCCTGGATCGGAGGCACAAGGTTGCAGAAAATGACAACGAGGCGGTGCTATTTCCGCCGGAGGATTTGACATGAAAATTCCCGTATGGCTCAAGCCCGGCATCTATGGTGCCATCACGGGCGCAGTCCTCACCGCAGTGGTCGGATTCACCTGGGGAGGCTGGGTCACAGGCAACAACGCCGACAAAATGGCCATGACAATGGCGCATGACGATGTCATCGCAGCCCTGGTCCCGGTTTGTGTCGATATGGCCCGCACCGACCCGAGCCGTGCCGAAAAGCTGGCCACCATCCGGGCTGCTTCGACCTATCAGCGCCGGGACGCCGTGATGGCCGCCGGTTGGGCGACGATGCCCGGAGCGGAAACGCCAGATCGGGACCTTGCCCAAGCCTGCCTGACCGCTCTCGAACTCTAGAGATTTCGCAAAGCCGCATCATCCATCAGGAAAGTGCGCCCCACGCACACCACCCTTCATGAAGGGACTCTAAAGCGTGGGTTCGCAAGCATCTTTCCCCGATCAGGTTGCTTCACCTGATCGGGGTAGGCCTGGATGACGAAATATCTGGCCAGGGTCTTTTAATACCTCCGAGGCTCTGCACCGGTGGTGCATATTTTTAACCGGCGGCATCTGACAGGAGATGGATATGCGCGTAAGTATCGGATGTCGTTTCGTGTACAATTTTCCCCAGCCGACACCCCTGATCGCAATGCTCAATGTCCACTATTCGCGCTTCGGGGATCTGGAGCGCGCGGACTATCTCGCAACATCACCAAGCCTGCTTCTTGAAAGTTACCGGGATATTTTCGGCAACTGGTGCACACGAATGGTGGCACCGGCTGGTGACTTCACCCTGTCGACCGACGGTGTGTTTCGCGACACCGGCCAAACTGATCCGGCATCACCCGATGCAGGTCAGCATGACGTCCAGCATCTTCCAGTGGAAACGCTCGTCTATTTGCGGGGGAGCCGTTATTGCGACACGGATATTCTCTCGAAAGACGCCTGGGGCCTGTTCGGCCACACCAAACCAGGATGGGCTCGGGTTCAGGCCATTTGTGATTTTGTTCACGAGCATATTTCTTTTGACTACATGAAAGCAGATGCAAGTCGCACCGCCTCCAGGACAATGACAGAAGCACATGGCGTTTGCCGTGATTTTGCACACCTCTCCATTTCGTTCGCCCGCTGCCTGAACATCCCCGCTCGTTATTGTACGGGATATCTCAGTCATATCAGTACGCCAGAGCCCGACGCCCCCGGAGACTTCTCGGCATGGATGGAAGTATTTCTGGACGGGCGCTGGTGGGTTTTCGACCCCCGCCATAACGCTCCGCGGAAGGCCAGGATCCTTGTGGCAAGGGGCCGCGACGCAGCGGATGTTCCGTTGGTTCAGACTTTTGGCCCCGCGACATTGACGGATTTTCAGGTCTGGACCCGGGAAGCAGGAAGTAGTCCGGCAGACGCGTCTTCTCATACTCTCCGCTGAAGCAGAGGATTATCAAATGACATTCCTGATCAGGACTACTGTCGTTTTCCTTCGACAGTTTGAACTGCCGCACTTCGCAGAAACCCTGCCGGCTGGCGAATACGATATCGAAGTCCAGCACTCAGAACCTTCCACCATCGAAGCATTCGGACCAGGGCCATCCGTGCTTATCCGCCTTCCTCCAAGACCCTCACATCCCGGCCTCGTGCGCACTCTCACCGTTCCTTTCGCTGCGCTGGAGCGCGCCACGGCAAAAGACAAACTGACTGGCAAGGCTCTCTTGGACTTCGTCCTTGAAGAAATGCTGAACGATCCGATGGTTCGACTGATCATGCACGCTGATGGCGTAGGAGAAGCCGACATCCGAAAGCTATACTCTATCCAGATCAAAAACAAATTTATCGAAAATAAATCAATTAAAATAATCGAAGAGGCAGCTCTTAAATGAAAGGTGATGAAAAATGAAAAGAGATAGCATCAATAAAAAAACTTCCATTATAAATATAATGCACTCTACATCTTACAAATACAATAAAGATGTTACACTTGGCCAGCATCGATTCATGCTACGGCCGCGCGAAACTCGAGAACTCAGGCTGATATCATTTGATCTCAATATTTCACCTGCGGCCCGGATTGACTGGTCGCATGATGTCGCCGGGAACGCCGTCGCCTCCGCGCTCTTCGAAACGCCATCAAAGACACTCACCATCCTGGCCCGAACAACCGTTGAACTCAGTGCACCGGCATGGCCGGTTTTTCCGATCGCCGCCTCTGCCATTCGCTATCCGTTTTTCTATTCCGCAGACGACTGGGAGGATCTAGGCGCCCTGGCCAGACCTCAATATGCCGACACAGCTCAAAGACTCTTGAATTGGGCTGGACGCTTCGTCATGGCGCGGCCGACGGATACGCTGTCCCTGCTCAAAGATCTCAGCAATGGTGTCGCCGCCAACATCGCCTATCAACCACGCGAAACGGAAGGCACTCAGGGGCCGCTCGAAACGCTGGACAGGGGATGGGGGTCATGTCGCGACTTTGCCGTTCTCTTCGCAGAAGCGGCGAGAACACTAGGTTTCGGAGCACGCCTGGTATCCGGATACCTTTATGACCCGACAGGAGATCAGTTGGGATCAACAGCTGCCGGATCCACGCACGCATGGGTAGAAGTCTTTGTCCCCGGGGCCGGCTGGATCTCTTTCGACCCGACCAACAGAGCTGTAGGTTCAGCGAACCTGATCCCGGTTGCAGTGGCGCGTAACATCTGGCAGATCCTACCGGTAACCGGCAGTTTTCACGGCCCGGATGTCGACCGGCCGACCATGGACGTCACCATAGAAGTCGGCGCTCCGTAGCAGGGACAGCCAGCCGTCATAGCATCAATGCCAGGCAACCCCACGCCTCTTCCGGCGCCGCGCTTTTCACAACCCTTCAAGACATCCACCGGGCCCTCCTCCAACTTCTCCCGGGTGACGGCCCCGCAGCGAAGGCCGCTACGGATCGGGAGGACGAGATGACCGAAAACGTCGGATTCATCGGGCTCGGCGTGATGGGCCAGCCGATGGCGCTCAACCTGGCGCGCGCCGGCACGCCGCTGGTGGTGTGGAACCGCACACGAGAGAAATGCGACGCCCTGGCCGCGGCCGGCGCCGAGGTGGCGGCAAGCCCGGACGAGGTCTTTCGCCGCGCCGATGTCGTCATCCTGATGATGATCGACGAGGCCTCGACCGATCTGGTTCTGGGCCGCAGCGTCGCGCGCTTCCGGACCAATGTCGCGGGCCATGTGATCGTCAACATGGGCACGCTGCCCGCCGATTATTCCAGTGCCCTTGCCGCCGAGATCCGCACCGCCGGCGGGCGTTATGTCGAGGCGCCGGTCTCCGGCTCCCGTGCGCCGGCCGAGGCCGGGCAGCTGGTCGCCATGCTGGCCGGCGCGCCCGAAGACGTGGCGCGGGTCGAGCCGCTGCTGGCGCCGATGTGCCGCCAGACCGTCGCCTGCGGCGCCGTGCCCCGGGCGCTGCAGATGAAGCTGGCGGTCAACCTGTTCCTGATCACCATGGTCACCGGGCTGACCGAAGCCTTCCATTTCGCCGAAGGCCATGGGCTCGATCTCGACCGCTTCGTCGAGGTGCTGGATGCCGGCCCGATGGCAAGTGCGGTGTCGCGGATGAAGCTCGCCAAGCTGCGGGCCGGCGATTACGGCGTTCAGGCCTCGATTCCGGATGTGTTCAAGAATGCGCGGCTGGTGGCGGAAGCGGCGCGGGCGGCCGAGATCGCCTCGCCGGTTCTCGACATCTGCCACAGCCTGTTCGGCGAAACGCTCGCCGCCGGCCATGACGGCCTCGACATGGCGGCGGTGGTGAAGGCGATCCAGGCCCGGACGGCGGCTCAGCGCGCCGCGACCGCCCCGGCCCAGCGGGCAGGGGTCAGGCCATAGCCGCGCTTGAAGGCGCGGCTCATATGGCTCTGATCCGCGAAACCCGCGTCCAGTGCCGCTTCCGACAGCGCCATGCCCCGCCGCATCGCCGCCCGGGCGAGGTCCAGCTGCCGCATGGTGCGATAGCGGCTGGGGCTGGTGCCGAAGGCGCGCCGGAACTGGCGGGCCAGCGTCCAGCGATCCAGGCCCGAAACGGCTTCCAGGGCGGCGGCGGTATGGCGGGTGGCGGGATCGTCGGCGATCAGCCGGCGCACCCGCTCCAGCGCCGCGACCGGCAGCCGGCCGCCCGGGGCCGATTGCGGGATCGACCGATCCAGCCGGCCCAGCATATCCGCCAGCCCGCCGACCAGTTCGGCGCTCTCGATGTCTCCGAGCGGCGTATCCAGATCGGCAAGCCCATGCAACAGCACCGGATCGATCGCCGTCGCGCCCACCACCGGATCGGCGACGAAAGGCAGCGGCCGACCGTCCAGCGCCGCCAGGATCAGCGCCGGGTCGACATAGAGGATGCGATAGCCGAAGCCGCCGGGCGTACCGGCGGCACCGTCATGAAGCTCGTCCGGGTGAAGCACATGCATCTGCCCGGCAAGGCAGGCCCGGCGGGCACCGCGATAGCGGAAGCTCTGCACGCCATGGGTGGTGATGCCGATCGCGTAAGTATCGTGGCGATGGGGGGCGAAGGCCCGGCCGTCGAAGGCCGCGGCCAGCCGCTCGACGCCCGGCGCGCCTGCGCCCATGCGCAGCCGGACCCCCGCCTCGGCGGCGGGGGCCGTCTCCAGCCCCGGCAGCGGGGCCTCTGGTCCAGGGTTGGCAGATAGGTCAGTCATACTGCCACACTACCCCCGTCTTCGTTCAGCGTACAGGAGCCGGATCGATGGCCGCTCTCTCCAGCCTCGCCCTGCCCGGGCCTGCCGCCCTGCCCGAGCTTGCCGCCCTGCCCGAGCTTGCAGGTTTTGCCGCCGCAAGCCTCGCGATCACCTTCAGCCCGGGCCCCAGCACCATCGCCATGACGGCAACCGGCAGCGCCTTCGGCCTGGCCCGGGCCCTGCCCTATGCCCTGGGCAGCGCGCTCGGGACGATCTCGGTCATGGCGGCGGTCGCCGCCGGCCTCGCCTCGCTGCTGCTGGCGGAGCCGGCGGTGGCGACCGTCCTGCTGATCATATCGGCCGGCTATATCCTGTACCTGGCCCTGCGCATCGCCACCGCCCCGCCCCCCGGCGTACCCCAGGCCGGCAGCCGCCCGCCGGGGCCGGCCGGCGGGGTGGTGCTGGCGGTCACCAACCCCAAGGCCTGGCTGGCCTTCGCCGCCCTCTTCGCCGGCACCGGCACCACGCCGGGTGAGATCGGGCCGCGGATCCTGATCCTGGCGGCCTCGATCGCCGCCAGCCATGTCGTCTGGCTGCTGCTCGGCGCCGGCTTCGCCCGCCTGCTCCGCCGGCCGCGGGTGTCGCGGGCGGTCAATCTGGTGCTGGCGGTTCTGCTGGTGGGATCGATGGTGGTGGCGGTCAGGGGGTGAGGGTGGGGACTCAGAGGTCTGCGAGAAGACGCTCGATATCCTGCCGCCCGTGGAGGAGGCGCAGAACGAACACGTTCCCGTCCGGCCGTCGCGTATAGACGATCACATGACGGCGATAGCCCAGCATACGGACCAGCGGCCTGAATTCGGGGCGGACCCGCCCCATTTCCGGATGCTCCCCGATCAAGAGCAGCAGGCGCGAAAGGCCCGCCTGATAGTCTTCAGCCTGACGGACGCCGAATTGAGCCATTCCGTAGGCGTAAGCAGCGAGGATATCTTCTACCGCAGCACGCGAAAGCTCATAGCCCATTGTCTGCCGACAAAGCAGCCCGCCGCCGAGCTTCCGTCAGCACGTCCTGCATGGACAGGCCGCTGCTGCCGCTCGCCAAGCCCTCGTCTATCAGGCGCTGGATGTCGGCAAGTGCGGCCCTCCGGTCCTGATCCCGCCGGATGAGGTCTCTTATATAGTCGCTGGCGTTTCCATAACGCCCGCTCTCGACCTGTCCTTCCACCCAGATCTTCATCTGGTCGGTGACCGACACATTCATAGTCGCCATGGTCATCCCCCTCAGTCCAGAAAGATTTTGGCATAGATTGCCAAAAGCTGCCACTGACTAAGGGGGACAGACCGGTTTCGGTCAGCCTGCCAGCTCGCCGGTCGCCACGACATTGGCATAGGCAAAGCCCAACGCCGCCATGAAGGCCGCATGGACCTGGGCGGCCGGGACCGTCACGCCGCCGAATTCCTGGTCGCGGGTGGCGCAGGCATCGTGGGCGACCGTGACCTCGAAGCCCAGATCGCGGGCGGCGCGGGCGCCGGCATCGATGCACATATGGCTCATGGCGCCGGCGATCACGACCTGGTCCACGCCCATCTCGCGCAGCAGCACATCGAGTCTGGTCTCGCGGAAGGCGTTGGGGAAGTGCTTCAGCACCACCGGCTCGCCCTCTGCCGGGCTGACGCTGTCATGGATGCGCGCACCGTCGGAGCCTGCCGCGAAAAAGGGGGCGCCCTCACCGGCAAATTCGTGGCGGACATGGACCACCGGTTCCCCCGCCGCGCGGAAGGTGGCGATCAGCCGGGCGACATTGGCCGCCGCGGCCTCGATGCCGACCAGCGGCCAGCGGCCGCCCGGGAAATAATCGTTCTGGACGTCGATCACGACGAGGGCGCGCTTGGCCATGATGGCTGCCTCCTGACAGGGGGTTCCGCCCGGGTGCGCCCGGGCAGTGATGGACAGGCTAGCCGGACCCGGGCAGGCTGTGGATTGGCGGAACCGACATTCAGAGAGGCGAATCCGACAAATGGCCGAGACCCCGCCGGGGCTGATCGAAATCGGCCTGCTGCTCTATCCCGAGGTCCAGCAGGCGGCGATTCACGGGCTCGGCGATCTGATCCTGATCGCCGACCGGCTGCGCGCAGAAGACCAGACCGCGGGGCCGGCGCTCCGCCTCAGCCATTGGCAGGCCGATGCGGCAGGCGCGGTGCAGCGGGTCTTCGACAGCCATCCCGGCCACCCCGGCCGGCCAGCGGCCCTGATCCTGCCCCCCAGCCTGGCGGCGCCAATCACGCCCGAGGCCGCAGCGCCGATCGCCCGCTGGTTGAGGGCGCGCCATGGCGAGGGTGCCGTGCTGTGCTCGGTCTGCGCCGGCGCCTTCGTGCTGGCCGAAACCGGACTGCTCGACGGCCGCCCGGCCACCACCCACTGGAATTATCACGACCGCTTCGCCAGCCGCTTCCCGGCCATCCGGGTCGATACCGCCCGGCTGCTGATCGACGACGGCGATCTGATGACCGCGGGCGGGGTGATGTCGTGGACCGATCTGGGTCTGGCGCTGATCGCCCGCCTGCTGGGGCCGGCCCTGATGGTGCGCACCGCCCGCTTCCTGCTGATCGACCCGCCCGGCCGCGAACAGCGCGCCTACAGCCTGTTCGTGCCGCGGCTGGACCATGGCGATGCGGCGATCCTGAAGGTCCAGCACTGGCTGCAGGCAACGGGCGCGCGCGAGGTGCGGCTGCCCGATCTGGCGGCACGGGCAGGGCTGGAGGAACGCACCTTCCTGCGCCGCTTCCGCAAGGCGACGGGCCTGCGGCCGGTGGAATACTGCCAGCATCTGCGCATCACCCGCGCCCGCGAACGGCTGGAACGAAGCGCCGACACCGTCGACCGCATCGCCTGGGAGGCCGGTTACGAAGACCCGGCATCCTTCCGCAAACTGTTCCAGCGGATCACCGGGCTGACGCCGGCGGCGTATCGGGAGAGGTTCGGGGTGGGCGCCGGGGCCGCCTGACCGGGGCCGCCCGACCCGCGGGCGGCGGCAATTCATGGTGCGAGAGGGGGGACTCGAACCCCCATACCTTTCGGTGGTCGATTTTGAGTCGACTGCGTCTACCGATTCCGCCACTCTCGCGCGCCGGTGCAGCTCGTGCCGCATGAGCATAGCCAAGTGCTGCGGCAATGCAACAGATCCCGAGGATCCGTCACCCCGACGTGCCAACGGAGGTTGCAGGGCGGTTCCGGCGGGTCGGTTATCTGCCCGTCGCTGTTGACAAAGGACGCGCGACACATATAGTCGCGGGGTCCCGGGCAGCGGCGGCGATCTCACAGTCGGCGCCGACCCGGTCGCTTTCGTCCGCAACCCGAGGCGGGACACCCGATGATCGCAGACGGCAGGTCACTGCCCGAGCGGTGCCGGGGAAACCGATCGGCGGGTGACCCGCGGGTGTAACCACTCCAACTGTTCCGCGCCGCGAGCCGGCCGGGCGGACCGCCTGACGGCGGACCACCGGATGGGCGGCGTGATGACGACTATCGGGAAGATCGATCATGTTCGCGGTCATCAAGACGGGCGGCAAGCAGTACAAGGTCGCGGAGAACGACGTCATCGCCGTGGAGACGCTGGGCGTCGAGCCGGGCGCGACGGTCGAGTTCGAGCCGCTGATGGTCGGCACCGCCGATGGCGTGAAGATCGGCGCCCCGGTCGTTGCCGGCGCGAAGGTCACGGCCGAGGTCGTCGACCTGGTCCGCACCCGTCGGGTGCTGATCTTCAAGAAGACCCGGCGCAAGGGCTATCGTCGCCTGAACGGTCATCGTCAGAGCCTGGCGAAGATCCGCGTCACCTCGATTTCGGCCTGATCCCGTCACCGCGGCACTGCGTCCGCGACGGGTTCCAGACCTGACAGCTCTCCCAGCAACTTTCCCCGTTCGCGGCAATCCGGCCCCGGACGGGCATCACGGAGGTCTCCGAGATGGCTCATAAAAAGGCAGGCGGCAGCTCCCGCAACGGTCGCGACAGTGCCGGCCGGCGCCTCGGCGTCAAGAAGTTCGGCGGCGAAGCCGTGATCGCCGGCAACATCCTCATCCGTCAGCGCGGCACCAAGTGGTACCCCGGCCGGAATGTCGGCATGGGCCGCGACCATACCCTGTTCGCCCTGACCGACGGCACCGTGACCTTCAGCCGCGGCCGCGACGACCGGACCATCATTCACGTCGAGCCGGCGCAGGCCTGATCCAGGCCGGCCGCCCGACGCGAGACATGCCGGAACCGACGCGCGCCCGGGCCTTGAGGTCACGGCTGGTCGTCGGTTCCGGAAATGCGACACGAGGGGGATGGCTCGGCCATCCCCCTTGTTTGCGTTCCCGCCCATCCTCATCTTGCAGGCGAACGGCGCTCCCGCCCACCATCGGGACCGTCCGCCCTTCGAAAGTCGCCCCCGGTGAAGTTCCTCGACCAGGCCAAGATCTACGTGCGCGGCGGCGACGGCGGCAATGGCTGCGTCAGTTTCCGGCGAGAGAAGTACATCGAGTTCGGCGGCCCGGACGGGGGCGACGGCGGTGATGGCGGCCGCGTGATCGCGGTTGCGGTCGAGAACCTGAACACATTGATCGACTTCCGCTATCAGCAGCATTTCAAGGCCGGTCGCGGCGTCCACGGCATGGGCCGCAACCGCCACGGCGCCCGCGGTACCGATGTCGAGATCCACCTGCCGGTCGGCACCCAGATCTGGGACGAGCATGGCGAGCGGATGCTGATCGACCTGACCGAGCCGGGCATGCGGGTGCTGATCTGCGACGGCGGCAGCGGCGGCTTCGGCAATGCCCGGTTCAAATCCTCGATCACCCAGGCGCCCCGCCGGGCCAATCCCGGTACCGAGGGCACCGAGCGCTGGCTGTGGCTGCGGCTGAAGGTCATCGCCGATGCCGGGCTGGTCGGCCTGCCCAATGCCGGCAAGTCGACCTTTCTGGCTGGCGTCACCGCCGCACGCCCCAAGATCGCCGACTATCCCTTCACCACGCTGCACCCCAATCTGGGCGTGGTCAGGACCGGCGACGAGGAATTCGTGCTGGCCGACATCCCCGGGCTGATCGAAGGCGCCCATGAAGGCCATGGGCTCGGCGACCGCTTCCTGCGCCATGTCGAGCGCTGCGGCGCGCTGCTCCACCTGCTCGACGTTACCGCCGAGGATCCGGTGAAGGATTACCGGATCGTGCGCGGCGAGCTGGAAGCCTTCGGCCACGGCATCATCGACAAGCCCGAAATCGTGGCGCTGAGCAAGATCGACGCGGTCGACGACGATACCCTGGCGCTGGTGAAGGACTATGTCGAGGAAGAGCTCGGCCGGCCGGTGCTGGCGCTCTCCGGCGTGTCGCGCCGGGGCGTGACCGAGGCGCTGCACGCCCTTCTCCCCCATGTCCATGCGGTGCGCGAGGCCGAACGCGAGGCGCGGGAACGCCAGCGCCGCGAGTTCGGCGTGGCCGAGGATCCCGTCGACGCCTCGGCCCAGAAGCGCGCGCCCCTGCTGCGCCTGCCGCCGCCGGAAGACGCCCCGGCCGAAGGCCGCGCCCGTGCCGGCAGTTCGGATCTCTTCGACGAATACGAAGACCTGGTCGACGGCCTGGAAGCCGATCGCCTGGTCGTCACCGCCTCGGACGACGAGGACTGGGACGATTGGGATGACGAGGACGAGAGCGACGGGGACGAGAGCGACGGGGACGAAGACGAGATCGACACCGACGAGGATGACGACCTCGATGACGAGGACCTCGACGAAGACGATCTCGACGAGGACGCCCTCGATGACGAGGACCTCGACGACGACGACATCGATGACGATGACGACGATTTCGACGACGAAGATTTCGAAGACGACGGCGAAGACGAAGACGAGAACGAAGACGGGCCGGCGGATGACGGCGAGGATGGGGACGCCCCCGCCCGCGGGAGGAAACGGTGACGATCGCCGGAACCGACCTGGCAGACACACCCGCCGCGGCGGGCCTGCGTGCCGCGAAGCGCGTGGTGATCAAGGTCGGATCCGCCCTTCTGGTCGACGAAACCACCGGCCGGCTGCGTGACGCCTGGCTGCGCAGCCTGGCCGACGACATCGCGCGGATGCGCGCCCGCGGCCAGGAGGTGATCGTGGTCTCCTCGGGCGCGATCGCGCTCGGCCGCCGGCTGCTGGGGCTCGGCCAGGGCGTGCTGCGGCTGGAAGAGAAGCAGGCCGCCGCCGCCACCGGCCAGATCCGTCTGGCCCATGCCTATGAAACCGTCCTCGGCCCCCACGGCATACAGGTCGCCCAGGTGCTGCTGACGCTGGAAGACAGCGAAGCCCGCCGGCGCTATCTGAATGCGCGCGCCACCCTCGGCACCCTGCTCAAGCTGGGGGCCGTGCCGGTGATCAACGAGAACGACACCGTCGCCACCGCCGAGATCCGCTTCGGCGACAACGACCGGCTGTCGGCCCGGGTGGCCGAAATGGCATCGGCCGATCTGCTGCTGCTGCTGTCGGATATCGACGGGCTTTATACCGCCGATCCCGGAATCGACCCCACCGCGCGCCACATCCCGCGCGTGCCGCGGCTGACGCCGCGGATCCTGGCCATGGGCGGCGGCTCGCGTTCGGCCGTCGGCACCGGCGGCATGGCGACAAAGCTCGCCGCTGCCCGGGTCGCCGGTGCGGCGGGCTGCGCCATGGTCATCGCGCTCGGCCGCCATGTCGGGCCGGTCAGCGCGGTGGAAGCAGGCGGCCGCGCCACCTGGTTCGACCCTGAGACCACCCCCCATACCGCCCGCAAGCGCTGGATCGGCGGCAGGCTGAGCCCCCGCGGCACGCTGACCGTCGACGAGGGGGCGGTGAAGGCGCTCGCCCGCGGCGGCAGTCTGCTGCCCGCCGGCATCCGGCTGGTGACCGGCCGCTTTCAGCGCGGCGACGCCGTGGCCGTGGTCGACCCCGCCGGTCGCGAGATCGCCCGCGGCCTGGCGGCCTATGGCGATGCCGATGCCCGCGCCATCGCCGGCCACCGCTCGGCGGAGATCGAGCAGATCCTCGGCTTCCGCGGCCGGGACGAAATGATCCATCGCGACGACCTCGTCTTCCATGGCGGCGACATGCCCGCCACGACCGGAGACGACACGGAGGAGGCCCAAGCGTCATGACCGACACCCTGAGCACCGCCCCCCGGACCGTTTCGGCCGCTCCGGTCGCCACCCCGGCCGAACCGGCAGACAGTCATGCTCCGGTGGACACCGCCGCCCTGATCGCCGATATGGGCCGCCGCGCCCGCACGGCGCAGCGCGCGCTCGCCCAGGCGACGCCCGAGGCCAAGACCGCCGGGCTGATGGCTGCGGCCGCGGCGATCCGCAACGCCGTGCCCGCAATCCTGGCCGCCAATGCCGAAGACATGGCCGCCGGCCGTGCCCGTGGGCTGACCGGCGCCCTGCTCGATCGCCTGGCGCTCGACGACGGCCGCATCGCCGGCATCGCCAAGGGCGTGGAAGACGTTGCCCGCCTGGCCGATCCGGTCGGCCACGTCATCGAGGAATGGGACCGGCCGACGGGGCTGCATATCGCCCGTGTCCGGGTGCCGCTGGGCGTGGTCGGCGTGATCTACGAAAGCCGCCCCAATGTCACGGCCGATGCCGGCGCGCTCTGCCTGAAGGCCGGCAACGCCGTGATCCTGCGCGGCGGCTCTGAGAGCTTCCGCTCGTCCCGCGCCATCCATGCCGCCATGGTCGAGGGCCTGACGTCGGCCGGCCTGCCCGCCGATGCGGTGCAGCTGGTGCCGGTTACCGACCGGGCGGCGGTGGGTGCCATGCTCGCCGCCTCGGGGCTGATCGACGTCATCGTGCCCCGCGGCGGCCGGTCGCTGATCGAGCGGGTCCAGACCGAGGCCCGGATGCCGGTCTTCGCCCATCTCGAAGGTCTCTGCCACGTCTATGTGGACGGGGCCGCCGATCCCGAAATGGCCAGGGCGATCGTGATGAACGCCAAGCTGCGCCGGACCGGCATCTGCGGCTCGGCCGAGACGCTGCTGATCGATCGGGACGCCGCCCCCCGGATGCTGGCGCCGATCGTGACGGCGCTGCTCGACGCCGGCTGCGAGGTCCGCGGTGACGAGGCAGTCCAGGCGGTCGACCCCCGTGTGGTGCCGGCCACCGACGAGGACTGGCGGACGGAGTATCTGGACGCCATCATCTCGGCCCGGGTCGTCGACGGGGTCAGCGGGGCGATCGATCATATCGAGGCCTATGGCTCTCACCACACCGACAGCATCGTGACCGACGACCAGGCGACTGCCGACCGGTTCCTGGCCGAGGTCGACAGCGCCATCGTGATGCACAACGCCTCCACTCAGTTCGCCGATGGCGGCGAATTCGGCATGGGGGCCGAAATCGGCATCTCCACCGGCCGCATGCATGCCCGCGGCCCGGTGGGCGTCGAACAGCTGACCACGTTCAAATATGTCGTTCGCGGCCAGGGCACGCTTCGCGCCTGAGCGGGCGGTCCCCGATGCGGCCCTGGGCGACCCGCTGTGGCGGGCCGCGGGCCGCCGCCGGGGCATGACGGTGGGCCTCTATGGCGGATCCTTCGATCCGGCGCATGAGGGCCATGTCCATGTCGCGCTGCGAGCCTTAAGGCGGCTGAGCCTCGACGAGGTCTGGTGGCTGGTGAGCCCGGGCAACCCGCTGAAGCTGAAGGCGGGGCGGGTGAGCGCGCCGCTCGCCGACCGGGTTGCCGGTGCCCGGTCCCTCGCCCGGCATCCGCGGCTCAGGGTCACCACGATCGAAAGCCGGTTCGGCACCCGTTTCACCCTCGACACGGTGCGTGCCCTCAAGGCCCGCCGCCCCCATATCAGATTCGTCTGGATCATGGGGGCCGACGGCCTGGCGGAGCTGCACCGCTGGCGCGGCTGGCGGGAGCTGATGGCAGAGCTGCCGCTGCTGGTGATCGATCGTCCCGGCTATGGCGCCCGGGCAGCGGCCGCCCCCGCCGCCCGGCGCTTCGCCCGCCACCGCCTGCCCGAGGCCAGGGCCCGCGCCCTGCCCCGGACGGCACCGCCGGCCTGGGTTCTGCTGCATGGCAGGCTGGACCCGCGTTCGGCCACCGAAATCCGCGAGGGCAGGCGGCCGCGGCCAGCGGCTGCCCCACCTCGCCGGCCCCCACCTCGCTAGACCATCGCGAAAAGCCGCGATGCCTGTTATGGTTACACCATGGCGCCTGCGGGGTTCGCGGTCGGCCGCTCCGGCGACCCGCCGCTCCTGACCCCGCCCCCGCCAACGCTTGATGAGGTTCGCTCTGTTGCAGACCGACAGTCCCATCACGGTGCCCGCGACGCCGCCGGCACCGCTCAGCGCAGACCAGGTGCTCGATCTGGTCCGCGCGTCGCTCGACGACGACAAGGCCGAGGACGTCGTGATCATCGACCTGGCCGGCAAGACCGATTTCGCCGACTACATGGTGGTCGCGAGCGGCCGGTCGAGCCGTCACGTCGCCTCGATCGCCGAAAAGCTCGAGATGCGCATCAAGGCCTCCGGCGATCAGCTGCCGGTGACCGAGGGCCTGCCCCTGGCCGACTGGGTTCTGGTCGATGCCGGCCCGGTGGTGGTGCACCTTTTCCGGCCGGAAGTGCGCGCCTTCTACAATCTGGAGAAGATGTGGGGCGCCAACCTGCCGGGCGACGGCGCCCAGCGCGTCGCCGAGTGACGGGCGCCATCCGGCGCGGTGTCACCGCGCGGTCCGGGCCGGGCCGCGCGGGGCTGCACCTTGCGCCCCTTGACCTTCTCCCCCGCAGGCCGGAACAGAACCCGGCACGCACGGCCAGGCCTGCGCCATGAGCCTGATGCTGAAGGTGACGCTGGTCGCGGTCGGCCGCGCCCGCGGCGGCCCGGAAGCGGCCCTGGTCGAGGATTACGTCCGGCGCCTGCGCTGGCCCTTCACCCTGGTGGAGGTCCAGGCCCGCAAGGCCACCCTGCAGGGTGAGGCGCTGAAGGCCGAAGAGGCGGCGGCGATCCGCGCAAAACTGCCCCAGGGTGCCACCCTGGTGGCGCTGGATGAACGCGGCCGCCTGCTCGACAGCCGGGGCTTCGCGTCAGCGCTCGGCGGTTTTGCCGAAAGCGGCCGGCGCGAGGTCGCCCTGGTCATCGGCGGTGCCGACGGGCTGGAGCCCTCGCTCCGCGATCAGGCGGATCTGGTTCTGGCACTCGGCCGCCTCACCTTCCCCCACATGCTGGTACGTGCACTGATCGCCGAACAGATCTATCGTGCGCAGACCATCCTCGACGGCCATCCCTACCACCGGGACTAGGCCGTCGGGCAGATCCAGTGCCAGTTGTCCGGGGGACCCATGGAATTCGACATGCGCCGCATGGCGGCATCCGACCGCTACAAGATCCTGGGATCGACCATCACCCCCCGCCCGATCGCCTGGATCACCTCGCTGTCGACCGAAGGCCGGGTGAACGCCGCTCCCTACAGCTTCTTCAACTGCATGGGCCACGAGCCGCCGATCCTGGCGATCGGCATGCTCCGCCACCCCGAAGACCGGTTCAAGGATACGCCCGCCAACATTCTGGCGACGGACGAGTTCGTTGTGCATCTGGTCTCGGAAGCGGTGGCGCCGCAGATGAACATCACCTGCATCGATGCCCCGCCCGGCGTGGACGAGCTGGCGCTGGCCGGGCTCGACACCCTGCCCTCCACCGCCGTGCGCCCGCCGCGGATCGCGACCGCCCCGGTCGCCTTCGAGTGCCGCCTGCACACCGCCGTCACCACCGGCCCCCGCCAGGCCATCATCCTGGGCGAGGTGCTGGTCGCCCATGTTCGCGACGACGCCATCCTGGATGTAGACCGCCACCATGTCGACACCCCCGCCCTTGGCCTGATCGGCCGCATGCACGGCGGCGGCTGGTATGCCCGCACCACCGACCTCTTCTCGATCGACCGGCCGCAATGGTCGAGCTGGGCGCCGGAGCATCCCGAGTCGGTTGCCCGGGCCACGTCCGGGGACGCAGCTGTGCGGGACGATTGAGAGGGCACATTCCCGGATCGGCCCATCGTGACAAGCCGGGGGCATGTGCCGCCAGCCTGTGATCCACGGCCCCAAGCCCCTATATGTAGAGCGGAAAACCTGATAGAAGCAGGACCGTTCACGACCGCCTGCGCCGATGTTGCCCGAGGATCCGAGCCCCATGACCACCGCCCATACGCAGCCGCCGCGCCCCGTCGTTCTGTGCATTCTGGATGGTTGGGGTTATCGCGCGCCCGCCGACGACAACGCCATCGCGCTCGCCAACACCCCCAATTGGGACCGGCTGACCTCGGAACAGCCGATGGCTTTCCTGAACACCTCGGCCGAAGAGGTCGGGCTGCCCGCCGGCCAGATGGGCAATTCCGAAGTCGGTCACCTGAATATCGGTGCCGGCCGGGTGGTGATGCAGGAACTGCCCAAGATCGATACCGCGCTTGCCGACGGCAGCCTGGCGACCAACCCACGGATGACCGATTTCATCGCGGCGCTCAAGGCATCGGGCGGCACCGCCCATATTCTGGGGCTGGTGTCGGATGGCGGCGTGCACAGCCATCAGGATCATATCGCCGGCATGGCGAAGATCATCGCCGGTCAGGGTGTTCCGGTCCGCATCCACGCCCTGCTCGACGGCCGCGACACCCCGCCGAAGAGCGCGCCCGAGTTCATCCGCCGGCTGGAAGCCGCGGTTGCAGGCGCCGGCGACATCGCCATCGCCACCGTCGGCGGCCGCTATTGGGGCATGGATCGCGACAAGCGCTGGGAACGGGTGGTCCGTGCCTATGACGTGATCGTGAAGGCCGGGGGCGGCCGTTTCGCCACGGCGGAGGAAGCGGTCACTGCGGCCCATGCCGCCGGCACCACCGACGAATTCGTCGATCCGGCGGCGATCGGCGACTATGCCGGCGTAAAGCCCGGCGACGGGCTGCTGATGGCGAATTTCCGCGCCGACCGTGCCCGCGAGATCCTGCATGCCCTGATCGACCCCGCTTTCGACGGCTTCGAACGGGCGATCCGCCCCGATTTCGCCGCCGTGCTGGGCATGGTGGAGTATTCCTCGGCGCTGGCGAAGATGATCCCGGCCCTGTTTCCGCCCACCCAGCTGAAGAACATTCTGGGCGAGGTGGTGGCCAAGGCCGGACGCAAGCAGCTGCGCATCGCCGAGACCGAGAAATACGCCCATGTCACCTTCTTCCTGAACGGCGGCGAAGAGCAGCTCTACGAGGGCGAGGAGCGCATCCTGGTCCCGAGCCCGAAGGTTGCGACCTATGATCTGCAACCTGAGATGTCGGCGCCGGAAGTGACCGCGAAGCTGGCCGAGGCGATCCGCTCTAAGCGTTTCGACCTGATCGTGGTCAACTTCGCCAATGGCGACATGGTGGGCCATAGCGGCGTTCTGGCCGCGGCGATCAAGGCCGCCGAGGCGGTCGATGCCGCCCTGGGCGAGGTGGTGGCGGCCCTGGACGAGGTCGGCGGCTGCATCCTGATCACCGCCGATCACGGCAATGCCGAGCAGATGTTCGACCCCGAGACCAACGGCCCCCACACCGCCCATACCACCAATGTGGTGCCGCTGGTGCTGGCCGGGGCCGGTGCGCCCAAGGGGGTGAGCCTGGATGACGGCCGGCTGGCCGATCTTGCCCCCACCGTGCTGAAGCTGATGGGGCTGGCCCAGCCCGCGGAGATGACCGGGCGGGTGCTGATTCACGACGCCGCCCCGGCCCGCCGCGCGGCCGGCGCCTGATCCCATGTCCCGACGCGACCGTCGCCGCCGCGCGGCCGCGGTCGCGCTTTCCCTGTCCCTGATGCTGCCCGGCCCGGTCTGGCCGGGCTGGGTACGGGTGGCGCGTGCCGAGGATCCGCCGAGCGGTCGCGACCTTCAGGCCACCGAGCGTGCCCGCGACGAAGCCCGCGCCCGGCGGGCCGAGCTGGAACGCCGCGCCGCGGATGCCCGCGCCGAAGCCGAAGCCCTGGGGCTGCAGGCACGGGAAGCGGCGGCCGCCGTTCAGCGCCAGGAAGCCGCCCTTGCCGAACAGCGCGACGCCCTTGCCCGGCTGGAAGCCGAAATCTCGGCGCGCGAGACCGAGCTGCAGGTGGAACGCGCCCATCTTGGCCGGCTGACCGAGGCCCTGATCCGGCTGCGCCGCCAGCCGCCCGAAGCGATGATCGCCCGCGACGGCCCGGCGACCGCCCCCATCCATGCCGGCATCCTGATGGGTGCCACCCTGCCCGAGATCGAGGCGGAGGCACAGGCGCTGCGGAGCAAGCTTGCCGACCTCGCCAGTGCCAAGGCCGAGGCCGAGCGCCAGCGCGAGCGCATCGCCGCCACCCGCACCATGCTGGAGGGGGAACGGGTCCGGCTTGCAAAACTGATCGAAGACCGCCAGGGCCGCGCCAGCGCGCTGGACAGCGAGGCGACCCAGGAGGCGAGCCGCGCCCGCCAGCTGGCCGAACGGGCCGACGGCATCCGCGACCTGCTGGTCGCCCTGGAAGCCGAGCGCATGCAGAACGGCCCGGTGGTCAAGCCGGCAAGCCCCGAGGCCCGGGCCGGGGTGATCCCGCGGGCGAAGCCGAAACCGCCCCCACCGCCGCCGCCTCCCCCACCGCCTCCTCCCCCGCGGCAGGTTGCGGTCGCCACGCCCCCGCCACCGCCTCCCCCACCGACAGCGGCCCCGGCCACCAACCCTGGGGCACCGCCGCGCGATCCGGTGATGCCGCGCGTCGCCGGCACCCCGCCCGAACGCCAGGTGGCCGCCATCCCCGCCCCCGGTGCCGGCATCGCCAGGCGACTGCCGGTGTCGGGGCGGATCGTCTCGCGCTTCGGCGATGTGCATGAAGGCCAGGAGCGGCCGGGCATCACCTATGCAACACCCCCCGGTGCCACCGTCCTCACGCCCTTTGCCGGGCGGGTGGCCTTCGCCGGGCCGTTCCGCCATTATGGGCTGCTCTTGATCGTGGAACACGGCGACGGATATCATACCCTTCTCGCCGGCCTCGGCCGGCTCGACGCCCGTGTCGGCGATCGCGTCACCGCCGGCGATCCGATCGGCGCCATGGCCGACGGGGGCGGAACCGCCTATCTTTATCTCGAGGTTCGCCGTGGCGGCGATCCGGTCGATCCGGCGCCGCTTCTCGCCCGCGCCAACGGAGGCTGAAGCCGCATGACGGCAGGGACGACAGGTCGAACCAGGAATGAGGCCGGAGCACCGGCAGGCGGCAGACGGTCGACAGGAAAGGTCGGGACGACGATGCGACGCGGATTCGTCACGGGGCTGGTGAGCCTCGTGGTCCTCTCCCTGCCCCTGGTGGGCAGCGCCGCCAACCGGGACAGCTACAACCAGCTCAATCTGTTCGGTGAGGTGTTCGAGCGCATCCGCCGCGACTATGTCGAGCCGGTGGACGACGAGAAGCTGATCGAGGCGGCCATCAACGGCATGCTGCAGTCTCTGGACCCGCATTCCAGCTATCTGGATGCCAAGGGTTATCGGGACATGCAGGTCCAGACCCGCGGCGAGTTCGGGGGCCTCGGCATCGAGGTCACCATGGATACCCAGCTGGGCCTGGTGCGCGTGATCTCGCCGATCGACGGCAGCCCCGCCGACAAGGCCGGCGTGAAGCCGAACGACCTGATCGTGGCGATCGACGGCGAGCAGGTGCAGGGCCTGACCCTGGCCGATGCGGTGGAGCGCATGCGCGGGCCCGCCGGCAGCAATATCGTGGTCACGCTGCGCCGCGAGGGCCTCGCCCAGGATTTCGACGTGAACATCACCCGCGCGGTGATCCCCGTCGATGCGGTGCGGGTCGAAGCCAAGGGCTCGATCGGCTATATGCGGGTGCGCAGCTTCAACGAGCGGACCGACGAGCAGCTGGAAGACGGCATCGCGAAGCTCGAGCGCGAGACCGGTCATATGACCGGGCTGATCCTCGATCTGCGCAACAACCCGGGCGGCCTGCTCGACCAGGCGGTGGCGGTGTCCGACGCCTTCCTGGAACAGGGCGAGATCGTCTCCACCCGCGGCCGCGATCCGCAGGCGGTGCAGCGCTTCAATGCGCGCGCCGGCGACGTGATCCACGGCCTGCCGATGGTGGTGCTGATCAATGGCGGCTCGGCCTCGGCCTCCGAGATCGTGGCCGGCGCGCTGCAGGATCATGGCCGTGCCGTGGTGCTCGGCACCAAATCCTTCGGCAAGGGCTCGGTCCAGACGCTGATCCCGCTGCCGGGTCACGGCGCCATGCGGCTGACCACCTCGCGCTACTACACCCCCTCGGGCCGGTCGATCCAGGCCAAGGGGATCGAGCCGGATGTGGTGGTCGATCAGCCGATCGTTTCGCCGCTGGGCGTGGTGATCCATCCGCGCAGCGAGGCCGATCTGCGCGGTCATCTGGAAAACGACCAGGAGCCGACGACCCCGGCCACGGCGCTGCCCGACGATGCGAAGCCGGAACAGGTGCAGCCGGGCGCTGCAAAGCCGGGGGATGCAAAGCCGGGCGCCACGGCCCCCGGCGCCCAGCCGGCGGCGCCGGTCGGCAACCCGCCGGTGCCGGGCAGTGACGAGGATTATCAGCTGCAGCGGGCGCTGGAACTGCTGAGGGGCGTTGCCCTGTTCAACCGCCAGCGGGACAACGCGCTCGCCCTGAACGGCTGATCATCGGACGGCCGGGCGCGACGGACGGGGACGGATCATGGCCGCAGGATCCAAACGCAGGCGCGACCAGCCGACCGCCGCAAGCGGCCGGGGCGATGGTGCGCGCACGATCTGGACCATCACCGGCCTGCTTGCGCTTGCCGGTGTTGCAGCAGCCGGGCTGATCGCGCTTGCCGCCGCCCGGCCCGATCCGGAGACCGAGGCGCAGAAGCAGGCGGAGCGGGATCTGCCGCTGATCGTGCTGCCGATGCCGGCCTTCACCGACCCGGCCCCGCCCGGCAATCCGATCCAGGCCAGCCGTGAGGAACCGCTGGCCCGCGACACGCTGGCGACGGTACGCGAGGCGGCAAACCAGCCGCCCGCAACCCCGCCGCCACCGCCGCCGCCCACCGCACCGGATGCGGCGGTAACCATGACACCGGCCCCCGCCCCCGGGTTGACCCAGGAAAGCACCCAGGGCCCGCTGCCGGTGCGCGGCACCGACGGAGAGGCGCCCTGGCAGGTTTATGCCCGCCCCTTCGATCGCAGCGATGCCCGCCCCCGGGTCGGGCTGGTGATCGGCGGGCTGGGCTTTTCCGAGACGGCGACCAAGGCGGCCATCGATCTGCCGGGCGCCGTGACGCTGGCCTTCTCCCCCTATGCGCCGGAACTCGGCCGCTGGATCGGCCTTGCCCGTCAGGCCGGCCACGAGGTGATGATCGAACTGCCGATGGAGCCCGACGGCTATCCGCGCAACGACGCCGGCCCCGCCGCCCTGCTGACGACGCTGGAGCCCGCCCGCAACCGCGAGCGACTGCAATGGACGCTGAGCCGGGTGACCGGCTATGTCGGGGTGAAGCCGCTGATGGGCGACCGGTTCATGCGCTCCCCCCAGCATCTCCGGCCCGTGCTCGACGAGCTGCAGGAGCGGGGCGTGATGATGGTGGTGCAGGAAGAAAGCGATACCGATGTCGGTGCGGCACTCGCCCGCGAGATCGGCGTGCCGCGGGCGACCGCGCGGCTGACGGTCGACGCCGTGGCGACGCCTCAGGCGATCGATCAGCGGCTGAACGCGCTGGAAAGCCTGGCCCGGCGCGAAGGCAAGGCGCTGGCCGTGGCCGATGCCTGGCCGGTCACCCTGGAACGGGTGGCCAACTGGATCCGCACCATCGAAAGCCGCGGCGTCGCCTTCGCGCCGGCAACGGCCCTTGCCGAGGCGCCGGGCCTTGCCCCCGATGGCGGTGCGGCCCCGCCGGCCGTGTCGGGCCCTGCCTCGACACCGGCCACCACGGCGCCGGCCGAAAGCACCCCGGCCCCGGCCAGCGACGCCCATGCCCCTGGCGGCGCGGCCCATGGTGGCGGGCATTGAGCGCGTGACTTGCGCCGCGAACAGGCGTGCGGCGCGCCCCCCAAGATACAATTGCCCCGGAGAACATCATGGCCGCGGATCCTGCCGATCTTCCCTATCGTCCCTGCGTCGGCATCATGCTGCTCAACCCCGCCCGCGAGGTTTTCGTGGGCCAGCGCATCGACACCACGGCCGAGGCCTGGCAGATGCCCCAGGGCGGCATCGATCCCGGGGAAAGCCCCGAGGTCACCGCTCTGCGGGAGCTGAAGGAAGAGATCGGCACCGACAAGGCCCGGATCCTCGCCGAAACTGCCGACTGGCTGACCTATGACCTGCCGGCGGAGCTGATCGGCAAGGTCTGGGGCGGCAGGTATCGTGGCCAGCGCCAGAAATGGTTCGCCATGGACTTCCTCGGCACCGATGCCGATATCGATCTTGCCACCGAACATCCCGAATTCGACCGCTGGCGCTGGCTGCCGGCGCAGGACCTGCCGCGGATGATCGTGCCGTTCAAGCGCGCCCTTTATGAACAGGTGCTGGCCGAATTCGACCATCTGCTGCGCTGAGCGGCTACAGGCGGCGGGCATGTTCACCACCTTCAGGTGACGTGCCCATTGACGCGGGGGATTGGCTCGTTCACCGTTATATCCATCCAGATATAGCGGAGCCCCCCATGAAAGCCTTTCTGACCGGCCTGCTGCTTGCCGCCCTTGCCGTCACCACCAGCCAGAGCCGGGCAGAGGCCGCGGACCGGCCATTGCTGGTCTTTGCCGCCGCCAGCCTTGCCGAGGTGATGGATGAAGCCGGCAAGGGTTTTGTGGCCAAGGGCGGAGAGGCGCCTCAGGTCTCCCTTGCCGGATCGGGCACACTGGCCCGGCAGATCATCGCCGGGGCGCCGGCGACGCTGTTCATCTCGGCCCATCCCAAATGGGTCGACGAGGTCGAAAAGGCCGGGCTGACCCGCGAGATCCGCCCCTATGCCGCCAACCGGGTCGTGCTGGTGGTGGCGAAGGACAGTGGGGCCACCCCGCCCGCCGATGATGGCGATGCCGCCTTGTCCGCCACCATCGATGCTGTGATCGGCGCCGACGGCCGGCTGGCGATCGGCGATCCGGCAAGTGTGCCGGCCGGGCAATATGCCCGCGACGCCCTCACCTCGCTCGGCATCTGGTCGAAGATCGAGCCGCGCACCGCGCCGGTGGAGAATGTCCGGGTCGCGCTGTCGCTGGTGGCCCGTGGCGAGGCGCCGGCCGGGATCGTCTATGCCTCGGATGCCGCAGCCGAACCCGATGTGAAGGTTCTGGCGGTGCTGCCCGAACGGCTGCACCAGCCGGTGCGCTATCCGGCGGCCCTGCTGGGCGGCGCCGATGAAGAGGCCGCACCGTCTGCGGTCGCCTTCCTTGACTACCTGACAGGTCCCGAAGGGGCGGATATCCTGCGCAGGCACGGATTGGAGCCGATCGCGAAGTGACCTGCACGCCCCGAAACATCGGCAGGACGACGGCATGACCGGCTGGCCCGGCCTGGACTGGATGGGTATGGACTGGATGGGCCTTGACTGGCTGGGCGCCGCCGAACGCGACGCCATCCTGCTCAGCCTGCAGGTGGCCTCGGTGGCGCTCGCCTGTCTGCTGCCCGTGGCGGTGATGCTGGGCTGGATCCTGGCCCGCTGGAAATCCGAGGCACGGGTGGTGCTGGACGTCATCGTCCACCTGCCGCTGGTCATGCCGCCGGTGGTGACCGGCTTCCTGCTGCTGCTGGCCTTCGGGCGCAAGGGGCCGATCGGCGCCGTACTGGACCAGGTCTTCGGTCTGGTCTTCGCCTTTCGCTGGACCGGCGCCGCCCTTGCCGCGGCGGTGATGGCCCTGCCCCTGGTGGTCCGCCCGATCCGGCTGGCTTTCGAGGCGGCGGATCCGCGGCTGACCGAGGCGGCCTCCAGCCTGGGTGTCCCGCCCTGGCGGTCGTTTCTGACCATCACCCTGCCTCTCGCCCTGCCGGGGATTCTGGCCGGCATGATCCTGGGCTTCGCAAAATGCCTCGGCGAATTCGGGGCGACAGTCACTTTCGTGTCGAACATTCCCGGCGAGACCCGCACATTGTCGCTGGCGATCCAGACCCTGCTGTCCGCCCCCGGCGGCGACGGGCCGGCGCTGCGCCTGGCGCTGGTCGGGATCGTAATCGCCGTCGCCGCCCTGATCCTGGCCGAGATCGTGACGCGGATCATGCGCCGCCGGCTCGGCCTCGACCTGCCGCGGTCGCGACGGTCGCGAGGCCCGGCATGACGATCGCCATCCGCATCGTCCATCGGCTGACCGCCGGCTTCGCGCTCGACATCGACCTCGATCTGCCGGCACATGGCGTCACCGCGATCTTCGGCCGCTCCGGTGCCGGCAAATCGACGCTGCTTTCAGCCGTGGCCGGTTTCCTGTCTCCCGAAGACGGCCGGATCAGCATCGACGGCACCACCCTGTTCGATCGGGCCAGCGGTACCAGCCTTGCCCCGCACAGGCGGCGGGTGGCGGTGGTGTTTCAGGATGCCCGCCTGTTCCCGCATCTCTCCGTCCGGCGCAATCTGGACTATGCCCGCCGCCATGGCCCGGCGCAGCCGGCCATCGGGCGGTTCGATGCGGTGGTCGATCTTCTGGGACTGGAGGCGCTGCTGGAACGCAAGCCGCGCACGCTCTCGGGCGGGGAGGCGCAGCGTGTGGCGCTGGGCCGGGCGCTGCTGGCGGAGCCCCGGCTTCTGCTGCTCGACGAGCCGCTTGCGGCGCTGGACGGCGCCCGCAAGGACGAGATCCTGCCCTTCCTCGACCGTCTGGCGCGCGAGGGGGAGGTTCCCATGCTCTATGTCAGCCACGCCCTCGACGAGGTCATGCGGCTGGCCGACCATCTGGTGCTGATGGAAGACGGGCGCGCAATCGCGAGCGGCAGCACCACCCGGGTGACCGCCGATCCGGCCCTGGCGCGAATCGCGGGCGAGGCTGCGCGGGGCGGCGTGCTCGATCTGCTGGTCACCGGCAGGCCGGATGGCGACGGCCTGCTGGAACTGGCCGCAGGTTGGGGCCGGTTGCGGCTCGCCGCCGGTCAGACGCCCCCGCCGCCAGGCAGCATGATGCGCCTCAGGGTGGCGGCGCGCGACGTCGCCCTGGCATTGAATGGTGCGGCACTCGATGCCGCCGGCCTCAGCATCCGCAACCGCCTGCCCTGCCGGGTGACCGCGGTGACGCAGGAAGCGGACGGGCTGGTGGCGGTGGCCCTGGAGATCGAGGGCACAGACACTGATGGAGGGGAGAGCGGCCGTCTGCTCGCGCGGATCACGCCTGCCGCGGCGCGGGATCTGGGGCTGGCGCCGGGGCGACCAGTGCTGGCCCTGATCAAGACCCTGGCTCTGGGGACATAGGACCTGGGGAGGCAGGATCTGAGGATACCGAGTCTGGGGATGCCGGGCTGACCGGCCCCGCCAGATCGGCGAAGCGGGCGAGAGGCGCCGCCGCGGCGGCCGTGGCTGCCTCCAGCGCGGCCCGATAGGCCGCCAGTACGGCATGGCCGGTCTCCGTCAGCAGGGCACCGCCGCCGCCGGCGCCGCCGGCCTGACGCTGGACCAGCGGCGCAGCGAACTCGGCATTCATGGCCTCGATCAGCCGCCAGGCGCGCGCATAGGACATGCCCATCTCGCGGCCGGCCGCCGCGATCGATCCCAACGCCTCGACATGGGCAAGCAGGGCGGCCTTGCCCGGACCGAACCGGCGGCCGCCCGGCAGATCGATGCGCAGGGACAGGGTGCCCGGGGGCAGGTTGGCAGGCGCCGCCTCGGCCATCAGGCGGCGCGCCGCTCCAGCCAGCCGACCTTCTTGCGCATCAGCCACCAGGACGCATCGCCCAGCAGCCGGGCCACCCGGCTCTGCGGATCCAGCCCGGCCGCCTTGCAGGTCATCATGACCGCGCGCTCGACATGCGGGCGCTTGTACATGCCATAGGCACGCCGGCTGTAGGCCGCGATGCAGGCGGAGCGGTCATAGGGTCCGGCAAGCCCGTTGGCGCAGTGATAGGCATAGGCCAGCTCGTCATCCTCGGTCTCGCGAATGCGGCTGAGCGCGATCATCAGCCGGCGGGTCGGGCCCAGCTGCTCCCGCTCCAGATAGCGGTTCAGGTGGTTGTAGAACAGCTTGTAATGGCGCAGCTCGTCCGCCCGGATGCGCATGGCGATGGATTTCAGGACCGGTTCTTCGGTCGCGGCCGCCATGGCGCCATAGAAGGACGAGGTGCCGACCTCGACGATGCAGCGGGCGACCAGCTCCCCCGAACGTGACCCGCGAATCGACTGCTTGGCGTCGAGCGGCAGGGTGATGTCACGCGTGAAGCGGGCGAAGGCGTCATCGAAGTCGAAGGTCGGATCGGCGTATTCGGCCCAGCGGCGGAGGGCGCGGCCGTGCTGCACCTCCTCTTCCGCCCAGTCCTTCGCGGCCTGGCAGAAGGCGGGATCATCGGCGAACACGCTGCACAGATAGGCCGCGTAGTCGTAGCCGTTATGCTCAACCAGCGCGGCCGCCTTCACGGCCTTCAGGATCTCGGGGTCGACCTTCGAGGGGTCGAAGTGCTCCCAGGCGATGTCGTCGATCGTCCAATGTTTCATAGGGCTTACCCGCGTCAATCCGGTTCACGCAAGGCAGGGACAGGGGGCCATATTTCCCTCCCCACCGCTCGTATGCGGAGCGTTGGCGGCGCATCTCTTAACAAGTGGTGAACGCTTCACCAAGGTCAAGGCCACATCATCTATTGCCATCCTGACCGAAAAGGCACCGGTTGCGGGTGACAAAAAAAGAGCGACCGCCCCCACGGGACGGTCGCTCTTTTTTCACGGAACCCGCACGGCATCGCGTGATGCCGGCAGCCCCTATGTCGTCATGCGCCGGACGGTCAGGCGACCGCCTGGAGCAGGGCCTCGGCCTCGGCGATCTTCCGCTCGGCGGAGAGGCGCTCGGCCTCGTCGCGCGCCAGCGAGAGATCCTCACGAGCCGCCTTGGCACGGGCCTCGGCGTCGCCGCGGTTGACGTCCTTGAGGTTGAGGGCGTCCTCGGCGAGCACGATGCAGCTCGCTTCGGTGACCTCGACCATGCCGCCGGCGACGAACAGACGATCGACGACCGTCTGGCCCTCATAGACCTCGATCACCCCCGGACGCATGGTCGCGATCAGGGGTGCGTGGCCGGGCAGGACACCGAAATGTCCCTCCGACCCGGGGACGACGATCATGTCGACATCCCGGGCCAGGAGCAGACGCTCCGGCGACACCAGCTCGAACCTGACCTTGTCCGACATCGGTCAGCGCCTTTCTCGTAGGTGGGCGGGCCGTTAAGCGTGACGAAAGGCTGCGGCTCAGGCCGCGGCCTTCGCCATCTCGCGGGCCTTCTCGATCGCTTCTTCGATCGAACCCACCATGTAGAACGCCGCCTCGGGCAGGTCGTCGTGCTTGCCGTCCACGATCTCCTTGAAGCCCCGGATGGTGTCCTCGAGCGAGACGAGCTTGCCCGGGAAGCCGGTGAAGACTTCGGCGACGTGGAAGGGCTGCGAGAGGAAGCGCTGGATCTTACGCGCACGCGCGACGACCAGCTTGTCCTCTTCCGACAGTTCGTCCATGCCCAGAATGGCGATGATGTCCTGCAGCGACTTGTAGCTCTGCAGCACGCGCTGCACTTCGCGGGCCGTGCGGTAGTGCTCGTCGCCGACGATGCGCGGATCGAGCATGCGCGAGGTCGAGTCGAGCGGGTCCACCGCCGGGTAGATGCCGAGCTCGGCGATCTGACGCGACAGCACGGTGGTGGCATCCAGATGGGCAAACGAGGTGGCCGGCGCGGGGTCGGTCAGGTCGTCGGCCGGCACGTAAATCGCCTGCACCGAGGTGATAGAGCCCTTGCGGGTCGAGGTGATCCGCTCCTGCAGACGACCCATTTCGGTCGCCAGCGTCGGCTGATAACCCACCGCCGAAGGAATACGGCCGAGCAGCGCCGACACTTCCGAACCCGCCTGGGTGAAACGGAAGATGTTGTCGACGAAGAACAGCACGTCCTGGCCTTCCTCGTCACGGAAGTACTCGGCCAGCGTCAGGCCGGTCAGCGCGACGCGGGCACGGGCTCCCGGGGGCTCGTTCATCTGACCGTAGACCAGGGCCACCTTCGAGGCGCCCAGATCGTCCGGCTTGATAACGCCCGAGTCGATCATCTCGTGATAGAGGTCGTTACCCTCGCGGGTACGCTCGCCGACACCGGCGAACACCGACACGCCACCATGGGCCTTCGCGACGTTGTTGATCAGCTCCATGATCAGCACCGTCTTGCCCACGCCCGCACCACCGAACAGGCCGATCTTGCCGCCCTTGGCATAGGGCGCCAGCAGATCGATGACCTTGATGCCGGTGACGAGGATCTCGGCCTCGGTCGACTGCTCCGCAAAGGCGGGCGCCTCGGCGTGGATGGGGGCAACGCGGCTGTTGTCCACCGGGCCCTTCTCGTCGATCGGCTCGCCGACGACGTTCAGGATGCGGCCCAGCGTGGCGGGACCGACCGGCACGCTGATCGGTGCGCCGGAGTCGACCACGTCCTGGCCACGGATCAGGCCTTCGGTGCCGTCCATGGCGATGGTGCGGACCTGGTTTTCACCCAGGTGCTGCGCCACTTCCAGGACCAGCTTGTTGCCGTTGTTGTCGGTGGTAAGCGCGTTCTGGATCGCCGGCAGGTCGCCGTCGAACTGCACGTCGACAACGGCGCCGATGACCTGCGTAATCTTGCCGACCTTGTTCTTCATGCTGTCGCTCCCGTCGGAACTCTCTAAAACCTGCGGGCGGAGGCCGGTACCGGCCGCCGCTCCCGGGACCGTTCTTTACAGCGCCTCGGCGCCGGAAATGATTTCGATCAGCTCGCGCGTGATGACCGCCTGACGCGTGCGGTTGTATTCCAGCGTCAGCTTGCCGATCATCTCGCCGGCATTGCGGGTGGCGTTGTCCATCGCCGTCATCCGCGCGCCCTGCTCGCTGGCCGCATTCTCGAGCAGACCCTTGAAGATCTGGACCGAGATGTTGCGCGGCAGAAGGTCGGCGAGGATCGCCTCCTCCTCGGGCTCGTACTCGTAGACAGCGCCGCTGCCCGCTGCAGTCGCCTGCGTATCGTTCGCGGCCTCGGGGGTTGCGAACGGCACCAGCTGCTGCAGGGTCACCACCTGATTGATCGCCGACTTGAAGTGGCTGAAAATCAGGGTGGCGACGTCGAACTCACCGGCTTCGTAGAGCGCGATCACCTTGTCGCCGATGGCCTGAGCCTCGGAGAAGGCCAGACGCTTGCGGCCGATGCCCTCGACGGTATCGATGATCAGGCTGCCGTATTCGCGGCGCAGCTGGTCACGGCCCTTGCGGCCCACGCACAGCACCTTCACCGTCTTGCCCTGGGCGGTCAGGATCTGGATCTGACGCTTCGCGGCACGCACGAGGCTGGTGTTGAAGCCGCCGCACAGGCCGCGATCCGCCGTCGCCAGGATCAGCAGATGCACCTGATCGCTGCCCGAACCGGCGAGCAGCTTCGGCGTGGTGTCGGTCACGATCACACGCGAAGCGAGCGAGCGGAGCACACGCTCCATGCGCTCGGCATAGGGACGCGAAGCCTCGACCTGCTCGGTGGCACGGCGCAGCTTCGACGCCGCGACCATCTGCATGGCCTTGGTGATCTTCTGCGTCGCCTTGACGCTGTTGATGCGGACTTTGAGGTTCTTCAGGTTAGGCATTCGGCTGACCCTTGATCGACCCCGGAGGTGGATCCTGTCCGTCGCGGCCCGGAACCCCGGACCTGATGTGCCCGGCCGCGGCCGGTCCGCCCGGACCGGGTCCGGACGACGCCGCCCGCATCAGCCGGGATGCCCCGGCGATACGGGCGGCGCCCTTCAGGCATCCGCCGGATCAGGCGGCGAAGGTCTTGGCGGTGCGGTCGACGACCGCCACCAGCTTCGCTTCCACCTCGTCCGAGAGCTTGCCCTCGGTCGCGATGGCGTCGAGGATTGCCTTGTTCTCGCCGCGCAGGTCGGCGAGCAGCGCCTGCTCGAACTTGCCGATCGAATTGACCGGGATCGCGTCGAGATAGCCGCGCACGCCTGCGAAGATCACGCAGACCTGCTCTTCCATCTTGAGCGGCGAGAACTGGGGCTGCTTCAGCAGCTCGGTCAGGCGCGCACCACGGGCCAGAAGCTTCTGGGTCGCGGCGTCGAGGTCCGAACCGAACTGGGCGAAGGCCTCCATCTCGCGGAACTGCGCGAGGTCGAGCTTGATGCGGCCCGCAACCTGCTTCATCGCCTTGGTCTGCGCGGCCGAACCCACGCGGGACACCGACAGACCGACGTTAATGGCCGGGCGGATACCGCGATAGAACAGCTCGGTCTCGAGGAAGATCTGGCCGTCGGTGATCGAGATCACGTTGGTCGGAATGTAGGCCGACACGTCACCGGCCTGGGTCTCGATGACCGGCAGCGCGGTGAGCGAGCCCGAGCCCCGCTCCTTGCTCATCTTCGCAGCGCGCTCCAGCAGGCGGCTGTGGAGATAGAACACGTCGCCGGGATAGGCCTCGCGTCCCGGAGGACGACGGAGCAGCAGCGACATCTGGCGGTAGGCGACGGCCTGCTTTGACAGATCATCATAGATGATCAGGGCGTGCATGCCGTTGTCACGGAAGAACTCGCCGATCGCGCAGCCCGAATAGGGGGCCAGGAACTGCAGCGGCGCCGGCTCCGAGGCGGTGGCGGCCACCACGACGGTGTATTCCAGCGCGCCGTTGTCTTCCAGCGTCTTCACGATCTGGGCGACCGTCGAACGCTTCTGGCCGACCGCGACGTAGATGCAATACAGCTTCTTCGTCTCGTCCGAACCGGCGTGGGCGGCCTTCTGGTTCAGGATCGCGTCGATCGCCACGGCGGTCTTGCCGGTCTGGCGGTCGCCGATGATCAGCTCGCGCTGGCCACGTCCGATCGGCACCAGGGCGTCGATCGCCTTGAGACCGGTCTGCATCGGCTCGTGCACCGACTGGCGCGGGATGATGCCCGGGGCCTTGCTTTCGACCAGCGAGCGCTCGGTCGCCTGGATCGGACCCTTGCCGTCGAGCGGGTTGCCCAGCGGGTCGATGACGCGGCCGAGCAGGCCACGGCCGACGGGCACATCCACGATCGCCTTGGTCCGCTTGACCAGCGAGCCCTCGGTGATGTTGCGGTCTTCGCCGAAGATCACGATACCGACATTGTCGGCCTCGAGGTTCAGCGCCATGCCCTTGGTACCGTCGGCGAACTCGACCATCTCGCCCGCCTGGACCTGGTCGAGGCCGTAGACGCGGGCAATGCCGTCACCGACAGACAGCACCCGCCCGACCTCGGCAACCTCGGCCTCGGTGCCGAAGCTGGCGATCTGCTCCTTGATGATCGCCGATATCTCAGCGGCGCGGATGTCCATCATCCAACCCCTTTCATGGCGAGTTTCAGACTGTGCAGCTTGGTGCGGATCGAGCCGTCGATCATGCGCGAACCGACACGCACGACGAGACCTCCGATGAGGGAGGGATCGACGTCGGTCCGGATCGCGACCGCACCGCCGACCGCCTGCTTGAGCGCGGCTTCGAGCGCGCTCTTCTGCTCATCGGTGAGGGCATGGGCGGAGGTCACCTCCGCGATCACTTCACCGCGCGCCCGGGCGACGAGCGCCTCGAAGGAGCGGATCATGGCCGCGAGAGAGAAGAGCCGCCGCTGGCTCGCCACATAGCCGACGAAGTTCCGGGTGAGCTCGTTCATGCCGAGCTTGTCGGCGATCGCCGTCACCGCCTTGACCTGGTCGTCTCGCGACACGATCGGGCTGCGCACCAGCCGAGCGAACTCTGCGCTCTCGTCCAGCAGCTGCCTGAATCGGGCGAGATCGCCGGTCACCGCATCGAGCGCTTCACGCTCCTGCGCCAAATCGAACAAGGCGGTCGCATAACGCCCCGCCAGTCCGGTCGCATCCGCTTGCGCACCTGCCACTGGGACCGTCCCTGAAGCCTGTCGTGAAAAGAAAAGCGACGAGGCCCTGCGGTCACGTAATGGAACGCGCGAGCAGGACCAAGGCCACGACACACGCCGTCCGTGGACGCCGTCATGCCGAGGGCAGGCGATACCTAACACAAGGACCCGGGAGGTGCAACCCGCGTTGCGACAGCGAAAATCGCCGTTGTGCCTGTGACGCGCATCCGGGGCTCGCGGCCGCCCGATACCGGTTACCACCCCGGAGGATCAACCGGCGGATCAACTGCCCGCGCGGCAATAGGTCGCAACCGGATCCTTGGAGAGCGTCAGAGAAAACTCTGCGGATCGACGTCGATCTGCACACGCACCGCACCGCGCACCGGTACGAGATCGCGGGCGCGGGCCATGGCGGCGGGCAGGTCCGCGGCACGATCGGCCATCACCAGCAGCCGCACCCGATGGCGGCCCCGCAACAGGCTGATCGGCGCCGGTGCCGGCCCCAGCAGCCGGGCACCGGGCGGCAGCGTCCGGCGGAGCGCGCGTGCGAAGACATCGGCCGTGGAGCGGGCATCGCCCGGATCGGGTGCCGAGACCACCACCGCCGCCCATCGGCCGTAAGGGGGCGCGCCCGCGGCCCGCCGCTCCGAGGCTTCCGCGTCGAGGAAACCGTCGCGATCACCGGCGATGAGCGCGCGGATCACCGGATGGCCGGGATCATAAGTCTGCAGCAGCACCCGCCCCGGATGTTCGGCCCGCCCCGCCCGGCCGGCGACCTGGGCGAGCAGCTGATAGGTTCGCTCCGCCGCCCGCAGATCGCCGCCGGCAAGCCCCAGATCGGCATCCACCACCCCCACCACCGTCAACCGGGGAAAGTGATAGCCCTTGGCCATCATCTGGGTGCCGATCAGCACGTCGATCTCGCCCGCCTCCATACGCGCGATCAGATCGGCGGCCTCGACCGGGCTGGCGATCGTGTCGCTGGTCATCACCGCCACCCGCAATTCGGGCATCAGGCTGCCGACCTCTTCGGCCAGACGTTCCACGCCCGGCCCGCAGGGGGCGAATTTATGTTCGGCCCCGCAGGCGGGGCAGGTGTCGGGTTCGGGCTCCTCGTGGCCGCAATGATGGCAGACCAGGCGCGGGCCGCCGGCACGGAAACGATGCTCGACCAGCCAGGCCTCGCAGGACGGGCAGCGCATACGGTGCCCGCAGGCCCGGCACAAAGTGAGCGGCGCATAGCCCCGACGATTGATGAACAGCATCGACTGCTCGCCGCGTTCCTTCGCGGCAAGCATGGCGTCTTTCAGCGGGTCCGAAACGAAGCGGGTGGCGGGCAGGCGCTCGGCACGCATATCGATCGCCTCCACCGCCGGCAGCACGGCAGCGCCGTGGCGGGCCGCCAGGCGACGGCGGCGATAGCGGCCGCGCTCGACATTGGCGAGCGTTTCCAGGGCCGGCGTCGCCGAGGCGAGAACCACCGGCACGCCTTCCAGCGCGCCGCGCATCACCGCCATGTCGCGGGCGTGATAGACGACACCGTCCTCCTGCTTGAAAGCGGCATCGTGTTCCTCGTCGACCACGATCACGCCCAGCGCCGGAAACGGCAGGAACAGCGCCGAACGCGCCCCCACCACCACCGGAGCGGTCCCCTCCGCCACCGCCCGCCAGGCGCGGCGGCGATGGGCCTGCCCCAGATTGGAATGCCACACCACCGGCGGCGCACCGAAGCGGCCGCGAAAGCGTTCCAGCCACTGGCTTGTCAGCGCGATTTCAGGCACCAGAACCAGGGCCTGGCGCCCCTGACGGAGGGCGGCGGCGATCGCCTCGAAATAGACCTCGGTCTTGCCGGAGCCGGTGACCCCGTCCAGCACTTCGACCGCGAACCCCGCCCCCACCGCCGCAACCAGGGCCGCGGCGGCCGCGGCCTGGTCGGGGCCGAATGCGGGGCCCGGCAGGTCGGGGGCCGGCAGATCGAAGGCCGGTGGCACCGGCCGGTCGACCGGCACCAGCGCCCCGCCATCGATCAGCCCACGGACCACGCCGTCGGACACGCCTGCCGCAGCGGCGAGCGCCGCCACCGTCGGCGGGCTGCCACCCTCTTCCGCCGTCACGCGCTCCAGCGTCTCCAGCACCGCCCGCCGCTGGGGCGTCAGCCGGCCCACGGGCGCGGCACCGGTCGCCACCAGCCCGGTCTCGGGCCGCGGCGGATCCAGCGCATCGTCGACCGGCAGCACCATGCGCAGCACGGCCGCGGGCGGCGAGACGGTATAGGCCGCAACCGCATCCACCAGCCGGCGCAGCGCCTCGGGCACCGGCGGGCAGTCGCGCCGCGCAGTCACCGGCTTCAGCCGCCCGGCCGCAAGGTCGCCTTCGCCGGGCCCCCAGACCACACCGGTGATCGTGCGCGGCCCCAACGGCACCTGCACCACGTCGCCGGGGGCGAGCCTCATGCCGGGCGGGACAAGATAGTCCAGCCGATCCAGCCGGCGCCCCGCCGGGCCGCCCATCGTCTGCAGCGGCAGAACGGCCACGCGAGACGTATCGGCAGGGGCATGGTCGGGAAACAACCCGGCGGACGGGTTCGGACTTGTATCCGGGGCGGTCATCGCATAAGCAGCAGTCGGGTGCGGACGGGTCGGGCGGATGGCATCATGCAACTGGCGGCGGCGCAAGGCTTTCGTTAAACTCCGCGCCAAACCGGCGGACCCACCACCCTTTGCCGGAAGGCCCGGACCGGGTTTTCAGGCATCCCCGACCGCCACGGAAGTGTCCGCCCGAACGCCGGCTTCCCCTGTCTTCGCCCGGTCAGGGCGGTCCGTCACTTCCATCGGCCCGTCACCCGACCGCCGATACCCTGGTTTCCAGAGGCCCGCATCATGAAGTTCTTCGTCGATACCGCCGACGTTGCCGAAATCCGCGATCTCGCCGCCACCGGCCTGGTCGACGGCGTCACCACCAATCCGACGCTGATCGCCAAGAGCGGCCGCAAGTTCGTCGAAGTGATCGAAGAGATCTGCGCCGTGGTCGCCGGCCCCGTCTCGGCCGAAGTCACCGCCCTCGATCACGAGAAGATGCTGGCCGAGGGCCGGTATCTGGCCCGCATCGCCCCCAACGTCACCATCAAGGTGCCGCTGACCATCGACGGGCTGAAGACCTGCAAGGCGCTCTCGGACGAGGGCACCCCGGTCAACGTCACGCTGTGCTTCTCGCCCGCCCAGGCGATCCTGGCCGCCAAGGCCGGGGCCCGCTTCATCTCCCCCTTCGTCGGCCGCTATGACGACATCGGCGCGCGCGGCATGGAGCTGATCGAGCAGATCGTCGAGATCTACGCCAACTATCCGACCTTCCAGACCGAGGTGCTGGTCGCCTCGGTGCGCAATCCGCTGCATGTGGTCGAAGCCGGCCGCATCGGGGCGGATGTCGTGACCGTGCCGCCCTCGGTCCTGCGCCAGATGTACCAGCATCCGCTGACCGACAAGGGCCTGGCCGCGTTCATGGCCGACTGGGAGAAGACCGGCCAGACGGTTCTTTGAACCACGGCCATCTGAACCCGGCGCATCATCCGATGCCGAGCGGCGCGGCCTGCGGCGATGACCCTGAGGGTCGACCCCGCAGCCGCGCCGTTCCATATTGAAGGGCAGACCCCTTCCCGCCACCCCGAGGCAGACCGACCCGCCAAGATGACCAGCAGCTCCGACACCGCCGCCCCCGCCGCCGGCCGCCCGATCCAGGACGCCGACGTGCTGGCGCATCTCGCCCGCCACCCGGATTTCTTCCAGCGCCACCCCGAAGCCCTGGAAGCCCTGGTTCTGCCGGGCCGTCGCCACGGCGACGGCGTCGTCGACATGCAGCGCTTCCAGATCGACCGGCTGGCACGGACGGTGGACGACATGCGCAGCAACCAGAAGCGCCTGATCGGCACGGTTCAGGCCAATGCCGAGATCGACCAGCGGGTCCGCCAGTCGGTCCTGGCCCTGGTCGAGGCACAGACCGTCGATGGCGTTGTCGACCGGCTGGTCCAGGCCGTCCCCCAGGCGCTGGGCATCGAATGCGCGCTGGTTGCGGCCGAAGGCGATGCCGGCCGGATGCCGGCGGGTGTCACCGCCCTTCCCCCCGGCACGATCGATCGCCTGCTGGGCGCCGGCCGGCCGCTTCGGCTGCGCGGCCGGATCGAGGCCGATGCCCGGGCACCGCTCTGGACCGAGAACGATACCGTCCGGTCCGACGCCGTCGTCCGCCTGGAGACCCGCGCCGACATGCCGCCGATGGTGATGGTGCTGGGCAATGGCCGTGAAGCCACCTGGCATGACGGTCAGGCGAGCGATCTGCTCGATTTCCTGGCGGCCGTGGCCGCCCGCTGCCTGGCCCGGTCGTGGCCCGGCGCCTGACGCAGGATCCGGCCGCGCCCCTGCCGGCGGATATCGCGGCGGCGGTCGAAGACTGGCGGCGCTGGCTGGTGGCCGAACGGCGCGCCTCGGCCAATACGGTCGCCGCCTATGACCGCGATCTGACGCAGTTCCTGCGCTTCATCACCGACTGGGCCGGTGGGATCGGTGATCTTTCCGCACTGGCCGCCATCGACATCCAGGGGTTTCGCGCCTGGATGGCCCGGCGGCGTGCCGACGGCCTGAAACCCGCCTCCACCGCCCGGGCGCTGGCAGTGGTGCGCGGGTTCTATCGACGGCTCGATCGGGTACACGGCCTGCCGGCGCCGGGGCTCGCCGGTCTTTCGGCACCGAAACACGTCCGCCCCGCACCTCGCCCCGTGGCGGCGGCAGATGCCCGCCGGCTGATCGCCGCAGCCGCAGATATCGGCGCCGAAACCGGGCGCGACTGGGTGGCGCTGCGCGAACGCGCCCTCTTCGCCCTGCTCTGGGGGGCGGGGCTGCGCATCGGCGAGGCGCTGTCGCTGGACGGGCGCGACTGGCCGGCGCCGGGCAGCAGCCAGCCGGCCCTGGTGGTGCGCGGCAAGGGCGGCAAGCAGCGCCGGGTGCCGCTGATCCCGGCGGTGGTCGGCGCGGTCGAGGCCTATCGTGCCGCCTGCCCGCATCCGCAGACCCCCGACCGGCCGGTCTTCACCGGCGTGCGCGGCGGCCGGCTGGACCGGGCGGTGGCGGAACGGCACATGGCGGCGGCGCGGCGCGCGCTGGGGCTGGATGCGACCGCCACCCCCCATGCGCTGCGCCACGCCTTCGCCACCCATCTTCTGGATGGCGGCGCCGATCTCCGGATCATCCAGGATCTGCTGGGCCATGAGAGCTTGGCGACCACCCAGCGCTACACGGCGGTTGCGACCGAACGGATGATCGCCGCCTATGCCGCCGCGCACCCCCGGGCACGGCTGCGCAGCGGCGAGGACGAGACGGACGGCACGGACCGCCCCCCTCAGACATAGACCAGTTCGGTCATCATGCCGGTGGCCATGTGGTAGAGGCTGTGACAGTGGAACAGCCAGCGGCCGGGATTGTCGGCGGTGACCGCAATGGTGACCGCACTGCCCGGCACCACCTGCACCGTGTCGCGCAGGATACCGCCCACCGGCCGGCCATCGATCGCCGTCACCCGGAAATGATGGCCGTGAAGGTGCATGGGATGCGCCATGGCGGAGCGGTTGACCATGGTCACCGCCAGCACCTCGCCGGCCCGGACCTGCACCGGGCGGCGATCGGCCCAGCTCCGGCCGTCGATGGTCCAGCGATAGGGCATCATTCCACCATCCAGCACCATCTCCACCTGCCGTGCAGGCCGGACCACCGCGGCATCGGCGGGCATCAGGATCCGGTCCAGCGTCGCATCGACCGGTGCGGCCGGTCGTGCCGCCCGGTCGGATATTCTGGCGACCGCCGCCCCCGGCGTGGCGAGCAGAATGCCGGTGCGGATGGTATCGCCCTCACGCGTCGCCAGCAGCGGCACCACCCCGCCTTCGGCCGGCATGTCGACCAGCAGATCGACCCGCTGCCCCTGGGCAAGCGGAACGTCCGCGACCTCCTGCGCCGGCACCTCGTTGCCGTCCACCGCCGCCACGCGGACGGGATGGCCCCCCAGATCGAGCCGGAAGGCGGTGGCCGTCGCCGCATTGATCACCCTGAGCCGAACCCGCCCGCGCCGCTCGGTCCGCACCACCAGCGGATCGTCGAGCGTGCGGTCCTCGGCCAGGAAGGCATCGTAGTCGACATCGTTGAGATCGGCGCCCGCCGCAGCCTGGCCCATAGTCCCGTGGTTCATGGCACCGTGGGTCATCGTGCCGTGGTTCATGCCTCCATGACCCGCCGCCGCCATGCCGGTCAGGCCGGCCAGGATCTCGTCCGGCGTCCGGAAGCTGAAGTCATGGAGCATGACCACCACCTCCTGCCGGTCGGCGGCGAGGTCGGCGGCACTGCGCACGATCAGGGGCGCCGCCAGCAGAAGCTGTTCCTGAAGGCCGGCATGGGAATGCATCCAATGGGTTCCGGGCCGGGCCGCGAAATCATAGGCGCCTGCCCGTCGGGCGGAATCAGCCCGGCATAGCCGGTATCGGTCACGCCATCCTGATCCGGCGGCGGGGTCAGGCCGTGCCAGTGGATGATGGTCGGCTCGTCCATCCGGTTGTGGAGGGCCAGGTGGAACCGCTCGCCGGGCATCAGTTCCAGCCCGTTGCCGCCGTCGGGACGGCGGAGCCCCCAGACCGTGGCGGCGCGGCCGCGGATGTCGATGACCCGGCTTGTGGCCGAAAGCCGGTGACGCGGCGCATCGGCATAGGCCGACGGCAGCAGGCCGCGCCCGGCCGCGGCCAGGGCCGCAGCGGCGCCCGCCGCACCGAGCAGGCGGCGGCGGGTGATGTTCATGGGCATGGAAAATCCCTTTCCGTCCGGAGATCCGATATCTGAAGAGAGGCCCCGGGGCGGGGCGCCTTCAGACGATCGGCGGACGGAACGGACCGGCCGGGTTGCGGCCGTCGGGCAGGAAGGTGGCCGGAAGCGATGGCCGGCCCGCATGGCCGAAGCCGACCGGGATCTGCAGGGCCGGCAGGGCTGCCGGCGCACACAGCATCGCGCAGGCGGCCATGCAGGCGCGATGCTGGCGATCGGGCGCCCCGCCATGATGGTCGGGGCAGGGGCCGGCGGCCACGACCACCATCGCCGGCATCGCCTCTGCCGCAGGCGATGCCGCCATGCCCCCACCCGACCAGGCGGTCAGGACCAGGGCAAAAACGGCGAGGGCTGCGAGGGCGAAGCGGCGCATGGGCGTGTGTCTGCGGGGGGTATCAGCGGGCGAGCAGCGCTTCGGGGCGGTCGCCGGCCGCCACCCGCAGCAGGCGCATGCGATCCGGCACCACCAGCATGCGGCCCCGGCGTTCCACCACCCCATCCTCCTGAAGCTGAGAAAGCACGCGGGCCACCGTCTCGCGCGCCGTGCCGACCCGCGCCGCAATGTCGCGCTGGGCCGGAAGACGGTCCACCACCCAGCGGCCCGGGGCCCCGGCATTGCCGTCCGAAGGCCTGGCCAGACGCAGGATCTCCACCGCCACCCGCTCGACCGCACGCAGCGTGCTCAAATCCATGATCCGTTCGTCGCAGGCGCGGATGATCCGGGCCAGACGCAACATCACCTTGCGCGCGACCGTCGGCTCTTCGGTCACCAGCCGGTCGAAGAGCTGGGGAGAGAGTGCGGCAAGCCGGCAATCGGTGGCCGCGACCACCCGCGCCGAGCGCGGCAGGCCGTCGATCGCCGACAGCTCGCCGAAATAGCCGCCGGCCTCGATGCGGGCAAACGAGACCTCACGGCCGGTCAGGGCGTAGTTGATGACGTCCACCACGCCTTCCAGCACCAGAAAGACGTCGCGATTGCTGCTGCCGTCATCGGCATCCAGCACCACCGCACCGGCCCCGTGACGCATGGTGCGCACCTGCGCCGCCACGGCGGCCAGGCTGTTGCGCGGCAGATCGGCGAGCAGATCGACGCGGGCCAGCTCTATGGCGAGAGTCGTCATCGGCAACAGGGCTCCTGGCGGTATGCGATGCGGCGGCGAACGGACCCCGGAGCCGGCGTGGAAATGCCCCGGGCGACGCCTCGGGGACAGCCGTGCGGGGGCGGACGGCGGTCTGCACCGCCCGGCCACTCTGCCGTTACTCCGAGACGTTAACCGTGGCCGGAAGGCCTGTCCACCTCGTCTCTGCGGCGATGCGAAAGTAATCGTCGCGTCGCGGCAAGTTATTGAGACATCCGTCACATCGCGTCTCGCGATACCTGGGACCTCAGGGTCCGGGCGCGAATTCCGGCAGCATCAGCTCCACCGCCCGGCGCCCCTCCGGAGCCGTGCCCTCGACCAGGAGCTTCTCGGGGATGCGCCCCTGCAGCCGCCCCTCGACCGGGCCGAGCAGATCGCCGAACAGCCCGTCGCAGAGCATCGACCAGTAGCCGGAGAGGGGGATCGGGTCCACCGGATCGTCGATCCATTCCGACCCGATATTCGGCGGCTCATAGGCGATCGAGTCCAGCTCCCACTGCCCGCGGCAGATGGTGGGGCGCGCGCCATCCCGCTCGGCGTCAGGGCCGGCGAACAGCATCAGCATCTGCCCCTTCGCCCCGGCGCGCATGCCGAGGCCGATGCCGTCGACATAAGCCACCCCGCGCCAGAGACCGAGCGGCGGGCCGTCATCCGCCGCCGGATCCCCATCCCCGTCGCCATCCGGCACCGCCGCATCGGCCGGCCCGGCATCCGGCAGGGCCCTGACGGCCAGATCGACCACCACCGGGCGGCCGAGCGGGGTGCGCGGCGGCACCGCCTCGCCCACGACGCCGATCGACCCCACGGCCAGGGCGGCGAGATCGGCATCATAGCGCCGGCCCGGTTCCAGGCAGTGGAAACCCGCGACCACCGCCGTGGGCGGCATCGGCACCGGGGCGGCTTCGGCGGTCGGCACCGGTGGCAGGGCGGGTTCAGGGGCCGGGGGTGGGGCCAGGGGTGGGGGTGGGGGCGCGGCCGGGTCGTCCGCGATGGCGGGCGGGGCTGCGTAGCCATAGGTGCCCGGCGCCATCGGCGCCAGAAAGCCTATACAGTCCCGCTCCGTCACCCGGAAGCGCTCCACCGGCAGCGGCCCGAACCGGCTCGGGATCACGGCCAGAGGCTCGACCGCCAGGCGGATCGGTCCCTCATCGTCCTTGAAGGCGAAGAGATCGTCGAAGCGGGGAGAGCGGGTCTGCGCGCCCGAGGCCGCAAGCGCCCCGACGTAAAGCCCGGCCATGGGTTCTGCCTCGTCGGCCGGTGCCCAGAAGGCGCCTTCGGCATCGACCTCGCCATCCGCGCGCTGATGATGACGCGCGATGTCCGGCGCATTGTTCACGCCATAGCGCGCCGCCCGGAAGATCAGGCGGCCATCGGCCACGGGAATCCGCATCCACCGCCCGGACGGAGCCGGTGGATCGGCCTGATCATCGGTGCCGGCATCCGGGACGGCCTGCATCTCTTCCGCCGGGTGAGCCGGGGCCTGGGGCGCTTCAGCCTGGGGGGCCGACGCCTCGTCCGCAAGGGCGGCAGGCGCCAGCATCAGGGCAAGCAGCAGCAGAGAGGCGCCCCGCAGCCGGCGGCCATCGATTGTCTGGTCCCGGGAGGCGGTTCTCATGCCGTCGATCCCATGTCTCCACACGCGCGGCTGTGCCGCAAGGGCAGGACAGCCGCGAAGGACGATACCCGGCTTCTTCCGAAATCAGAAGACCCCGCGACGGAAACGCCGGCACCCGGGCGTAGAGGGGGTGAGCCTGTCCATCAGAGCGGAGACATCCGATGACCAGCCACCACCGCCGCCTTCTCCTGACCGCCTGCCTTGCCCTTGCCGCCGGCCTGCCCGGCCATGGCGGCGCAGCCGAACCGCCGACCTTCACCTCGATCGATACCGACGGGAATGCACAGCTCAGCCGCGAGGAATGGGGCAGGATGGTGTCGGCCCAGATCGCGGCCGGCGAAAGCCGGGCGGCGAAGCGCCTTGCCGAACTGCCGGAAGGGCGACGCACCGACATGCTCGACCGCCGCTTCCGGTCGCTGGATGCCGATGGCGACGGCAGCCTGTCCCAGGCGGAATGGGACGCCCGCAAACCCGAGTGAGGCATGGAGGATCCCGAAGACGATGTCCTGATCGGCCGCGTGGCAGCGGGGGATCATACCGCTTTCGCCCTGCTGATGGCGCGCCATATGCGGCGTGCCATCGGCATCGCGCGGGGCGTCGGCCGCAATCCCGCCGATGCCGACGAAATCGCGCAGGATGCCTTTCTGCGGCTCTGGACCCATGCCGGCCGCTTCGATCCGGCACGCGGCAGCTTCACGGCCTGGTTCGCCCGGATCGTGCTGAACCTCACCCTCGACCGGCGACGGCGACCGGCTGCGCTGGCGCTGGAGACCGCCGATGCCGTCGTCGATACCGCACCCGACGCCCTTACCCGCCTGATCGGGGCGGAACGCGAGGCCCGGCTTCAGGCGGGGATAGACCGGCTGGACCCGCGTCAGCGCGCGGCGATCGTGCTGTTCCATTACGAAGGCATTGCCGGCCGCGACTGCGCCCGGATCCTGGAGATCAGCGAAGATGCCTTCGAGAGCCTGCTTGCACGGGCGCGCCGCAAGTTGCGACACGCCCTCACCCCCATCGACCCGGACGCCCGGGCCAGCCGGAAGGAGATCGGATCATGACCCCAGACAGCTTCTGCCGGCTGCTCGATGCCTGGGGTGCCGATATCTCCCGCTGGCCCGAAGACCGGCAGGCGGCGGCACGCGCCTGCCTGGAGGCGCATCCCGATCTGCTGGTTCCGCTCGCCAGGGCAGCCGCACTGGATGCCGCCCTCCTGAACACGGCCCCGCAGATCCCCGACCGGGAGGTCGCCGCGGCGATCGCGGCCGTGGGGCATCGGCTTAAGACATCCCGCCAGGGGGCCGGGCGGGCGGGCCGTATCGGCTGGCCACTGGCCGCCCTGGCCGGCGCCGCGGCCATCCTGCTCGCCATCGGCCTGCACGGCCTGCCCGGCACGGCGGATGGTGCGGCCATGATGACCCTGCTGTTCGACAGCGATCTTATTCTGCTTGATGGAGCCGTCCGGTGATCCGTCCGCTCATCCACCGCCTGCGACGCCCGCGTGCAGAGCGGCTGGCCCTTGTCCTGTCGGTCGCGGCCAACCTCGCGGTCGCGGCATATCTGCTCGTCGCCGAACCTGCCCGCCCCTTCGGCCGGGATATGGCGCCGCGCGCCGCACGCCTGGTGGAGATGATCTCAAACCGCCTGCCGCCGGCAGAGGGCGCCAGATTGACGGCTCTTTATGCGGCGCGGCAGCCGGCGATGGCGGCGGAGGACATGGCCTTCCGCCAGGCGATGATTGCCGTCATGACCGAGATCGAAAAGCCCGAGGTGGACCGCGCCGCCCTGCATGCGGCTTTCAACGAGGCCCGATCCATCCGCAGCCGCTCCGCCGATCTGGTGATCGACATCTTCGTCGAGACGCTGGCCGATGCCTCCCTCGAGGCCAGGCAGCAGATCGTGGCAGAGATCCGCGGAGCACGCTGACGCCGCGCCGAAGCCGGCCCCCCACGCAAAACGCCCGACAGCGCAGACCGCTGCCGGGCGTTTGTGCGAAAACCTTCCCGCGACCATATGGTCACGGGATATTTTCATTACATATTGAGCGTGCGGCCGTCGACCGCCAGCGCCGCTTCCTTCACCGCCTCTTCGAGGGTCGGATGGGCATGGCTGGTGCGGGCGATGTCCTCGGCGCTGGCCTTGAACTCCATGGCGAGCACCAGCTCGGAGATCAGGGTGCCGGCATCGGGGCCGATGATGTGGGCGCCCAGAATCCGGTCGGTCTCGGCATCGGCCAGGATCTTCACGAAGCCGTCGGTCTCGCCCACCGCGCGGGCGCGGCTGTTGGCCGAGAAGGGGAACTTGCCGGGCTTGTAGGCGATGCCGTCGGCCTTGAGCTGTTCCTCGGTCCGGCCGACGCTGGCGACTTCCGGCCAGGTGTAGATCACACCCGGGATCAGGTTGTAGTCGATATGCCCCGACTGGCCGGCGATCATCTCGGCCACGATCACGCCCTCTTCCTCGGCCTTGTGGGCGAGCATGGGGCCCTTGATCACGTCGCCGATGGCGCGGATGTTCGGCACATTGGTGCGGAAATGATCGTCGACCTCGATCCGGCCGCGCGGGCCGGTCTCGATGCCCACGGCCTCAAGGCCGAGGCCCTCGGTATAGGGCTTGCGGCCGATGGCGACCAGCACGGCATCCGCCTCGATGGTCTCGGTATCGCCGCCCTTGGCCGGCTCGACCGTCAGCCTGATCGCGTCACCCGAGGTATCGGCGCCGGTGACCTTGGTCGACAGGCGGAACTTCAGGCCCTGGCGGCCCAGGATGCGCTGGAACTGCTTGGAGACCTCGCCATCCATCTCGGGCGTGATCCGGTCCATGAACTCGACGACGGTCACGACCGAGCCGAGGCGGCTCCAGACCGAGCCGAGTTCCAGGCCGATGACGCCGCCGCCGATCACGACCAGACGGCCCGGCACTTTCTCGAACTCGAGCGCGCCGGTCGAGCTGACGATCCGCTTCTCGTCGATCTCGACGCCCGGCAGGTCGACATGGGTCGACCCGGTGGCGATGATCGTCTCGCAGGCCTTGATCGTCTCTGTGCCGCCGTCGTTCAGCGCCACCTCGATGGTGGTCGCATCGACGAAACGGCCGGCGCCCTTGAAATAGGTGACCTTGTTCTTCTTGAACAGGCCTTCGATACCGCCGGTCAGCTGGGAGACGACCTTGCCCTTGCGGGTCATCATCGCGGCGAGGTCGAGTTCGACACCCGACAGCTTCACGCCATGCTCTTCCAGCCCATGCTTCGTCTCGGCATAAAGCTCCGACGACTGCAGCAGCGCCTTCGACGGAATGCAGCCGACATTCAGGCAGGTGCCGCCCAGCGCGCCGCGCTTCTCGACGCAGGCGGTCTTGAGCCCCAGCTGGGCCGCGCGGATCGCCGCAATGTAACCGCCGGGGCCGCCGCCGATGATGACGACGTCGAAGGATTGGGTATCGCTCATCTCATGCATCCTCAAGAAGTCGGAACGCCCGCCGCCGGATGAAGGCGGCGGGCGCGGGAGGGATCTGCGCGTCGATCAGAGATCGAACAGCAGCCGCTCCGGGTTCTCGATGCATTCCTTGACGCGCACCAGGAAGCTCACCGCTTCCTTGCCGTCGATGATGCGGTGGTCGTAGGACAGCGCCAGATACATCATCGGACGGATCACGACCTGGCCCTTCTCGGCCATCGGACGCTCCTGGATCTTGTGCATGCCCAGGATGCCCGACTGCGGCGGGTTCAGGATCGGCGACGACATCAGCGAGCCGTACACGCCACCGTTCGAGATGGTGAAGGTGCCGCCGGTCAGCTCTTCCATGGTGAGCTTGCCGTCGCGGGCCTTCACGCCGAGCGCATTGATGGTCGCCTCGACGCCGGCGAAGGACAGCTGGTCGGCATCGCGCACCACCGGAACCACCAGGCCCTGCTCGGTGCCGACGGCAACGCCGATGTCGTAGTGGTTCTTGTAGATCAGCTCGTCGCCGTCGATCTGGGCGTTGACCGCCGGATACTCCTTCAGGCCCGCGATCGCGGCCTTCACGAAGAACGACATGAAGCCCAGCTTCACGCCGTGCTTCTTCTCGAAGCCGTCCTTATAGCGGTTGCGCAGCGCCATCACCTGCGACATGTCCACCTCGTTATAGGTGGTCAGGATCGCGGCGGTGTTCTGGGCATCCTTCAGGCGCTCGGCGATGCGGCGCCGCAGCTTGGTCATGCGCACGCGGGTTTCGCGCTCGCCGGCCGGCTGGGCAGCCTTCGGTGCCGGGGCAGCCGCGGGCTGGGCCGGGGCAGCAGGCTTCGCCGCAGCGGCACGCTGCACATCGTCCTTCATGACCCGGCCGTCACGGCCGGTGCCCTCGACCGAACCGGCATCGATACCGGCATCGCCGGCCGCCTTGCGGGCCGCGGGCGACAGGATCTTTTCGGCGGCGGGGGCGGCAGCCGGTGCGGGCTCGGCCTTCGGCGCCGCCTTGGGAGCCTCGGCCTTCTTCGGCGCCTCGGCGGGCTTCGCGGCAGCGGCACCCTGGCCCTCGCCGATCACACCCAGCAGCGCACCGACTTCGACGTCGGCACCTTCCTCGGCCAGGATATCGGTCAGCACGCCCGATGCGGGGGCATTGACTTCGAGGGTGACCTTGTCGGTCTCCAGCTCCACCAGCGGCTCATCGGCCTCGACACGGTCACCGACCTTCTTGAACCACTGGCCGATGGTGGCCTCGGTAACCGATTCGCCCAGGCTCGGAACTTTGATCTCGACGCTCATCACGATCCCGATTTCGTTCATGTCCCGGCATCGACGGCCGGGAAGCTACAACACGTGGCTTAGGTGGCGTATCCACGCACGGATGACAAGGCATTAACGCACGAGAAGGGCCGCATGCGACGCATGCGGCCCATGTTCCCGGCGATCAGCCCGCCAGTGCGTCGTCGATCAGCGCCTTTTGTTCTGCGACATGCTTATGGTGCGAGCCGGTGGCAGGTGCCGCCGCCTCGGGCCGGCCGGCATAGCGCACGCGCTTGCCGGAAGCCCCCATGCTGTCGATCAGGTCGTCCAGGCGCGGGCTCATGAAGAACCAGTAGCCCTGGTTCTTCGGCTCTTCCTGCACCCAGAGCACCTCGGCATTCGGATAGCGCCGCAGCTCTTCCGCGATCGAGGTCGCCGGGAACGGCGCCAGCTGCTCGACGCGGATGATGGCGACATCCTCGATGCCGCGGGCACGGCGCTCTTCCAGCAGGTCGTAATAGACCTTGCCGGTGCAGAGCAGCACCCGACGGATCTTGTCGGCATGGCGCAGCTGATCCACTTCGCCCAGCACCCGATGGAAGCTGGAGCCCGGGCCCATATCCGACAGTTTCGACACCGCCAGCTTGTGACGCAGAAGCGACTTCGGCGTCATCATGATCAGCGGCTTGCGGAACTTGCGGTGGATCTGCCGGCGCAGGATGTGGAAGTAGTTCGACGGCGTCGTGCAGTTGGCGACCTGGATGTTGTCCTCGCCATAGAGCTGCAGGAACCGCTCGGGCCGCGCCGAGGAATGCTCAGGACCCTGGCCTTCATAGCCATGGGGCAGCAGCATCACCAGGCCCGACATGCGCAGCCACTTCGATTCGGCCGAGCTGATGAACTGGTCGATCATCACCTGCGCGCCGTTGACGAAGTCGCCGAACTGGGCCTCCCAGACCACCAGCGCATTGGGCTCGGCCAGCGAATAGCCGTATTCGAAGCCCAGCACCGCATATTCCGACAGCAGGCTGTCCACCACCTCGTAGCCCACCGAGGCACCGAGGTTGTTCAGCGGCACATAGCGCTCTTCGGTCTTCTGGTCGACCAGGACCGAATGGCGGTGCGAGAAGGTGCCGCGGCCGACATCCTGGCCCGACAGGCGGACAGGGTAGCCCTCGGTCAGCAGGGTGCCGAAGGCCAGCGCCTCGCCGAGCGCCCAGTCCAGCCCCTCGCCGTTCGCGATCGCTTCGCGCTTCTGGCCCAGCTGACGCTGGATCTTGCGGTGGACGTTCACGCCCTCGGGCACGTCGGTCAGCTTGAAGCCGATCTCGCGCAGACGCTCCAGCGACACGGCGGTAGAACCGCGGCGGTCGTCATTCGGCGCTCGCTCATAGCCCTTCCACACGCCCTCGAACCAGTCGGCCTTGTTCGGCTTGTAGGTCTTGGACTGCTCCAGATCCTGCTCGAGGCGCTGATGGAAGCTCTTGAGCGCGCCATCGACCTCGTCGCGGGTCATGACGCCGTCATTCACCATCCGGTCGCCATAGATCTGCAGCAGGGTGGGGTGCTGCGCGATCTTGCGGTACATCAGCGGCTGGGTGAACGAGGGCTCGTCGGCCTCGTTATGGCCGTGGCGGCGATAGCAGAAGATGTCGAGAACGACGTCCTTGTGGAAGATCTGACGGAACTCGGCCGCCAGACGCGCCACCCAGACCACCGCCTCCGGATCGTCGCCATTCACATGGAAGACCGGCGCATCGACCATCTTCGCCACATCCGACGGATAGGGCGAGGAGCGCGAGTATTTCGGGCTGGTGGTGAAACCGATCTGGTTGTTCACGATCACGTGGACCGTGCCGCCGGTGCGGTAGCCCTTCAGCTCCGACAGCGCGAAGCATTCGGCCACGACGCCCTGGCCGGCAAAGGCCGCGTCGCCATGCAGCAGGATGCTCAGCACCTTCACCCGGTCGGTGTCGCCACGCTGGCCCTGCTTCGCCCGGGTCTTGCCGACGACCACCGGGTTCACCGCCTCGAGATGCGAGGGGTTGGCGGTCAGCGACAGATGCACCGTCTTGCCGTTGGCGAGCGTGCGGTCGGTCGACGTCCCCAGATGGTACTTCACGTCGCCCGAGCCCTGGACGTCCTCAGGGGTCGCCGAGCCACCGTTGAACTCGTTGAACACCGCCGTGAAGGACTTGCCCATCACCGCGGTCAGCACGTTCAGGCGGCCGCGATGCGGCATGCCCAGCACGACTTCTTCGCAGCCCAGATCCGACGAACTCTCGAGGATCGCCTCGAGCGCCGGAACCAGGGCCTCGCCGCCTTCCAGCGAGAAACGCTTGGTGCCGGTGTACTTGATGTTCAGGAAGCGCTCGAAGCCTTCCGCAATCACCACCTGGCCGAAGATCCGCTTGCGGGTCTCGGCATCGAAGGCCTGCTCGGGGCGGTCGGCTTCGATGCGCGACTGCAGCCAGGCCTTCTGCTCGGGCGACTGGATGTGCATGAATTCGACGCCGACCTTGCCGCAATAGGTCGACTGCAGCTTGTGCAGGATCTCGCGGAGGGTCGCGTTCTCAAGGCCGAGCACGCCGTCGACATAGAAAGTGCGGTCGAGGTCGTCCTCGGTGAAACCGTAGGAAGCCGGATCCAGCTCGGGATGGCCCGACGGGGTTTCAAGCCCGAGCGGATCCAGATTGGCCACCAGATGGCCGCGCACGCGATAGGCGCGGATCAGCATCAGCAGGCGAATGCTGTCCACCGTTGCGGAACGTTCCGTCGGAAGCTCGCCGGTCTTGCCGTTGACCGGGCCGACCCGCAGCCCGGTCGCGCCGTCGGCCTTGAAGGCCAGGGTGTCGGCATGACCGTTGGTCGCAGTGCCGGGCACGATGCCGGGCGCCCAGGGGGCACCGCGGACTTCGGCCAGCACCGACGCGGCTTCGTCGCCCAGATCGGCGAAGAACCCCTGCCAGCTCTCATCGACCGACATGGGGTTCTGGACGAAACGCGCGTAGAGATCGGCGATAAAGGCGCCGTTGCTCCCGAACAGGAACGAAAGTTGCTCGCTTTGCGCAGCCATCTTGAGCAATGGGAGCGCCGCTTACGCGGCGCCCTCTCCAGGTTTGGGTCTGGTTCGTGGATCCGTCAGCCTCGGAGCACCTGGACCATGGTGCTACCGAGAGCCGCGGGCGATTCGGCGATGACGATACCGGCGGACCGCATCGCCTCGAGCTTGTCGTCGGCGCCGCCCTTGCCACCACTGATGATGGCGCCGGCATGGCCCATGCGACGGCCCGGAGGCGCGGTACGCCCGGCGATGAAGCCGACGGTCGGCTTCTTCACCTTGGACTGCTTCAGGAACTCGGCGGCGTCCTCTTCCGCCGAACCGCCGATCTCGCCGATCATGATGATCGCCTCGGTCTCGGGGTCCTTCAGGAACAGGTCCAGCGCGTCGATGAAGTTGGTGCCGTTGATCGGATCGCCGCCGATGCCGATGCAGGTCGACTGGCCGAGGCCGGCGGCAGTGGTCTGCGCGACGGCTTCATAGGTCAGCGTGCCCGAACGGGAGACGATGCCGATCTTGCCCCGCTGGTGGATGTGACCGGGCATGATGCCGATCTTGCACTCACCGGGGGTGATGACGCCGGGGCAGTTGGGGCCGATCAGGCGGGTCTTGGAGCGCTCCAGCGCCCGCTTGACACGCACCATGTCCAGCACCGGGATGCCCTCGGTGATGCAGACCACCAGCTGCACTTCGGCATCGACGGCTTCCAGGATCGCGTCGGCCGCATACGGCGGCGGAACGTAGATCACGGAGGCATCGGCGCCGGTCTTCTCCACCGCGTCGGCCACGGTGTCGAACACGGGCAGGTCGAGATGGGTGGTGCCGCCCTTACCGGGCGTCACGCCACCGACCATGCGGGTGCCGTAGGCGATGGCCTGCTCGGAATGGAAGGTGCCCTGCTGGCCGGTGAAGCCCTGGCAGATCACCTTGGTCTGGGCGTTGACGAGCACGGCCATGGTCAGGCGGCCTCCTTCACGGCTTTCACGATCTTCTCGGCAGCGTCGGCCAGATCGTCGGCGGACATGATCGGCAGGCCGGAATTGGCCAGGATCGCCTTGCCCTTCTCGACGTTCGTGCCCTCGAGACGCACCACCAGCGGAACCTGGAGGCTGATCTCGCGGGCCGCAGCCACGACACCCTCGGCGATCACGTCGCAACGCATGATACCGCCAAAGATGTTAACGAGAATCCCCTCGACATTGGGGTCCGAGAGAATCAGCTTGAAGGCCGTGGTCACGCGCTCGCGGGTCGCACCGCCACCGACGTCCAGGAAGTTCGCCGGCTCGCCGCCATACAGCTTGATGATGTCCATGGTCGCCATCGCGAGACCCGCGCCGTTGACCATGCAGCCGATGTTGCCGTCGAGCTTGATGTAGTTGAGGGCGTGGCGCGAAGCTTCCAGCTCGGAGGGATCCTCCTCGCTCTCGTCGCGCAGGTCCTCGATGTCCTTGTGACGGAACAGGGCGTTGTCGTCGAAATTCATCTTCGCGTCGAGCGCGATGACGTCGCCCGCGCCGGTCACGACCAGCGGGTTGATTTCGACGATGCTCGCATCGGTCCCGATCACGGCCTGGTACATGGCGAGCATGAACTTGGTCGCAACCGACACCTGCTTGCCTTCGAGGCCGAGGCCGTAGGCGATCTTGCGGGCGTGGAAGGGCTGCATGCCGGTGATGACGTCGACCGGCACCTTGATGATCTTCTCAGGGGTCTCTTTCGCGACCTCTTCGATCTCCATGCCGCCTTCGGTCGAGGCCATGAAGGTCACCGACGAGGTCTCGCGGTCGATGACGACGCCGAGATACAGCTCACGACGGATGTCGCAGCCTTCCTCGATGTAGACCCGCTTGACTTCCTTGCCCTCGGGACCGGTCTGGTGCGTGACCAGGGTCATGCCGAGCATGTTCTTCGCGGTCGCAGCGACGTCGTCGAGCGACTTCACGACCTTGACGCCGCCGGCCTTGCCGCGGCCGCCGGCATGGATCTGGGCCTTCACGACCCAGACCGGGCCACCCAGGCTCTTGGCGACCTCGACCGCCTCTTCCGGCGTGTAGGCGACGCCGCCGCGGGGCACCGCGACGCCGTACTTCGCGAGGAGCGCCTTCGCTTGGTATTCGTGGATGTTCATTGAGCCTCTTCCCTAGACCGCTCGATCAGCCGCGGAGGTGCCGGCGCCTGCAGTTATAGCACCCGTCTCCCGGTGCGCAACCGCCGTCCCCCGCGAAATCAAGCGCTTGAAGCCCGCTTGCGGACCTTTTCCGAGACCGTCTCGGCAAGGCTGCAACAGGGCTTCGCGCGCGGTGCCGATCAGACCGACAGCGCCTCGTTCAGCTTCTTCACCGCATCGACCGAGTGCAGGAAGGCAGCCTTCTCTTCCTCGTTCAGCTCGATCTCGACGATCCGCTCGACACCGCCCTCGCCGATCACGACCGGCACGCCGACATAGAGGCCGTCCACGCCATACTGGCCCGACAGCTTCGCGGCGCAGGGCAGAACCCGCTTCTTGTCCTTGAGATAGGCTTCGGCCATCTGGATGGCCGAGGCGGCCGGCGCATAGAAGGCCGAGCCGGTCTTGAGCAGCGAGACGATCTCGGCGCCGCCGTCACGGGTGCGCTGGATGATCTGGTCGAGCTTCTCCTGGGTCAGCCAGCCCATCTTGACCAGGTCGGTCAGCGGGATGCCGGCAACGGTGGAGTAGCGGGCCAGCGGCACCATGGTGTCGCCATGGCCGCCCAGCACGAAGGCGGTCACATCCTCGACCGACACGTTCAGCGCCTCGGCGATGAAGTAGCGGAAGCGGGCGCTGTCGAGCACGCCGGCCATGCCGACGACCTTCTCGGGCTTCAGGCCGGAGAACTTCTGCATCAGGCCGACCATCACGTCGAGCGGGTTCGTGATCACGATCACGAAGGCATCGGGGCAATGGGTCTTGATGCCGTCGGCCACCTGGCCGACGATCTTGGCGTTGATCGCCAGCAGGTCGTCGCGGCTCATGCCCGGCTTGCGGGCGATGCCGGCGGTGACGATGACGACGTCGGCACCGGCCAGGGCCGAATAGTCGTTCGCACCGGTCAGACGGCTGTCGAAGCTGTCGACGGGGGACGACTCGGCGATGTCCAGCGCCTTGCCCTGCGGCATGCCCTCGACGACGTCGAAGAGAACGACGTCGCCGAGCTCCTTGAGCCCGGCCAGATGGGCCAGGGTGCCGCCGATATTGCCGGCGCCCACCAGTGCGATCTTGTTGCGTGCCATCGGGTTTCCTCGCGACTTTCCAGCGTCTGGCGTCGGCCGGGAGCGGGCCGGGCCGCCCGTCCGCGAGGAGCGGGGGGTACGGTCACGCGCGCCGGTCGCGCCGCCGACGCACAGAAGGGCATTCATGCGCCCGTCTGTGCGGATGTGAAATCCGTCCCTCCGTGTACCGCCCGCCAGGGCCACGGATCCCGTGTGTCCGGGATCGACGCAGCCATCCGCCGGCCGGCACTCACGCCGCAGATCCACCGGCATTGAAACGCCGGCACCCCTGCGGCACGAAGCTGTAATCTTACCGAAGCAGAAGCCGGTGAACCCGGCGTTTCCGTTCGGAAAATCTCGCGCCGTAACTACTCTCTTTCGCGCGCCGAAGCAAGGGGGCGCACCCCGCTTCGGCCGCCGCATCAGACCAGATGCGGCAGGGCCAGATACTCTTTGCTCTGCATCTCGGCGAGCCGCGATGCGGTCCGGGCGAATTCGAAGGATCCGTCACCGGCCGGGTACAGATCATCGGGCAGGGCCGCCGCCGAACAGACCAGCTTCACCCGGTGTTCGTACAGCTCGTCGATCAGGGTCACGAACCGCGCGGCACGATCCCGGCTGTCCGGCCCCATCGCCGGAATGCCGTCGATGATGACCGTGTGATGGTGACGGGCGATCTCGATATAGTCCGCGGCCCCGAGCGGCCGGCTGCACAGGTCGTCGAAGCCGAAACGCGCAACGCCCCCGGCCGCCTTCGGCACCTCGATCCGCCGCCCGGACACGTCCAGCACCTCGGCCGAGGCCGGCGCGCCGCCCGACAGATCCCGGAAGGCTGCATCGAGCGCCGCGCGCGCCGCGGCATCGGCCGGCACATGATAGACCGGCATCAGCGTCAGTCGATCCAGACGATAGTCGCGGGCGGAGTCGAGCTCCATCACCTCGAGCGTGTCGCGGACCAGACGGATGAAGGGGATGAAGCGGTCGCGCTGCAGCCCGTCGAGGTAGAGATCCTCGGGCGGGCGGTTGGAGGTCGCGATCACATAGACACCGCGGGCCAGCACATGGGTGAACAGCCGACCCAGGATCATCGCATCGGCGACGTCGCGGACCTGGAACTCGTCGAAACAGAGCAGCTTCGCCTCGGCGGCGACGGCATCTGCGATGCGCGGCAGCGGGTCGGGCTCGCGGTTCTGGTCGCCCGTGGTCCGCCAGGCATGCAGACGGGCATGGATATCGAGCATGAAGGCATGGAAATGGACCCGGCGCTTCGGTGCCACCGGGGCCGCCCTGAAGGCCATGTCCATCAGCATCGACTTGCCGCGACCGACCCCGCCCCAGAGATAGAGCCCGCGTGGCCCGGGCGGCATCGGCGGCGGGCCCTCTTCGGGCGCGCCGCCACCGAACAGCCGGCCAAGCAGGCCGCGTTTCGGGGCCGGTGCCGGGGGTGGCGTTCCCCTGTCCTCGCGCATGCGCCGGATCAATGCGCTCAACCGGTCGGCCGCCGCGGCCTGGGCGGGATCGGCGGCAATGCGCCCCGCAGCCACCAGGGCGGCATAGGCGCGTGCAGGATCTTGGGCGGCGTCGGGCACGGGTGCGGACATTCGTCGACAGTTGGAGGGCGGCCGGCCAGAGGACGGCCGGCGAAGGGCGAGCGGGCGGTGTCGGCCCTGAAGATGGGGCATTCTGCCGCATTGCACAACCCGCAGAGGACGGTTGGCGGCCATGCACCCGGTGCCGGTCGGCGGCATGCCTCGCGCATTGCGCACATTCATGCCACAATGCACCCCGCATCACGATCTTTCCGGAAAGGGCCACGCCCGATGCGTGACTTCCAGCGCCCCGGCCGCTCCGCCGTCTATGCCAACGAGGCGATGGCCGCGACCTCGCACCCGCTCGCGACCCTGACCGCGATCGAGACGCTGCGCGCGGGCGGCAATGCCGTCGATGCCGCGATCGCCGCCGTGGCGGTGCTGGGGCTTCTGGAGCCGCATATGACCGGCATCGGCGGGGATTGCTGGATGCTGATCCAGCGCGCCGGCGATGCGGCCCCGCTCTGCTATAACGGTACCGGGCGTGCCGCCCGCGGCGCAGAGCCTGCGGTCCTGCGGCTGCTGGACGAGGGCGCCGTCGCCGTGCCGCAATCCCATCCGCTGGCCGTCACCATCCCGGGCGCGGTGGAGGCCTGGGACCGGCTGTCCACCGATCATGGCCGACTGGGCCTGGACCGGATCCTGGCGCCGGCAATCGATCTGGCGCGCGCCGGCGCCCCGGTCGCCCCCCGGGTCGCCGCCGACTGGACCCGCCATCTGCCGCTGCTGCAGTCCAACGAGATCACCGCCCAGAGTTTCCTGGCCGGAACCCGTGCCCCGGCGGCCGGCACCCGCATGCCGCAGACCCAGATGTGCCGCACGCTGTCGGCGATTGCGAAGGACGGCGCCCGGGGCTTCTATGACGGCTGGGTGGCGGACGACATGCTCGCCACCCTGAAGGCGCTGGGCGGCCCGCACGAGGCGGAGGATTTCACCGGCCATACCGGCAACTATGTCGCCCCGGCGGCGGGCAGCTATCGCGGCACCCGGGTGTTCGAAACCCCGCCCAACAGCCAGGGGGCCATCGTGCTTGCCCTGCTGGCGATGATGGAACCGGCCGACATCGCCGCCCTCGACCCCGACGGCGCCGCCTTCCACGACCTTGTCGCCCGGGCCTCCGAGGCCGGTATCGCCCTGCGCGACCGGTTCCTGGCCGATCCCGCAGACGACCATGGCGCCGATGATGGCGGGCTGGCGCAGATCATGGAGGGGGCCCGTGCCGCAGCTGCCCGCATTGCGGCAGGCGGTCGGGCAGACCCCGCCCCGGAGCGCCCCGGCGGCAGCGGCGATACGGTGTATGTCAGCGTCGTCGATCGCGACCAGACGGCGGTGTCGATGGTCAACTCGATCTTCCATGCCTTCGGCAGCGGCATCACCTGCCCCCGATCGGGCGTGCTGTTCAACAGCCGCGGCACCGGCTTCCGCCTGGCACCGGGGATGGCCGGGCACTACCGGCCCGGTCTGCGGCCGCCCCACACCCTGGTCGCCGGCATGACCGGCGATGGCCGCCGGCCGGTGATGAGTTTCGGGGTGATGGGCGGGCACTACCAGGCCATCGGCCATGCGGCACTGCTGTCGCGGATCCTCGATCACGGACTTGACCCGCAGGCCGCCATCGATCTGCCGCGCTCCATGGCGATGGGCGGGGTGCTGGAGGTGGAGACCGGGGCCGACCCCGCCCTCATGCCCCGGCTGATCGGCCTCGGCCACCGCGTGCGGGCCGCGGCCCAGCCCCTGGGCGGGGCCCAGGCCATCCTGATCGACTGGGACCGCGGCGTACTGATCGGCGGGTCCGATCCGCGCAAGGACGGTTGCGCGCTGGGCTACTGAACCGGCGATACGAGGGGGGGGGCGCCCGAGAAGTTTTCAACCGAGCCCGCCGGTATACCGGCGGCCGTTGCGTGTGGCCGTCCAAGCTGTTAGCGTGCGGCGCGCTTGCAGGCGGGGGATCTGTGCCATATCTCCGTGCCTGCGCTCATCAACCTCTCTGCCTCCAAGGAACAGACCCATGCGGATCGGTATCGTCGGCGCCACCGGCGCGGTCGGTCAGGAGACGATCCAGGTCCTGAAGGACCGTGGTTTCCCCGTGACCGAGCTTCATCTCTTCGCCTCCGAGCGGAGCGCCGGCAAAACCACCGAAACCGCGTTCGGCACCATCACCATCGAGCCGTTCTCGGTGGAGGCGGCGCGCGGCATGGACATCGTGTTCCTGGCGGTTTCGGGTGATTTCGCCAAGGAATATGCGCCGCAGATCGCCGCCGAAGGCGGTGCGGTGGTGATCGACAACTCCTCGGCCTTCCGCTACGACGATGCGGTGCCGCTGGTGGTGCCCGAGATCAACGGCCGCCGCGCGCTGGGGCAGAAGCTGATCGCCAATCCGAACTGCACCACGGCGATCCTGCTGATGGCGCTCGCCCCCCTGCACGAGGCGTTCGGCGTGAAGCGCGCCATCGTCTCGACCTATCAGGCGGCGAGCGGCGCGGGCGCCGAGGGCATGACCGAGCTGGAACAGGGCGCGCGCCAGTATCTGGCGGGTGAGCCGGTGACGGCGTCGAAGTTCGCCCATCCGCTGGCCTTCAACCTGATCCCGCATATCGACAGCTTCCAGGACAATGGCTACACCCGCGAGGAGATGAAGGTCCTCTGGGAGACGCGGAAGATCATGGAAGCGCCCGAGGTGCTGCTGAGCTGCACGGCCGTGCGCGTGCCGACCATGCGCGCCCATGCCGAAGCGGTGACCATCGAGACGCGGCACCCGGTCACCCCGGCGGCCGCGCGCGAGGTTCTGGCCAAGGCCCAGGGCGTCACGCTGGCCGATGATCCGGCAAACAAGCTCTACCCGATGCCGCTGACCGCCTCGTCGAAGTATGACGTGGAAGTCGGCCGGATCCGCGAGAGCCTGGTCTTCGGCGACACCGGTCTCGACTTCTTCGTCTGCGGCGACCAGCTGCTGAAGGGTGCAGCCCTCAACACGGTGCAGATCGCCGAACTGCTGGTCTGACCGGCTGCTGGTCTGACCGGCCGCACCGGACACCCTGCCAGAAGGCCGGCCTCCCATTGGTGAGGCCGGCCTTTTTCGTGCGGATCGCCCGGGCTCGTGCTACCCAGGAAGAACAGCCCCCGCCCGGCCCGAAACCGGCCGCAGAAGCAGACGGGGCACGAGGGAGTGGAGATCATGCACATCCTGCGTCCGCCCTTCCGCATGGAGGATGATGCCGCCCTGGACTTCGCCGCCAGGCGCGGCTTCGGTCTGGCGGTCGCGGCCGATGGTGGCGATCCGCTGGGGTCGCACATCCCCTTCATCATCCGGCGCGCCCCCGGTCAGACCGTGGTGCAGTTCCACCTGACCGCCGGCAATCCACTGGTGGCGCAGGCGGCGGCCGGCGCCCGTTTCCTGATCGCGGTTGCCGGGCCGGACGCCTATGTCTCCAACGACTGGTATGTCTCGGAAGACCAGGTCTCGACCTGGCTTTACGAAGCGGTGCATCTGTCGGGCCGGGCACGGCTGCAGCCGGTGGACGGCAATCGCGGCCATGGCGATGCCCTCCTCGCCACGGCCGAGGCCCGGCTGCCCAAGCCCGCCTGGCGCCTGGAGACGATGGAGCCGCAGAAGCGCCAGGCCATGCTCGACGGCATCCGGGTCATCGAAGTGCTCGTCGACCGGATCGAGGGCCAGTCCAAGCTCAACCAGCACAAGACGGATGCCGACCATGTCGCCGTCGCCAACCGGCTGGCCCAGGCCGGAACGACCGCGGCAGAGGATCTGGCCCGCCGCATGCGGGCACTCCGCCCGGATCTCGTCTATGATTTTCCAGACGACAGCGACATGCCCTGATCAGCCGAAGCGGGTGACCGCCAGCTGCCGGCCCAGATCGTCGGCGCGCACCGACTGAACCGCGCGATAGGCGGCAATCACCGAAGACGCCTCGGGGCGATTCGCGACGAAATTCTGGAACAGCCCGAACAGGCTTGCGCTTCCCCGCGCCGCGGTCGTAGCACCATCACCGGCCCCGGCCGTGTCGTCGAGGACGGTCGAATTGGCCGTGGCCTCGTAGCGCGCGGCTGCGCGGGACGGGCTGGTGACGTCGGCGGAGCCGTAGCTCCGGGCTGCAAATCCCGGATCCGCCTGCAGTGCAATCAGGGTCGACAGCGTTCCGGACGAAAACCGTTGCCCGAAACCGGATCCCCGCTGCTGTTCCTGGTTCTGCTGATCGCGCGCCAGCGCCTGTTCAAAGGCACTGCCGCCATCCTCGCCGCCGGTGCCTGAGGGATCGACGCGGCGGATTTCATCCTGCCAGCTTTCGCCCAGGGGCGCGCTGCGCGTGGTCGCCCCACCCCAGCCCGGAACCGGGCGGGCCGTCTCGATACGGCGGATGGCGTCGAGCGCGGACATGGGCGGCCAGAGGCTCCCGAGGGTGGATCAGCGGATGAGGGACGGTCCAGGCATCGGCGGAACAGGCTGTGCGGGACGGAAACGCCTGGAATGATCGGAGTTTAGACAATTCCCGACGGTCCCGCCAGTGGCCGTGAGATGTCCTGTCAATGGCGGTCGATGGGCAGGCTGCGGCAAAGGACGGGCCGGCCGTGACAGGACGATGTCACGACCGGCCCGGGGCATGCGCCATCGGGTGAGGGTCAGGGCTCGGGTGAGGGTCAGGGCTGAGCCAGCACCTCCTCGGCACGATGGCAGGCGACCCGTCGCGGCCCCACAGGCCGAAGCTCCGGCCGCTCGGTCTTGCAGCGGTCGATGGCGAACGGACAGCGGCGATGGAAGGTGCAGCCCGGCGGCGGCGCCAGGGGCGACGGCAGTTCGCCACCGATCGGCTGGCGCACCGCCCGCTCATCCGGGTCGATCCGCGGCGTGGCGGCAAGCAGGGCGCGGGTATAGGGGTGCGCCGGCGCGTCGAACAGCACCGCCTTGTCGGCCTGCTCCACGGCGCGGCCCAGATACATCACCATCACCTCGTCGGCGATGTGGCGCACCACCGACAGATCATGGCTGATGAAGACATAGGCGACGCCGAATTCCTGCTGCAGATCGATCAGCAGGTTCAGCACCTGGGCCTGGATCGACACGTCGAGCGCCGAGACCGGCTCGTCCGCCACCACCACCGCCGGGTCGAGCATCAGCGCCCGGGCGATGGCGACGCGCTGACGCTGGCCGCCCGAGAACATGTGCGGGTAGCGCCCCGCCTGTTCCGGCCGAAGCCCCACCCTGGCCATCATCGCCGCCACCCTCTCCCGCCGCGCCGCGCGGTCGAGATCGGTGTTGATGGCGAGCGGTTCCTCCAGCGTCTGGGCCACGGTCTTGCGCGGGTTGAGCGAGGCATAGGGGTTCTGGAACACCATCTGCACCCGCCGGCGCAGCCGGCGCAGGGTGGCGGCATCCGCACCCGCCACATCGGCACCGTCGATGACCAGCCGGCCCGCCGTCGGCTTTTCGATCATCACCAGCTGACGGGCAAGGGTCGACTTGCCGCAGCCGCTTTCGCCGACCACCGCCAGCGTCCGGCCGGGCGCCACCTCGAAGCTGACCCCGTCCAGCGCCCTGAGTACGGCCGCCCCCTTCAGGAAGCCCCGCGGCACCTCGTAATGGCGGGTCAGATCCTCCGACACCAGGATCGGTGCGATCGGCTCAGCCATGGGCCATCTCCTCCGCCGGACCTGGCCGGCCGGCATCGTCGAGCGGGGTGTGGCAGCGCACCGCCGCATCCGGCCCCCAGGGCCTGAGCGATGGCTGCACCGCCCGGCAATGCGGCACGGCATGGGGACAGCGCGGCTCCAGCAGGCAGCCCGGCGGGCGGTCATACTGGCCGGGCACGACGCCCGGGATCGCATTCAGCCGACGCTTGCCCGCCGCCCGTTCCGGCAGGGCCTCCAGCAGGGCGGCGGTATAGGGATGGCGGGGGTGGCGGAAGATCCCGGGCACCTGCCCGGTTTCCACCACCTGGCCCGCATACATCACCGCCACCCGCCTTGCGGTTTCCGCAACCACGGCCAGGTCGTGGGTGATCAGGATCAGGGCCATGCCCCGGTCGCGCTGCAGCCCCAGCAGCAGATCCAGGATCTGCGCCTGAATGGTGACGTCGAGTGCCGTGGTCGGCTCGTCGGCGATCAGCAGCTTTGGGTTGCAGGCGATCGCCATGGCGATCACCACCCGCTGATTCATCCCGCCCGAAAGCTGGTGGGGGTAGGAATCGATCCGCGCCCTGGGGTCGGGAATGCCCACCTGGTCCAGCAGGTCGACGGCGCGTTCGCGCAGCTGCCGGCGGCTGCCGCCTTCGTGCACTTTCAGCGCCTCGATGATCTGGAAGCCGATCGTGTAGCAGGGGTTGAGGCTGGTCAGCGGATCCTGGAAGACCATCGCCACATCCTTGCCGGTGAGCCGGCGGCGAGCGCGGCCCGACAGCGACAGGAGGTCGGTTCCGGCAAAGGTCAGGCGCTGCGCCTCCACCCGGGCGGTCGGCGGCAGCAGCCCCATGACGGCGAGCGAGCTGACGCTCTTGCCCGACCCGCTTTCGCCGACGATGCCCAGCACCTCGCCCGCATCCACCGAGAGCGAGACGCCGTCCACCGCCCGGAAGGCACGGTCGCCCGTGCCGAAGGTAACGGTCAGGCCGTCGATATCGAGCAGGGCCATCAGCGTTTCATCCTGGGATCGAGGGCGTCGCGCAGACCATCGCCCAGCAGATTGAAGGCGAGCACGGTGACGAGGATCGCAAGGCCCGGCAGGGTGACCACCCACCAGGCGCGCTGGATGTATTGCAGCACGCCGGCCAGCATGGTGCCCCATTCCGGGGTCGGCGGCTGGGCGCCGAGACCCAGGAAGCCGAGCGCCGCCGCATCCAGGATCGCTGTCGAGAAGCCGAGCGTCGCCTGCACGATCAACGGTGCCATGCAATTGGGCAGGATGGCGCTGAACATCAGCCGCAGCGGCCCCGCCCCCGCCAGGCGCGAGGCGGTGACATATTCCTTGTTCACCTCGCCCATCGCCGCCGCACGGGTGAGGCGGACGTAATGGGGCAGCACCACGATCGCGATCGCGAACATGGCATTGGCGAGGCCGGGGCCCAGAATGGCGACGATCGCGATCGCGAGCAGCAGGCTGGGCAGGGCCAGCATGATGTCCATCAGCCGCATGATCACCGTGTCGACCACCCCGCCGAAATAGCCGGCGAGCAGGCCGAGCAGGATGCCCGCCGCCAGCGACAGGGTGACGACGATGACGCCGATCAGCAGGCTGAGCCGGGCGCCGTGGATCAGCCGCGAGAGCATGTCACGGCCGACATCGTCGGTGCCGAGCGGGAAGCTCCAGCTGCCGCCATCGGCGAAGGCCGGCGGCACCAGCAGGGCATCACGGAACTGCGCCGACGGATCATGGGGCGCCACGACATCGGCGAAGACCGCGAGCAGGGTGATGATCACGATCACCACCAGCCCGGCGACGGCACCGGGGTTGCGCCTGAAATCGGACCAGAAGGCGGCGAGCGCGCCAGGGGGCGCGGGCGCCGTGGTCGGCGGGGCGGCGGTGCTCATCGGCACCCGCGGTCCCCGGCCGCATCGGAAGAGATTATGCCCGGAGGAGGCAAAGCCACCGCGGGCATGCGGCAGCAGAGATCAGCGTGCATGTCGGATCCGCGGATTGATGATGCCGTAAAGCAGGTCGACGATCAGGTTGACGGCGATGACCACGCAGGAGACCAGCAGGATGCCGCCCTGAACCGACGGGTAGTCGCGCCGGCCGATCGATTCGATCAGCCATTTGCCGATGCCCGGCCAGGCGAAGATGGTCTCGGTCAGGATCGCGCCGGCAAGCAGCAGACCGACCTGCAGGCCGATCACCGTGATCACCGGAATGAGCGCGTTTCTGAGCGCATGGATCAGCACCACCCGGGTCGGGTTCAGCCCCTTGGCACGGGCGGTGCGGACGTAATCCTCGCCCAGCACCTCGAGCATCGACGAGCGGGTCATGCGCGCGATGACGGCGAGCGGAATGGTGCCGAGCACGATGGCCGGCAGCACCAGATGATGCAGCGCCGACCAGAAGGCCTCCGGCTCGTCCGAGAGCAGGGTGTCGATCAGCATGAAGCCGGTCACCGGCTCCACGTAGTACATCACGCTGATCCGGCCCGACACCGGCGTCCAGCCGAGCGTCACCGAGAACAGCATGATCAGCAGCAGCCCCCACCAGAAGATCGGCATCGAATAGCCGGTGAGCGCCCCGGCCATGACCGTATGGTCGAGCGCCGAACCGCGCCGCACCGCGGCCAGAATGCCGGCGGGCAGGCCGATCGCGACCGCGAAGATCATCGCGGCGAAACTGAGTTCCAGCGTGGCCGGAAAGAGGGTGAGGAAGTCGTTCAGCACCGGCGAGCGGGTGACGAGGGAGCGGCCGAAATCACCCTGGGCGAGCGACCACAGATAGCTGAAATACTGCTCCACCATCGGCCGGTCGAGGCCGAGCTGGGCCAGCATCTGGGCATGGCGTTCGGGGGTGAGGCCGCGTTCGCCCGCCAGCAGGGCGACCGGATCGCCCGGGATCAGCCGGATGAGGACGAAGGCGAAGAGGGTGACGCCGAGGAAGGTCGGCACGACCAGCCCCAGACGTCGGAACACGAAAGCGAACATCTGACGGCGACCGCAGCTGCGGCGCGGCCGGCATCATCCGCGGACACGGGATGGCACATGGACGGGGGAGTGGGGATGCACCGAGGCCGGTCGGCGGTGTGGGAAGCCCCCGCACCTCCGGCCGGCCGCCGCAGATGGCGCCAGCGCGCGCCTCAGTCCTTGAGGCCCGGGCCGTAGAAGTAGTGACCGCCGAGCGGGTCGATCTTCCAGTCGGTGACCTCGGGACGGATCGGCTGATAGACCACCGAATGGGCGATGGTCACCCAGGGGGCCTGCTCCTTGAAGATCACCTGGGCCTCTTCATAGAGCTTCGTGCGCTCCGCCTGGCCCGAGACCGTCTTGGCCTTCATGATCAGGTCGTCGAAGGGCTTGTAGCACCAGCCGGCATAGTTGGAGCCGCCATTGGCCGCATCGCAGCCCAGCAGCACCGCCAGGAAGTTGTCGGGGTCGCCATTGTCGCCCGTCCAGCCCAGCAGCAGGGTCTGATGCTCCCCGGCCTGGGCGCGCTTCAGATACTCGCCCCATTCATAGGACACGATCTGAGCCTTCACCCCCACGGCCGCCCAGTCGGCCTGGATCATCTCGGCCATGCGGCGGGCATTGGGGTTGTAGGGCCGCTGCACGGGCATCGCCCAGATGTCGGTCTCGAAACCGTTCTCGAAACCGGCCTCCTTCAGCAGGGCCTTGGCCTTCTCGGGGTCGTAGGCGTAATCCTCGACCTTGTCGTTATACGACCAGATGGTCGGCGGGATCGGGTTCTTGGCGGCCTTGCCGGCGCCCTGATAGATCGCGTCGATGATCGCGGCCTTGTTGACCGCCATATTCAGCGCCTGGCGCACCTTCACGTCGTCGAAGGGCTTCTTGCGGACGTTGAAGGCCAGATAGCCGATGTTCAGGCCTTCCTGAGACATCAGGTTGACCTTCGGATCTTCCTTCATCTTCGCAAGATCGGCCGGGTTCGGATAGGGCATCACATGGCACTCGCCCGCCTGGATCTTGGCGTAGCGGACCGAGGCATCGGGCGTGATCGAGAAGACCAGGGTGTCGAGGCTGCTCTTGCCACGCCAGTAGTCGGGATGCGCCTTGTAGCGGATCACCGCATCCTTCTGGTAGTTCACCAGCTGATACGGGCCGGTGCCGACCGGCTCCAGATCGACCTTCTCGGGCGTGCCGGCCTTCATCATCTGATCGGCATATTCGGCCGACAGGATCGAGGCGAAATCCATCGCGATATTGGCGATGAACGGCGCTTCCGGACGGTTGAGCACGAAGCGGACCGTATGGTCGTCCACCTTCTCCACCGCCTTCAGCAGCGAGGGCATGCTCATGCCCTGGAAGTATTCATAGGTGCCGCCCGACACCTTGTTGTACGGATGGTTCGGGTCCAGCTGGCGCATGAAGCTGAACACGACGTCGTCGGCGTTGAAGTCGCGGCTGGGTGTGAAGCTCTTGGTGGTCTGGAACTTCACGCCCTTGCGCAGATGGAAGGTGTAGGTCAGACCGTCATCCGACACCTCGTAGCGCTCGGCCAGTCCGGGCTGCACGGTCGTGGTGCCGCGCTCGAACTCGACCAGCCGGTTGTAGACATTGCGCGAGCTGGCATCGAAGGTCGTGCCGGTCGTGAACAGCTGCGGGTTGAAGCCCTCGGGGCTGCCCTCCGAGCAGTAAACCATCGTCTTGGCTTCGGCAGCGCCGACCGCACCGAGCAGGGCCGCGGCGGCAACCGCGCCCATCAGAGCCTTATTCATGAAGTCTCCCTCCGGAAATCGTCCCGCGGGACCAGGGCGTCGGCGGCATCTCCCCCAAGATGCCGGGCTCCTCGGCCCTCCTCCTGCCCGCGGATTTCCGAAAGCCTATGCCAGCTTTCCGGGGAGCGTCAACGCCGCTGCAACACACGCCGGCGCTTCATGTTGGTATACCGGATGGGCGCACCGGTTGTGCGATGCAACGGAAGCGGGATGCCGGGGGATGGCGTTCAGTCGAGCGCAGGCGCGGGCCATGACGGATCGAGGCGCGGCGGCTCCGCCGGGCCGAGCGGCACCACCCGGGTCGGGTTGATGGTCGTATGGCTCCAGTAATAGTGCCAGCGGATATGGGCATCGTCGACCGTCTCGCGGATCGCCGGCACCGCCAGCAGCCGGGCGGTGAGCGCGGTCAGCATCGGATAATCGGCGATGCGGCGCAGGTTGCACTTGAAATGCCCGTGATAGACCGGGTCGAAACGCACCAGCGTGGTGAACAGGCGCAGATCCGCCTCGGTCATCCGGCCGCCGACCAGCCAGCCCTGCCCGTCGGCCAGCCGGGCTTCCATGCGATCCAGCGCTTCGAACAGCGGCACCACCGCCGCCTCATAGGCGTCCTGGGTGGTGGCGAAACCCGCCTTGTAGACGCCGTTGTTGATCCGGTCATAGACATCGGCATTGACCGCGTCGATCTCGTCGCGCAACGTATCCGGGCACAGGATCAGGCCGGGATTGCCGTGCTCGGGCGCCAGATGGTCGAAGGCGCGGTCGAACATGCGCACGATCTCGGCGCTTTCATTGTTGACGATGGTCCCGCGCAGCTTGTCCCAGAGCACCGGCACGGTCACCCGGCCGCTGTATGACGGGTTGGCACGGGCATAGACCTCGTGCAGGGCCCGGTTGCCGAACAGGGCGTCGCCGGTTGCACCGGCAAAGGGGGCGGCCTCGTCGCCCGCTTCGGCGGGCGCGCCGAACGTCCAGCCGGCACTGCCCATGCGCGGGTCGACCACGCTCACCGAAATCGCCCCCTCAAGCCGCTTCAGCCGCCGCCAGATCAGCGTGCGATGCGCCCAGGGACAGGCGAGCGAGACATAGAGATGGTAGCGCCCGGGCTCGGCCGGCAGGCCCTCGCCGCCGGGTTCGGTCGCAAGCCGGTCGCGGAAACGGCTGGCTTCGCGTTCGAAGCGGCCGCCGGTCTTTGCGGTGTCGTACCAGCGGTCGTGCCAGACGCCGTCGATCATCACGCCCATGAGCGGTCTCCCCGGGGATGGCTGAAGGTTGAAGGAACCGCCGCCTGCGGAACGGCACAGGCGGCGGCATATGGGTCAGGCGGGCATCAGCCGGCGGCCAGCTTCTTCGCGATGCCGGCGACGTGGCGGCCCTGGGCGCGGGCGGTGGAGAGTTCCTTTTCGCTCGGCGTCCGGCTGCCGTCGGGGCCGGCGATGGTGCCGGCGCCATAGGGGCTGCCACCCCTCACTTCCGAGATATCGGCCAGCTCGGGCGCCACCGCATAGGGCAGACCGACGATGACCATGCCGTGATGGGCGAGCGTCGGCCACAGCGTCAGCGCGGTCGATTCGTTGCCGCCGCCGGTGCCGGTCGACACGAACACGCTGCCGACCTTGCCGAGCAGCTTGCCCTGGGCCCAGAGGCCGCCGGTCTGATCGAGGAAGTTGCGCATCTGCGAGGCGACATTGCCGAAACGGGTCGGCGCGCCGAAGATGATCGCATCGTAATCCGCAAGCTCGGCGGGGGAGGCCACCTCGGCCGCCTGATCGAGCTTGGCGCCGGCCTTTTCGGCCACGTCGCGCGGCATCAGCTCGGGCACCCGCTTCACGGTCACCTCGACGCCGTCCACCTCGGCGGCGCCGGCGGCCACGGCGCCGGCCATGGTCTCGATATGGCCATACGTGCTGTAGTAGAGAACCAGAACCTTGGTCATCGCCGTCATTCCCGGTTGATGAGGATGTCGGGGGTGGCCTGCAGGAGGCCCCGCCCCCGTCGTCCCCTCAAATGTAGCACTGGCGGTTTTGCGCACCACCGGCAACAATGGAAATGAATTGTCAGCCTGAGGGAAACGGTGCGCGATGAGGGCGGCATGGACCATCTGACCAGCATGGCGGTCTTTGCGCGGGTGGTGGAGGCGCAGAGCTTCTCATCCGCCGCCCGGGCGCTGGGCCTGTCGAAATCCGCCGTCTCCAAGCATATCGGCCGGCTGGAGGACAGGCTGGGTGCGCGGCTGCTGAACCGCACCACCCGCCGGCTCAGCCTCACCGAAATGGGCGAGGTCTATTACCGCCATTGCGCCCGCATCCTGCGCGAGGCGGAAGAGGCCGATCTGGAGGTCGGCCGCCTGCAGGACGAACCGCGCGGCACGCTGCGCATCAATGCACCGATGTCGTTCGGTGTGCTGCATCTGGCCCCCTGCCTGCCCGGCTTCATGGAGGCCCACCCCCATGTCCGGGTCGAGGTCTCGCTCGACGACCGGTTCGTCGATGTGGTCGAGGAAGGCTATGACCTGGTGGTGCGCATCGGCAATCTGGCCGACAGCAGCCTGATTGCCCGCAAGCTGGCGGAAAGCCGGACGATGATCGTCGCCACCCCGGCCTACTGGCAGGCCAATGGCCGGCCCCGCCATCCGCGCGACCTCTCGCGGCATAATTGTCTGGAATATGCCTATCTCTCCACCCGCAACGAGTGGCGCTTCCGGTCCGCCGATGGCGGCGAAACCCTTGCCGTCCGGATCTCCGGCACCCTCAACGCCAATAACGGCCAGATCCTGTGCGACGCCGCCCTTGCCGGCGCCGGCGTCGCCCGTCTGCCCGCCTTCATCATCGGCTCGGACGTCGCAGCCGGGCGCCTTGAAGCAGTGCTCACGGAATTCGCACCGCCCCCCGTCGATATCTACGCGGTATATCCACATAACCGGCATCTGTCGGCAAAGGTCCGTGCCTTCATCGATCATTACGTCGACTGGCTGCGCCAGCGGCGCCAGGAGATGCCCTTCTCCTGAAGCCGCGGGCCCCGCCGCCCGAGGAGCCTACCTCCGATGCCTCTGGACGATAGTTCGCTCGCGCCCGAGCTTTTCGACCTTCCGGCCTTCAGCGGCGACCGCAAGCCCGGCTGGTGCCTGGCCGCCCCTGAAGGCGCGCTCCGCGTGCGACCGCATATCCCGACCGGGCCGCTTCAGGCGGGACCCGACCGTCTGCTCGCCGCCATGGCACGCTGCGTGCGGGCGCAGCCGCGCAGCCGGATCCTGGCCGCCGATACCACGCTCTACCGGATCGACGCCATCCAGCGCACCCGGATCTGCCGCTTCACCGACGACATCTCGCTCTGGGCCATGCCGGTGCCGATGCCGGACGGTCGCATCGCAGCAGCACCGGTGATCCTGTCGCGATCCCGCATCGGCCGCTGGGATATGGGCACCAACCGCCGCCGGGTGGAATGCTGGCTGGCCGCGATGCTCGGCTTCTGCGGCGGCTGAAGATCAGCATCGGTCATCATCGGATCAGGCCATTGAATTGGCCGCACCGGCAGGCATCGTGGTTGGCTGGGGCATCCCCATCTTCGACCGGAGGCCGATCATGCGTCACAACCTGCCGCTCTGCCGTCGCTTCGACCATCCCGCCGGCACCATCGCCTGGGACCGTTTCGGAGAGAGCGGGCCGGATCTCGTGCTGATCCACGGCACCCCGTTCAACGCAGCGGTCTGGGCACCGGTCGCCGCAGCGCTCGCACTGCGGGCCCGGGTGCATCTGCTCGATCTGGCCGGCTATGGCCAGTCGCGGGTGCCCGCCGGATCGGATGTCTCGCTCCATGTTCAGGACCGGATCCTGGCCGACTGGGTGGCGCATCTCACCCTCGACGGGCCGCCGCTGGTCGTCGCCCACGACTTCGGCGGTGCGACCGCGCTCCGCGCCCATCTGCTCCGCGGGCTGGAGATGGCGGGGCTGATCCTGGCGGATGCGGTGATGCTCCGGCCCTGGGGCTCCCCCTTCGTCACCCATGTCCGCGACCACGAGGCGGCTTTCGCCGGCCTGCCCGACCATCTGCACCGGGCGCTGGTGGCGGCCTATGTGGCCGAGGCCGCTCACCGGCCGATCCCGGACGACATCCTGGCCGACATTCTGGATGCCTGGGGAGATGCCCATGGCCGCCGGGCCTTCTATGCCCAGATCGCGCAGATGGACCCGGCCGCAACCGACGAGGCCGTGCCGCATCTGGGCCGTCTGCGCTGCCCGGCCCAAGTGCTGTGGGGGCTGGAGGACCGCTGGCTGCCGGCCGCGCAGGGGCGCGATCTGGCCCGGGCCATCGGCTGCGGCTTCACCGGCATCGCCGGCGCCGGCCATCTGGTGCAGACCGACGCCCCGGCGGTGCTGGTGGCGGCGATCCTGGACAGGCTTGCCGCCGGCTGATGCCGTCTCGCTTCAGGCGGCGCGGCGTGGCGCGAAACTCGCAGGATCCGCTGCCGCCCAGTCCGAGGCATAGGGTGTGGCATCCGGCGCATCGATCAGCGCACCGGGGGTCAGGAAGGGATAAAGCCGGTCCATCGGCACGATCTCGTTGGGGGACCGCCGGTGCAGCAGATGGCGCGGTTCCAGATCGGAAGGATGGTCCAGCCCGGCCGCGGCGACCAGTTCCGCCAGGGCATGCACCGTGCGCGACTGGAAGCGGCGCACCCGCTCGGCCTTGTCCTCGACCACCAGCCCCTTCTGACGATCCGGATCCTGGGTCGCAACGCCGGTCGGGCAGCGTCCGGTATGGCACTTCACCGACTGCACGCAGCCGATCGAGAACATGAAGGCCCGGGCGGCATTGCACCAGTCGGCGCCGGTCGCAAGCGCCGCGGCGATGTCGAAGGCGCTGACCATCTTGCCGGCGGCACCGATGCGCACATGCGGATGCAGGGCCGCACCGACCAGGGCATTGCGCACCAGCACCAGCCCTTCGCGCAGCGGCAGACCCAGATGGTCCGAGAATTCCCGCGGCGCCGCACCGGTCCCGCCTTCGGCACCGTCGACCACGATGAAATCGAGCAGAATGCCGGTGCTGCGCATCGCCTTGACGATGGCGAAGACCTCGTGCGGCTGGCCGACACAAAGCTTGATCCCCACCGGCTTGCCGCCCGACAGCTCCCGCAGCCGGGCCACGAAATGCATCATGCCTTCGGGGTCGTCGAAGGCGGAATGCCGCGCCGGCGAGATGCAGTCGACACCTTCCGGCACCTTGCGGGTGGCGGCGATTTCGGCCGTCACCTTCGGCCCGGGCAGCATGCCGCCATGGCCGGGCTTGGCGCCCTGGCTCAGCTTGATTTCGATCATCTTCACCTGGTCGAGCCGGGCGGTCTCGGCAAAGAGGTCGGGATCGAAGCGGCCATGTTCGTCACGGCAGCCGAAATAACCCGACCCCAGCTCCCAGACCAGATCGCCGCCATGCATGCGGTGATAGGGGCTGAGCCCGCCTTCGCCGGTGTCGTGATAGAAGCCGCCGCGGGCGGCGCCCAGGTTCAGGGCCTCGATCGCACGCGCGCTGAGCGAGCCGAAGCTCATGGCCGAAATATTGAGCACCTGGGCGTGGTAGGGCTTCGTGCATTGCGGCCCGCCCACCTTCACGCGGAAGGGTTCCGTCGCCACCGGGTGGGGGGCGATGGAGTGCACGATCGCCTCGTAGCGGGGGGCGTAGACGTCAAGCTGGGTGCCGAGCGGCTGGGCGTCCTCGTCGCCCTTGGCGCGCTCGTAGACCAGGCTGCGGGCCAGCCGGTCATAGGGACGGCCTTCCAGATCGTCTTCCACGATGTACTGGCGCAGATAGGGCCGGAGCGCCTCGAACGCCCAGCGCAGATGGCCGACCACCGGATAATTGCGGCGGATCGCATGGCGTTCCTGGCCGAGATCGGCGATGCCGAGCACCACCAGCGGCACCAGCACCACCAAGGCCCACAGGATCTCCGCCTCGACCGTAACCCCCAGGATCAGACACAGCAGGGTGGCGAGGGTGATCAGGATGAAGGTGCCGTGCCGGATCGCCCGGTCGAGGGTGATGCTGCGCTCGGCCCCGCCGATTTCGGTCTTCGCGGTCATGCCGGCGCCCCCGCCGCCGCGTCATCGGGACCGAAGAGCAGCACGTCGAGGCCACGCACCAGCCCGGTCACCTCGGGCACCTTGCGGATCGCGAGCAGGGTGCCGTCGACATAGGCCTTGGCATCCTTGCCGGCATCGTGAGAGATCACCAGCCGCGCGCCGGCGACGGCGAAATGGGCATCGATCGACGCGGCATAGCTGGGCAGGCGCAGCGAATGCACCTGGACCCCGCCGATCGTGCCGCCGCGCAGCGCCGGATCCCCCAGCACCTTGTCGGGGGCCACGGGCACGGTGCCCTGGGGCATCTCGGGCCGCGCGACCCGCCCCAGCCGCTCGGCCAGTTCCCGCGCGGTGCCCGACGGCGCATCCGGCTTGGCGGGACCTGCGATCTCCACCACCTCCACATGCGGGATATAGCGGGCGGCGATCAACGAGAAGCGGGTGGCGAGCGCCGCGGTGATGGCGAAATTGCCGCTGGCGACCACGCCGCGGCCGGCGGCCTGCGCCGCGGCGGCGATCCGCTCATAGGCCGCCGCATCCAGGCCAGAGGTGCCGATCACCACATGGACACCGCGTGCCAGCGCCGCCTCGGCATGGCCGGCGACGGCCGATGGATGGGTGTAGTCGACCAGGACGTCGATCCCGCCTGCGGCAAGGGCCGTTTCGACATCCGCCGCAACCTCCACCCCGGGCAGGGCCCCCGGCACCAGTTCGTCCAGCCTGCGGCCGGCGGCGGAGCGGGCGATGCCGCCGGCGAGGTCGAGATCGGCGGCAGCGGCGACCGCGCGGGCGATCTCGCCGCCGGTCCAGCCGGTGACACCGGCGACACAGACACGGAGCGGGGTGGTGACGGTCATGCAGGCCTCTCCATCGGCGGCTGGCGGAAACTCGGGTCCGAGCCTGACCCGTCCGGGCTATGGATGCAAGCCGGTCTCCGGTTTCGCCGCATCCGACGGGTGGGGGCCAGGATCGACCGCAAGCGCACCGTTGATGCGCACCACCTGCCCGTCATCGTCGAAACCGGGGGCTGCGGCACCATGCATCCGCACGATCCGGCCATCGATGCGCAGCAGGCGGAAATCGAGCGCCGACACCGTGCCGCGCCGGGCCCGGCGCAATGCCTCCCGCACCCGCGGACGGTCTTCCGCCAGCACCATGGCCTGGAATTGCGGCGCATCGATCGCCCCGTCGGGCGGGCTGTCCAGCCCGAAGGCAGAGAACAGCTCGTTTGCGCACCAGACCCGGGGCGCGCCGATCGGCCAGCTCCAGGACGCGATGCCCGCCAGCGACTGGATCTCGGTCAGGGATCGCAGCCGGTCATCGGCCCGACGCAGCGCCACCTCGGTTTCGGTGATGTCGTGGATCAGGCCGGTCGAGCGGCCCCCCTCGGGCAGGCCCCCGCCCACCACCCGCAGATAGCGCGGCGCGCCACCGCTCTGCGACGGCACCGTCAGCACCATGTCGAGCGCGCCGCGGCGCCCCGCCCCCAGATCCGCCAGCGCCGCGAGCAGCGCCTGGCGTTCCGGGGCGGCGATCCGTTCGAACAGATCCGCCGTGCCGATCACGCCGATACCGAGTGCCGGCAGCCCGGGCAGAACGCTGACATGGCGCGTGCGCGCGTCATGCTGCCAGACGGCCGCCCGCGCAAGTTCCAGCCCGCGCATCACTGTCGCATCGCCCTCTCGGGGGCGCGCACCGGCCGCGTCCTGCCGGCGGGCAGGCGCGAGCAGCAGAGCCGCGGCCGCACCGGCCAGCAGGCCGATCAGCAAACCGGAGCCCAGATTGCCCGCCAGCCATCCCCAGCCGGCCTCGGCCGGGGCGATGGTGCGGGCCGCGATCAGCCGCAGGGGGAAGGCATCGACCTGCCGTTCCACCAGATCCGCATCGGCCGTGGCCGGGCGCCCGCCGGTCACCACGATCCAGCCGCCCGCCGCATCGGCAAGGGTGACCGCGGTATCGCGGTCGGGGATCAGCTGGTCGGCGATCTGCCGGAACACGGATCGGCCGAGCAGCATGACCACCACACCCTCGGGCCGTCCGCTGCGGCCGGCCTCCGACGGGTCGCCGATCGGACGACTGAGCACCACCCGGTCCCGGTCGGCTGCGATGAACAACCCGCTTGCCATCAGCCTTGGAACGGCGTCGGGCGGGGGTGGGGTGGTGCGGTCGTGAACGGTGACCGCCAGCAGGCCCGAGGGAGCCAGGGGCAGAACCTCCCCCAGCTGTACCAGAATCCGGCCGGCGCCATCGGTCACACGCAGGGTGCAGCCCTGAAGGTCCGGCGCAAGCTGCGCGTGAAGCCGGGTGGCGAGGTCGGTCTCTTTGCCCCCGCGAAGCAGGGGTTCAAGCTCCAGCGCCAGGCGATCGAGCCTTGCCGAGGCGCCACGCAGCAGTCCGGTGATCGCAATCTCTGCCGATGCGGCATCGCGGCCCAGCTGTCGCGTGGCCTCCGTCACTGCATCCCGCCGCTCATCCTCGACCCGTACGAGCTGGATCAGCGCCAGGCCGATTGCGGCCATCGCGAATGTCAGCCCCCAGATCCGTCGATCCATCCGCCGGACGACCTCCTGCCTCGTGGAGGCGCCTTGAACGGCCCTCCCCGATCACAGATTAACATCGCAGGCGCCGGCGCGCGACGGTCGCATTCACTGCCATCACACACGCGCAGAGCGCGATTCGCATAACTGCAGGATGCAGAATCACCCCCGAAACGACACCACCCCCGGAGCATTGCTCCGGGGGTGGTGCAGGCCGGGGTGGCGCAGACGCGGGATGGGGCGGGCCGGATCAGCGCGCGTTCATCGCCACATAGTCGCGGGCGGCAGCGCCGGTATAGAGCTGACGGGGACGACCGATCTTCTGGGTGGGATCCTCGATCATCTCCTTCCACTGGGCGACCCAGCCGACGGTGCGGGCCACCGCGAACAGCACGGTGAACAGGCTGGTCGGGATGCCCATGGCACGCAGGATGATGCCCGAATAGAAGTCGACGTTCGGGTAGAGCTTGCGCTCCACGAAGTACTCGTCCTCCAGCGCGATCTTCTCGAGCTTCATGGCGATGTCGAGCAGCGGCTCGTCCTTGATGCCCAGCTCGCCCAGAACCTCGTGGCAGGTCTGGCGCATGATGGTCGCACGCGGATCGAAGTTCTTGTAGACGCGGTGACCGAAGCCCATCAGGCGGAACGGATCGTCCTTGTCCTTGGCGCGCTTCACGAACTCGCCGATCCGGTCGGCCGAGCCGATCTCTTCCAGCATCTTGATCACCGCCTCGTTGGCGCCGCCATGAGCGGGGCCCCAGAGGCAGGCGATGCCGGCCGCGATGCAGGCGAAGGGATTGGCACCCGACGAGCCGGCGAGGCGGACGGTCGAGGTCGAGGCGTTCTGCTCGTGATCGGCGTGCAGGATCAGGATGCGATCCATGGCCTTGGCCAGAACCGGGTTCACCTCATAAGTCTCGCACGGCACCGAGAACATCATGTGCAGGAAGTTCTCGGCATAGCCCAGGTCGTTGCGCGGATACACGAAGGGCTGACCGACGGAGTACTTGTAGGCCATCGCCGCGATGGTCGGGACCTTGGCGATCAGACGATGCGAGGCGATCATACGATGCGCCGGATCGTTGATGTCGGTGCTGTCGTGATAGAAGGCCGACATCGCGCCGACCACGCCCACCATCACCGCCATCGGATGCGCGTCGCGACGGAAGCCCGTGAAGAACTTCGTCAGCTGCTCGTGCAGCATGGTGTGACGGGTGATGTTGCGCTCGAAGGTCGCGTATTCGTCCTTGTTCGGCAGCTCACCGTTCAGCAGCAGATAGGCGACTTCCAGAAAGTTGCTCTGGGTGGCGAGCTGGTCGATCGGATAGCCCCGATGGAGCAGCTCGCCCTTGTCGCCGTCGATGAAGGTGATCTTGCTCTCGCAGGACGCCGTGGCCATGAAGCCGGGGTCGAAGGTGAAATAGCCGGTCTTGCCGCCGAGGGTGCGGATATCGATCACCTTGTTGCCCGCGGTGCCGCCGAAGATCGGCAGCTCGTGGCTCTGTCCGCTGATATCGTCGGTGATGGTGACGGTACCAGCACGGACGGCGGTGTTCTCGGTCATGCGGTAAGACTCCTTGAGCCGCTCCGCGCGACACCGCGCGGAGGCGTCGACTGGGTATAATGTCGGCCTGAATATAGCCCTCGGCACCAAAAGCACAATGGCAAGGGTGCCGGCGCAACGGGGTTGCGCGGAATTTCATAGATTTGTTCACACGATTTGAACGCAATCAATCCACGTTCAAATTAACTCTCGCGTTTAATTCGCCACACATGCCTCGGGCGATTTTTTATTGAAATTCTTGCGCGAGAGTTTCAATCGGCAGACGATCGGGGATGCGCTCCATGCGTGCATAGGTTCCGAGTGCGCGGAGGATCAGATCCACACGCGTCTGCATGTCCGGCGGCGTGTCCGGCCGGATCAGCGGTTCAGCCACCGGGTCGAAGGCCGTGTTCTGCATCTCGATCGCAATGCTGATCCGCGGTCCGGCAGCGTCCGCCCGGGCACGCCCCGACCAGTGATAGAGGTCCTGCCGCCAGCCCAGGACCGATCCGGCAGCGGCGGGTAGTGCCAGGCCGATCTCTTCGGGCTCCTGCGGCAGCCGCCCCTCGGCGATCAGGGTCTCCAGCGGCGCCGGCAGGCCGCGTTCCACCTCGCGCGGCACCACCCGCATGCAGCCATTGTCGAGCCCGGCATCGGCCAGCGGTATCCAGAAGCTCAGGGTCATGTGGATGCCGCCCGGAAACACGCTTCGTCCGATCAGATCCCGATGCCCCGGCCAGCCGCGGGCCCCATCGACCGGCGGCACGACCCAGGCCCAGAGATGCGGCAGCACCGCGAACCGCTCCCCCAGCAGATGCGCGGCAAGCGGCGCCAGGGCGGCCTGCAGGGCCCAGGCCTGATCGAACACATGAATGAAGACCGGCGGCCATCCGGCCGTCTTCAACCGCAGCAGGCCACGGCGCAGATCGTCGATAAGCCCGGCCGGCAGCACCGGCGGCAGCGCAAACCAGCCATGGTCGTGCAGCCCGTCGGCGGCCCGGGCCAGATCTTCCTCACCCAGCCGCGCGGGAGAGACAGCAGCCTGCCCCCCGATATCGAGCCAGGGCACCAGCCGCCGCCAGCCCGCCGGATCGGCGAGGCGGGGGTCGGCAAAGGACGGTGACGTCATGCGGGGCGCGGTCATCGGGCCATGCCTGCCGAAATGCGGTCATGGGCGGCGCGAATATCGGCCGGCCAGCGGCTCTTGATGAAAGACAGCACGGCCCAGATCTGGTCGTCGCTCAACCGGTCGCGGAAGGCCGGCATGTCGCTTTCATAGCCCGGTGGTGCAAACGGCCCGGGGCCGAGCGCCGTCAGGGCAAAGAGGTGCTGGTCCGGGTGATGCCAGCTATGGCCTGTGGCGTCGTGCGGCGGGGCGGGCAGGCGCCCCGAGGGCAGGCGGGTTCGCCAGTCCTCTGCCCCTGAGAGGTCTGCGCCATGGCAGGCGGCACAGGCATCGGCATAGATCGCCGCCCCCTCGCGCACTTTGCGGGGGTCGTCGGGATCGAGCTCCGACGGCATTTCGGCAAGGGCCGCATAAAGTGCCGCCCGTGCCTCCGCATCGGAGCCTGAGGCATCGGGGAAGCTGCGGACCACATGGCCGGCGGCGCGATATTCAAGGCCGAGCAGCCGCCGCAGCGGCCTATCGACTTCCAGCGCCACGACAGCCGCAGCACCCAGCCCTGCCGCCAGGGCCAGGCCCAGGGCAAGCGACCGCCGCCGCCGCGCATGAAGGCCGGGGCGGGCGGGAACGGACGGCGCGGATCTGTGCTCGTGACGGGCCATGCCTGCAGCATCGCCGACCCGTGCGCCGACGGCAAGGCCACCGCAGACGTGGCGTCGATCAGTCGCGCCGGCTCCAGATCAGGCGATGGACGCCATCCGGTGCCTCGGCCGCCACCGGCGGCGTGAAGCACAGCTCGGCCAGCCGCAAGCCCAGGAAGTTCAGGGTCAGCGGCGGCGCCTCTCCGCCCAGATCGGCCTGGGCAAAAGCCCAGAGCCCCGCATGGCGGGGGCCGGCGTAATCGTCGTCGAGCACCAGATCGAGGCAGGCGAAACAGCCGCCGGGATGCAGCGCCTCTTCGGCCGCCTCGATGACCGCCGAAATCGCCGTCTTGGCGCTGCGGCCCAGGCCGCGCAGGATCAGCACTCCGTCGAGCCCCACCGGCCAGTCCTCGCCGGCCAGGGCGGCACCGAACTCCGGCGCGCCTTCGGCCAGATGGCTGAGATCCAGCCCCTCGCCGAAGCTTCGGACGAAGCCGGCATCGCCGCCCAGCACCAGCCAGCGCCCCGCCGGAGCCAGGGCCGCGGCCGCCCAGGCGCCGAGGGTCGGATCCAGGATCGGCCAGTCGAGCCGCGGCGGCGCTGCGGGCACACCGCCGCCCAGCACCACGGCGGCAGCCCGGGCCACCTCGCCGGCATGGTCCGCCAGTTGAACGCGGCCATCTTCTTCAAGCTGCACCAGGCCCTGGGCGCCAAGCGCCGCAAGCTGGGCCAGCAGGCGATCGACCGGCAACCCGACCGCGGCGGCCAGTTCGGTCGGATCCGCCCGACCGGCGGCCAGCCGCTCGAACGTCCCGCCCCGGATCGCTTCGGCCAGGGCACGGGTCGCGGCCCAGCCCAGTGCCGCATCCAGTCCGGCGGCCGCACCGCTCATCGGTCGTGTGGGCGCAGCCGTCCCTGCTGCGGCCGTCATCTCGATCGCCGTCATCCGTCCCCCGTCGCGGCAAGTGATCCCGATCCCGAGAGTAGACACCACCCCTTTGAAAAACAACCTGTGATCTATTTTCCAGCAGGCGAATCGCGCCGCATTACCTGCGGGGTCATGGAGTCCGGCATGGCAGGGGTGGCGAGATGGAAAACCACACCCCATCCGAAAGGCCGCGCCATGACCCCGACCGCCGCGATCGACCCGCACATCGAAACCCTGGTCCGCAAACTGCTGATCGCCTCGCCCATCGCCCGCCATCTGGGGATCACGGTCACCCGTCTGGCACCCGGCGACGTGCGGTTGCGCCTGCCCTTCGCCATGGAGAACGTCACCGTCGACAGGATCGTCCATGGCGGGGTCATCGCCACCCTGGCCGATATCGCCGGGGCCGCCGCCTCTTTCTCAGGGGTGGACCCGACCACGGCCCGCGGAGGTGCCACACAGACCCTGGTCGTCAACTATCTGCGCCCGGCCGATGGCTGCGATCTGGAAACCAGCACCCGGGTGCTGTCGCGCAGCCGCAGCGGCACGGTGACCTCGGTCGAGATCCACGACCCCGACGGGCAGCTCATCGCGCAGGCGACCGTGACCAGCCGGATCTGGTGACACGCACGGGCTTCGGTCCGGCGGGCGCGTCGGACTATACTCTCGGGCGCGTATCAATGCGGGCCGCGGCGCATCCCCTGCGCCGCTCCCCTCCGCCGCGAACGGACGCCCCGATGACCGATACCCCGACCACCTGCCTGTTCTGCGCCATCGCCGATGGCCGCCTGCCCACCCATCTCGTCCATCAGGACGAGGAGATCATGGCCTTCATGGACATCCAGCCCATCCGGCCCGGCCATACCCTGATCATCCCGCGGGCGCATCATGCCTATTTCGAGGATCTGCCGCCCGCCACCGCGGCGCGCATCGTCGATCTCGGCCAGCGTCTCGCCCGCGAAATGAAGCGGATCTGGCAGGTGCCGCGGGTGGCCTTCGCCTTCACCGGCATCGATGTCGCGCACACCCATGCCCATGTCTTCCCCATGGTCGAGGTGACCGACGTACTCTCAAAGCGTCAGATCGCCGAGCCCGACATCACCGTCCGGCCCATGCCGCGGGCGGAACCCGCCGAGCTTGCCGGCATCGCCGCACGCCTCGCCGATGCCGTCCGGCAGGGGTAGGCCTTTGGCGCCGCCGCCCTCGGACGGGATCGATGCCGCGGAACGCGCGGCCGAGCGGCTGGGCGGCTGGCTGCGCATCGCCATTTCGGCCGTGCTGCTCTGTTCCCTGGTCGGGCCGCTGCTGATCCTGCAACCGGCGATGATCTTTTCGGGGGCGGTCAGCACCCGGCTGGTCATCGCCCTTACAACCCTGATCGCTTTCGGCCTGGCCGGCGGGGCCGGTGTGCTGCTGGCGCGGCGGGGCCGCTACCGGCGCTGGATGGCCTGGGTCTTCCCCGCCGTCGATGCCGGCCTGCTCTGCGCCTCGGTCCTGGCCGGGCTGGTGCTGACCGCCCTGCCCGGGGACTACGCCCTGATGCTGACCGCCGTCTGGCTGGCGCCGGTCATCCTGGCGATCGCGGCACTCCGCCTCAGGGCCGGCGCGATCCTGATCGCCACCGCCATGACCGTGGCGGCGCTGGGCCTGCCGATGCTGGCCGACGGCACGGTCGCCCCCGATCCCGCAGCACTCGCCGACGAGATCAACGGCATGCATGCCATGCCCCCAAACCTCGCACGGCTGGTCATGCTGGCACTGGCCGGCGGCGTGCTCGCCTTCGCCGCCCGGCGCAACCGTCGGATCGTCGCCCGGGCAGTGGACGAGGCGGCGCGCGCCGGTCGGCTCGGCCGTTTCCTGCCGGCCCAGATCGCCGCCGATGTCGGACAGAGCGGCGGCGACCCGACGGAGCTGGGCGGACGGCGCCGGCTCGCGATGATCTTCGTCGATCTGCGCGGTTCCACCACGCTCGCCGAAAGACTGGACCCACAGACCGTGGGCCGGTGGATCGGCGACTATCGCGCCCGGGTCCGCCGCGTGGTCACCGCCCATGGCGGGCTGGTCGCGGGCTTCGTGGGCGACGGCATCCTGGTCCTGTTCGGCGCGACCGGGCCCGAGGCCCCCGATGCCGGCGCGGCCGCGGCCCTCACCGCCGCCGGAGAGGTGGCATCAGACGTCAGTGCCTGGGCGCGCGAGGCCCTGGCCGCCGACGGGATCGGCACCGCCCTGCCCGACCCGGCCGTGGCGGTCGCCGTGCATGCCGGCACGGTCTATTGCGGCCCGGTCGGCGACGACGAGCGGCTGGATTACACCGTGCTGGGCGACCCCGTGAACGTCGCCGCGCGGATCGAAAGCATTGCGAAGGAACGGGGACTTGCGGTGGTGGCGAGCGACACCGTCATCGACCTTGCCGGCCGCCCCGCCGGGTGGCGATCGATCGGGCTGTGCACCCTGCGCGGCCGCAGCACCGGCATGACCTGCCACACCCCCGGCTAGAAAACGAGGCCGGAATACGAGACGGGGCCGTTCAGCGGCCGCCGAAACCGCCGCGGCCGGAACCGGGGCCGCGCGGCGCCTCGAAGCCGCGACCACGGCGGCTCTTCAGCTTCTCCACCGGCTCTTCATCGGCAGGCGCCGTCTCGGCAGCCGCCAGTGCCTCGGCGCGCTGACGGCGGGCGAAGGCATCCTCGGCGGCCCCGTCCATGCCGACCTCTTCCAGCGCCCGGCGCATATGGCCCGGCACCGGCGCCACCGCCTCGACCGGCGGCTGATCGGGGTAGAGCGGCAGGGTGATCGCCCGGGCATGGAGCAGCATCGGCCCCAGCTTCGTGCGCATCTCGTCGGCGAAGGCCTCGCCCACGCCCTCGGCATAGACCGGGTCGCCGACCAGCGGGCAGCCCAGATGGGCCATGTGCACGCGGATCTGATGGGTGCGGCCGGTGCGCGGGCGGCATTCGATCCAGGCCCGGCCGCCGGCTTGGCCCAGCACCCGCCAGTCGGTCACCGCCGCCTGCCCGGTGGGATCGACCACCATTTTCCATCCCCGGCCGGGGGTACGCTTGGCCAGCGGCGCATCGACCCGCCCCTCCGGCGCCTTCGGCACGCCGTCGGTTACGGCCCAATAGACCTTTTCGACCCGCCCGCCCTGAAACATCCGGCCAAGCCTGGCCAGCGCCCGGCGATTGCGCCCCAGAACCAGGCAGCCGCTGGTGTCGCGATCCAGCCGGTGGGCCAGCGACGGCTGCTCCTTATAGCCGAAGCGCAGCGCGTCGAGATAAAGCTCCAGATTGGGCCCGCCGCGCGGGCCGGCATGGACCGGCAGCCCGGCGGGTTTGTCGATGATCACCACCAGACGATCGCGGTGGAGCACGCGGGCGCGGATTTCCGTGGGAGTCATGGGCGGCGCGGGCTCCGGAAGCTTGGCGGCGGGACGGCCCCACTGGTACACCTATCCCGGGCCGGGCGGAACCCCCATCCGGCCCCCGTCATTCCACTGCCTCTCCCCGCAGGCGGGAGACTTCCAGGAGCCGATCCCATGACCGACGCCACCAACCCCGATATCCGCCGCATCGACACCGGTCCGCGGATGAGCGACGCGGTCGTCTACAACGGCATGGTCTGGCTGGCCGGCCAGGTCGGCACGCCCGGCAAGAGCGTCGCCGAGCAGACCGCCGACGCGCTGGCCGAGGTCGACGCCCTGCTGGAGAAGGCCGGCAGCGACCGCAGCCGCATCCTTCAGGCGATCATCTGGCTGGCCGACATGGCCGATTTCGCCGAGATGAACGCGGTCTGGGACAAGTGGGTCGTGCCCGGCCATACCCCCGCCCGCGCCACCGGCGAGGCGAAGCTGGCCGCGCCGGAATACCGGGTCGAGGTGATCGTCACCGCGGCCGTGAAGCCCTGAAGCCGTGAATCCCCGAACAGGCCGATGACCGCACACCGCCGCCGCCCGGCCGCCCGGCTCTTCGTCGTCGACGGGGACGGGCGGATCCTGCTCTTCCGCTTCACCTTCCTGTCGGGCCCCACGGCCGGCCAGGGCTGCTGGGCCACGCCCGGCGGCGGGGTGGAGCCGGGCGAGAGCTTCGAGCAGGCGGCCGTGCGCGAGCTGTACGAAGAGGTGGGGCTGGTGGTCGACCACCCCGGCCCTGCCGTCTTCGAACACGAGGTCGAGCTGCGGATGAGCGATGGCGAGATCGTGCTCGCAGAAGAGCGCTTCTTCCTGATCCGCCTGTCGGGCCGCCATACCCTGGTCCGGGACAACTGGACCGAGCTGGAACGCCGGGTGCTGGCGGACCACCGCTGGTGGCACCCGGCCGAGCTGATCCATGCCGACGCGCCGGTCTATCCGGCCGACATCCCCGGGCTTCTCAGGGCGGCCGGCCTCACCCTCTGAGTCTGGCCAGTTCCGCCTCCAGCTGATCGTGGAAACGGGCGGCGGCGAATTCATAGCCGCCGAAAAGCAGGGTGTCGTTGGCGCCGGAGGCGAGCGTCGACCAGGTCGATTCCGCCAGCGCGTAATCCTCGCCCAGCGCCGCGCGATAGATCTCGACATTGCGCGCCCAATGCCGGGCGGCCTTTTCAGTGTCCGGGGCCGCCGGAATCAGCGCCACCTCGCGCAGCACGCATTGCCCCGGCCCCGCCGGCTCCACCCGGGTCACCTGGGCGTGATCGGGCTGGACCAGGATCAGGGTGTTGGGGAAGACGAAATAGAAGATGTTGCCCCAGTCACGGGTGACGAAGCTTTCGGCCGCCGGCGGCTCTGCCGGATCCAGCCCCGCCTTGACCAGATAGAGCCGCCGGTTCAGGCCGAACTCGTCGATGACCTGAAGATTGTCGGCGAACATGGGCGCGATCGTGTCCCGGTGGGCGATCTTGAAGTGATAGGCCTCGAACGAGCCATCGAGCACCAGCTTCCAGTCGCAGGCGAGCGGCAGATCGCGCGGGGCATGGGGAACATGGCTTGCAAAGCCCAGCGCCTCCAGATCGTCGGCGACCCCGGAGAGCAGCGGATCGACCGGCCGATCGGCGAGGCCCGGATCGGTCACCACCCAGATCAACCCGGCCCGCTCGGCCACCGCAAGCCGGACCAGCCCGCGGCCGGCACGGTCCAGATCCGGAAAGCCATAGGCCTTGGGCAGCGCCTTGAGCGCGCCGTCGGTGCCGTAGGTCCAGGCGTGATAGGGGCAGGTGAAACTGCGCCGGCCGGCACCGCAGCCGTCGGCCGCCAGGCGCACGCCCCGATGGCGGCAGGCATTGATGAAGGCATTCACCCGGCCCGTCTCGTCGCGCACCAGCAGCACCGGCACGCCCGAGATGTCGCGGGCGATCCAGTCGCCGGGCTTCGTCATCTCACCGGCCGCGGCGGCCACCTGCGGGAAGCGCCGGATCAGCCGCTGCTCCTGCGCCAGCCGTGCCGGATCGGCATAGCGTGCAACCGGGTTTGCGAACTGCGCCGCCGGCATCTCGGGCCGGCCGGCCGCAAGGCCGGCACAGGCGCGGCGCAGCAGCTCCAGCCGGTCGGCAATGTCGTGGCCGGGCGACGGATCAGCCGGCAGGCTGCCGGCGGGGGTCAGGCTCATGGGCGCGTCCTCCGGAAAACAATGCCGTCCGGGCCGCGGCGGCGATCGCCGCAACGAAGCCGGCATCCTCGGCCAGTACGGCATCTTCCGGCCGCATCTGGGCAAAAGTGGGCCTGACCGCCAGGCCATAGGCGAAGGCACCGAGCAGCAGGGTCAGCGGCACCACCGCCGGCCCGGGCGCCACCAGCCCCGCCGCCTGCCCCGCCGAGATCTCGTCGCACATCCGCGTGACATAGGGCTTGAGCGGCAGATGGCGGGCGCGGCCGACCCGGTCGACATTGTCCAGCAGCTCGCGCAGCACCAGCCGCGCCGCCGCCGGCCGGTCGGCCGTCCACCGGGCCTGAACTTCGATCATCGCCGTCAGACGATCGCGAGGGTCGGCGCCGGCGACATCGAGCGCCGCCACCAGCAGCCCGTCCGCCTCTGCCGCCACCCGCTCCAGCACCGCCGCGTACAGCCGCGCCTTGCTGGGGAAATGATGCAGCAACCCGGCATTACCCAGGCCGCAGGCACGGGCAAGGGCCGCCACGCCGATGCCGTGAAAGCCATGCTCGGCGAAGGCCGCCTCTGCGGCCTCGATCAGGCGGATGCGGGTTTCCTCCCCACGCTCTCGACGTGTGGGGGCGGAGGGCTCGGCCGTGTGGGTAAGGGCAGGGCTGTGTGTCATGGCCTCATTTAACCAACCGATCGGTCGGTCTGTAAAGACCCTGATTGCAGAGCGCTGGCCTGCAGCTCGCCGACGCGGCAGGATCCCGGGCACAACAGGACCAGGAGACGCAGCCATGCCCGTCGCACCCCCCGCCTATGCCTCCGCAACCGGCGCCGTCACCATCACCACCGCGGGCGTGATCGCCACGGTGCGCTTTGCGCGGCCGGACCGGCGGGTGAACCCGCTGTCGCCTGCCCTGCTCCACGATCTGGCGGATGCCGCCCGCCATCTGGCCCGGCGACCGGATATCTCCGTCGCCATCCTGACCGGATCCGATACCGCTTTCTGCGGCGGCTTCGACCTCAAGGATGATGGTGTCGCAGCCCTGGCCGAGGCTTCGGACGAAGCCCTGGCCGAACTCGTCGCCCGGGCCGGTGGCGAGGCGGTCGAGGCCTGGACATCGACCCCGCCGGTCACGATCGCGGCGGTCGAAGGCTATGCCCTGGGCGGCGGGCTGGTGATGGCGCTGTCCTGCGATTTCCGGGTGGCGCGCAGCGGTGCCCTCTTCGGCCTGCCCGAAATCGACCGCGGCATCACGCCCGGCTGGGGCTGCCTGCCGCGGCTTGTGGCGGCCATCGGCCTGCAGCCGGCCCGCCGGATGGCGATCCTGGGCGAACGGCTGACGGCGGAGCAGGCGGCACCGCTCGGCCTGGTCGACCGCATCGCCGACGGCGCGACCCCGGCCCTGGATCTCGCCCGGGCCATGGCGGCGGAGCTTGCCGTCAAGCCGGCGACACCGCTCAGGATGAACAAGCGCATGCTGAATGCCAGCGCCATCGCCCCTCTGACCCCGGCCTCGCTGGTCGATGTCGACCAGTTCACCGGATCGGCACGGGGGGCGGCCTTCCGCACCGAGCGCGCCCGCTTCGCCGGCGGCTGAGGGGCCTGGTCGAACCGCCACCTGCTGCTGTATCCTTGCCGCATTCACAACTTCCAATGGTTGATGCGGCAGGGAGAACCCGGCGGGTCATGGTCAAGGCGGTGTTCACGACCAGAGTGTCGCCGAGCTATGACGACCTGCCTGAGCGCTATTACCATTTCCCGCGCAGCTATCTGCGCCAGGTCGAGGCGGCGCTCGGCGACTGGATCGTCTATTACGAACCTCGCCGACGTTCGGCCGATCCCGGCAGCCGCGGCGGCCGGCAGGCCTATTTCGCCATCGCCCGGGTGGCCGGGATCGAACCCGACCCGGTCCGGCCCGATCACTTCTATGCCCGGATCGACGGCTATCTCGATCTCGAACACCCCGTTCCCTTTCGGGCGGGCCCGGGCGACACCTATGAACGCAGCCTGACGCGACAGGATGGCGGCACCAGCAAGGGCGCTTTCGGCCGTGCGGTGCGCAATCTGTCGGATGCGGAATTCGATCGCATCGTTACCGCCGGCTTCGGTCGGCTGATCGCCCCACCGGTGACCGTCTCGCAAACGGCGACACCCTTCGACGGCTTCGGCGAGGCGCCGGCCATTTTCGAGGATGCCCCGCCCCGCCCGATGATCGAGCGCCTGGTCACCCGCCCCTTCCGCGACCGCGCCTTCGCGGATGTCGTGCGCCGCGCCTATGGCCGGCGCTGCGCAATGACCGGCCTTGCCCTTGTCGATGCCGACGGTTTGGGCGAAGCCGAAGCCGCCCATATCCGGCCGGTCGCCGATGACGGGCCGGATTCGGTACGCAACGGCCTGGCCCTGACCGGCACGCTGCACTGGATGTTCGATCACGGTCTGGTCTCGGTGGACGAGGATCACAGCCTGCTGCTCGATCAGGGCCGGGTGCCGGACACGATCCTGCGGATCATCCATCCCGACCGGCGTCTGGTGGTGCCGGATATCCCGGATCTCCGGCCGCATCCGGAATTTCTGCGCTACCACCGCAGGACGATCTTTCGCGGCTGAACGCCCCGGTTCGGCAGACCAGATCGATCCGATAGCCGGCACCGCCCCCGGTCGCGTAGTCGAGGGGGCCGGCATGGGCCGCCAGCCGGGCCAGAAACAGCCGGGCCGCTTCCTCCCCCTGCAAGGCCTCTTCCGTTGGCCCCAGCCAGTTCACCAGCAGACAATATCCATCCGCCGGCCAGAGCCCGGCGATCCGGGCCGCAAGCCGGTCGATTTCGGCCGCGGTCAGGAAATAGAGCACCTCGGACAGAATGATCAGATCGGCGGCAAGCGCCGGCCAGCCTTCCGGCAGCTCCGCCCGCAGGAAGGCCACATTCGGCCGGTCGGCACAGCGGCGGGCGGCGATCTCCAGCGCCACACCGGACACATCGATCCCGATCACCCGATCAGCGGTTACCGCCAGCAGCCGCGTCAATTCGCCGATCGAACAGCCCGCCTCGATCGCAACCCGCCAGCGACGCGCCGGCAGCGCGGCCAGGCGGGCATCGGGGGCCGCCTGACGGATGAACAGCGACAGGTCGCGACGCAGGCGTTCCACCGGCTGGTCGGTCATATGGGCATCGGTACCGAGGGCCGCCTCGGACAGCCGCAGCACCTCGACGCAGACCTCTTCGACCAGTTGGCGAGCCAATAGCGCATCGGTGACCGCAGCGTCGATGCAGGCGGCGGATACGGATATGTCTGCACCAGCCGCTTCAATCGCCAGCGCCACCACCTCCAGCCGCGAGACCGCGGCCTGAACCAGCCCCACCGCCCGCGCAAGGCGGGCAAGCTGAAACGGGTCGTCAAGTCGCCGTCGGGCCTCCAGCCTGCGACGCCAGGCCTCGGTCAGCGCCTGGGCGCCGCCCAGATGGGCCACGCAATAGCGCCAGATCCCACCGTCGAAATGGGGCGGGCGCTGATAGTCGCCGGGCCCACCGAGCAGCGCCCCTGGCCCGACCTCAAGGCCGGTGAAATCGTGCCGGCCCGATGCCGTCGCCCGCATGCCGGCCGCCCGCCAGTCCTGGCGCCGATGCCGGCGACGGTCCGCGACCGGCAGCAGCGCCAGACGCGTGGCCGTCTCCTGCCCCAAGCGGAAGGTCACCACTGCCTGCGTGACCAGGCCCAGCCCGGACGCGAAGCGTTTGGCCCCGGTGAAGCTCAGCCGGTGTGGGGCATCCGCGGCGGTGGACGGCGCGGCCGTCAGCGGCGGCTGATCATCGGCCCCCCCAGACGCCGAGCAGGCCGCCGGCCCGCACCCCGGCCGCCATCTCCACGATCTGCGCCGGACCGCCATGCAGCGTCACCAGCTTCACCGCATCGATATGCCCCTCGACCAGCCGTGCGACCGGCAGGCTGGCGCGCCCCAGGCGAAGCAGCAGGTCGAACGCCATCCGCGTGGCCTGCGGATCGCGGCCGAGCCCCAGGCCGGAACCACCCTCCGCAGGCGGCAGGCAGGCGGTCAAGACCCCCCCCTCCCGCAGCCGGCCGATCTCGAGGCCCAGATCCCAGCCTTCACGATCCGCTGTCGCCGCCCCCCTCGATAGCGGCCAGGGTGCGGGAAAGCAGGGTGCGGGAGAGCGCATCCATTGCCACGTCTGCCGTCATGGCATCTCCTGAAGCGGGCGATCGGCCCATCCTGCTACGTCCCGTCCTGCTGCGTCCCGTCCTGCGGCGCCACCCTCCGGCTGCGCGATCCGGCAAAATGTCCTTCGAAGCCGCTCCATCGGAGCAGCGGCGCCGGATCGGCACCGGCGGCGAGAAGCCGGCGCCCCCTGCCCGCAAGGCGGCCCGCAACCACAGCATACCCAGAGGCTCAAAATCCTCGTCGGCCGGATGATCCCCCGCCACCAGACCAGCGGCCAGGGTATCGGGCAGCCCACCGGCCGCCCGGCCGGTCAGCCGGCACGAGGTCACCACCCGCACGGCAGGATCGTGACGCACCGGCAGACCATGGGCGCGGATCCGGCGAGCCCATATGGGTGCCCGTGCACCGCAGACTGAAAGAGATCCTGGACGCAACGCCCCGGACATCGGAGACGATCGTCACCGGGGCGCGGGGCAGGCCCTTGACGGTCGAGGGTTTCAAGACCGTCTTCTTTCGCCTGCGCGACAGGCTGCAGGCAGAGGGCCGGATCCGGCCGGGCCTGACCTTTCACGGCGTCCGCCACACCGCCGCCACCATACTTGCAGACGTGGGGTGCGATGAACCGGACATCATGGCCATCACCGGGCACAAGTCCACGGCGGCCCTGCGAAAGTATATCGAGCAGGCGGATCGGAAGGCCCGGGCGGAGAAGGCAATCAGGCGACTGGAGGGGGCGCCGGCCGGCATGGAATAAGCCCCACGCCGTGCAAATTTGCATCGGATCCGCAGCACGGTGGCCGAACAAGGTCAGAGCACAACAGGCCCCCGAGAGGCTCCGGCTGTAAAACGCCTCCGGGCAAAACTGTAAAGCCCGTGACATGCAACAAACTAAGCTCTTGGAAATATGGCGTCCCCGGCAGGATTCGAACCTGCGACCCCAGGATTAGGAATCCTGTGCTCTATCCTGCTGAGCTACGGGGACACCGGGCGCCTCCGGGCGGGCGGGAGCGAGGCTCCGGCAGGCCGGGACGGGCGGCTGCTCTTAGGTAGCACGAAATCCCGGTGGCACGAAAGCCCCGTCGGGCCAGGCGGCAGGGCAATCGGGTGAAACTGTGCGTGACAGGACGGAAAAAGTCTGAATCTCTCGTTGTCGACGTTGCTGGCTTGGGAGGGATGAATGGAACCGTG